>ENA-OQDM01000424-OQDM01000424.1-human-gut-metagenome-genome-assembly--contig:-NODE-424-length-25315-cov-2.465579_pt1 | contig 25315 bp, 26 predicted proteins | sample MGYA00242772_ERZ504605 | MGnify/ENA primary metagenome ERZ504605 (study PRJEB26092, sample SAMD00036348) | human gut metagenome | host: Homo sapiens | study: EMG produced TPA metagenomics assembly of... | reverse complement strand
ACTATACTTGTTCCTCTGCCTATGAAATATGGAAAAATTCTATTTTCATTCAATCTACCATTCAAATATTGGAGCAGATCGTTATTCCAATCTGCCCATTTCGGTTCCAAAACAGTATTGATAAACAACTAAGAATCGTTCGCTATCTCAATAATTTTTGTTCCAAGTTTGATGCTATAATTACAATCTTCAAACCAGTATTGAAGATTACAAAAAACTCAAGCAGGCAGTTATTACGCAGGCGATTACCAAAGGCGTGCGTGGTGAGCGGGAGATGAAGGATAGTGGGGTTGCGTGGATTGGGGAGATTCCAAAAGAGTGGGATATTATCAAAAGTTCCCGCATTATTAAAACCACGCAAAATGGTTTATCGCGCCGTGATTTAGAAAAATCAGAAGGACAAATTATCTTAAAGCTAAAAAATATCACTTCTGATGGAAAAATAGACTACTCTTTTCTGAATCGAATTACCTTATCTCAAAACGAACTTAACACTTACGCTCTTACTACTGGTGATTTTTTATTTGTTCGTGTTAATGGCAGTAAATCACTCGTCGGAAAATGCGCTATTTTTGAAGCAATTAGTGAAATCGTTGCTTATAATGACCACATTATTCGCGTTAAGCTTTCTAATCAGTGTTATAATCGCTTTTTCCTATGGTATCTATACAGTTGTTGTGGAAAGGCTGAAATTGATTTACACACAAGTACTGCCGCTGGTCAATATACCATTAGTGGCGATGGACTTCGTGATATTACTCTTGTCTTTCCACCTATTGATGAGCAAAAAGAAATCGCAGACTATTTGGATGCCAAGTGTGCCGAGATTGACAGACTGATTGCAAAGAAGGAGCAGCTGGTAAAAGAACTGGAAAGCTACAAGAAAAGTTTGATTTATGAGGTTGTAACGGGGAAACGGGAGGTGTAACATGTGGTCGGCGATGTCTTTTTCGAGTCGCTTCTAAAGAAACTAAAGGAAGCGAGCAAGAGCGATTATCAATCTATCTGCGACAGTTTTTTAGACAGTCAAGTTGATTCCGTTATGCAAACCAGAATAAGTTGCATCGACACCGTTGAAAAGAACTTTCGAGACGGACTTCAGAAATTTCTAGCACATCAAGACAGTATCTGGTACGATGTTTTTTCACTTTCGCAAAGTATGTATCAGATTGCCGTTGATTCATCCAAAGCGTTTTCCGACTATTATCGTACCTCTTTAGAACCTTCAAAACGTGCGTCTCTACAATACACCTTTATTGCACTCGAACAAATTCACGGAAGAGCTTGCCAAGAATTTTTGGAAATTTTATATTTAATGCGCCTTGGATTTGCTGATGGTGCATTTGCACGCTGGCGTTCTCTCTTCGAACTTCAATGCACAGCACTATTTATCTCACAACAAGGTGAAACCATTGCCAAGCAATTCATAGACGCTTCTTTCGGTGATGGTCAACATTACGAATGGGCTAACGGTGCGGTCAATAAAGACGGTTCTATCATTAAATCTGGCTCGTTCAAAAAGTTATTTAATGGATGTAACTTTCCAGATGAAAGCAGAAATACTTGGTATAGGCAATATCAATACGCCTGCTTGACAACTCATGCTTCTCCGCAAGGAACAATGGGACGAATTGCTCTACGGCAAAGCGTTCCTTGCGTTCCAATTGGACAAACCGATTATGGTATAGATATTCCCGCAAAGCATGCTGCACGCTCTCTTGCTTTAGAATCTTGTGCATTCTTTTCAGTCTGCCCCTATGGAAATAACGTAATACATTCTATCGTATTAAATAACTGGGCTGATCTTATAGATGAAGCTACTGATTTCGCCGTAAAAGAAGCTTTTAAAGACCCAAATAAAACCGACCTATTTGATTCTTCACACAATAAAATGAACTAGGAGGTCTAACCATATGAACTCATTCTATAATATGTGGAACTATGAATACATCCAACAACAAGCACAGACTCATCATTTTAATCAGATCAAAAAAAGTGCAAGACGCCGCAAAATCCTTAAAAGATTTTTTAGACAATTGCGATCAAATCGAGCCAGCTTATCAAAATGCCGCCAGTGCAGAATTTTGTGCAATTCTTGCCGAATATCTTAGAAAACACAACGGATAAAACCGGAGGAATATGCTATGATTACCACCGAAAAGCAGTTTGAATCGGACATTGCGGCGGCGCTGCTCTCCCCTGCCGGGGGCTACACCCGAAACGGGGATTGCTACGACCCCAAGCTGGGGCTGTTTGTGGATACCCTGATCCGCTTTGTGCAAAAGACCCAGCCCAACGAGTGGACATTTTTTGAAAAGCAGAACCCGGTAAACCCGGTGCGGAAGTTCTGCACGGCCTTTAACAATGCCTGCGATGCGGACGGACTGCTTTCGGTGCTGCGGTATGGGTTCAAGCACCGGGGACGGCGGTTCCGGGTGTGCTATTTTCAGCCGGAGTCCGCGCTGAACCAGAAGGATGCCCAGCGCTACGCCCAAAACGAGGTCACCTGCAACCGGCAGTGGTTCTACTCCGACACCACCCACAATTCGGTGGACATGGTACTGGCGGTAAACGGCATCCCGGTGTTCGCCTTTGAGCTGAAGAACCAGTTCACCGGGCAGACCGTGGAGAACGCCAAGCAGCAGTGGATGCACGACCGGGACCCCAGGGAGGTGTGTTTCCAGTTCAACAAGCGCATTCTGGGCTACTTTTGCGTAGACCTGACCGAGGTGTGGATGGCCACCCGGCTGGCGGGCAAGGACACCCGCTTTCTTCCCTTCAATCAGGGCTCTAACGGTGCCGGGCGGGACGGCGGTGCAGGCAACCCGCCCAACCCCAGCGGCTACCTTACCGCCTACCTCTGGGAAGAAGTGTTCCAGAAGGACAGCATGATGGATATCCTGCAAAAGTTCATGAGCCTGCAGGACGGCAAGACCCTGATCTTTCCCCGGTACCATCAGCTGGACGTGGTGCGCAAGCTGGTGGCAGATGTGCGGCAGAAGGGTGCCGGGCAGCACTATCTCATCCAGCACAGCGCCGGGTCGGGCAAGTCCAATTCCATTGCATGGACGGCGTACCGGCTGGCTTCCCTGTTCAACACCGAGAACAAGCCGGTGTTTGCCAGCGTCATCGTGGTGACCGACCGCACTGTGCTGGACGCGCAGCTGCAGGAGACCATCTCCGGCTTCGACCATACGCTGGGCGCGGTGGAGGCCATCGGCGAAGACAAAAACTCCGGCGACCTGCGGGATGCCATCAACAACGGCGCACGCATCATCATCACCACTCTGCAAAAGTTCCCGGTCATCTATACTGAGGTGAACAAGACCGCCGGGAAGAACTATGCCGTCATCATCGACGAGGCGCACTCCTCCCAGACCGGCACCTCTGCTTTGAAGCTGAAAGCCGCCCTTGCCGATACCGAGGACGCGCTGCGGGAATATGCCGAGCTGGAAGGCAAAGCGGAGGACGAAATCGACCCGGAGGATGCACTGGTGAAGGAGTTGACCTCCCACGGACGGCACAAGAACCTGTCCTTCTTCGCCTTTACCGCCACCCCAAAAGCCGCCACGCTGGAGCTGTTCGGCACCGAGTACCCGGACGGCAGCCACCACCCCTTCCACATTTACAGTATGCGGCAGGCTATTGAAGAAGGGTTCATTCTGGATGTGCTGCAAAACTACATGACCTATTCCACCTGCTTCAAGATTGCCAAGACCATCCCGGACAACCCCGACCTGCCCGCCAGCCGGGCGGCAAAGCTCATCCGCAAGTACGAGGAGCTGCACCCCTACAACATCAGCCAGAAGGCAAAGATCATTGTAGAGACCTTCCGGGAAACCACCAGCCACAAAATCGGCGGGCGGGGCAAGATGATGGTGGTCACCTCCTCCCGGCTGGCGGCGGTGCGGTACTTCCACGAGGTCAAACGCTACATTGCGGAGCAGGGCTATGACGATGTGCAGATCTTAGCGGCATTTTCCGGTGCCGTACCGGACGGCGGCGTGGAGTACACGGAGCAGTCTCTGAACGTCCGCACTGACGGCAGCCACATTGCGGAGAGCCAGACCAAAAAGGAGTTCCACAACAGCTTCAATGTGCTCATCGTGGCTGAAAAATATCAGACCGGCTTTGATGAACCGCTGCTCCACACCATGATCGTGGACAAAAAGCTGAAGGGCGTCAAGGCAGTGCAGACCCTCTCCCGGCTGAACCGTACCTGCCCCGGCAAAACCGACACCTTTGTGCTGGATTTTGTGAACAAGGCAGAGGACATCCGGGAGGCCTTCCAGCCGTTTTATCAGGAGACCTTTCTGGAGCAGGAGGTCAACACCGACCTCATTTACAAGACCCAGAAGGATCTGCGGAGCTTTGCCGTCTATTCCGATGCAGACGTGGAAGCCTTTGCCAAGGAGTATTTCCGCAGCACCAAGCAGGATAAAAACGCCGTGGGCCGCATGAGCAGCGTCTTGAAGCCGGTGGCAGACCGCTACAACCAGAAAACGCAGGCCGAGCGGTACCAGTTCCGCCGCCTGCTGCGCAGCCTTGTCAAGTGGTACGGCTACGTTTCGCAGGTGGCGCGGATGTTCGATGAAGAGCTGCACAAGGAGAACGTATTCTGCGCTTACCTGCTCAAGCTGCTGTCGCCGGACGAGGTCTCTCCGCTGGATTTGGAGGGCAAATTGCAGCTGGAGTATTACAAGCTGCAAAAGACCTTTGCCGGTGCCATCGAGTTGGAACACGCCAAGGGCGTCTACGAGCCGGCCACCCAGAAAGGCGCTCTCGGCCACGACCCAAAGGAGCCGCTGGACGAGATCATTTTGAAGATCAACGAGAAGTTCAAGGGCGAGTTCACCAATGCCGACCGGGTGCTGCTTACCGCCCTGCATGACCGTCTGCTGGCTGACCCGAAGCTGGCAAAACTGGCGCGCAGCTCCGACCCGCAGATCTTTACCGAGAGCATCTTTCCCAAGGCCTTTGACACTGCCGCACAGGACAGCTATCTTGAAGCGCAGGACACCTTCTCTTCCCTGTTTGAAGATACCAGCAAGTACAAGGCTATTATGTCGGCATTGGCAGAGTGGCTGTATGAGGAATTCCGCAAGAAGTAAAGCAGTTTTCCCTTTTTATTTGCTTAAAACAGCCTGCATCCCCCGGATGCAGTTCAAGGGTTTGGGTGTTCCCCAACAAGCGTTTTGCAACGCAAATGGTGTTTGTATAGACAGACACATTGCTTGCAGATGCAGACGTTGTATATACGTCTGCCCTGCTTGCGAGCGCTATGAAGCCTCTCAACGCGACTTCCAAATTTGAAAATTATTTTGCAATCAGGACCGTCCGTTTTCAAGTTCAACTTGAAGCGGGCGGTTATTTTTCTGCACAAAAATTTTCGAGTTTGCAACCGCAGCAAACAGGGCGAGTTGGTACCGCCTCGCAATTTTTGAATCAGATTTTTCAAATCCAACTTCAAAAACGCTTGTTGAGCTTCGCCCAAACCCGATATTCAGCACAAAATTGCGCTGGCTACACGTTTCCGCTGATACCGAATAAGCAAATTTTCTTGGAGAAAAATTTGTTCTATGAAAATCGTCGTTGATTCATTCAATATTGCATCAAACCGGAACTATTACTTCCGGTTTTGAAAGTAAAAAGCGGAACTAATAGGTCCTAAAAAATCGAGTGACTTTATGGTATGCTCTATCCAGAACATTTTCCAAGAAGCGGAAGCATCCCTTCCGGTTTTTCCTTGGGATTCTACCAAAATCCACTGAAAACCGGAAGGAATGCTTCCTAAAAATTTCTGCTTCATTGTGATCTGCTTTCTACAAGCCTTCATCGAACCTTGAAAACCACATGACCGTCTGCATGGGATACCCGGCCATGACCCTGAGAAGGAGAGCCGGAAAACGCCGCCGAGAGGGGGCAGGAAAGCCATGCAGGGATAACGGCATTCCAAATTTGAAATTACGATGATACGCAAAACCGGAACCAATAGTTCCGATTTCACCTTGAAATTTACCTCGTATTTTTTAAAAACCGGAACTACCAGTTCCTAAAAATAAAATTTACGATGTGATACAATTTTTTTCAATGGTTTGCAGCAGAAAACCGGAAGCACTACTTCCGCTTTTTATAACCTAAAACCGGAGGTACGACCTCCTAAAAAATCTTCTATGAATGTGTTAATCTAATTTCAGAGCCTTCATTGAACCTTGAAAACCGCATGACCGTCTGCATGGGATACCCGGCCATGACCTCCAAGTGGGAGAGCCGGAAAACGCCGCCGGAAGGGGGCAGGAACACCATACAGAGAGAACGGCGTAAGAACAATGATATTCTATTTCATTTCAGAAAGGATGGTTTGCCTATGACAAAACTGAGCCAGCTTAAAATCAATCCGGAGTTCCAGAATCAAATCAACCCTCCGTCGTTTGAGGAAACCCACCAACTGGAAATGAACATCCTAAAAGAAGAACGTGTACTGAATCCGATCATCACGTGGAACGGCTATATTGTGGATGGACATACACGCTATCAAATTCTTCGGAAATATCCATTTATTCCATTTGAAGTCATCGAAAAAGAATTTTCCAGCCGCTATGAAGCACTCGCATGGATCTGTAAAAATCAGCTTGGGCGGCGAAACCTGACCCCAGAACAGAAAAAGTTCCTGATCGGAAAGCAGGCAGAAGCGGAAAAGCAAATCAAATCGTTTCACGGCAATCAGTATACCTTGGCATCTGAAAGTGGTCTGGTTCAAAATGAACCAGACCGCGCAAAGCACGGCTCACGGTCTAAAGTTGCTGCCGAGAATGGAACGTCAGAAAGCTATGTTTACCGTGCAGAGCAATTTGCAAAAGGTGTGGAAGCGGCGGAGAAAGCAGTACCCGGAGCGCAGGAAGAAATCCTGAGCGGAAAGATCCGGGCAACCGACCGTGAAATTTCCTCGATTGCAAAGGTTCCAAAGGAAAAGCGTCCCGAAGTTGTGGCAGAGCTGCGTAAGCCTAAAGCCGAACGGGATTCCAGTATCACGGATTCGTATTCTTCGCCTTCAAAGGATAATGCGTTTATAACGACCTTCAAGCAAGACATTCAGGGGCATAAGAAAGGACTCAACAAGGAAGAAAAACAGAATCTCAAGGATGCCGTCAAGAGCATCTATCACCTCGCCGTTTGGCAGATGGCGAAGCCATGATGTGCGAGATTCAGGGAGCGCAGGAAGATTTTGTCCGGCGATGGGAAATGTGTTTTCGTGAATACCCCGATATTCTTACCGAGCCAAAGAACAATGAGAAACTGCTGGTTTTTATCGACCGCGCCAGCCGGTATCTTCAGATGGTAAAAGATCGTCTGAACAATGATGGAAAACAGAATTCTCAAACGGTCTAGCACTAATTAAGATGTAAAAACGGAGGTGAATGCAATTTCGGATTATTTGAGACCCAATATGCCACTGCCGCAGTATCTGCCCTATGCCCGACTTTTGTTGGATGCCGATTTAAGTCATACGGCAAAAATGCTCTACACACTCTTGCTCGACCGTGCTACACTCTCCCAGAAAAACAACTGGGTGGACGATCAGGGACGCATTTATGTGATCTATCCGCTTTCCAATCTGGCAAAAGATTTGGACTGCTGTATTTCCAGCGTGACACGCGCCTTTACAGAATTGGAAAAACCGACCTTGCCGAACGAGTGCGCTACGGCTTTTCTAAACCCAGCCACATTCTGCTCAAAGTTCCGCATACTGTGCAGAATTGCGCAGTCACAGTATGCACCAGCGCACAAGCTGACTGTGCAGAAACGCACAGTGCGATTGCGCAAAAATGCACACCTAACCAACGTAATAAGAACAACCTGAATGATAACCACCTGATAAGATCAAACAATGCTCGTCTATCGTTGGGAGAATACCAGAATGTCTTTCTGACGGAAAAGGAGTATAAGCGGCTCAAGGCTGACTTTGCAGGGCTGGATGGTCTGATCGAGCAGCTATCCGCTTATATCCAGTCCACCGGAAAGAAGTACGCCGACCATGCTGCTACACTTCGTATCTGGGCAAAGCGGCAGCAATCAGAGAAAAAGACAGCACCGGGTATTCCAGATTACACCTTTGTGGAAGGAGAAAGCCTATAAAAACGATTGAGAAGATTTTGGAACAATCTGTTTCCAGGATGCCCGAAAACGCAATGGATTATTATGGGGCAGATGGTTTGCTCTACTGCGGCAAGTGTCATACGCCAAAAGATGCCTTCTTTGCCAAGGGTCTTGTCCTGATGGGAAAGAACAGACACCCCGTAGAATGTTCCTGTCACAAAGCAGAACGGGAACAGCAGGAAGCAGCAATTAAAGAACGGAAGCATCTCGACCTTGTGCGGCGGCTGAAAGCAGATGGCTTTTCGGATTCTGCGATGCTGAACTGGACATTTGCAAACGACAATGGGCGCAGCCCACAGATTCGCCATGCACACCGCTATGTGGAGCAGTGGCAGACCATGCGCGCAGAGAACATTGGATTGCTTCTCTGGGGTGGTGTAGGCACCGGCAAAAGTTTCCTTGCCGGGTGCATTGCAAACGCTCTGATGGAGCAGGAAGTGCCTGTGCGTATGACGAACTTTGCCCGGATTCTGAACGAGCTGAACAGCAGCTTTTCCGGGCGAAATGATATTGTGGACAAGTTCTGCCGCTATCCCCTGCTCATCATTGACGACTTCGGCATGGAGCGTGGCACCGAGTACGCACTGGAATAGATCTACAATATCGTGGACAGCCGATACCGCAGCCGGAAGCCGTTGATTGTCACCACCAACCTGACGCTGGACGAGATACGGCACCCACAAGATACAGCCCATGCCCGCATCTATGACCGCCTGCTGGAAATGTGTGTTCCTGTTTCCTGCATCGGCGTGAGTTTCCGCAAAGAAACAGCGCAGGAAAAGCTGGAGCGATTGAAACTTTTAATCGGATGAATCAAGGGATGTTTCTAAAATTCGCAGGACAGTCAAAGTTCTGCTACAAGGAAATGGAGCTGCCTATTGAAAAAATACTATGACACCGAAACTGACAACGCATCCTTCGTACGCTGTATCGATGTTATGGCAAAGCTGATTCAAAAATATGGCTCAACTGTACTGGAGCAAAAGGAGTCTCTGCTTTGCGCGACCAACAGTAAAGCTGCATAAGCAGATTTACACGTTGCGTAATTTTTGTTTTTATGTTAAAATAATTGCGTAGCGTGTTTTACATATATGAGGGCAACTTTATGGACTGCAAAGACAAAATCCTCGAACTGCGCGAATCGACCGGGATGAACCGCCGGGAGTTTTGCACTTTCTTCCAAATTCCCTACCGCACTGTAACAGAATGGGAACTCGGCCACCGCCATGCGCCAGAGTATGTACTCCGGTTGCTAGAGTATTATATCCAGCATGAAAATCTCACACAACAACCAACCGCCGAAAGTGAGGATTTCTTATGAAAAAAGCACGCACCAAATGCTACATTTATACTCGCGTATCTACGGCCATGCAGGTGGACGGTTACAGCCTTGATGCACAGCGTGAAAAGCTGCGCAAATATGCCGATTATGAAGATATGGTCATTGCTGGAGAATATTCTGACGAAGGATTTTCCGGTAAGAACATTCAAGGTCGGCACGAATTTCAACAGATGCTGCGAGATGTGCAAGACTGTAAAGACGGCGTTTCTTACGTCTTGGTGTTCAAATTGTCTCGTTTTGGGCGCAATGCGGCCGATGTTCTGAACTCCTTGCAGCTTATGCAGGATTTCGGTGTCAATTTGATTTGCGTAGAAGATGGCATCGACAGTTCCAAAGATTCCGGCAAGTTAATGATTTCTGTTCTTTCTGCTGTTGCTGAAATCGAACGTGAGAATATCCGTGCTCAAACGATGGCCGGCCGTGAACAGAAAGCCCGTGAGGGCAAATGGAACGGCGGCTTTGCACCCTATGGCTATAGGCTGGAAAATGGCGAGCTTTCGATTGCAGACGATGAAGTGGAAGTTATCCGTGTTATTTTTGACCGCTTTATCCATACCAACGATGGTGTAGCAGGTATTGCCCGGTATCTGAACACCCATGGCTATGTGAAAAAGCTCCGTCAGAATGGAACTATTCCAAAGTTTTCTGCTGTATTTGTTAGAGGTATTCTGGACAATCCCATTTACTGCGGTAAGATTGCATTTGGTCGCCGCAAGGTTGAAAAGAAACTCGGCACTCGAAACGAAATGCACGTTGTGAAGCAATCCGAGTTTCCCGTCTATGTCGGTCAACATGAAGCCATCGTTTCTGAGGACGACTGGAATCTTGCACAGACCAAGCGTCAGCGTACCACAGGGCGGCGTGAAAAGGTCCGTGACCCAGACCACGCACATATTCTTTCCGGCATTCTGAAATGCCCCTGCTGTGGACGGAACCTGTACGGAAATGTCTCTAAGGCTCACAGCAAGGATAACAAAACTCGTTACTACTACTTCTGTAAGAGCATCAAAGGGCAGACTGGACACGAATGTTCTTTCCGGTTGAACATTGAACAGAACGAAATCAATCAGATGGTCGCATCCATCGTATCCGCTATGGTTCACGACCCACGCTTCGTAGATGCCATCAAAGAGAAAATCGGTTCCGCAGTCGATACCAGCGAGTTGGAGCATCAGGCTGATACAATCAAAGCGCAGCTCCGCCAGCGACTCAGTACGAAGTCCCGTCTGGAGCACCAGATGGACACACTGGACTTTAATGATCCCTATTATGACCGTAAGTCTTTGGATTTGCAGCGGCGTTACGATGAGCAATATGAACTGATTGAGGACATGGAAGCCCAGCTCGCTGAAATCCAAGGTCAGATTGATGACATTCATCAGGAGAAGATCACAGCGGACAACATCTATCACCTGCTTCTGGCCTTCGATGAAGTCTACAATGCCGCCACTGAGGTGGAGCAAAAGGAATTCATGCGCGCCTTCATCGAGCGCATTGATATTTTCCCGGAAAAACAGCCAAATGGCAACTGGATTCGGAACATTGTATTTGCCTTCCCTGTTCCCTATAATGGAAAAGAGATTCGAGAATTTCCCTTGGAATCGCAATCAACCGTTGAAGCGGTCATTCTTCTAACCAAGGTCCATGTCAACTGACACATCGAAACGGAAGTAAGCATGGATGAGCTGGATGTGACTGCCGCCGAAAGCAAGGCCGCTTACAAAGAGGTTCGGGATTATGTGTGGGGACACCACCTAACAAGCAAATCCCCAGTCTGTGCCACCTGGAATCGGCACAGACTGGGGATTTTTTCAGGTTCTGTAATATCAGATGCCGGCGGCAGCGTTCTGACCGGCAAAGCGGCCGAAGGTGGCGCTGCGGCCTGCGGCGGCACCAGCCATCAGGCACGGATAGCTGCCGGAGAAGTAGTTGCCGCTCATGTCACCGATAACATACAGGCCCGGGATGGCCTTGAAGTCGTGGTCCAGTGCGTGCATGTTGTCGTCGATCTGGATGCCATCCATGGTGCAGATGAGGTAGCCACCGGACTGGCGCACACCGTAGAAGGGAGCTTCGCTCAGGGTGGACAGACGGTAGTCCTCCTTACCGTAATCCTCGTCCTCGCCCTTGGCAGCCAGCTCATTGTAGCGATCCACCGTTGCGGTAAAGGTGTCCTTGGGCAGGCCCAGCTTGTCGGCCAGCTCCTCCACGGTGTCGGCCTGCACGATGTAACCCTGGTCCTGCAGATCGGCGTTCATGCCCTCGATGTACTCCATGGGGAACACCGGAGCGGTGCCGTTCACATGCGGGTACAGGCGGCTGCAGCCGTGGGTGGCAAAGCGCTCCACATCCTCGGGGTACTTGCTGTCCCACACAGTGCAGTAGGTGTGGTAGGGCTGGCTGGCTGCAGCGTGCAGCACCAGATCGTAAGGCATGTACTCGTTCATAAAGCGCTCACCGTTCAGGTTCACCTTCAGGAACGGCTGGCTGCCCATCCAGAACAGGGCACCGTCGTTGGCCTTGCCGTACTCGCCCACCTGGTCGGGCTTGATGGCACCGCGGTCAAAGATCATGGAGGTGTGGGTCTGGTCCATGATGGCACCGGCCCACAGGCAGGCCTTGATGCCGTCGCCCTTGGCACCGGGCTTGGAATAGTTGATGCAGGTCTGCTCCACGCTCTGGGGCTGCAGGGCGTTCATCATGGTTTCATTGCCGCTGTAGCCGCCGCAGGCAGAATGACGCCCTTGGATGCGTTGTAGCGCACATACTCGTCGTTGGCATTCTTGGCGATCAGGCCGGTGACGCGGTTGCCGTCCTTTTCCAGCTTGACCATGGTGATCTCGTACTGCACTTCCAGCCCGTCGGCCTCGGCGTGCTTCAGCACGGCGTCCATGGTCAGCTGCTCGCTGTACTCGTCGCCGTACTGGGTGCTGTGGCCCACGTCCAGCACCTCGTAGTTGTCGTTGTCATGCTTTTCGTCGATCTCGTGGCGGAAGTCGATGCCGCTCTCGGCCAGTACGTCGGTGAACCAGTCGATGGTCTCACCGCTGCGGTCTGCCCACACCTGTGCCAGGCTGCGGCGGGTATAGCCCTGGCTCCAATTGCACAGGTAGCGCACAGCGTCCTTCTTGTTCACGTCATCGCCGTCCTCCTGCTGCTGCTTGGAACCGCAGGCAGCCAGCGTGTCGCGGATGCCGCTGGCCATGTCGTGGCCGAACTTTTCGATCAGGATGGTCTTGGCACCGGCCTCGGCCGCGGCGGCAGCGGCAAAGCTGCCGGAGGAACCGGCACCCACCACCAGCACCTCACACTCCACGGTCTGCTTGATGTCGCTCTCGGCCACTTCGGGCTCCTCGCCCAGCCAGTCGGCGGTGGAGGCAGTCTCCTCGGTGGTCTGCTCAGCGGGATTGATGGCACCGCCGCTGGCCTGACGGATGCAGTCGGCCACAGCGTTCTGCACAGCCTTGCTGGTCACGGTGGCACCGGTCACACCGTCGATCTGACTGGTCTGAGCGTTCATCACCTGCTCGATCAGCTTGTCCTTGGCGGCCTGGCCGATGCTGTCGGTCTCGCCGGACAGGTCCAGCTCCACCTTGGTGATGCTGGCAGCGTCAAAGGTCACCGTGGCGGTGATCTCGCTCATGCCCTTGGCGGTGGCGGTGTAGGTGCCGGGGGTGTAGATGCCGGTTGCGCTGGAGGAGCCGCTGGCTGCATTGCAGGCAGCCAGACCGGCAGCGGTAACGCTGCTCATGGCGGCAGCGGCAGCGATTTTCAGAAAGCCTTTGCGGGAGATCTTTTCCATAATAAGGTTCCTTTCTCTTCTTTTTCTTCGTGCTTTGTTCCAGAGTGGCAAAAATGCTTTGCCACTCTTGTTAAAAGTATCACATTTACAACCAAAGAAAAAGAAGTTATAATATCCCTGTAGGTATCAAGAAAAACTTGCGTTTTATTTCTGGAAAGGAACCTCCCATGACCATTCAGCAGCTGCGCTATTTTCTGGCCCTGTGTCAGGACCTGAACTATACCCGCACGGCCGGGCGGCTGTATCTGTCGCGGCAGGCGCTGCGCCTCAGCATTGCCGCGCTGGAAAACGAGCTCTGCGGCCCGCTGTTCACCAATGTGCGCAATCACCTTGTCCTGACCGAAAAGGGCCAGCGCTTCCGGGCGCAGGCCGCGCCGGTGGTGGAGCAATTTGACCGGATGTGCGCGCAGGCGTATCAGGATATCCGGTCCCCCGCCCTGCGGCTGGGCATCAGTGTGGCGTTGGTGCCCAGCTACCTGCCATGCTGGGGGGATGTGCTGGAGCAGTTCCGGCAGCAATACCCGGGCATCCCGCTGGAAACCACATTGCTCTCCAACGACGCCGTATGTGCACAATTGCAGAACGGCACGCTGGACGCCGGGCTGGTGATGGACCTGGGCGGCTGCGCGGCCGGGCTTGCCCGCACCGCGCTCACCCGGCACACTGCGCCCTGCTGGTGCCCCGCTGCAGCCCGTTCTGGGGCGCAGCAGCATCGCCCCGGCAGAGCTGGACGGCCAGCTGCTGTTGGTGCCGGGCCTTGCGCCGGAGCCGCTGGCCCCGCTGTGGAATACCCTGCGGCAGGCCGGTGCCCGCCCGAAGGTAGAGATCGGCGAGCAATACTATCAAGTGCTTTACCGCACCCAGGAGCGCAACGGTCTGGCCCTGGACCGGTTGGAGATCACCTCCGACCACAGCATGGACAATGTTCAGGACGTGGCACTGGACGCATGCCGCCCATCTGCGCCGCCTTTTTGCAGCCGGAGCACGCAGAGCACCCCTGTGTCCGGCTTTTATGCAGCTTTTTGCAGGAACACCTGCGCAATCTATGAAAGAAGGGATCCTTATGCATTTTTATGGAACCATCGGCCCGGCCTGCGCCAGTGCCGGAACTCTGCGCCGCCTTGTGGACGCCGGCATGACCGGCCTGCGCATGAACCTTTCCCACGGGGCGCTGGCCGAACACGCTGACTGGCTGGCAATGATCCACGCTGTCGGCATTCCGGACCTGCTCATCGACCTGCAGGGGCCGGAACTGCGTGTCGGGCGGCTGGCAGCCCGGTCACCCTGCCGGAGGGCGGCACGGTACAGCTGGGTGCAGGCGGCATCCCCTGCCCTGTCCAGCTGGTACAGGCAGCCCGCCCCGGGCAGCTGCTTCTGCTGGATGACGGCAAGCTGCTGGTGGAAGTAACTGCCGCCGGGCCGGATGCACTGGTCTGCACCGTACTGCGGGGCGGCGTTCTGCAAAGCCGCAAGAGCATTGCCGCCCCGGGTCTGTCGGTGCCCATGCCCACCCTGACAAGTGAGGACCTTGCCAACCTGCGCATCGCAGCTTCCTGCGGCGTCACCGGGGTTATGCTGCCCTTCGTGCGCGGGAAACAGGACATCCTGCCCTTCGGCAGGCGCTGGCCGAGGCCGGTGCGCCACAGATCCGCATCTTGCAAAGATTGAGAACCTTGCCGGGGTGCAGGCCCTGCCGGAGTTTCTGTCCCTCGTGGACGAGGTGGTCATTGCCCGCGGCGACTTGGGCAACGCCATGCCGCTGTGGGAGCTGCCCCGCTGTCAGAAACAGCTTTCCGCCGCCTGCCGGGCCGCCGGGGTGCCCTTTATGGTGGTCACCCAGATGCTGGACAGCATGTGCACCCGTGCCGTGCCCACCCGCGCCGAGGTGAGCGATATTTACAATGCTGTGTTGGATGGTGCGTCCAGCCTGATGCTCACCGGCGAGACCGCCGCCGGGCAGTACCCCGTGCAGGCCATGGAGTTCCTGGTTCGGACGGCAAACACCGCCCTGTAAGGCAGTTCGGCCTTCTGCGCGCTTTTTCGGCCCGAAATGACAAAAAGGATGGATTCTGTCGGAAAGAGTTGGTATAATGAAAGCAAAATATTTTTGCAGGAAGGTTTTTCTATGGGAATCGTAGTCATCGGAGCCGTTTTTGTGGACATCAAGGGGTACCCCCTTTCCACCTACATCCCGGGCGGGCGCAACTCCGGCCGGGTCGAGCAGGTACACGGTGGTGTGAGCCGCAACATCGTGGAGGACATCGCCAATGTGGAGCTGCGCCCCACCTTTGTGGGTCTGGTGGACGACACCGGCATGGGCCAGGATGTCATCGACAAGCTCCGCAACCACAAGGTGAACACCCAGTTCATCCGCCGCGTGAAGGACGGCATGGGCACCTGGCTGGCCGTGTTCAACAACGACGGTGACGTATGTGCCTCCATCTCCAAGCGCCCGGACACCACTCCCCTCACCGCTCTGCTGGAAGAGCAGGGCGACGCCATCTTCAAGGACTGCGACAGCATCGCACTGGAGCTGGATCTGGAAAAAGAGACGGTGAAGCAGGTGCTGCGCTTTGCCAAAAAGTACAACAAGCGGGTCTACGCGGCCATCTCCAACATGAGCATCGCCATGGAGCGCCGCGACTTTTTGCAGCAGGTGGACTGCTTTGTGTGCAACCAGCAGGAAGCCGGGCTGCTCTTCTCGGACGATTACGACCACCTTTCCCCCGCTGCCATGCGGGAGGTGCTGGCCGCCAATGTACACAGCGCCAACATCCCCTGCATGGTGGTCACCATGGGCGGGCAGGGTGCCGTGTATGCCCGCGCCAACGGCGAAAGCGGCGTTGTGCCCGCCAAGAAGGTGGATGTGATCGACACCACCGGTGCCGGTGACGCCTTCTTTGCCGGTACGGTCATCGGCCTGACCTACGGCAAGAACCTGCCCGCCTCCTGCGAAATCGGCAGCCGTCTGGCCGCCTCGGTGATCTCCATCACCGAAAACGTCTGCCCCCGGTTCCGCCCGCTGGAATTCGGGCTGGACATTCCCGTGCTGGACTGAGTTACACCCAAAAGCGCCGGAGCATTCCCGCAAAAGGGAGCGCTCCGGTGCTTGTTTTTTGTTTGTCAGAGTTCGTTGATTGCTGCTGTGACGGGCATTGCCTGCAATCGCTTCACCGGGCCGTGCACCGCAAGCGCCGCTGCACCTGCCACGAACAGACAGAGCACTGCCAGCAGCCCGAAGGGCACCCGCCACACGACGCCGAAATAGTGGGTGATCAGTCGGGTATACAGTGCACGGTGCAGCACAAGGCCGGCAGCAACGCCCATCAGCAGGCCGGACGCCGCATAGGTCCCGGCCTCCGCCGCGATCATCCGGCACAGTTGGACATCCTCCATGCCCACGGCGCGCATGGCACCGTACTGCCGGGCACGGGCGGAAACGCTCATGGAGATGCTGTTGACGATGTTCAGCAGCGAGATGCCGCCGATGATGGCCAGAAAACCGTACAGCACGATGCGTACCGCGTAATAGGTGCCGCGGTCCTGCCGGTTGCTCTCCCGCAGGTCCTGCATGATGACGTCATCCGTGGCAAGGTCCGCCAGCGTGAAGAGGGTGTCCTCGTCGGCGGTGCGGTCCAACTGCACACCTACCATATTATAGTTCTGGTCGCCTGCCACCTGTCGGAACAGCGCTTCCGGTGCAATAAGGGTCACATCATCCGGGAAGGCGCCCTCCGAGAAGGCACCCACGATGGTAAGCGGCACCCCGTTCACTATGATGACGTCCCCGATCTGCATGGGGTTGTTCTTATTGTAGAGGGTCATCACTTCATTGCCTGCGCCGGGCATCCGACCCCGTACCACCACGGAACGGCTGGATTCCAGCATATAATCATCGTAGGAGCAGAAGACAACGTGGTCCACGTTGCCCTTGTCGCTGCTGGCCGGGGTATCCACCAGACCAGTGCAGCCCCACGCATGGGCGACGCCCGGCACTTTCAGCAGTGTCCGGGTCATGCTGCCGGGCAGCACCTGCGCATTGCCGTAGCCGTTGTAAAGCACATCGGGCTGCCACGGCACCAGACTGGGCAACAGCAGAGAGGCGAACTGCAAGAGCACGGTAAAGCCCAGCGCCAGCACAATGCTCAGCGCAAAGCTGGCGGTCATCAGGGCCCAGTTCTTTTTGCTGGCGGTGGCATGGCGGACGCCCAGTGCCAGTTCCACCCGGCCCTTCCCGGCATGGGCCGCACGGCCCACCGGCACATTCTGGGTGCTGCCGGAGACCGCCGCCATCGGCGAGACCTTTGCTGCCCGTTTTGCCGGGGCCTGCGCAGCCAGCAGCACCGTCACCACACCCACCACGCACCGGCGCACAGGCCCGCAGGGCTCAGCTGCCAGACTGGCGTTGCCGCAAACTCGCCGCCGATGCCGTACCGCAGCGCGGCGCAGATCGTCCAGCTGGCCAAAGTGCCCAGCACAAGGCCGATGGGCACCGCCGTCCTGCACCAGTTGAGGGCTTCCAGCCGGACGAACCGGATGACCTGCCGTTTGCTCATGCCGATGCAGCGCATCATGCCAAAGAACTGGGTGCGCTGGGCCAGATTGCTGTTCATGCTGCCGGAGATCATCAGCACTCCGGCCAGCAGCACCAGCACGAACAGCACTGCTGCCATACCGTACACGGTCTGAAAAGCCGTACTGCTGCTCTGCCCTGCCGAACCCATCACCTGCAGGTTTTCCTGCACAGCCGTCTCCCCATACCGGCTGCGCAGCTTCGGCAGGGCCTTTGCTGCTCTGGCCGCGCTGGTGTATTCCAGCTCATAATGTGTCTGGGGCAGTGCCTCGCTGTTTACAGTCAGCAGGGCCGCAAAGGCTTCCTGCGGCAGGTAGGCATCCACGATGCTGTACTGCTCGCCGTAAAAATCCTCGTCGATGCCGCCGACGCCGGTGACCGTGAGGGGCTTTTCCGTTCCGTCCGGCAGTGTCAGCGTTACAGTGTCTCCGCTGCCCACATGCAGCACCCGTGCAGCGGTCTTGCCCAGCAGCACTTCGTTTTCCGCCTGCGGGTAGGTGCCCGCAAAGGCTGCGGCACGGTTCAGGCTCACATAATCTGCATCGGCACCATACAGCACCACCCGCTTGCCGTTCAGGCGGTATGCGCTTTCGCCGTTCTCATTGAATACTGCTCCGGCACCCACCCGCACCACGTCCGGCTGGCCGACCAGCTGCGCAGCCTGCTCCGGCGTGATGCCGGTGACCTCCAGATGCCAGCTGCCGCTTTTTCCGGCTGCACGGCCCGTCTGGGTGCGCAGCATCATGTCCGCCACACTGAAGATGGCCGTGACCAGGAACACTGCCGTGACGATGCACAGGATGGTCAGCCGGTTCTGCCGCCTGCGCACCCTGGCAGAAATGGGGGATCAGGCTCAGATAGCTTTTCATTCCGCGCACCTCCCGAAGTCGGTCAGCACGCCGTCCGACACCTGCAGCACCCGGTCTGCCGTCTGGGCGATGCTGCGGCTGTGGGTGATCATGACGATGGTCTGGGCGTATTTGCGGGAAGCCTCCTTCAACAGGGCGATCACCTCGCCGCTGTTGCGGGTGTCCAGATTGCCGGTCGGCTCATCGGCTAAAATCAGCGCCGGACGGGTGATGAGCGCCCGCCCAATGGCCACGCGCTGCTGCTGCCCGCCGGAAAGCTGGCCGGGCAGGTGACTGCGCCGCTTGCGGAGGTCCAGCACATCCAGCAGTTCTTCCAGATACGCCGTGTCCGGCTTCTGGTAGTCCAGCAATACCGGGAACAGGATATTCTGCTCCACGGTCAGCTCCGGGATCAGGTTGAACGCCTGAAACACAAAGCCGATGTTCCGGCGGCGGAAGATGGTGCGCTCCCGCTCTTTCATGGCAAACAGATCCCGCCCGTCCAGCAGCACCTTGCCGGAGGTAGGGGTGTCCAGCCCGCCCAGCAGATTGAGCAGAGTGCTCTTGCCGGAACCGCTCTCGCCCACCACGGCCACAAATTCGCCCTTGGGCACCGAGAAGCTCACGTCCTTCAGCGCCTGCACGGCAGTCTCGCCGGTGCCGTAAGTCTTGCAAAGGGCCTGTGCCTGCAACAGATTCATACAAAAACCTTCTTTCGTTTTGATCTGTCCACAGCATACCACCCGTTTGCTACAGCCCGGTGACTGCAAGACTACAATTTTGTAGGAATCGCCGGAGCGGGCCTGTTCCGCAGCAGGATGGTGAAGGCGGTGCCCCGGCCCAGCTCACTTTCCACTTCCAGTGTGCCGCCGTGGACCTCCACAATGGATTTCGCCAGCGGCAGCCCCAGCCCGATGCCCGGCGTGTCCTGCGCAAAGCGGCTGCGGTAGAATCGCTTGAACAGATGGGGCAGGTCCTCCGGGTGGATGCCGGTGCCGGTGTCCACCACCCGGATGCGCACAAAGTCGGCAAAGCGGCTGCCCTCCACCGTCACGGTGTCCCCGGCGCGGGTGTGGTCCAGCGCATTCTTGATCAGGTTGCCCACGGCCTCGCGCATCCACACCCGGTCACAGCACAGGCACACCCCCTGCTCTGCCGTGACGGCCAGCAGCTTTTGCTCCTGCCGGGCGCGGCAGGCAAAGGGCCGGGCAGTCTGCTCCAGCAGACCTTGCAGATCTTGTTCCGTTTTTTCCAGCTGTACAGTCCCCGCATCCAGCCGGGTGAGCTTGAGCAGACTTTGCACCAGCTGTTCCATCCGGTCCAGCTCCTGTTCGGAAAGTTTGGCCAGCTCCCGCACATTTTCTGCGTCATCCGTTCCGGCCTGCAGCAGACCGTTGTAGATATTCAGAGCGGCCAGCGGCGTCTTGAGCTGGTGAGAGATATCGGCCATGGTGTTCTTCAAAAACTGCTTTTCCCGCTGTTCCCGGTCGGCATGGGCGTTGAGCACTGCCGCCATCTCATTCACTTCATGGAACAGCCGGTACAACTGCCCTTCACGGCCGCTGTCCAGCCGGGCAGTAGCATCCCCGTCCAGCAGGGCACGCACCTGCGCAGCCGCTTCCTCCAGCCGTTTCTGCCGTCGGGCGAAATAAGCAGCGGCACTGCTCAGCGTCCCAGCGCTCAACAGCAAAAACAGCCCCAGCAGCGGCAGGCACAGTGCCGGGCACAGTGCCCACGACGCGCATTCTGCCGCCAGCAGGGCCGCAGCCAGCCCGGTGCACAACCGGGCAAACAGCTGCCGGACATCGTCCTCCACCAGAAATTTCATCTCACACATCCCCGTTCCAGCGGTAGCCCATGCCCCGCACCGTGACCAGCCGCTGCGGGCTGCCGGGGTCGTCCTCTACCTTGAGCCGCAGCCGCCGGATGTACACCGTGAGGGTGTTGGTATCTACATAATTGCCCTCGCAATCCCACAGGGCGTTCAGAATGGTCTCTTTGGTCAGCACCTGCCCCGGGCTGCGCAGAAACAGGCACAGCAGCTTGTACTCCGCTGCCGTGAGTTCCAGCGGAACGCCGTTCTTTTCGGCCCGGCCGGCCAGAAGATCTACCCGGATGCCGCCGGAGCACAGCTCGGTGGCCTGCTGTGCCCCGAACCCTCCGGCCCGGCGCAGCAGTGCGTGCACCCGACTCAGCAGCACCCCCAGCTTGAAGGGCTTGGTGATGTAATCGTCACCACCCAGGTCCAGCCCGGTGATGATGTCCATTTCCTCATCCGACGCGGTCAGAAACAGGATGGGCACCCCGGAAGTGCGGCGCACCTCACGGCAGAAGTCGAAGCCGGTGCCGTCCGGCAGGGTCACGTCCAGCATCAGCAGGTCGTAGCGGCCCGCCTGCCACAGATGCCCGGCCTCGGCCAGGGTACGGGCCGTGTCCAGCGCATAACCCGCCCGGCCCAGTGCAAGGGTCAGCCCGGTGACCAGACTTTTGTCATCCTCCAGCAGTAAGATCCGCTCCATGGTGCAGTTTCTCCTTTTTACAAAAAATGCCGGGTGCTGCCGCAGGTACGGCAGCTGCCCGGCGCGCAGTCACGCATTCTGTTGTTTGTACTGTTCGCCCCACACCCGCATGGCATCCATGATGGGCTGCAGGCTCCGGCCCAGCGGGGTCAGGCTGTACTCCACCCGGGGCGGCACCTCCGGGTAGGCCTTGCGCTCCACCAGACCGTTTTCCTCCATCTCCCGCAGCTGGGAGGTGAGCACCTTCTGGCTCACGCCGGTCAGCGACTTTTTCAGCTCGCCGAAACGCTTGGTGCCGGTGAGCAAGTCCCGCAGGATCAGCACCTTCCATTTGTCACTGATCATGGTGAGGGTGGTTTCCACCGGGCAGGCCGGCAGTTCCTTTTTGGTACACATCGGTCGTTTCTCCCCTCCGGCCCCTCGCGGGCCGTTTTTTCTATTTTACGGCACAGACGCGGTGCTTGTCAAGCAGGGGCCGGACACGCCCGCACATCCGGCTCAAAATTTTTTCGCAGTCCAAATTGCGAGAAATCGGCGATTCACCGCAAAAGTTTCCAAATCATAACCGGTCAAAAGTCACCCGCCGGTAACCAGGTTACCGCATTGTGCGTACTTTACGCCGGGCAAAAAGGGGTGTATCATAGCCTCGTCAGCTGGGGCACGCCGAGATGCCCCGCACACCCAATGCAATAATCCTGGAGGTACCAAACCATGTCTCTGAACAAAGTCGTTGAATTCCTGAATGCCAACCCTGTGCAGTATCTGGCTACCGTCGGCCGTGACGGCAAGGCCAAGTGCCGTCCCTTCATGTTCGCCGGTGAGCTGGACGGCAAGCTGTGGTTCTGCACCAACAGCCAGAAGGACGTGTACAAGGATCTGCAGGCCAACCCCTACACCGAGATCTCGGTGTCCAGCCCGGAATACGCCTGGGTCCGCCTGCACGGCAAAGCTGTGTTTGAAAACAACATGGCTGCCAAGGAGATGTGCATCGCCAACCCCATCGTGAAGGGCCAGTACGGCGAAGCCACCAACCCCATCTTTGAGGTGTTCTATCTGGAGGATGCTCACGGCGCCATCGCCGACTTCTCCGGCAACCCTCCCTACGAGTTCTGATTCCCGTTTCGTGCAGATCGCCTTGGAAACGCTGTTTTCAGGGCGTTTTGCCGTTTGGTACCGCAAAGGAGGTCTTTCTATGACCCAGACCGAACGCCGCCGTTTTTTGCTCAGCAGCCTGCTGGCAGAAGCCCCCGAATACCGGCAGCTGGCCGTCCCGGACGATGCCGCCGGGCAGAAGCAGCTGCTGCGCGCACTGCTCAATGTGCGCCCGCCCCGGGATGCCAGCCCGGAGTTTTTGCAGGTGCAGGACGAATACCTGCGCGCCGAGCTTGCCCAGAAGGGCGTTACCGTCCTTGAAAGCCTGACCCCCGCCGCCCGCTGCGGGGAAGCTGCCCTTTACCTGTGGCAGGGCGACATCACCACGCTGCAGTGCGACGCTATCGTCAACGCCGCTAACAGCGGCATGACCGGCTGCTATGTGCCCGGCCACCGCTGCATCGACAACTGCATCCATACCTTTGCCGGGGTACAGCTGCGCAGCGCCTGTGCCCGCCTGATGGCGAAGCAGGGCCACGAGGAGCCCACCGGGCAGGCCAAACTCACCCCGGCCTTCAACCTGCCCTGCCGGTATGTTCTGCACACGGTGGGGCCCATCGTGACCGGGCACGTCACTGCACGGGACCGCACCCTGCTGGCCTCCTGCTACTGCGCCTGCCTGACGAAGGCCGCAGAAGCCGGGCTGGAAAGCATCGCATTCTGCTGCATCTCCACCGGCGTGTTCTGTTTCCCGAATGAGGATGCGGCAGAAATTGCCGTACAGACTGTGAAGGAGTTCCTGCAGACACCCACAACCATCAAAAAGGTGATCTTCAATGTTTTCAAAGATTTGGACAAGGAAATCTACACCCGACTGCTCACAGCCTGAGCAGCTCAAAAAGGCCCTGCACGAGGCTGATGCCGTCATCATCGGCGCAGGAGCCGGGCTGTCCACCTCCGCCGGGTTCACCTACGCCGGGGAACGATTCCGAACATATTTCTCCGATTTTGCCAGCAAATACGGCTTTACGGATATGTATTCCGGTGGGTTCTACCCCTACTCCACCATGGAGGAATACTGGGCGTACTGGAGCCGGTACATTTATATCAACCGCTATCAGAACGCCCCGAAGCCTGTATACGGCACGCTGTTCCGGCTGGTGCAGGATAAGGATTCCTTTGTAATCACCACCAATGTGGACCACTGCTTCCAGAAAGCAGGGTTCGACAAAAAGCGGCTGTTCTACACGCAGGGCGATTACGGCCTGTTCCAATGCAGTGAACCGTGCTGCCAGGAGACTTTCGACAATGAGGCACTCATCCGGCAGATGGTAGAAGCACAGGGGTATGTCCTCGCACCGGATGGTCAACTGACCGTGCCGGAGAATACCCTCCTGAAAACTTCTGTTCCGTCCGAGCTTGTCCCCCACTGCCCGCACTGCGGCAAGCTGCTCACGATGAACCTGCGCAGTGATGACAGCTTTGTAGAGGATGCCGGCTGGCACGCCGCCGCCGAGCGGTACAGCGAATTTCTCCGCCGCCACGAGGGGCAGAAGATCTTGTTCTTCGAGTTAGGCGTCGGCTATAATACCCCGGTCATCATCAAGTATCCTTTCTGGCGGATGACAGCCAGGAACCCCAATGCCACCTACGTCTGCATCAACAAGGGCGAGGCCGTCTGTCCGAATGAGATTGCCAAGCAGTCGCTGCTTTTTGACGGTGACATTGCTGCGGTGCTGGCACAGATCAAATAATTACTTTTTCTGTTCCATAGCGCACTTTCTGTCCTCTCGCTGCAGTCCTGCACCCCGATAAAAAGCTGCCCGCATACCGTGTGATCTTGTCACATCCGGTATGCGGGCAGCTTGTCTTTTCTGATTTTACGCGCTTTTGGGGCTTATTTTGCCACGATCTCGTCGGCCAGAGCGTCCATCTGGGCCTCCGCAGCAGCATTGGCAGCAGAGCGGATGGTGACCACGTTCTCGCAGACCGTGATGTTCTTCATGCCTTCCAGCTCGGCGCGCATGAGTTTGGCAGCCATGGGGGCCCAAGTGCCGTTCTCCATCAGGCCGACGGTACGGTTCTGGAACGCCTTGGTCTTGAGGTGGGTCAGCAGGGACTCCATCGGCGGGAAGAGGAAGCCGTCATAGGTGGCGCAGGCCAGAACGATCTTTCCGCAGCGGAAGGCCTCGGTGACGGCGTAGGACACATCGGTGCGGGTCAGGTCCATCTCCACCACCTTTGCGCCCTTGGCACGCAGCTTTTCGGCCATGGTGTGGGCCGCGGCGCGGGTATGGCCGTGGATGGAAGCACTGGCCACCAGGATCTTTTCCGGCTCCTCCGGCTTGTAGCTGGACCAGGTATCATAATAGGCCAGATACTTGCCCAGGTCCCCGGTGAGCACCGGGCCGTGCAGCGGGCAGATGGTGGCAATATCCAGTGCGGCTGCCTTTTTGAGCAGTGCCTGCACCTGCGGGCCGTACTTGCCCACGATGTTCAGGTAATACCGGCGGGCTTCGCTGGCCCAGTCGGCCTTTTCGTCAAACTTTGCCACCGCCCCGAAGCGGCCGAAACCGTCGGCGGAGAACAGCACCTTTTCGCTGCTCTCATAGCTGACCATGACCTCCGGCCAGTGCACCATGGGTGCAAACACAAAGGTGAGGGTGTGGCTCCCCAGAGACAAGCTCTCGCCGTCCTTCACCACCACACGGCGCTCCTTGGCCACGGCATCCGGGCCAAAGAACTGCTCCATATACACAAAGGTCTTGGCGTTGCCCACCACCTTCATGTCCGGGTACTTAGCGGCCAGGCGGGCAATGTTGGCACCATGGTCCGGCTCCATGTGGGAGACCACCAGATATTCCGGCATGCGGTCCCCCAGCGCTTCGGTGAGGTTTGCCAGCCAGGCATCCGTGCACGGTTGTCCACCGTGTCCAGAATGGCGACCTTTTCATCCAGAATGACATAGGAGTTGTAGCTGAC
>ENA-OQDM01000420-OQDM01000420.1-human-gut-metagenome-genome-assembly--contig:-NODE-420-length-25497-cov-1.656996_pt1 | contig 25497 bp, 34 predicted proteins | sample MGYA00242772_ERZ504605 | MGnify/ENA primary metagenome ERZ504605 (study PRJEB26092, sample SAMD00036348) | human gut metagenome | host: Homo sapiens | study: EMG produced TPA metagenomics assembly of... | reverse complement strand
CTTTTTCAGTTAATAAGTACTGTTCGGAAAGATGAATACCTGCCTTATCAAAAATATTTCTTTTTTGACAGGAAAAGTGCTGCAATGATACTGGCCGCAATAGAGACCAGAATTACGATCAGAAATCCCCAAATCGTACTGGAGAAAGGCATTCCGGACGGTGCCAGATTCATTCCATATGCACTAAAGATGATCGTCGGAATACTCATAACGATCGTGATCACAGACAAAATTTTCATAACATCATTCAGGTTATTGGATATAACAGATGCAAACGCATCCATCATACTCTGCAGGATACCGCTGTATATATTCGCCATCTCAATCGCCTGTGTATTCTCAATGATAACATCTTCAAGAAGTTCTGTATCTTCAGGATATTTCTTAATGCTCTCCAGCTTGATCAGCTTCTCAAGCACCGCTTCATTTGATCTCAGTGAAGTAGTAAAATACACCAGAGATTTTTCCAGTTCCAAAAGCTCGATCAGTTCCTGATTTCGCGGAGAAAAATGAAGTTTTTCCTCAACCTGTTCACTTTTCTTGTCAATAATACGCAGATAACGCAGATACATGCTGGAATTACGATACAGTATCTGAAGAATAAAACGTGTCTTCATATAAGTAAAGAAATTACGCACACGTCCCTCCATAAATCTGGTAAGAACCTGTGTATCTTCCAGACATATCGTAAAAATCATCTTATCTGTGACTATAATACCCAGCGGAATCGTACCATACCAGTCCTTGTCATTTCGTTCCTCGATCATAGGAACATCAACCAGGATCAGAGTGTAATTATCCTCCACCTCAATACGTGACCGTTCCTCCTCATCCAGAGGAGCTCTCAGATCATCGACCTCTATCTGAAACTGCTCGGATATCTCAAAGATTTCTGTTGCCGTAGGATTTGTAAGGGCAACCCAGCAGCCATCCTGAGGTTCCTGAATTTCATGAATTGCTCCGTCTGATGTACGAAACATCCTAACCACGATTACACTCCCCTTCCACTCTCATTTTAGGTCATATGGATATATTATAAAATGTGACAGGATTTTTGTCAATTCCAACGGAATTGTATTCACAAAAAATTTACTCAATTTATGTTTTAAAGTGGTATAGTGTAAATTGTAGACTTTCTTTATTTAATATGTTAAGATGGACTACAGTAATAAGGGAGGACTCAATAAGACTTATGAATAAATCCAGCTTTGGTACACATTTCACTGTAACTACCTGGGGGGAATCTCATGGAAAAGCGCTTGGTGCTGTTGTGGACGGCTGCCCGGCAGGACTTTCTCTCTGTGAAGAAGACATCCAAAAATTTCTCGACAGACGCAAACCCGGTCAGAGCCGCTACACAACTGCACGTAAAGAGGGCGATCTTGTCGAAATCCTTTCCGGCATTTTTGAGGGAAAAACTACCGGTACCCCAATTTCATTAATAGTCCGCAACACTGACCAGCGTTCCAGAGATTACGGCAATATTGCGCTTTCCTATCGTCCCGGACACGCAGATTATACTTTTGATGCCAAATACGGTTTTCGTGATTATCGAGGCGGCGGCCGCTCTTCCGGTCGGGAAACTATCGGGCGTGTGGCATCAGGTGCAATTGCCTCCAAAATTCTGGAAACTTTAGGGATTTCTTTCTGTACTTATACAAAATCCATCGGACCTGTTTCCATCAAAAAATTTGATTCAGAAGAAATCAACAATAATGCATTTTATATGCCAGATGCGGATGCCGCTGCCAGGGCAGGTGCATATCTGGAGAAATGTATGAAAAGCCAGGACAGTGCCGGTGGTGTTGTAGAGTGTCGTATCACAGGTGTCCCAGCAGGTCTTGGAAGCCCTGTCTTCGAAAAACTTGATGCAGTACTTGCCCAGGCAGTTATGTCTGTCGGTGCTGTTAAAGCTGTCGAAATCGGTGACGGTACAGAAGTTGCACATATGAACGGTTCCGATGATAATGATGGATTTCATTTTGAAAACGGGCAAATCAGCAAAACAAGCAATCACGCCGGTGGCATCATGGGTGGTATCAGTGATGGAGCGAGATCATTCTCCGTGCTTATATCAAACCAACCCCTTCCATTAGCCAGCCACAGGAAACAACTACATGCAACGGCAAAAATATTTCTCTTGAAATTCATGGACGTCACGATCCAGTCATCGTACCAAGGGCAGTTGTCGTTATTGAATCTATGTGTGCGCTTGCAATTACAGATGCACTTTTTGCCAATATGACTTCCCGTCTGGACTATATTCAGAAATTTTACACAAAATAAATCAGACAGAGTCGCTTCTATAACGCAAAAAAGATCCTGCAGTCATAACTGCGGGATCTTTACATTTACAAATATATATGAGAAAAATCACTCCTGCTCATCTTCTGCATCAGCTAAAGGTTCGACAGCATCAAAGTCCTGTGGTACCGGCCACATATGAATACTGTTTGGAGTTTCAATTTTATGTGGTTTATCATTCATCACAATAATATTCCTCTCATAATCCACTTTGAATGTTGTGATTGTATTACTTGCATGGTTCGCAACAGCAATATGCTGATTGTCAGGGAAGATTACTATATCCTTCGGATAATCACCGCTGATCGGCAGAGTGAACTTTTTCTCCAGAAGTCCGGTTTCTGCATCAATCTCATACATGGAGACTGTGTTTTCACCAGCTGTTGTGCAGAAAAGATGTTTGCCATCAGGAGCAAGTGCCAGACCGGAAGCCGCATTGTGAATCGCATCCTTGTCATGTTGCTTACTCAATGTAGAAACACTCTGCAGAAGTTCAAATTCCGGATTGTTTCCACTTCCATCATAACTGTAAACTTTAATCTCATTACTTAATTCGAACAGAATATATGCATACTTTCCATCAGCACTGAAACGAATGATTCTTGGTCCACTCTCTCTCGGCAGCGAAGAATATCTACTAATTCCAGTTTATGGCGTCTTTTGTTGATCCGATAGATCTTAACCTGATCAATTCCATTGTCAACTGCACAAAGATATTTATTATCCGGTGTCGGACGTACACAGTTTACATGTGGACGGAAGTTACGCTCTGCGACACTTCCAAGTCCTTTATGAAATACCCCATCCATAATACGGCCAAGACTTCCATCTTTATGTGTATGTACAACCGTTACTTTGCCATCGTGATATCCCGCAACATAAAGATAACGACCGTCCACATCTGTAGCAAGGAAACAGCCTCTCATGCCGTCAATTCCTACACTGTTAATTCGAACAAGGTCTCCGTTCTCGTCACGTTTGAATACCGCAACACCCTCGTCCTCAATAGAATACAGATACTTACCGTTTTTGGAAACTGCTGTGTGAGATGCATTGCTGACGTTAACTTCGCTTCGTTCGATCAGTTTACCATTCTCCACATCTACATCATAAACCTGAATGCCCTTGCTGGTACCATAAGTGTATGTACCCACATAGGCCACATATTTCTTGTTCCCCATTATACTGCCTCCTAAAATTCGATGAATATGTGCGAAAGCTCTATCCGCATTTGGTGTCCTAATTATAGCACAATTCATTTGCAAGAACAAGTTGACATTCTCTGTTGAATGTGTATTTTCTTACGTACTTTACATAAAGTAATTTCGGATCTTGGTAAGTGTATCTTCAAGTACTTCATCGGAATGCGCTGTTGAAAGGAACATTGCTTCAAATTGAGAAGGTGCCAGATGGATTCCCTGTTTCAGCATGGCTAGGAAATAATCTGCAAATGCTTTTGTATCAGAAGACTTGGCTGAAGTATAATCCACCACTTCTTCTTTTGCAAAAACAGGCTTCCCAGAGAAGAAACATGATTTACATGATATTCACTTCCTGCCTCTTTCAGGATTTCTTCAATTCCTCCATACAGTTTCTGGCCTTTTTCTTCCAGCTCCTTATATACTTCCTGATGTTCATACAGATATTTCAGCTGTGTAAGTCCTGCTGCCATTGCAATCGGATTTCCACTTAAAGTACCAGCCTGATATACCGGACCTGCAGGAGAAACCATTTCCATGATTTCTCTTCTTCCGCCATATGCTCCCACCGGCATACCCGCACCTATGATCTTGCCGTAAGTCACCATATCCGGTGTTACGCCAAAATATTCAGCGGCACCGCCAAATGCCAGACGAAATCCTGTAATAACCTCATCAAAGATCAACAGTGTTCCATGCTGATCGCACAAAGTACGAAGGCCTTCCAGAAAACCTTTTTTCGGAGCAACCACACCCATGTTGGCAGCTACCGGTTCAACAATCACCGCTGCAACCTGTCCTTTTGCCTGCTCCAAAAGAGCTTTTACACTGTCAAGATCATTATAGACCGCGGTCATCGTATCCTGGGTACATCCCTTTGGTACACCGGCGCTGTCTGGTACCCCACTCGTCATCACACCAGAACCGGCACTTACCAGCAGCGCATCACTGTGTCCATGGTAACATCCGGCAAATTTAATGATTTTGTCCCTTCCTGTATAGCCTCTGGCTGCACGGATCGCACTCATAACTGCTTCTGTACCGGAATTTACCATACGTACCATTTCCACATGTGGAAGATGCTCACAGATAAATTCTGCCATTTCCACTTCAATCTCTGTAGCACATCCAAAGCTCAAGCCTTCCGCACATGCTTTTACCACTGCCTCCCGGATTTCTGGAAAATTATGTCCAAGGATCATTGGTCCCCAGGAGTCAATATAATCAACATAACAGTTATCATCTACATCATAAATATGGCATCCATCCGCACGTTTGATAAATCTCGGTGCCATTCCAATTGCACCATAAGCTCTTACCGGACTGTTAACCCCTCCCGGAATTCTTTTGACCGCCCGTTCAAATAATTCTTCTGATCTTCCCATTATCCAATTCTCCCTTCATCAATAAAACGTGCAAGTTCTTTTGCATAATAGGTAAGATATATATTCACACCTGCTCTGTATGCACTTGCTGCCATTTCGCAGACGATTTTTTCTTCATCGATCCAGCCCATTTTAGCGGCAGCCTTGACCATGGCATATTCACCACTGACACTGTACGCTGCGATCGGTACATTGGTTGCTTTTGATACTTCTGAAACCATATCAAGATAAGACATTGCCGGCTTGATCATAATAATATCTGCACCTTCTTCAATATCTGTCAGTGCCTCTTTCATTCCTTCACGACGATTATGGTAATCCATCTGGTAACTTTTACGGTCTCCAAAAGATGGTGCAGAACCTGCCGCATCACGAAACGGGCCATAAAAAGCCGATGCATATTTGACTGCATAAGACATGATTGGTGTTTCTTTATGTCCTGCTTTATCCAAGCACTCACGGATTGCACGCACACGGCCATCCATCATATCGGAAGGCGCCACCATATCAGCACCTGCCTCTACATGAGAGAGTGCTGTCTTTGCAAGCAGATCTAACGTCGCATCATTTTCAACCTCATGTCCGCAGAGCACACCACAATGGCCATGAGAAGTATATTCACACATACATACATCTGTAATATAGTAAAGATCCGGGAACTGTCTTCTGGCCTCTCTCAGTGCTTTCTGAACAATTCCGTATTCATCATATGCGCCACTGCCCACTTCATCTTTATGATCTGGAATACCGAAAAGCATGATGCTGCTGACTCCTGCTTTCTGCAGACGTTCCAGTTCATATGGAAGACGATCCACACTGTAACGGTACTGTCCCTCCATAGACGGAATTTCCTCTTCAATTCCAGTACCTTCTTTTACAAAAAGCGGATAGATCAGCGATGATTTATCAATTCTTGTTTCTCTTACCATTTTACGTAATGTTTCACTTCCACGAAGTCTTCTTGGTCTCTGAATCAGATCCATTTTAATGCACCTCTTCCTTATTTGTTTACCTTATCTGTTTTTTATTTTAACAACCAGTTCTACAAGCGAATCAATGGTTGCTTTTCTGACATATATGTCTGCATTCCATAATCGTCTGCCGCAGCTTTTGTCTGTTTTCCAATGCATGCCGCAGTAACTTTGGAGTAATCCAAAAGCCCGGTACTCTCTACAAATCCTTTTACAGTAGATGCGCTTGTAAATACTACACAATCTATGGAATCACTTTCAATTTCCCTGTCAATATGGATCAGACTGCTTTTCTCATATACTGTATCATAGGTTGGAATATCACTGACCTGTCCGCCTTGTTCCTTAAGAATCTTTACAAGCTTCTGATTGCCCTTTCTCGCCCTCGGCAGAAGAATCTTCTCTCCTCCCTGAAGTTTCACTGCCAGTGCTTCGCCAAGTGATTCGCCATCATAAACTTCCGGAATCAGATCAACAAGAATGCCCCTGTCTTCCAGAACTTTTGCCGTGCCCTGACCGATTGCAGCAATCTGTGCTCCTGCCAGGCTGCGAATATCTTTATGTGCTTTTTTCAGCTCATCAAAAAAGATTTCCACTCCGGTCGGACTGGTAAATACGATCCACTGGTAAGAGGAAATTTCCTCAAATGCATGAACAAGTGTACTCTGATCTTCAAGCGGAACTGTTCGAATTGATGGAAGTTCCAGAACTTCCGCGCCCCTTCTGCGCAATTCCTCCGCGGTTCGTGAACTACGCCCCTTTGGACGGGTTACAAGAACTTTCCATCCTGCAAGAGGAAGTTTTTCATACCAGCCAAATTCATCTGCAAGTCTGCATACCTTTCCGACAACAATGATCGCCGGTGTTTCTATTCCCTGGCGGTCTACTTCCTCCTTCAGAGTTGCTACGGTTGCCACCACCCTCTTTTGATCTGCCGTAGTTCCCTTTTGGAGAACGGCAGCCGGCATAGCCGGATCCATTCCAGCTTCAAGTAAGCCAAAACAAATATCTGACAGTGCCGCAATACCCATCAGAAATACCAGAGTTCCCTTTGTATTGACCAGAGCTTTAAAATCTATATCGTATTCCTTTCCGGCACGTCTGTGTCCGGTAATAATATGCACAGATGAGCAAAAATCCCTGTGCGTTACCGGAATTCCATTATATGCAGGAACTGCAATGGATGAAGTCACACCTGGAACGATTTCATAGGGAATACCATTTACAGTCAAAAGTTCCAGTTCTTCTCCACCCCTTCCAAAAAGAAACGGGTCTCCTCCTTTCAAGCGAACCACGCGCTGACCTTTCTGCGCTTCTTCAAGCAATACCTGATTGATCTGTTCCTGTGGCATCGTATGCTTATCAGCACGTTTTCCTACATCGATCAGACGAGCCGTGGTCGGCACTTTTGCAAGGACCCCCTGCCCCACCAGGCTGTCATATACCACGACCTCCGCCTGCTGAAGCACTTCCATACCTTTCAGTGTGAAAAGCCCGATATCACCCGGTCCGGCTCCCACAAGCCACACTTTTCCTTTTTTCATACTGGCTCTCCTCCTGTATATTTGTCGTTCTCCTGTTCTTCATGCTCACGCTTCATTTGTTCGGCCAGACACATACCCAGGCGGGCCGCTTCTGTCTTTGGTCCTCGGATACTGTCTTTAAAATATCTGCCATCTTTTTCCCTGTAATAAAGTCCTCGAAGAAACAGCTCCTCACCTTCCACAATACCAAATGCAGCAACCGGTGAGGAACAGCCTCCGTCCAGATATCTGACAAAAGCTCTTTCTGCAGTGCCTGCTATCCATGCATCCTCGTCCTTATATCCACTCAGATATTCATATTTCAGGCCTTTATGTCCCTGTACGGCAAGAATCCCCTGTCCGGCTGCCGGAAGAATCTCATCTACTGAAAAATAACGATGAATTCTTTTTTCCAGGCCCAGACGTTTCAGGCCTGCTGCCGCAAGGATCAGCCCCGCATATTCTCCTGCATCCAGCTTACGCAGTCTTGTCTGAAGATTTCCCCTGATACTTTTCACTTTCATATCCGGATAAATTGTTTGCAGCTGCAAAAGTGCGACGAGACTGGAACAGCCCAGAGGTTTCAAAGGATCCAGGCTGGCTACACCCTCCGGCAGCACCAGAACATCTCTCGGATCCTCTCTTCTGGAAAAAGCAAGCAGTGGCAGATCTTCCGGAACTTCCATCGGCATGTCTTTCAGACTGTGCACAGACAGCATTGTTCTGCCTTCCAGCAATGCCTTGTCCAGTTCTTTTACAAAAAGGCCTTTTCCGCCAACTTTGTCAAGTGTCCGGTCAAGGATTTTGTCTCCAGTTGTTTTCATTGTAAGAATTTCAACATCCAGTCCCGGATGCTGTTCTTTTATGTAATCACGTACCATCTCACTCTGTAAAACAGCAAGACGGCTCTCTCTACTTCCGATAATAACTTTATTCTTCGCTGTTGTCTGTATCATCTGATGCCTCCATTGCTTCCTGAATTGCCAAGCGGACTTTTTTGGCTCTGCTGTGATCCAGGCCACTGGCGGTAATTCCGATCACAACTTCATCTTTCATATAAATACCCGGGAAATAGAAATCGCATTTACTCTTATCGTCTGCAACATTGACATAAATTCCCTCTTCTTTACAGACGCGGTATATCTCATCGTTTAATTTCCAGTCGTTTGTAGCTGCGATCACCATATATGCCATATCAAAATCTGACCTTTTACCGGACGTGTAATCAGATTGACATAACCGGTTTTGCCAAGTTCCTGCAGCTCCATAGTCGATTTCGGTGCAATTGCCGTAATATTTCTTGTAAACTGCAGCAATGTCCTTATTCTCCTGGTCGCGATATTTCCGCCACCAACTACAACAATCTTTTTATCGGACAGATCAATAAACATCGGAAAATATCGTTTTATTCTTCATATACTTTCTCCAATCCTGCCACACATTCCAGAAAAGCTTCCTGATTCAGGCTGTCTCTGAGCCCGAAGATCATTTTATTGACAACTTTTCCTGCTGCGGTATCCACTGCCTCGAGAAGCTGCACTCTGTCTTCTTCCTGCATAGGTGTCTTTTTGAGTATCTTTTCAATACGGAGATTCAGATCCTGAACAGCCTCTGCCTTAATCTCCTGAATTCTCGGAATTACATCTCTTCCATCCAGCCACTGAAAAAATTCAGCCATCTGTTCTTCTACGATTGCAGCTGCCCTGACCAGACTCTCATTGGCTTCCGGTGACAGTTTTTCTGTATGGAAGCTGTCCATATCATAAAGCGTAATATTTTCTTTTCTGCCCAGAGATGGTTCAATGTCTCTCGGAACCGCAAGATCCAAAAGCAAAAGTGGCTTCCGGATCGTAATGTCCCGGAACAATTCTTCCCGCAAAGTAAAATTCGGGCTGGCGGTCGCACTGACTACAATATCGCAGTTTGGCAAAAAGTTCATGCGTTCTCCATAATGAATGCGGCTGCATCCTATCGGAATACTCACCATACCACTGCGGTACTGACGGACAGTTACCGTTACATTTGCCCCTGCATCCCGCAAAGTCTGCGCTGCAACTTTTCCCATTTCACCATTTCCGATCACCATGCAGATTTTTCCATGCATATCATATCCCTGCTCTTTCAGGTGACTGACCGCCTGATGGATAACCGATGGATTTCCATGTGCAAGTGGTGCTTCTGTCTTGATTTTCTTTCCGGCTGTAACAGCCATGCGAAAAAGGACTTCCAGTGTACTATCTGTCGTAAAATGTTCCCTTGCAAGGTTCAGTGCATCTTTAATCTGCGTCAAGATCTGATCTTCACCCAGAATCTGAGATTTCAGTCCTCCTGCCAGATAAAAAAGATGTTCTACAGCCTCACGGTCTGTTCTTGAAACAAAATAAGATTCATAAGAATCATTCTGTATATTTTTAAGCTGGCAAAGGCACTGGTAAAGAGAAAGTTCCTGGTCGTCTTCGTGGCTTGCCCAAATTTCAAGACGATTGCAAGTTGAAAGTATGATACAGCCATGGATTCCTGCTGTCTCTTTGAGTTTTTCCATTGCTTCACCGGCATTTTTCTTTGTAAACGCAAACAAAGCCCGGATATCTACGGGCGCTCTGTCATGATCGATGCCTATCATGGATATTGTCATGATATGTAATTCTCCTTTGTTGATGTATGATACCCTTTCCTGAACGAAATCCACCCCTGTCTGAGGTGGATTTTCAGGAAAACACATTGTTTTTATGATAGACTTTTCATGCTGAATTGTCAATGGAATTGAATGGATTTACTCGACATTTTTAGTTGCGATGATGGCGACACCTGTATGCGCAATGTCTTTAAGAATCACATCTCCGATATGCACAGGTGCAGAAACAGTAATATTTTTAAGTGCATGAATACAGTCAAAAATTTTATCTTTTGGAATATCGCTCTGTGTTTTGACAGATACCATATTTTCAACACCACCAGATACGTGAACGGTTGTTGTTACAATACGAGTCGGATCTGTTACCTCCTTCTTTCCATATATTGCACCTCTTTTACAGGTATTTCCTTCTACACTTAATACGGTTCCATTTTCTATTTTCACTGTAAGCGGGCAGCCCATTGGACAGCCAATGCATGTCAGATTTCTCGTCTCCATACTCTATGCCTCCTCAATTTTAAGTGTGATTTTATCTGCATATGGATATCCCAGCAGCTGTTCTTTTGTCAGTTTAATCTGTTCCATCTCACCAGGTGCCACTACCGGACGTTTTCTGTGGATAATTCTCTCTTTACCTAAATAACAGCTGATATAACAGTTTTTATATACTCCGCCGACGCGGAAACGAACTGTCAGCTCTTTTGCCATATGTTCTATGCGAATCACGGAAGGAACCGTATATCTTACTCCTGCTTCTGGCACCAAAAGTATTTCTCGTGCATCTTTATAGGATTCACCTGCATTCTCTTTTCTCCGAACATACATGGATGCATTCCGTCCGGCAGCTGCAGCCTCTTCCGATACAAAATCCACCAGATCATGAACATGAAGTACATTTCCACATGCAAAAACACCTTCCATATTTGTTTCCAGGCTTTCATTTACCCTTGGGCCTGAAGTGACCGGATTCAGTTCAACTCCCATTCCACGTGAAATTTCATTTTCCGGAATCAAACCAACCGAAAGAAGCAGCGTATCACATTCATATTCTTCCTCTGTTCCAGGAATTGGCTTACCTGACTTGTCTACTTCTGCAAGAGTAATACCCTCCACTCTTTCTTTTCCTTTTATATCGATTACAGTATGGCTAAGTTTCAGCGGAATTCCAAAATCATCCAGACACTGTACAATATTTCGCTTCAATCCGCCGGAATATGGCATCAGTTCTGCAACAACTTGTACTTCTGCACCTTCCAGAGTCATTCTTCTTGCCATGATCAGACCAATATCACCTGATCCAAGAATCACAACTTTGCGTCCTGGAAGATATCCCCTCAATGTTAACAAGACGCTGTGCAGTTCCTGCCGAAAAAATGCCTGCCGGACGGTATCCCCGGAATATTAAGTGCTCCCCGGGAACGTTCTCTGCATCCCATTGCAAGAATCACTGCTTTTGCCTGGATCTGAAACATTCCATCTTCACGGTTCATCGCTGTTATAACCTTGTCATCACTGATATCCATGACCATAGTGTGTAATTTATACTTTATTCCCAATTCAATAACCTGTGTGATAAAACGTCCAGCATATTCCGGTCCTGTCAGTTCTTCCTGAAATGTATGAAGACCAAATCCATTGTGAATACACTGATTCAGAATTCCTCCGAGTTCCTTGTCTCTTTCAAGAATCAAAATACTTTCTGTTCCATTCTTTCGTGCTGCAACAGCTGCCGACAATCCTGCCGGACCACCACCAATGATTACAATATCATATGTTTTCATTAGTTTCCCTCCTGAAATGAATCTTTATTTACACCTTCAATGATTCTGGAATCTCCGCCACATTTTGTAATTTTTCCAATTGGAGTTTCAAGTTCTCTCGCAAGAATTTCCATTGTTCTCGGTGAACAGAAGCCTGCCTGACATCGTCCCATGCCTGCTCTGGTACGTCGTTTGACACCATCAAGGGATCTGGCTCCAACAGGTCTTTTGATCGCATCAATAATTTCCCCTTCGCTTACCATTTCACATCGGCAAATAATATTTCCATAAGCCGGATTGCGACGAATATATTCGTTTCTCTCTTCAAGCGACATTGCATTCAGGTCAGCAATACCTTTTCTTGTTGATACAAAGTTTTCTTTTTCTTTCAGGTCATATTTTTTCTTAAGAATATCTGCAACCATTTCTCCGATTGCCGGTGCACTGGATAATCCCGGGGATTCAATTCCGGCACAGTCTATAAAATCTTTTTCCGTTTCTCCAATAATAAAATCATCTCCGTCTTCATGGGCTCGAAGACCTGCAAAAGATGTGATCACCTGTCTTGTCGGAATATTTCTGACGCTGTTGGAGGATTTGATAAATACCTGATCCAGCCCATCTCTTGTTGTATTTGTTCCTTCTTTATTTTCAATATCCTGTGCAGTTGGACCAATCAGCAGATTTCCATGAACAGTAGGCGTAACCAGAACACCTTTGCCAAATTTTCCCGGGAGTGCAAAAACTGTATGACTCACATGGCTGCCCACACTTTTGTCAAGGAGACAGTATTCACCTTTACGTGGTATAATATGAATTTTCTTTTCGCTGACCATATTATGAAAACGATCAGCATAGACTCCAGCTGCATTAATAATACATTTTGTTTCATAAGTACCACTGGTTGTTTCAATTTTCCAGTTCTCTGTACCAGAAGAAATCTGTGAAATGTTTAATACTTCTGTATCAAAACGAAACTCCACTCCATTGACACAGGCATTTTCCGCAAAAGCAATCGTCATATTAAACGGACACACAATTCCACCGGTTGGCGCGTACAGAGCTGCGTACACATTTTCAGACACATTTGGTTCCATCTCCAGCACTTCATCATGATTCAAAATCCGAAGCTTCTTTACCCCATTTGTAATTCCTTTTTCATAAAGCTTCTGTAGATTTGGATAGTCTTTTTCGTCCAGACATAGCACAAGTGAACCATTCCGTTTAAATGGAAAATCCAGTTTTTCAGCCAGTTCTCCAATCAGCAGATTCCTCTTACATTTAATTTTGCTTTCAAAGTTCCCGGTTCTGCATCGTAACCGGCATGGATGATCGCACTGTTTGCTTTGGAAGTTCCACAACATACATCTTCCTCTCTTTCCAGTACACAGGTTTTTATCTGATAACGGGACAGTTCTCTTGCAACTGCCGTACCGGTAACTCCAGCACCAATAATGATCACATCATATTTTTCCATTTTTATTTTCCTCCTCATTGTTGAATTCTATATAAGAAAAAGCCCGACAAATAAACCCATGTATCATGGATCTAATGTCAGGCTCTCTTCTCTCATGCCATCATATATTTTTATTTTTGTAATCAGTTTTCTTCATCACGTGCCCATCCGTAGGCATATTTGACTGCTTTCTCCCATCCACGAATGCGTTTACTTCGCGCTTCATCTGTGATCTCTGGGATAAAGGTCTTATCAATTGCCCAATTCTGAAGGACTTCTTCCTTGCTGGTCCAGTATTTGACAGCAAGCCCTGCCAGATAAGCAGCACCCATGGCCGTTGTCTCTACACATCGTGGACGATTGACCGGAGCGTTAATGATATCTGCCTGCGTCTGCATCAAAAAGTCATTCGCACTGGCTCCTCCATCTACCTTAAGTGAAGCCAGTTGAATACCGGAATCTGCTCTCATGGACTGCAGCACATCATTTACCTGATATGCAAGAGAGTCCAGCGTCGCACGGATGATGTGATATTTATTTACCCCACGGGTAATTCCAACGATCGTCCCCCTCGCATACTGATCCCAGTGTGGAGCTCCCAACCCGGTAAAAGCTGGCACAACATAACAACCATTTGTATCTTTGACTTTCTTTGCCATATATTCCGAATCCTCAGCAGAATCAATCAGACGCATTTCATCTCGAAGCCACTGGATTGCAGCTCCTGCAACAAAAATCGAACCTTCCAACGCATAATTCACTTTGCCATCCAGGCCCCAGGCAATTGTCGTAACCAGGCCATTTTCGGAAAAAACAGGTTTCTCACCCGTATTCATCAGAAGAAAGCAGCCGGTACCATATGTATTTTTTGCTTCGCCTGGCTGGAAACAAGTCTGTCCGAACAATGCAGACTGCTGGTCTCCTGCAGCTCCTGCAATCGGAATTGGTCCTCCCAGGAAAGAAGGATCTGCCGTACCATAAATACAACTGGACGGTTTTGGTGTCGGAAGCATAGATTTGGGGATATTCAGTTCTTCAAGTATTTCATCATCCCACTGCAGCGTATTGATATTAAACAACATTGTTCGGGATGCGTTGGAATAATCTGTAATATGTACTGCACCCTTGGTCAGTTTCCAGATCAGCCAGGTTTCGACTGTTCCGAAAAGAAGGTCTCCACGTTCTGCTTTTTCTCTGGCTCCCGGCACATTATCCAGAATCCATTTTACCTTAGTTGCTGAAAAATACGCATCGATCACCAGCCGGTCTTCATACGGAATTTATCGGTGAGTCCCTTTGCTTTCAGAGAATCACAATACTCAGATGTCCTGCGGCACTGCCATACGATTGCATGATAGATTGGATCACCGGTGTTTTTATCCCAAACAATTGCGGTTTCACGCTGATTCGTAATACCAATTGCCGCAATATCGCGTGCCTCTGCTCCAATCATATTCATCGCTTCAACTGCTACACCAAGCATGCTTGCCCAGATTTCATCCGCATCATGCTCTACCCAGCCTGGCTTCGGAAATACTGGTGAAATTCACGCTGTGCCACGCTGCACATTTCTCCTTTTTCGTTAAATAAGATACAACGATTGCTGGTTGTCCCCGCATCCAGCGCCATAATATATTTGTTCATATAAAAACCTCCCTTTTAAAAGTGTATTGGAATTACAAATTCCACACTTTATGATTGGTTGAAGAGACGGCTGTCGCTCCGGCAGTGAGGGCTCCCATCACGGATTCTTTGTCAGTGATCAGACCTCCGGCGATCACAGGCACTTTGATTTCAGCACACAGTCTATGTATAACTTTTGGCATTGCACCTGGAAGAACTTCAATGAAATCAGGATGTACACTGTGCTGCTGTGAAAGAATATTCTCGTATGCCATCGAATCCAAAAGGAAATAACGAAGTACCGTATACATAGAAAGTTCTCTGGCCTTTCGGACCAATGCCGGCTTTGTCGTAATGATTCCATCAGCTTCTGTATTATTCTTTAAAAATTCAACAGCAATTTCTCTCGTACTTAATCCTCCGATCAGGTCAACATGGATCATCGCAATCTTACCCGCTTCTTTAACCTTTTGTACAATGTCGGCAATAGAACAGATATCTCCAAATAAAATAAACACCACATGTATATCTGAAAGGCTGCAACACTTCTCCAGATCTTCCATATTTTTCACTGCTGCTATGATTGGGTTTTCTTCTACTGCCTCCCAGAATATACGTTCCATCTTAAGTTCCTTCCCCACTGTTCTTTGCAAAAAAAATGAGCACAAGTAAAACAGCGATCCACTGTTTCCAATATGCTCTCCTGTCTCGGCATGAATTATTTTTATCTGAAATAAATATACCACAGATAATCAAAAAACACAATAAAAAAGAGGTTAAATCTTTTTTATTGTGTTTTTACAAATTATCATTCTGTTTATTATACCGTTATGTATTATTATAATTTTTAATACACAAACCTATTAAGGAAGTACCCTTAAATTACCCAAAAGTTGTCCGTACAAACAACCTTCCTGTATGTTTCAAATCTAAACCATTTATTGTGTACCTCAGAGCGTTTCTCTACCGTAACCTCTTTTGCTTCCGCAAGGAATTTTTCAAGATCCGCTCTGCTCTTCACAAGCAATGCCATTCCTCTCTCATCTACAACAGGAAGTCCCACATAACGATAGTCTTCAATCTTCTGAATATCTTCCACCTTGCCATCGCGGATCAAAACTGCTGCGCCATCCTCTACAGAAAGAATATCAAAATATTCTGGATATTTGAAGCTGTCCCCAACAGCCGGCACTTCGTCACCGACATGATAAGTCTTCTTATCAGAACCAGCTTTGGACATCATCGCATTTTCAAGATTAAAATAAAATTCTTCAAATACATAACCACCGACTTTGATGTCATCTTTCTGGAAATATGGTTTCTCTCCGTCATTTTCTACTGTTTCAAGCACACCACAGGCAGATGTCATATGGCTTACGCGGTCGATCAAAATCATCTCGCCAAGTGTCTTGTGTTTCTTAAACTCGTCAAGAACAATCTTCTCAGCCAGTTCGATCTCACACAGAGCAATCTCATTTTTCTCAATATGATCTGCTGAGATATGTTCACCTGTATTGACATCGATTTTATATTTAATGCTACGGATGAATCCAGGAATTCTCTTGGTTCCCAGTTTGACCAGATACTCTTTTCCAAGTGTCAGCTTACTGTCATCCATCCAGAGAAGTGTTGCAGTAAAGCTTTTTGCTACGGAGAGCCGGGCCTGGTCAGTGAGTACGCAGCCTCGGCTGACATCTACTTCTTTGTCAAGCTGGATCGTTACTGCCTGTCCTGTCACTGCTTCCTCTACGGAAGTACTTCCGTTCAAAAGAGATTTTACCGTTGCAGTCTCATTACTTGGAAGCGTGGTGATAGTCTGTCCGACTTTGATCTTACCACTTTCAATCTGTCCCTGAAAACCACGGAATCGTGGTTAGGACGGCAGACTCTCTGAACCGGCATGTAGAATCCTGCTTCGCTCTCTGTCTCTGTCACATCGACTGTTTCCAGATGATCCAAAAGTGTTTTGCCTGTATACCAAGCATGTTCTCAGATTTTACAGTTACATTGTCTCCTTCTGTCGCACTGACCGGAATGATCACAACATCCTGAAGTCCAAGATTTTCTGAAAGTTCATTGATGTCTTTTACAATCTCATTGAATCTTTCTTCGCTGTAGCCTACAAGGTCCATCTTGTTGACTGCAAATACAAAGTGATGGATTCCCATCAGGGCACAGATACGGCTGTGGCGTCTTGTCTGTACCAGAACACCCTGTTTTGCATCGACAAGGATGATTGCAAGCTGTGCAAAAGAAGCACCAACTGCCATGTTTCTTGTATATTCTTCATGTCCCGGTGTATCTGCAACGATGAAGCTTCTCTTATCTGTTGTAAAATAACGATAGGCAACATCAATGGTGATACCCTGTTCTCTCTCTGCCATCAGACCATCCAGAAGAAGTGAATAGTCGATCGCACCGCCTCTGGATCCTACCTTACTGTCAAGGATCAGGGCTTTTTCCTGGTCTGCATAAAGCAGCTTAGAATCGTAAAGTATATGTCCGATCAGTGTAGATTTTCCATCATCCACACTTCCGCAGGTAATAAATTTCAGTAAACCACTCATCTAGAAGTACCCCTCTCTCTTTCTCTTTTCCATGCTGGCTGCACCGCCGTCAGAATCAATGATTCGGCTGGTTCTCTCAGATTCAACAGAACTTAATGTCTCATCGATGATCGCATCAAGAGTATCTGCATCAGAAAGGATACCGCCGGTCAGTGGATAACAGCCCAGGGTACGGAAACGGACTTTTTTCATTTCCGGTTTCTCGCCAGGTTTGAGACGCATACGGTCATCATCCACCATAATGATGTTTCCGTCACGATATACTACCGGACGCTCTTTTGCAAAGTAAAGAGGCACGATCGGAATATTTTCTCTTTTTATGTACTGCCAGATATCTTTCTCTGTCCAGTTGGAGATTGGGAAAACACGGATACTCTCGCCTTTGTTGATCTCTGTATTGTAAAGTTTCCACATCTCCGGTCTCTGGTTCTTCGGATCCCAGGCGTGGTTTTCATTACGGAAAGAAAAGATCCTCTCTTTGGCACGGCTCTTTTCCTCATCACGACGGCCGCCTCCGAATGCTGCGGTAAATCCGTATTTGTTGAGGGCCTGCTTCAGAGCCTGTGTTTTCATGATATCAGTATAAGCGGATCCGTTGTCAAATGGGTTGATTCCCTGCTTCACACCGTCCTCATTGATATATTCCAGCATTTCGATTCCAAGATCTTTTGCTGTCTTGTCACGAAACTCGATCATTTCCTTGAATTTCCAGGTTGTATTTACATGTAAAAACGGGGAAAGGTGGTTTTTCTGGATAAAAGGCTTTCAGTGCGAGATGAAGCATCACTGAGCTGTCTTTTCCAATGGAATAAAGCATAACAGGTTTTTCGCATTCTGCTGCCACTTCCCGGATAATATATATTGCTTCTGCTTCCAGTTCATCTAAATGTGATAATCCGCTCATAGTTCTACTCCTGTACTAATATTTATTGGAATTTCGCCGGTCAACGCTGATGACCAGTTCACTGCCGTCAGATCTGGTGATGTTCCAGTTGATGAGATCACCTTTCTGGGTAACATTCATGGTTCCACCCATACCACCGATATCTGCGCCAAGATAAAATTCAATGGCTCCTGCCTTACATTCTTTTACGCAGGAAACGCAGCCCCAGCAGTTTTTCGGGTATTTCATGACTGCTTTTCTGTCTATGATCTGAATCAGGGTACCAGGACATACTTCCTGGCATTTACCGCAGCCGACACATCGCTCTTCACGAATTCGTATGCTCATAAGTATCCCCCTTTACCAGATCCCGGAACAGAATACGGATCTTTCCGTCTTCCATTCTGGAATTTACATATTTTTCAAACTTCTGGTCTGTTTCCGGATGATCTAGATTCTCATTGAAAGAATGCCATCTGGTTTCTTTTCTATTCTTAAGATGCTCGATCAGCACCTGACAGACAAGAAGTCTTTCTTTTAATTCGTATGCAAAAAGAAGTTCATGCATATCTTCTGCACCGACCTGATCTGCCAGTTCACTTAATCTTGTAATTTTTTCTTCTGCAAGATTTAACTGTTTCTCATTGAACTGATAGTTGCTGGCGATTCCACCTGCATATTCGTCCATGACTTTCTGCATGGCTTCTTCCAGTTCGTCGATGGTAAACAGACCGTTTTCTCCATTGCGGATCTTTTCGTAGTCAGCAAGGATCATCTGTGCCTGTTTTTCGATTTCGGATGTTTCTTCACTGTGATCGTCTTTTAACTGTTCGATGATTGCGAGAGAGGCGATCTTGCCCTCTGCCAGAGCACCGGTTACATATTTCTGAGGACATCCGCCTGCCACATCACCGGCTGCATAAAGTCCGTGGATGGTAGTCTCTCTTCTGGTATCTACCCAGAATCCACTGGCTGTATGACCACCTACAATGTACGGTTCTGTTCCCTGAATCTCTACGTCCTGTTCGCTCGGCATCTTGCCGCTCTCGATCCATTTGAGGGTCTGGCTCGGTGCCATGTTCAGGTATGCTTTGAGAAGATCCTGATCCTGTTCGGATGTGATACCGGAAGTCTTAAGGTAACACGGGCCATGACCAAGCTGGTTTTCTTTGACGGTTCCATACACACGCTGGCTGGTAGTCAGACCATAAATATGCTCGTAGACTTCGCCTTTGGAGTTGACCTGCTTTGCCTGCACGCCCTGTGCGATGGTTCCTGTCGGAGCAATCGTATCTTTACAGCGAAGTGCGATAAAACGCATCTCAAAGGTTGTCATTTCTGCACCGGAACGGATTCCCATTGCGTATCCGGCTCCTGTATTGAATGGAGGATACCACATCTTATGCCTGGAAAATCCCGGATTGTTTGGTTTGTAGAGACCGGCAACTCCGCCTGTTGCAATTAGAACGGCTTTCGCATGGATCACATAGGCAGTTTCTTCCATGATGGAAAAACCGACAGCTCCGTAGACTCTTCCATTTTCCGTAAGAAGGTCTGTGATGTTTACGTAGTTGAGAACATCTACGTTTTTACTTTTATATACGGCATCCGCAAGAAGTGGTTTGAAGTTTTCGCCATTGATCTTAATGTTACGGTTTCCTCTTGCCACATAGTCTCCGTTTTCATCTTTAAGGATCACGAGACCAAGTTTTTCCATATCTGCCGTTACTTCGTTAAATTCTTCTGCGGCTGTCAGAAGGAGGTCGTTTCTGACGATTCCTGCCGCATCTTTAGTTGCGTAATCTACGTAGTCCTGTGGTCGGCGGCCTTTTACAATATAGGCGTTGATCGCGTTGACACCTGCTGCAAGACAGCCGCTTCGTTTGATATTTGCCTTTTCTGCAACAAGAATATTAAGTCCAGAGTTTCTGCTGATTGTGAGTGCGGCATAACAGCCTGCAGTTCCGCCGCCTATGATCAGGACATCTGTATGTAAGTGTTTTACCTGTAAGGGTTTGCTCATGGTTTTTTCTTCCTTACTTTATTCTGTGATCTCGATCTCGTGGATCGTGACATTTTTTTTCTTTGTCGATTCCGAATGCTTTGAGTACCGGATTTCCTTCTTCCATAAGGGAGAGGATAAGGTATTCAATGGTCGGGTCAAATGCCAGGCGTTTGTCTTCTTCGGATGGGCGGGATGGAGATTCCGGATGGGAATGGAAGTTTCCAATGATCTTGTATCCGTTTGCTCTGGCATCTTTGAGGGCTGCAAGCTGCTCTTTGGGATCCATGGAAAAATGTTCTCTGCTGGCATCCACATTTGTGAGGAGATAGACCTTCGTGACGGTGATCTCTTCGTCTTCTTCTGTTCCTGCAAGGAGGCCGCAGGATTCATTTGGGAGGCCGGCGGTGCAATGCGTCAGGATGGTATTATAGTGTGATTTTTTTAAATATAATTTCATAAGGTGGCTCCTCGATATTCTTCTCTGACGTGTGTGAATAAACAGTTCAAACGGGGACACGCTCTCGCTGACTTCGACTGACAACGGTACTAAGTGACCACAATACGGTCACTAAGTGCCGGCCGTCTCAGATCATCCCCTTATGAATCTGTTTATTCATACACTGTGCATTGAAAATATGTTCGTCGTAAAGGGTCGCGTGGACTACTAGGACTCCGCTCCCGAAACATTGTAATATATTTTTTAGTGCAATTTGTCTTAGTGTAATTGTTATCTCTGCGTATTCACAGTGTGCGGATAAATATTTCGAGAGAAGATGCTCTGAGACGGCCGGTACTTAGGGATTGTTTTTTAATCCCTTAGTATCCGCTGCCAGTCGAAGGCAGCGAGAGCGTATCTTCGATGAAATATTTGATCTCGCACACGTAAGGCTATAGTCTATAATCTATAATCCATATTACATATGCATGTCGCATTCTGCCTGCTCGTAATCGATCAATTTGGTGATCGTCGGGTGGTCTCCGCATACCGGGCAGTCATGGTTCTTTGGAAGTTTAATGGTACGGAAAGTCATAGACAGTGCATCATAGGTAAGAAGTCTTCCTGTGAGAAGTTCTCCTTTGCCGATAATGTATTTGATTGCTTCCATTGCCTGAAGGCTTCCGATGACTCCACCCATAGCTCCGATAACGCCGGCCTGTTTACAAGTCGGTACTGCGTCCTTCGGCGGCGGATCTTTAAATATACATCTATAACATGGTCCTTCTCCTGGAACATAGGTCATAAGCTGGCCTTTGAAACGGATGATTCCTGCATGAGAGAATGGTTTCTGTGCCATGACACAGGCATCATTGATCAGGAATTTTGCCGGAAAGTTATCGGTTCCGTCAATAATAAAGTCGTAGTCTTTGATGATATCCATGATATTCTCGGATGTGATGAACTTGCGGTATGTATTTACTTTGACATCCGGATTGATTGCCTGCATGGTTTCTTTTGCCGACTTTACTTTTGCTTTTCCAAGATCTGCTGTTGTATGGATAACCTGTCTCTGAAGATTGGAGAGATCAACTTCATCCGCATCGGCAATTCCGATCGTTCCTACACCTGCTGCCGCCAGATACATAGCTGCCGGTGCTCCAAGTCCACCTGCCCCAATAATCAGTACACTGGCGTTCAGGAGTTTTTTCTGTCCTTTGGCACCAACCTCTTTGAGGATGATATGACGGGAATAACGCTCTAACTGTTCATTCGTAAATGCCATTATCTTGCTCCTCCTCCCATGAAGTACAGGAATTCGATTTCATCACCGTCTTTCACTTCTGTGGATTCAAAAGCTCCACTTTCTACGAATTCATCATTGATAGTTACTGTAACATACTGTGGTGTTTCTACATCCTCTTTCTCAATCAGTTCTTTAACTGTAAGTCCTTCCGGATATTCTTTCTTTTCTCCTGCTACTTTGATAAACATAATGATTATTCTCCTTTTATATATTTGATCACGCACACATAAACTTATTAAATAAACTTATCAAAGATATTCTTCAAACAGTGCTTCTACTTCTTCCTGTTCTTTCAGTCCGACTACTTTCCCCTTCTGTTCTCCGTTCACAAAACAGATCACCGTCGGAACAGACATAACCTTATATTGCTCAGCAAGTGCCTTATCATAATTTACGTTCACTTTGTAAATATAAACAGTATCCTCATGTTCATCTTCGATATCCCCAAGTATTCCTGCCATCTGTTTGCATGGAATACAGGTATCAGAGTAAAAATCAACGAGGACTGGCTTATCTGCTTTTAACACTTTTTCTTCGAAATTCTCTGCATTGATTCTGAGTGCCATATCATTCATCCTCTACTTTCTTAACGATCAGGGTAAATGTATCATCCCCATTGTCTTCCAGTTTCAGAATCTGATGTCCTTCTTCTTTAATACTTCTCGGAACATTCTGTACCGGTTCTCCATTATTCATACGAACAGCAAGAATCTGTCCGTCATCAAGTTCCTCCAGCGCAACCTTTGCTTTTACAAATGTTACCGGACATACAACATCCGTAATATCTACGGTATCATCAATTTTATAATCAGCCATCATAAGCTCCTTTCAGTACTTCGTACAGTTTTTCTTCTCCAACTCGATCAATTGTAAATTTGAATCGCTCTCCTGCATTTGCATGATCTGCAAAAAACTGGATGGCTGCATCTGTCACACGGAACAGCTGCTCTTCAGAAGTGATCAGTGGAAGGAATTCTCTTCCCTTACTGATATGATTTCCAAAAGTACCACCAAACGATACAAGAAATGTCTCATTTACATCCCATGCATCTACCGGACAGGATTTTGCACATCTGCCACAATAGTTGCATTTTTCATTATCGATGATCAGTTTATCATCCTGGAAAGAAATTGCTTCTTCACGACATGCCTTTTCGCAGACACCACAATGAATACAGGTATCTTCTTTCCAGCTGATCTGTGCTGCTCCCTTGATTCCAACATCATTTTCTTCTGCTTTGAGGCAGTTGTTCTGACATCCCGTCACACCAAATTTAAACTTGTGAGGAAGTTCTCGTCCAAAATATCTTTCGTTTAATTTTACTGCGATGTCATAGCTGTTGATATTTCCACTTGGACAGACTGCATTGCCCTGACAGGCTGTTACTGTGCGGACTCTCGGTCCACAGACACCCGGACGACATCCACCTTTGGCAAGATCTGCTGTTACATCATCAATATCGTCTAATTTAATAAAAGGAATCTCAACTCCCTGTCTGGAAGTCAGATGAACATATCCATCTCCGTATTTTTCTGCAACTTCCGCAATCTTTTTGAGGTTCTCTGCCGTAAGAGCTCCACCAACGCAGGCAAGTCTGAGTGAAAAATTATTTTTCTGTTTCTGGCGCATAAATCCGCCTTTTTTTAAGGTTGCGTAATCAACTTTTGCCATTTTCGTCATCTCCTTCTATTACTCTTTTGAAATCTTCTTTCAAATCTTCTATATCTTCAATTCCGACACTGATTCGAATCATATCATCATAAACTCCTGAGAGTTCTTTTTCCTCCTGTGACAAATGAGCTGCTATCGTACTCGATGGATGAATCACTAGTGTCTTGGTATCTCCAATATTGAAACCAGCCATGGAATTTTCAATTTATTTAATATCTGAAAAGCTCTTTCTTTGCTTTCTGTTCTTAATGTAATGATTGCTCCAAATCCACCATGGAACTGTTTTGCCGCAATCTCATGATATGGATGTTCCTTAAGTCCCGGATAGGAAACCGTAATGCCGTGTCCTAATCCATTCAGAAACTCCGCCAGCTCCATGGCGTTACTACAGTGGCGCTGCATTCGAAGACCAAGTGTCTCAAGTCCCAGATTATTGAGAAAAGCATTCTGTGGTGCCAGACAGGCTCCCATGCTTCGAAACAATCCGTTTCGCAATTTAGCAAGATAAGCAAAAGGTCCAAACTTTTTGAATTCTTTCATTCCTGGATATTTATCTGCATCCCATTTAAACTTTCCGCCGCTTATCAGTATACCACTGATTGCATCACTGCTTCCATTGATATATTTAGAAGAGGAATGAATAACTACATCTGCTCCAAGTTTCAATGGATTGATCAGATAAGGTGTCGCTACTGTATTATCCACAAGAAATGGAATTCCATATTTATGTACAACTTCTGCAACTCCCTGAATATCCGTGACATCCAGTTTCGGATTTCCGATTGTCTCAGCAAAAACAGCTCTGGTCTCAGGGGTGATTTCCGCCTCAAAAGCCTGCGGTGTATTGACTTTTACATAAGTTGTCGTAACACCATATACTTTCAGCTCATCCAGAAGTTCCACAGTTCCTCCATATAAGCCAGCTGCTGCAACAACATGGTCTCCTCTCTGAAGGACATTCATAAGAGCCATGCTAAGTGCCGCCATGCCGGAAGAACACGCCACACTTCCAATCCCGCCTTCAAGCTTTGCCATCCTTTTTTCAAAAGATTCTATCGTCGGGTTGTTGATTCTTGTGTAAGAATACCCAGCCATTTTATTTGAAAAGATTTTCTCAAGTTCCTCAGCTGTATCATGACGGAATGCACTGGCTGGTAGATCGGTACCTGTGTCGCACCGTGAGGATTGTTACCCTCTGTCCCATGAAGCAAAGTTGTATTAAAACCGTATTCTTTCATTCCTGTGCTCCTTTTTTCTTTTCATTTGTGTTGGTATTACTATATACCTATAAACATACCATGTCAATAGGTAATATATGCTTTTTTCCATTTTTTCTATAAATTTACAATTTTAAACTTTATTCCGCAGAAAAAAAGAACAGCCACTGTACTTCTGACAGTTCTGTTCTCTTGATCCGACAGCTATTTTACTTATTCTAATCTGCCCTTTGTTCCGCGCTATTCATCAGATTACATAGTCTCCTGTATCTGTGCTCTGCTCCAGAAGGTCTTCCAAAGTAATTCCGTCAAAATATTCATTGAGTAGCTTATAGAAACCTTCCCACATCTGCAGTGTTTTGCAGGATAACGCTCTCTCGCACTGATTCGGATGATCATCCAGACAGGCAACCGGTGCCATTGAACCTTCCGTGATACGCAGGATACTTCCGATCGTATATTCAGCAGGAGTCCTGACCAGACGATACCCTCCACCTTTTCCTCGAAGCGCTTTGACAAATTTCTGTTTGCTCAAGACAGAAACAATGGACTCGA
>ENA-OQDM01000419-OQDM01000419.1-human-gut-metagenome-genome-assembly--contig:-NODE-419-length-25499-cov-4.445452_pt1 | contig 25499 bp, 25 predicted proteins | sample MGYA00242772_ERZ504605 | MGnify/ENA primary metagenome ERZ504605 (study PRJEB26092, sample SAMD00036348) | human gut metagenome | host: Homo sapiens | study: EMG produced TPA metagenomics assembly of... | reverse complement strand
TCCGCTGGTCGCTGCCGCGGGTCATATGTTCCAGCGCACTGCCCAGCGCACGGATGCACGAATGGCCTCCCGCTGGCCCAGCTGCGGGCCTTTTTCCAGATACAAAGCCTCCTCCTCCGGCGAAACGCCAGACAGAAGCTCTGCCCGCCCGGCAATGCTGCCAGCATCAAAGCACGATAATGCGCGATCAATTCCTCTGTCAGACGCTTGACATCCACAGACTGCTGGCGAAGCTGTGCCAGCTGGGCCAGTGCTGTGGCACCGTCCTGCGCTTCCAGTGCGTCCGAAATGCGGAACAGATAACTGCGGTCGGTCACACCTGCCATGCGGCGCACCACATCGGCATCGATTTTCGCCGTAACGCCTGCGCAGGTATCCAAAATGGACAACGCATCGCGCAGTGCACCGTCGGCCAGACGGGCGATCAGTTCCGCACCGTCCGGCGAAAGCTCCAGCTTTTCCTCACCTGCAATATATTCCACCCGGCGGGCGATATCCTCCGGCCCGATGCGGGTAAAATCATACCGCTGGCAGCGGGAAAGAATGGTGGGCGGGCACCTTCTGAATCTCAGTGGTTGCCAGAATAAAGATGACGTGGGCAGGCGGTTCTTCCAGCGTTTTGAGCAGCGCATTGAATGCCGCTGTGGACAGCATGTGCACCTCATCGATGATGTATACCTTATATTTACAGGCGCTGGGAGTGTAAGCTGTTTCGTCGCGCAGGTCGCGGATATCGTCCACACCGTTGTTGGAAGCCGCATCCATCTCCACCACGTCCAGAATGCTGCCGTTATCGATGCCCTTGCAGATCTCACACTCGCCGCAGGGGTCTCCATTGACCGGATGCAGGCAGTTGACTGCCTTTGCAAAGATCTTGGCGCAGGTGGTTTTGCCGGTGCCGCGCACGCCGGTAAACAGGTAGGCATGGCCCACACGGTTTGCCGTGATCTGGTTTTTCAGCGCAGTAACAATGGCCCGCTGGCCTACCACATCCTCAAAACGCTGCGGTCTCCATTTGCGGTACAAGGCACGGTACATGGTTCTCTCCCCTTTCCTGCAAAATAAAAAGGACAGCGCTGACGGGGTTTTGTCCCCGCCTTGCGTAACTCGGCATACGGATGCAGGCTTACTGAAACGCACGAACGCACTGCTTAAGGCTGCTTGGTTCCCCACCTGACCTGGTTCACAGCGAATCCATCGTACAGGACCCGCATCCGTATGCCGAACCACGCAGCAGGCGCTGTCCGACACATCCTTCTGAATGCCAGAATATTGTACCATAAACGCAGGCAGATTGCAAGGGGTGGGAGGTATCATTTCACGGCCCACGCATGAAACGATCAAATAGGATAGCCCAAAGTCAGAAAATGTGATGTTCTCTAAAATCCAAAAAGCGCAGTACATTCTCTGCGCTTTCGCGTTTTGTACTGCGCTTTGCTTTTATCCTGTTATTTTAACGGCATTGATTTTGCAGCAGCCCTTTTTTTCTTACAATGCCACATCCAGTGCCATCATCAGCGCAAATCCCAGCACGATGCTTACAACACCGGCAGGCTCGTCGCCCTCCACGGCCTGCGGGATCATCTCCTGTGCGGTCACGCACACCATGCAGCCCGCCGCTGCGCTGAGCAGCCACGGAAGCGCAGTACTGACCCATTCGGCCAGAGCAAAGGCAAGCAATGCCCCCAACGGCTCTACCAGCCCGGAAGCCGCTCCCGCAAAAAACGCCTGACTGCGGGTGCGGCCGTTATGGGCCAGCGGCAGGCTGACTGCTGCACCTTCCGGGATATTCTGCAGGCCGATGCCAAGGCTCAGCGCCAGTGCACCGCTGATGGCATCCGGCTCCCCGGTCAATGCCAGTGCAGCGGCAAGGCCCGCCACCATACCCTCGGGCAGGTTGTGCAATGTTACAGCCAGCACCATACGTCCGCCGTGCCCGGCCCCGCCTGCCAGCAGCTGCCCGGCAAACTGTTCCACCTGCAAAAGGCCCACTGCGCCAAGCACAAGCCCCACTGCCGATGGGATCCATGCCGGAAGCGGCAAAGTCTGTCCGCGCTGGATAGCAGGCAGCAGCAGGCTCCACACACTGGCCGCCAGCATGATGCCCGCTGCCATGCCGCACAGGATGCGCTGCGTGCAGGGCCGCGACTGCCGCCGCAGCAAAAACACGCCTGCTGCCCCCAGTGTAGTGCACGCCGCCGGAAACAGCAGTACCCACGCAGTGAAAACGATCTGGTTCACGATACATTCCCCCTTTGCCCGGTGTATGTGCGACGAAGCAAAAAGGTGCAGAAAAGCCCGTCACACAAAATACAGTGTGACGGGCTTTTCTGTCAGAATGCGATGGCATCTTCTTCGCTGCCAAAGGGCAGACCCGTAGTCGGATCGACCGGCGGCAGGCCAGTCTGCCCCATATCCGCCGCCTTTACGCTGCATACCACCGCATTGGCAAGCACATACTTCACCTTTGCGGTGGCAGCAGCGCCGATCTTATCATAGATGCGGCCTGCGCTGTAACAGTCGCCCAGCACGGTGTGAGTGCTGTTGGCCACATAACCCACCTTGCCCAGACCCGGCAGTTCTGCGCGGATAGCTTCGCGGTCAAAAGTCATTCTCCGGCTCTTTGACCAGTTTTACCTTCTGGCCCACTGCAAACGGCTGAGTGCCGAAGCGGTAGTTGAGTCCGGTCAATGTAACATAGTACTTCATCTTTATTTCCTCCAAAACACATGTTTTATTTTCAGGGGACCCGTTCATCCCCTGCTTTGTCTGTATTATCCGCTTTTTATGTCCAATAAAAATCACTTTCAAATAACACTTGTCATTTTTTGATATTTTTGTTCAGGTTCGCTGCACAAAGTTTACCATCTTTTCTTTCTCTGCAGGTCAACTGTCAGGTGACAAATGGTTCTTTTCCGTTTCCGGAGCCGCATCATCCTCACTTTTGCATTTCTTTATTTCTCTTTCGGGAACATGCATTCCCGTCTTGATTCAAGTGAACAAACAATGAAAGAAATTACAAAGTGATTACAACGCGGTAAAAAATTCTTTCCTGAGTCTCCCTGTGCTTCGATCAGTTTAACAAAAACTCTTTGACTTTTAGCGATAAATTATAACAAAATCGTAGATTATCATTGAAATCCCACTTCTTAGCCAAAAAGCTCTTGATTTTTTCGCAAAAAAGACTAGAATATCCAACTTGCAGAAAGGCACTTCCTGTAGGGCCTTCTGCAAAATACATTTGCGTATGGCAAGGAGATTTTAGATATGAAACTCAAGAATGTTTGTGTTGCTGTTGTTGCTCTGGCTCTGGCTGTTGGCATGACCGCTTGCGGCGGTTCTGCTTCCTCCACTGCTGCATCCTCTTCCGAGGCTGCTTCTACCAGCACTTCTGTTGCTGCTGAGGCCGAGGAGGACGCTTCTTCCGCTGTTGCAGAGGAGAACGGTTCTTCTTCTGAGGCTGCTTCCAGCGAGGCCGCTTCTTCTGAGGCTGCTTCCAGCGAGGCTGCTTCTTCCGTTGCAGCTTGATTGCACAGCGCCTAAATTCCAATAAAAGCTGAAGCCGGGCACAGGGAGCCATGAGTTTTCCTGTGCCCGGCTTTTTACAACAAAACGCACCGGATCGTTCAACGAGAACCACCCGGCGCGTTATTTTTTATGCTCCCCAGAACAGGATGCCCAGCCCTGCGGAAATCAGGATCATGAGAATGGGGGATGGTGCCTTGCCGTTCCTTTTGCGGTACAGCAGATGCAGCGCCCACAAAAGTACAAACACTGCAATGGAGCGCGCATCCGGTACAAAGTCGGTGCTGCGGCCCGCAAAGCCCAGCAGTGTGGAAAGTGCCATATTGATTGCCGTTGCAAGGATCATCGCCACCACACAGGGACGAACGCCGCCAAGAACTGCGTTGACTCCCGCATACTTCATCAGGTTCTGCAGCACCGATGCAACGAGCAGAATGATCACAAAAGACGGCAGCACCACCCCCAGCGTGGCGCACAGCGCACCCCAGAAGCCGCCCTGTGAAGCGCCGATGAAGGTAGCCATATTGATGGCCAGCGGGCCGGGTGTGGACTCCGACACGGCAATGAAGCTGAGGAATTCGCCTTCCGTCAGCCAGCCGCGTCCTAAGACCGTTTCCCGCACCAGCGAGATCATGCCGTAGCCGCCGCCAAAGGACAGCGCGCCGATCATGAGAAAATTCCAGAAAAGTTCTACATAGATCACGGCTTCTTCTCCCCCTTCCGCAGCTGCTGTACTGCATACACCAGCAGCCCGGCCGCACCGCTGAACAGGATGAAAAAAATGGAAGAGAAGGACACTGCTGCAATGGAACAGCCCACCATCGCTGCCGCAACCGTGGTCAGGATGACAATATTGAAGACGCTGTGTTCCAGCTGCTTCAGCATTTTCAGGCCCGCCGAGAGGATCAGATAGATCACACACACCTGAATGCCGTGGAACGCACTTGCCACCACCGAAAGGCGGAGGAACTGGTCAAAGAACAGCGAGATCAGATAAATGACCGCGAAGGACGGGAGACACACCGCCACCGTAGACGCCGCCGCGCCTGCCGTACCCTCGATCTTGTAGCCGATATAGGTGGCACTGTTCACCGCCACCGGGCCGGGCGTAGACTCCGCAATTGCCACCATGTCCAGAAATTCTTCTTTTGTCACCCACTTTTTCTCTTCCACAAATTCATTTTGCAGCAAAGCCACCATGCATAGCCGCCGCCAAACGTGAACGCTCCAATTTTGAAAAACGTCCAGAAAAGCTCCTTTGTTTTCGACATAGCCTTCTCCTTTCTTGCGCCTTATTATATCATTTTTTGTTTTGATATGATATACTTTAATGGAATATGCTGCTTTCTTTGGAAAAAGCAGAAAAAGGAGTTTAGGATATGAAAACAAAATTTGGCATCGTAGGCTGCGGATTTCTGGGCAACATTGTGGCCGATGCATGGAAGAACGGTCTGCTGCCGGACTATGAGCTGGTGGGCGTGACCAGCCGTACCCGTGCTTCGGCAGAAAAACTTGCCGCCGAGGTAGGCTGTCCCGTCTGCGATGATGTGGATGCCCTGCTGGCGCTGCAGCCGGAATACATTGTGGAGACTGCTTCGGTGGAGGCTGTACGCGCCATGGCTGTGCCTGTACTGAAAAAAGGCGTGAATCTGGTCATTATTTCCATTGGTGCCTTTGCGGACCTTGATTTTTACGAGCAGGTCAAGGCCGCTGCCGTGGAGGGCGGTGCCAAGGTGCATCTGGCAAGCGGTGCCATTGGCGGCTTTGATGTGCTGCAGACCGTCACCCTGATGGCCGAGGCGCAGAAGCTGGCCGAGACGGCAGGCATTGAGACCCACACCGGAGCCAAGGGCTTCCGCAACACGCCGGTATGGGCCGACCACCTGCTGACCGATACCGAAAAGACCACCGTGTTCACCGGCAATGCCAAGCAGGCCATTGCCACCTTCCCCCGCCGCGTGAATGTGGCTGTTGCCACCTCGCTGGCCACCACCGGCCCGGAGATCACCGGCGTGACCATGCACTCGGTACCCGGCTGGGTGGGCGACGACCACTGCATCACCGCCGAGATCGAGGGCGTGAAGGCCGTGGTGGATATCTGCTCTTCCACCAGCGCCATTGCCGGTTGGAGCGTAGTTTCCCTGCTGCGCAACCTCTCCTCCCCCGTATGCTTCTATTAAAGGAGGGCTTTGCAGATGTTCAACAAACTGGTGGCCATTGAGCCGGTCAGCCTGATCCCCTCCGCCGAGGAAGCGCTGCATCAGTACGCAAAAGAAGTGGTGCTGTACCGCGATATCCCGGCCAGCGATGACCAGATCGTGCAGCGCATCGGAGATGCCGATGCCGTGCTTCTGAGCTACACCTCCCGCATGGGCAAAAATGTGATCGAGCGCTGCCCGAATATCCGTTACATCGGCATGTGCTGCAGCCTGTATTCTGAGGAAAGCGCTAATGTGGATATCTCCTACGCCCGCACCCGCGGCATCAAAGTGCTGGGCATCCGGGACTACGGCGACCGCGGCGTTGTGGAGTACGTCCTGCATGAGCTCACCGGCATCCTGCACGGTTTTGGGATGCCCATGCTGCGGGACGAGCCGGTGGAGATCACCGGGCTGAAGGCAGGCATCATCGGGCTGGGTGTGTCCGGCAAAATGATCGCCGACGCGCTGCAGTTCATGGGTGCCGACATTGCCTATTACAGCCGCACCCGCAAGCCGGATGCCGAAGCTGTGGGCATGGCCTATAAGCCGCTGGCACAGCTGCTGACCGAGAGCGAGGTGGTGTTCACCTGCCTGAACAAGAACGTACTGCTGTTGGGCAAGGACGAATTTGCACAGCTTGGCGCAGGCAAGGTACTGTTTAACACCTCCATCGGCCCGGGCTTTGACTCTGCTGCTCTGGAACAGTGGCTTGCTCTGCCGGGCACCCATTTCTTCTGTGACACCCGTGCCGCTGCCGGCCCGGTGGGCGAAGACTTCTTTGCCCGTGAGAATGTGCATTGCGCGAATGTTTCTGCCGGACGCACCAAGCAGGCTTTTGTGCTGCTGAGCCAGAAGGTGCTGGCAAATATCCGCACTGCGCTGGGAGAATGATATAAAAAGGAAACGCTTCCCGGCCGGGGAAGCGTTTCCTTTTAGGCTTTATTCAAAATTGTTGTGATCTCTTCCAGATTCGCCGCAAATCGGATGCCCTGCTGGCGCTGCGGCGTGGAAAGGCCTTTCTCGATCATTTTGGCAAGCAGTGCTTTCAGGCTGTCGTAGTAGCCGTTCAGATCATACAGGATGCAGGGCGCGTCCAACTGGCCCAGCGAGACCTTGGACATTACCTCTGCGATCTCTTCCAGCGTGCCGGTACCGCCCGGGAATGCGATGAAGGCATCGCCCAGCTCGATCATCTTCGTCTTGCGCTCGGTCATGTCCTTGGTGACGATCAGCTCGGTCAGGCCATCGTGCTGCAGCTCCTGCTGCACAAAGAACTGCGGTTCCACACCGGTCACCGTGCCGCCTGCGTCCAGCGCGCTCTGGGCAAGCTGACCCATCAGGCCGCTGCGGGAGCCGCCGTACACAAGGCGGTGCCCGTTTGCACCGATCCAGCTGCCCAGTTCCCGGACAGCTTCCGCCAGCGCAGGATCATTGCCCGCATTTGCTCCAAGATAGACCGTGATGTTCATGGTATTTCCCCCTTTGTTTTTTCCATTTTACCACGCAGCGGGCCGATTGAAAAGGGCCATCCCCTTGCAAATGCAGCGGCACTGTGGTATTCTTGAACGCAGAAAAAAGGGAGCCTGCAAAAGCAGGCTGAGAGTGGGCTGTTTGCCCAGACCTGTGACCTGATTTGGACAATGCCAACGTAGGGAGATACTGCTGCTTCAAAGTGCGGAGGTGCCTCCTTGCGGGCATTTCCGCATTTTTTGCAAAGGAAGTTGTAACCATGAAAACTGCATTGACGATTGCCGGCAGCGATTCCAGCGGCGGTGCTGGAATCCAGGCCGATATCAAAACCATGACTGCAAACGGCGTGTACGCCATGAGCGCCATTACCGCACTGACTGCCCAGAACACCACAGGTGTGACCGGCATTTTTGAAGCCACGCCCGAATTTCTGGCACAGGAGATCGACGCCATTTTTACCGACATCTACCCGGATGCCGTCAAGATCGGCATGGTATCCTCGGCAGAGCTGATCGGTGTGATCGCCGAAAAGCTGCACACCTACGGCGCAAAGCATATCGTGGTGGACCCGGTGATGGTTGCCACCTCCGGCTCCAAGCTGCTGCGGGACGATGCCGTGCAGGCACTGACCGAAAAGCTGCTGCCCATGGCAGAGGTGGTCACCCCCAACATTCCGGAGGCTGAGATCCTTTCCGGCATGAAGATCACCGATGCGGCCGGAATGGAGGCCGCTGCAAAGCTGATCAGCGAGAAATACCACTGTGCCGTGCTGTGCAAGGGTGGCCACCAGATCAACGATGCCGACGACCTTCTGTGGCGGGACGGCTGCGGCAAATGGTTCCGCGGCAAGCGCATTGCAAACCCCAATACCCACGGCACCGGCTGCACCCTATCCAGCGCCATTGCGTCCAATCTGGCAAAGGGCTATGATCTGGATGCATCGGTGGAGCGCGCAAAGGCCTACATTTCCGGTTGTCTTTCTGCCATGCTGGATCTGGGCCATGGCTCCGGCCCCATGAACCACATGTTTGCACTGAAGGGAGAGTTTGTGGGTGAGTGAGCAGACCTTTGTGCAGCAGCTGGTACAGGAAAGTCTGCCCGTGTGGGAGAAATGCCTGCACTCAGAATTTCTGACCCACCTTGCGGATGGCACACTGGATGAAGCCTGCTTCAAGGGCTACATCGTGGAGGACAGTCTTTACCTGCGGGAATATGCCAAGGTGTTTGCCTGGGGCATGACCAAGGCAAAGGATATGCAGACCATCCGCACCTACTATTCCCTGCTTTCCTTCGTGAATGAGAGCGAGGATGCAGCCCGCCTGCACTATCTCAAGCACTTTGGACTGACCGATGAAGGCATCCAGAGCCTGCCGCTGCGGCCGGAGAACCGTGCCTATGTGGACTCTATGATCGAAGCCGCCAAAAACGGCGAGGGCGCAGCCGAGTGCATGATGGCCTGCCTGCCCTGTATGCTGAGCTATGGCTGGATCTTCCAGAAACTGCTGGAAGAAAAGCCTTCCGTGCAGGATACCCTTTATGGTGCACTGGTGGTGGACTATGCTGACAAGGGCTATGAGGCGGCCTGCCGCGACTGGGCCGCGTTTGCAGAAAAAGTCTGCGAAGGCCTGAGCGATGAACGCCTTGCCCGCTGCCGCGAGATCTTCCATGCCTGCTTGGAGCACGAGCTGAACTTCTGGGCCATGGCAGCTTCCCCGCGCAGTGACCTGTAATTTTTCCTAAAATATAAAATGCACCCGGCCTGTGGGCAGAACCGCAGCAACCGGGTGCATTTGTTTTGTTCAGGGTTTCGTGGCCGCAGCCACAGGCATGAGCCTTAGTGCCAGAAACAAGGGAGCCCTAAAACAAAAACTCCCCCGGCTCTTCTGCCGAGGGAGTGGAAAAGAAAAACGCCCCTAACAGAAGAACTCTCTTCTGTCAAGGACGAATAAAATTTGGCCTTTTATCCGCGGTGCCACCCTGACTTCATGGGCATGACCCCATGCACTTGGCGGGATGCCAACACATCCCCGGCAACTGACGTATGCCCTACGTTGCAGAATACTGTGCGGCGAAAGTTCTCCGCAGTTCCCTGCACCCTCAGCGGTCCATTTCGGGAAAATATAACGCAAAGTCACACTTTCCTTGACGAACTGTTTCCGGTCTGCTTCTCAGCTGCGCAGGCTCTCTGTACAGGCATGGTTCGCCGTTATCTCCGCTTCAACGGTTTAGTGTATTGAATTTGGCTGTATTAAACCACGGATTTTTCGTTTGTCAATACCTGTTTGCAAATTTTTCAAAATCAGCCTATGTCCACAGTGGGTTCAGCGCTTCCGGCGGCTGTTCGTGCTGGAAAACTTCACCGCTTTTGCCGGCCTGCGGCGGCTGTGCAGCGCACTGTAGTAGCCAAAGGCAGTGCCGCATAAGCCGCCCACAATGTGCATGAAGTTTGCTACATTGTCGTGCACAAAAATGATATCGTACACCTGCTGACCAAAGTACAGCGCTGCAACCAGCAGCATGGTGACCGGGATGCCGCCGGAGAAGCCCGCCAGCGACGAAAGCATGATAAGCATGAACACGATGCCGGACGCGCCCAGCAGCCCTGAACGTGGGAACAGCACGCATTGCAGCACGCCGGTGACCAGAGCGGTGAACACCATGCCGCACAAAAGCGGCTTGCTGCCGTACTTTTCTTCCATTGGCGGGCCAACAACGAGCAGCAGCAGCATGTTGTTCAGAAAGTGGTCCCAGCTGGCATGGCCCAGCACATGGCCGAACAGCCGGATGTAGAACAGCGGGTCCTTCAGCGAGGAGCGGTAGACACAGAACAGATGCATCGTCGTCCACCCATCCGTCCACTGGTCGAGGAACAGCACCAGAAGTGACAGCAGGAAAAATGTGAGGATCACCGGGGAGTTGTACTGCAGTTCCAGTTTGAGTTTTACTTTTTTCATCCTCTTGTCTCCACCCAGTATTCGCCCATGCTCTGGCCGGGCTGGTTCGTCACTTCATCCTTAAGGTAATCGCCAAGGCCGCAGCTTTCCGGCTGCCATGCAAGGGCTGCTTCCACCGTGGGGTACTCCACCTCGGCATACCAGAACTCGGTGGACTGGCCTTCGTCCACATGGTTCACTTCCAGCACAGAACCGTCCGGCAGGGTGTAGCTGCGGCGCAGCTTCGGGATGAGAGGTTTGCCGATGATCTTGTGTTCCAAATCCTCAAACAGCGCTTTGTCGATGCTGCGCTCGATCTCCTCGCGGGCAAGGCCGCCCCCGGATTTGAAGCAGAGGATGTAGTCCGTTCTGCCGCCGGTGAGGGCTTCTTCCCGGATGCGCACAGTGGGCCGCACGCTGATATAGCCCTGCCGCATGGCAAATTCCTCCCTGAGGGGCAGCCCCTCCGGCCAGCCCTTCACCATCCATTTGCGTTCAATTTCCATAATGCATCCCTCTTTCATGCGGTTTTTTGGCATTTCTTATTTATAATAACATGATTTTGTGCTATTATAAAGAGTAGATTTTTACTCCTTCTGTCTGCGAACGCGGGACGAAGGGAGTTCGTCCATGATAAGGAGAACCATATGAAAGAACGCGCTTACCCTGTGTATACCGTCAACAAACACGCCGAAGGCCTGCTGGTGGGCGGGCACCCCTGGGTGTATGAGAACGACATCCTCCATTCCCCGGAAAATGAGCCGGAAAACGGCACGCTGGCCGATGTGGTCAGCACCAAGGGTTCCTACCTTGGCACCGGCTTCGTTTCGCTCAAGAGCAAGATCCGCGTGCGGCTGATCTCCCGCAATGCCAACGATACCTTTGATGCTGCGTTCTGGCGCCGCCGGGTGGAATATGCATGGAACTACCGCAAGACCGTGCTGGAACCTGCAGACCTTTCCGCCTGCCGCGTCATTTTTGGCGAAGCCGACCAGTTCCCCGGCCTGACCGTGGACCGGTTCAGCAACATCCTCGTCACGCAGACCCTGAGCGTGGGCATGGAAAAGCTCAAGCCCGTCCTCTTCCCCATTCTGGCAGAAGTCCTGCGCGCCGACGGCCAGACCATCGACGGCATCTACGAGCGCAACGATGAGGCTCTGCGTGCCAAGGAAGGTCTTGAGCAGAACAAAGGCTGGTTTGAGCTGCCCGGTGAGACTCATCCGGCAAGCACCCAGACCGAGATCTGCGAGAACGGAGTTACTATCATGTGGATTTCGAGAATGGGCAGAAGACCGGCTTCTTCCTTGATCAGAAGTACAACCGCCGGGCGGTGGCACGCCTTGCTGCAGGTCACACCGTGCTGGACTGCTTTACCCACACCGGTAGCTTTGCACTGAACGCCGCTGCGGGCGGCGCTGCCCGTGTGACCGCCGCCGACATCAGCGCCGAGGCCATTGCCATGGCGCAGCGCAATGCCCAGCGCAACGGTCTGACCAATATGGACTTTTTGTGCGAGGACACCTTTGAGCTGCTGCCCCGCTTGGAAAGAGAGGGACACCCCTACGATTTTATCATTCTGGACCCGCCGGCCTTTACCAAGGCGCGCCGCACTGTGGAGAACGCCATGCGTGGCTACAAGGAGATCAACTACCGTGCCATGAAGCTGCTGCCCCGCGGCGGCTATCTGGCAACTGCCAGCTGCTCCCATTTTGCCACCGAGGAGCTGTTCATCAAGATGCTGCGCGCCGCTGCAAAGGATGCGCACCGCCAGCTGCGGCAGATCGAGGTGAAACAGCAGGCACCGGATCATCCGATCCTGTGGGGCGTGCCGGAGACGAATTATCTGAAGTTCTTCCTCTTTCAGGTGATTTAACGATTTTAAAATTGCTCCGCTTCGTTCTGCAATTCATTAAGGCATTTTTATTTTATATTTTCGTGTTTGTCGCGTCCCCGACACTTGTCAGGGCAAAGCCCTTCCATCTGCTAACGCAGACCGCTCGCCTGCTTAAAAGCCTCGCCGGGGCTTTTATTGTTGCACAACCGCAGGGCCGATCCAAACACATTTTCACCAGAAGGGACCCCATCGGGTAAATGCATCTTTTTGCTGCGCTGCCTAAACCCTCTCAGTCAAAGCCTGACGGCTTTGCCAGCTCCCCCGAGGGGGGAGCTTTATGAGCAGGGACGGAAAACAACAATCTTTTCCGATGATGAATAAACTTACCCGGCAGCTGGATAAAAGCTCGCCCTCGGGAGAGCTGGCATTGCGCAAGCAATGACTGAGAGGGTTTTTCCCATCGGGCGGAGAGGGTTCGTTCTCTTAAAAAGTCATACCAAGTGCGGATGCTCCAAAAATGCAGGAAGCTGTTTGTGCAGAATCGTCAGATTTGTCAATTGCCTTTTTGCCCGGCAGAGGCTATAATCAAACCATAGACAGCAACGGCGCTGTGGGTCACCTCCTGACTCGCAGCGCCGTTTTTGTTAAGATGCTTTCGTACTTCTGGGTGCGGCATTGCGGCAGACCAGAATGCAGACGAAAGGGTAAGAAAAATAAGATCAAGTAAGGAGTAGGATTTATGGCAGCGAATGTTATGGAAATCTACGGCAGCAAGGTCTTTAACGAACATGTGATGAAGGAGCGCCTGCCGAGCGCAACCTATAAGAGCCTGAAGAACACCCTGCACAAGGGTGCTCCGCTGGACATTGAGGTGGCAAACGTTGTGGCCAGCGTGATGAAGCGCTGGGCCATGGAGCTGGGTGCCACCCACTACACCCACTGGTTCCAGCCGCTGACCGGCATCACCAGTGAGAAGCACGATGGCTTTGTTTCCCCTGTGGGCGACGGCACCGCCATCATGGAGTTCTCCGGCAAGGAGCTGGTGCGCGGCGAGCCCGATGCATCTTCCTTCCCCTCCGGCGGTCTGCGCGCCACCTGCGAGGCCCGCGGCTACACTGCATGGGACCCCACCAGCTACGCATTCGTGAAGGATGACGTGCTGTGCATCCCCACCGCATTCGTCAGCTACACCGGCGAGGCTCTGGATAAGAAGACCCCCCTGCTGCGTTCCATGAACGCACTGTCCAATCAGGCGGTTCGCATCCTGAAGCTGTTCGGCAAGGATGTGGATTACGTCTCCACCACCGTCGGCCCCGAGCAGGAGTACTTCCTGATCAAGAAGGAAGATTACGAAGCTCGTCAGGATCTGATCCTCACCGGCCGCACCCTGTTCGGTGCCCCCTCTGCCAAGGGTCAGGAGCTGGAAGAGCACTACTTCGGTGTCATTCGTCCCGAGGTCTCCGAGTTTATGAAGGAGTTGGACGAAGAGCTGTGGAAGCTGGGCATTCCCGCCAAGACCAAGCACAACGAAGTTGCTCCCTGTCAGCATGAGCTGGCTCCCATCTTCGACACCACCAACGTTGCCATCGACCACAACCTGCTGACCATGGAGATGATGAAGAAGATCGCCCCCAAGTACGGTCTGGTCTGCCTGCAGCATGAAAAGCCCTTTGAAGGCGTGAACGGCAGCGGCAAGCACAACAACTGGTCCCTGTCCACCACCGAGGAGAACCTGCTGGATCCCGGTGACACCCCCATGGAGAACCTGCAGTTCCTGGTGTTCCTGGCCGCCGTCATCAAGGCTGTGGACGAGTACGCCGACCTGCTGCGGACCTCTGTGGCCACTCCCGGCAACGATCACCGTCTGGGTGCCAACGAGGCACCTCCGGCCATCATCTCCATCTTTGTGGGCGAAGAGCTGGAGGCCGTCATTGACGCCATCGCGTCCGATTCTCCCTACGCAGGCCCCGTCAAGATGAAGATGGACCTGGGCGTGGACGTGCTGCCCAAGTTCAGCAAGGACACCACCGACCGCAACCGCACCTCCCCCTTCGCCTTTACCGGCAACAAGTTCGAGTTCCGGATGCCCGGTTCTGCTCAGAACCTCAGCGACTGCGATACCATCCTGAACACCGCCGTGGCCAAGGAGCTGAAGGGCTACGCCGACGAGCTGGAAGGTGCTGAGGACTTTACCAGTGCCGCCATCGCCCTGGTCAAGCGCACCATCCGGGACCACCGCCGGGTCATCTTCAACGGCAACGGCTACACCGCCGAGTGGGAGGAAGAAGCAGCCCGCCGCGGCCTGCCCAACAAGAAGAACACCCCCGCTGCCCTGCCGGCCCTCATCGACCCCAAGAACATCGCCCTGATGGAAGAGTTCGGCGTGCTGACCAAGGTGGAGATGGAGAGCCGCTACGAAGTCGAGATGGAGCACTACGCCAAGGTCATCAACATCGAGGCCCTGACCATGCTGGAGATGGCCCGCAAGCAGCTGCTGCCCGCCGTCAACGCCTACATGAGCGAGGTGGCCAACACCGCCGCTTCCAAGCTGGCCGTCAGCGAGAGCATCAGCGTGCGCAGCGAGACCAAGACCCTGGGCCGTCTGTCCGCCGACGCCGACGCCATGAGCGACGCCATCGACACCCTGCAGGATGCCGTGGATGCCGCCAAGGCTCTGCCCTCCGAGAGCGAGAAGGCCGTTGCCTTCCACGACAACGTGCTGCCCGCCATGGACGCCCTGCGTGCCGCCGCCGACGACGCCGAGACCCTGTGCGGCGAGGACTACTGGCCGCTGCCCAGCTACAGTAAGATGCTCTACTACGTCTGATCGCATCGCGTAAAACAGCATCATCCGTAGGCTGCGGAACTTGAATCTGACATTCTCCTTTTCCTATTTCTTACACCAGCCTGAAGACCTGCTTCCGCAAGGGGGCAGGCCTTTGGGCGTTTTATTTGAAAGGAGATCTTTATGCGTTATTCGACCCAACAGGACGTGCTGGACTTCGTGGAGGACAACAACGTCAAATTCGTGCGCTTTGCCTTCTGCGATATCTTTGGCACCCAGAAGAACATCGCCGTGCTGGCCAGCGACCTGCCCAAGGCCCTGGAGGACGGCGTGTGCTTCGACGGCAGCTCCATTGCCGGTTTCATGAAGGTGGAGGAAAGCGACCTGGTATTGCGCCCCGACCTGCCCACCGTGACCATCCTGCCCTGGCGGCCCACCGAGGGCCGGGTGATGCAGTTCTTCTGCGACGTGGAAAAGCCGGACGGTGCCCCCTTTGGCGGCAACTGCCGGGGCTTTCTGCGGGAGATGAACCGCCGCTTCCGCAAGCTGGGGCTCACCTGCAACGTGGGTGCCGAGTGCGAGTTCTATCTGTTTGAGAACGACGACCGGGGCCGCCCCACCCGCATCCCCATCGACTTTGGCGGCTACTTCGACGTGGCCCCGCTGGACGCGGGCGAGAACCTGCGCCGCGACATCTGCCTGACCATGGAGCAGATGGGGCTGGCCCCCCAGCACAGCCACCACGAGAGCGGCCACGGCCAGAACGAGATCGACTGCCACCATGCAGGCCCCCTCAAGACCGCCGACAACGTGATGATGTTCAAGCAGATCGTGCGGGCCATTGCCATGCGCAGCGGCATCCACGCCAGCTTCCTGCCCAAGCCCCTGCCGGATCAGGCGGGCAGCGGGCTGCACATCAACCTGTCGCTGTACCTGGACGGCAAGAACCTGTTTGAGGGCGACATTGCCCCGGACAGCATCGCAGGCAGCTTTATGGCGGGCGTGCTGGCCCACAGCCGGGAGCTGACCGTGTTCACCAATCCCCTGCCCAACAGCTACCAGCGCTTTGGCTGCGACGAGGCCCCCCGCTATGTGAGCTGGAGCCGCCAGAACCGCAGCCAGCTGGTGCGCATCCCCCAGGTAAAGGGCGACAACTGCCGCATGGAGCTGCGCAGCCCGGACCCCGCCTGCAACCCGTATCTGGCCATCGGCCTGGTGCTGGCCGCCGGTCTGGACGGCATCGAACACCGCATGGTGCTGCCCCCGCCGGTCAACAAGAACCTGTTCCGCCCCGGCGAGGCCGAGGGCCTTGGGCTGGAAATGCTGCCCGCCACGCTGGAAGAGGCCGTGGCCATCGCCGAGGAAAGCGACTTTTTGCACAAGGTGCTGCCGGAGGAGCTGAGCCGCCGCTACTTTGCCGAGGAGCGTGCCCGGTGCGAGGCCCTGCGCGCCGCCGCCGACCCGGCGGAGTACGAGCGCATCCACTACTTCAACGCCATCTGACCCCTGCAGGAACATGCGTAGGAGAAAGGAGCGGAACGTATGGGACGCGCACTCATTGTAAGCGCCGGTGCCAGCTCCAACGAGTACATCGCCGCCCGGCTGGCCGAGATGGGCTATGCCCGGCCGGTGATCCTGCCCAGCGGGGCCGAGGCCCGGCGCAGGATGCCGGACGCCGACTTTGACCTGATCGTGGTCAACGCCCCCCTGCCCGACGAGTTCGGGCACGAGCTGTGCATGGACGCCGTGGCCAGCACCGACGCGGGCGTGGTGTTTCTGGTCAAGGCCGCACAGGCCGAACAGCTGCTGGCCCCCCTGAACGAGCAGGGGGTGCTGCTGCTGAGCAAGCCCTTCAGCAACACCTTATTTGTGCAGGCCATGCACATGGCCGCCGCCAGCAACCACCGCCTGCAGCGCCTGCGGCAGGAGAACGCCCGCCTGCAGGACAAAATTTCCCAGATCCGTCTGGTGAGCCGGGCCAAGTGCTGCCTGGTGGAGCATGAGCACCTCACCGAGGCCGAGGCCCACCGCCGCATTGAAAAGCTGGCCATGGACACCCGCCGCGACCGCACCGAGATCGCGCAGGAAATCCTTGATTCTTATGAGGATGTGGGTGTATAATACTGGATTGGGAAAACGTATTCTGAATCTTATTTCGTCTGGAATCCTATAGAGGAGGAAGTATTTTTATGGCAGAAAAGCAAACCAAGTATATCTTCGTCACCGGCGGTGTCGTGTCCGGCCTGGGCAAGGGCATCACCGCCGCCTCGCTGGGCCGCCTGCTCAAGTGCCGCGGCCTGAAGGTGGCCAGCCAGAAGCTGGACCCCTACGTCAACGTGGACCCCGGCACCATGAGCCCCCTGCAGCACGGTGAGGTGTTCGTCACCGACGACGGCACCGAGACCGACCTGGACCTGGGCCACTACGAGCGCTTCATCGACGAGAACCTGAACAAGTACTCCAACCTGACCACCGGCAAGGTGTACTGGAACGTGCTGAACAAGGAGCGTCAGGGTGCTTATCTGGGCCAGACCGTCCAGATCATCCCCCACATCACCAACGAGATCAAGAGCTACATCTACAACATGGCTTCCTCCACCGGGGCCGATGTGGTCATTACCGAGATCGGCGGCACCACCGGCGACATCGAGAGCCAGCCCTTCCTGGAGGCCATCCGCCAGGTGGGCCTGGAGCAGGGCCGCGACAACTGCTGCTTCATCCATGTGGTGCTGGTGCCCTACATCTCCGGCTCCAACGAGTACAAGTCCAAGCCCGCCCAGCATTCCGTCAAGGAGCTGCAGGGCATGGGCGTCAACCCGGACATCATCATCCTGCGCGCCGACGGCAGCGTGGGCACCGACATCCGCCGCAAGATCAGCACCTTCTGCAACGTGAAGCCGGAGTGCGTCATCGAGAACCTGACCATGCCCAGCCTGTACCAGTGCCCGCTGATGCTGCACACCGGCGGTCTGGATGACGTGGTGGTGAACAAGCTCCAGCTGGACGTGCCCCCGCCGACCTGACCGAGTGGAAGCAGGTGGTGAGCCGCATCGCCACCCGCAGCAAGACCTGCACCATCGCGCTGGTGGGCAAGTACGTCAAGCTCCACGACGCCTATCTCTCTGTGATGGAGAGCCTGTACCACGCCGGGTTTGAGAACGACAGCCAGGTGGAGATCAAGTGGGTGGAAAGCGAGGACCTGACCGACCAGAACGCCTGCAAGGAGCTCTTTGCGGACGTGGACGGCATCATCGTGCCCGGCGGCTTCGGCGACCGCGGCATCGAGGGCATGATCCAGGCCGCCCAGTACGCCCGCGAGAACAACGTGCCCTACTTTGGCATCTGCCTGGGCATGCAGATCATGGTGATGGAGTTTGCCCGGGGCGTGCTGGGCTACGCCGACGCCAATTCCAGCGAGTTCACCCCGGACGGCAAGCACAACGTCATCGCCCTCATGGCCGACCAGCAGGGCAACATCCCCAAGGGCGGCACCATGCGTCTGGGCAAGTACCCCTGCACCGTGGCCCCCGGCACCAAGATGGCCGAGTGCTACGGCCAGACCGAGATCTGGGAGCGTCACCGCCACCGCTACGAGTTCAACAACGACTTCCGGCAGGAGATGCAGGACGCCGGTCTGGTCATCTCCGGCACCAGCCCGGACGGCCGTCTGGTGGAGACGGTGGAGCTGCCCGGCCGCGCCTTCCATCTGGGTGCCCAGTTCCACCCGGAGTTCAAGAGCCGCCCCAACCGCGCCCATCCCCTGTTCAAGGGCTTCATCGCGGCGGCGCTCAAGTTCCGCACCAGTGCCCAGCGCAGCCTGATGCACCTGTAAGCCAATCACAAACGAGCCAGTGCGAGTTTTTTCGCACTGGCTTTTTTGTTGGCCTGTTCCGGGCAGGGCGGACGATTTAGAATGCCCTCCGCGTTGCTCTGGGCATATTTAGCGGAAATAAAATTTTTATATTGGCAGTTCAGAAACGCCTGCGGGCGTTTCTGAACTGCATTTTCACAGGAAGGGCCGTTCCGGTTGATTGCATCTGTCCCCCCAAGGGGGAAGGCTGACCCTCTCTGTCTCCCCTTTTTCTCCGCTTTTTTTCGTGATTTTCGGTTGATTTTTCGTTGGAAAGCAGTTGTTGACAGCGTCCAGTTCCGTGTTATACTAAATATAACAACAAAACGTTTTGATGTCGCAAGCTGGCACGCTGAAATGCTGCGATTTGGCCGCAGGCCAACAGCAGCGGATGCAGCTTCCCGGAACGACCCCTCCCGTGAAAAAGCAACTCTGGAAAATCCGCAGATTTTCCAGAGTTGCAAATCTAAAAATTTTATTTCCGCTGCGATTGCCAGAGCAAAGCGGCGGCAATTTCAAATCGTTCACCCAACCAACGAAAGGAGCCTGACCACCCTTGAATCAACCACCCCTTGACCGCGCAGACTTCCTGCGCACCCTGCGGCGCTGCCATACCGAAGAGCAGCTGTTCAGCCGCCTGACCTTTGCATGTCTGGCCCAGTACGACGAAGCCCAGCGCCCGGAGCTGCTGGACGACGTGCGGGGCGCCGCCTACAGCCTGCGTCTGCCCGCCGTGGAGTACAAGACCGACCAGTGGCTCCACCGGTGTCAGGACGCCATCGACACCGACCGCGCCGCCTTTCTGGCCGCCGCCAACGCCGAGGCCAAGCGCGAAAACGACAAGATGCGGGCCGAGCAGACCCCCGTCGGGCCGGGCGTGCTGGCCGACGTGCCCCTGCAAAACGTGGACTGGCTGGTCCCGGACCTGCTGCCCCGGGGCGAACTTTCCCTGCTGGGTGCCGACGGCGGCACCGGCAAAGGCCTATGGCAGGCCCAGCTCATCGCCTACATCACGGCGGCAAGACCAGCGGGTTCTTTCCCGTGCCGCCTGCCCAGACCGGCAAGGTGCTCATCCTTGCGGGCGAGGACGACCCCGGCAAGGTGCTCAAGGCCCGCCTGCTGGCCGCCGGAGCCGACATGAACCGGGTGCTCTGCCTCACCGCCGACGACTACTTCCAGCGCACCGGCCAGCCCCTGACCCTCAAGGACGAGGCACTGGCCAAATTTGCCGCCAAGGCCGGGCCGCTGCTGCTCATCGTGGACCCGCTGCAGAGCTTTCTGCCCGCCGGGGTGGAAATGGCCAGCCGCAACCAGATGCGCAGCATCCTGCTGCCCCTCAAGGCCATTGCCGCCGCCCAGCAATGCGCGGTGCTGCTGGTGATGCACTCCAACAAAAAGCAGGGCGTGTCCGACCGGAAACGTCTGGCCGACAGCTCCGACATCTGGGACATGGCCCGCAGCGTGCTGATGATGGGCCGCAGCAACAGCGACGGCAAAATTTACCTCAGCCACGAAAAGAGCAGCTACAGCCGCCCCCAGCAGACGGTGCTGCTGCACATCGAGGACGTGGAGCTGGACGGCGTCCGGACCGCTCAGGCCGTGTTTGACGGCTATACCGACAAGAAAGACGCCGACTTCATCAAGGAGCCGCGGGTGCGGCAGGCCCAGACCAAGGAGGACACGCGGGACGCCATCCTCAACGTGCTGGCCGAGAGCCGGTTGGGCAGCATGGCAAGCAGTGAGCTGCGCGCCGCCGTCGTGAAGGAGATCGGGTGCAGCGACCGCACTTATGAACGGGCCTATGCCGACCTCGTGCGGTCTGGCGATGTCAAAAAACATACCATCCGGCAAAAAGACGGCAAAAACAGATGGTATTCCTACTACAGTGGAACAAGTGGCGAAGTTCCAAAATTATAATTTATCTACGTTTAAATTTCAATGTTCGCCAGCTTGGCGGAGTTGTTCCTGCTGGCGGTGTTCCAACTTCGCCAGGCCCACTGGATTCCGCCATGTTGGCGAAGTTGCTTTTTCAACGTTGCTTCGTTCAGAAAGTCGAACTTTGCCAGATAACCCGCCTCTCTCAGAGAATGGCGCAAAAAAAGACCGCCTGCGTGCGGTACGCGGGCGGCCCTTCTCGGTTCCGGTTTACTTTTTCTCCTGCTGTTCCTGCTCCTTGCGCAGCTCCTTGATGCGCTTTTTCTCGCTCTTGACGTGGGGCCACGGCCAGCTGAAACCTTCATTGGCCTTGCACCAGCGGGTGAGCGGATAGAACGCGAACGCAAAGCCGAACACATACAGCAGCAGATACAGCAGCGCGTCCAGCGTGACCAGCGCATCCAGTGCGCCGATGACCGCCATCACGCAGCCTGCCTTGAGGAAGAACAGCCCGTTCTGGCGGCCGTATTCTTCAAAATGTTCGGGCTTGACGGCGCGGCGGCCCTGGTCGCCCCACACGCGGGGGTTTTTCATGACCGAGTAACCGTAGAACACCATCATCAGGCCGCAGGTGAGCTGAAATCCAAAAAACATGGCTTGTACCTCGTTTGGTCGTAGTCGTTTCGGGCAGGGAATGATTTAGAATTGCCTCCGCTTTGCTCTGGCAATCGCAGAGGTAATTTTATTTTAATTTGCAACTCCGGAAAATCTGCGGATTTTCCGGAGTTGCCTCTTCACGGAAGGGGTCGTTACGGGCAGCGGCATTTCCGCTCCAAACGCCTTTTCACGGTTGGGGTCGCAGCGGCAAACAGCATCTGTCTAACGGGTTGCGGCTTGCAGCCGAAGCGCAGGCTGGCAGCAGCAAATGCAATCAACCGGAACGGCCCTTCCTGTGAAAATGCAGTTCAGAAACGCCCGCAGGCGTTTCTGAACTGCCAATATAAAATTTAATTTCCGCTAAATATAGCCAGAGCGAAGCGGCGGCTATTTCAAATCGTACCCTCAGTCCTCAAACAGGGGCTTCATCAGGGGCAGGAAGTCCAGCGTTGCAAAGTAGTCGCGGGGGGTCTCGGCGCGGCGGATGAGCCGGTGGGAGCCGTCCTCGCACAGCAGCACTTCGGCGCTGCGCAGCTTGCCGTTGTAGTTGTAGCCCATGGCCGAGCCGTGGGCACCGGTGTCGTGGATGTAGAGCACGTCCCCGATGTCGATCTTGGGCAGCATCCGGTCGATGGCAAACTTGTCGTTGTTCTCGCACAGGCCGCCCACCACGTCGTACATGTGGTCGCAGGGTTCATTTTCCTTGCCCAGCACGGTGATGTGATGATAGGCCCCGTACATGGCCGGGCGCATCAGGTTGGCCGCGCAGGCGTCCAGACCGATGTACTCCTTGTAGATGTGCTTTTCGTGGATGGCGGTTGCCACCAGGGCACCGTAGGGGCCGGTGGTGAAGCGGCCCATCTCGGTAAAGATGGCCACGTCGCCCATGCCGGCGGGCACCAGGATCTCCTCAAACTTCTTGCGCACGCCCTCGCCGATGGCCAGGATGTCGTTCTCGGTCTGCTCCGGGCGGTAGGGGATGCCCACGCCGCCGGACAGGTTGATGTAGCCGATGTGGGCACCGGTGGCCTCGTGCACCCGCACCGCCAGCCGGAACAGGATGGCGGCCAGCTCCGGGTAATAGGCATCCGAGATGGTGTTGGACGCCAGGAAGGCGTGGATGCCAAAGTGCTTGGCGCCCTTGGCCATCAGCTTTTTGTAGCTGTCGATCATCTGCTCTTCGGTCATGCCGTATTTGGCATCGCCGGGCTTGTCCATCACCTGGAAGCCCTCTTCGCTCTCGCCCAGGCTGAAGGTGCCGCCCGGATTGTAGCGGCAGAACACCGTCTCCGGCACACCGGCCACCCGGTCCAGGAAGTCCACCATGGTGGCGTCGTCCAGGTTGATGTAGGCACCCAGCTCATAGGCCTTTTGCATGTCCTCCACGGGGGTCTGGTTGGACGAGAACATGATGTCGCTGCCGGTAAAGCCGCACACCTCGCTGAGCATCAGCTCGGTCAGGGACGAGCAGTCCACGCCGCAGCCCTCTTCCTGCAGAATTTGCAGGATGACGGGGTTGGGCAGGGCCTTGACGGCAAAATACTCCTTGAAGCCCTTGTTCCAGCTGAACGCCTTGTTGATGCGGCGGGCATTTTCCCGGATGCCCTTTTCGTCGTAAACGTGGAAGGGCGTGGGCACATCCTGAATGATCTCCTGTGCCATGGCCTCGGTCAGGAACGGTTTCTTTTCCATAGTTACATCCCTCTCTAGTTTTTATATCATTAAGGTCTGAGCGATTTGGGTCACTGGCTCGCCCTCTCACATCAGCAGCCTCGCCCTCTCAGTCAAACCCTTGCGGGTTTGCCAGCTCTCCCAAAGGGAGAGCCCCTGGCGCAACCAGAAGCTCTGCCGCACTGCCAAGGCCTCTCCCTTTGGGAGAGGTGGCACGCCGTAGGCGTGACGGAGAGGGCGAGGCCGTGCATCGCATCCAGACCCCAGCCAGCATTACAGCTTCAGGTTCTCGCGGGTGGGGGTAAAGGTGGGGATCATGGCGGCAAGCTGCTTCACCACGCCCTCGTCGTTGTGGGCGGCGGCGGCTTCCAGCGCCTGCAGCTGCTCGTAGAACTGCGCCAGGTCGATGGTGCGGGGGCTTGCCACAAAAATTTTGTTGTGCTGGGTGCGGCGCATCTTGTCCTGCTCCTCGTCCATCATCAGCTCTTCGTAGAGCTTCTCGCCGGGGCGCAGGCCCACCACCCGGATCTCCATGTTCACGCCCGGCTCGTAGCCGTAAAAGCGGATGAGCTGCTTGGCAAGGTCCATGATCTTGACCGGCTCCCCCATGTCCAGCACATAGATGTTGCCGCTTTCGGCCAGGGCACCGGCCTGCAGCACCAGCTGGGCCGCCTCCGGGATGGTCATGAAGTAGCGCTCGATGTTCTCATCGGTCAGGGTGACCGGGCCGCCCTTTTTGATCTGGGCCTCGAACAGCGGGATGACGCTGCCGTGGCTGCCCAGCACGTTGCCGAACCGCACCGCCACGCACTTCATGTCGGTGTTGCCCGCAAAGGTCTGGATGAGCATCTCGCAGATGCGCTTGGTGCAGCCCATGACGCTGGTGGGGTTGACGGCCTTGTCGGTGGACAGCTGCACGAACCGCTCCACCCCGTGCTCGCTGGCGCTCACCAGCAGGTTCTTGGTGCCCAGCACGTTGTTCTTGACCGCCTCGGCGGGGCTGACCTCCATCAGCGGCACATGCTTGTGGGCCGCCGCGTGGAACACCACCGTGGGGTGGTAGGTCTCAAACACCTCGTCCAGCCGCTTTTTGTCCCGGACGGAGCCGATGAGCACGGTCACCGGGATATCCCGGCCATACTTCTGCTGCAGTTCCATCTGCAGCTCGTAGGCGCAGTTCTCGTAGATGTCAAAGATCAGCAGCTTGCCGGGCTTGAACCGCATCACCTGGCGGCACAGCTCCGAGCCGATGGAGCCGCCGCCGCCCGTCACCAGCACCGTTTTGCCGGTGAGGTAGCCGGAGATCTTCTCCATGTCCAGCGTCACCTCGTCGCGGGACAAAAAGTCCGCCGGGTTCAGCTCCCGGAAAGCCCCCTGCTGGGGTGCACCGCTGCCCACCAGCTGGGGGTCACTGAGCATCTGCACCGCGCAGTGGGTGCTCACGCACAGGTCGATGACGTGGTTCAGGCGGCTGCCCTTCAGGGTGGGGATGGCCACCAGGATGGTGTGGATGCCGTAGCGCTTGCACAGCTCCGGGATCTGCTCCAGCGTGCCCTTGACCGGCACGCCGTGGATGGTCTGGTGGAGCTTGGCGGGGTCATCGTCCACGGCCAGCACCGGGCGGCCGTACTGCTTGTTGGTCTTGCACACGTTGATGGCCCAGGCCCCGGCCTCGCCCGCGCCCACGATCATCACGGGGCGGTTGGGGTCGCGGCTGGCCGCGCCGCGCAGGCGCTCGCCCAGCGGGTGGTTCAAAAACAGCCGCCATGCCAGACGCTACCGCCCACCAGCAGCAGGATGAGCACCGCCGCCATGCAGTTGGCCGAGTTGAACAGCACACCGTGGATGCACCGGCGGTTGACCACATACACGATGCCGGTGGGCACCGCCACCATGACCGCAAGGCGCAGCAGGTCCCGCTCGCCCGCGTACTTCCACAGCACCGAGTACAGCCCGCCCAGCAAAAAGCTGGCCACATACACCGCCACGATCCAGGGCAGGTTCTGGTACAGGATGGCAAGGTTGTGGGGCCACCAGGCGGCTTCCACCGCACCGTCGGCCCGCAGCAGCAGCGCAAAATAAAAACTGAACGCCACGATGGCGGCATCCAGTGCCGCCAGCACAGCGCGGCGCAGGTAGACCCGCGCTCTGGTCTCTTTGGGTTTCTCGTTCACGAAAGGTTCCTCTTTTGTTCCGGGGAGCGGGCAGTGCCCGCCGCCATTTTACAGGCCGCGGCAGTCCCGGCGGCCTTATCCTATATATTATACACAGAATGCGGTGCTCTGTCCAGAAATTTGTGGAAGAGCGCGACAGTTCCCCGCAGGGGAGCGGGTTCCGTAAAAGCACCTATCCCCGCTGCGCATTGGCCGCAGGCCAACAGCAGCAAATGCAGCTGCCCGGAACGGCCCCTCCCGTGAAAAAGCAACTCTGGAAAATCCGCAGATTTTCCAGAGTTGCAAATCTAAAAATTTTATTTCCGCTGCGATTGCCAGAGCGAAGCGGAGGCAATTCTAAATCGTCTTTTCCCGCACAGAGGGCGGTCGCGTAGGACAGGTCTGATGCCTTTTGCAAGCTGCATCGCCGCCGGGGTCGCTCCGCTGGGCCAGAGGGTGAGAGGGGTGTTTCGACTCCCCCCTCTCTCCCTCTGGACACCCCTCTCCCCTGGACGGGTTGTGGCTCCCAGCGTATGCTACGGCCC
>ENA-OQDM01000418-OQDM01000418.1-human-gut-metagenome-genome-assembly--contig:-NODE-418-length-25526-cov-1.323989_pt1 | contig 25526 bp, 17 predicted proteins | sample MGYA00242772_ERZ504605 | MGnify/ENA primary metagenome ERZ504605 (study PRJEB26092, sample SAMD00036348) | human gut metagenome | host: Homo sapiens | study: EMG produced TPA metagenomics assembly of... | reverse complement strand
ATACTATTCTTCATATTGGCTACACTGCTTTTATCTTCCCCCCCATACAAGATTTTGCCGTACGAAGGCCACGGCCTATCTGTCTGAGACCACCGGTATGAAAGTGCATATAGGCCGACTGCGGTTGACCTTCCTTTTCGATATCGACTTGCAGGACGTGCAAATAATAGACGGGCAGGACGACAGTCTGCTGGATGTGGAACGTCTGAGCGTGGATTTGAGTTTCGCATCCCTGCTACACGGGGAAATTGACGTGGAAGGCATCGAACTGACCCGTGCCGCAGTCAATACCAAATCCATGATTGCCGGGGTGGAAATCAAGGGAAGCATAGGACGTTTCTTCGTAAACTCCCACGGTATAGAAATCCCGCAGGAAATGGTGACGGTGAATACGGCCCTTCTTTCGGATGCCGACGTGGCTATCGCTCTGACCGATTCCACGACGGAAGACACGACCGCCAGTTCGCCGGTGAACTGGAAATCGCCCTTGGGCAAGTGGATCTGGCACGCACCCGGGTACGGTTCAGCATGCCGGGCGACAGTATGACCGTTTCGGGTGGAATCCTTACGGCAGCCCTGCGGAACGGTCTCATAGACTTAGGACAAGCCTTGTACACGGTGGAAACTTTCGACTTGCACGCCGATTCGCTATTCTACGACCTGCCATACGAGAAAACCGCAGAAGGACTGGATGTCAACCATATCGCACTTCGGGACATCGGCCTGGGCATCGACAGTATCACATTCGACGGAAACGCCTTGGGGCTTTCACTGGCTTTGCGCGAAACGCACATGAAAGAAAAAAGCGGTCTGGAAATCCGTTCGCTGACAGGGCACTTCAATATGGATTCCACTTCTCTGCATGTACCCGGACTGGTACTTCGCACCCCGGATTCTTACATCAGGACACAAGCTGACATGGACCTTTCCGCCGTAGCCGAACAGCCCCAAGGAAAAATGTCCGCCCGGCTTATGGGAGAACTGGGCAAACAGGACGTATTATTGTTTGCCGGAGGATTGCCCCCGGCCTTTGTCAAGGCTTATCCCAACTCCCCCGTCATCTTACGGTTGTCGGCCGACGGGAATCTGGATACGCTGAACCTCACGACCGCAGAAGCACGGCTGGCCGGCGCTTTCGAACTGAAAGCCGACGGAAAGATGTTCCGGTTGGCGGACTCCGTACGAAGGTCGGGACACGTGAATCTGAACCTGCGTACACGCAATCTCGATTTTGCGAGGGCATTGGCCGGAGAAGAGGCGCTGAAAGACATAGCCCTGCCCCCGATGCGACTGGACGGGAATGTGGGGCTGAACGGACAAAAATACACCGCTGACCTCCGTTTAAGGGAAGGAAAAGGAAACGTGCAAGTAAAAGGAGGATTCGACGCGGCACGCATGGCCTACCAGGCGAAACTGGCCATAAAGGACCTGCAACTCCATCACTTCTTACCCAAAGATTCCCTGTACGGCCTGTCCCTCACGGCATCTGCCAAGGGCGTCGGAACGGATTTCTTCAACCGGCATACCCGGATGCAGGCCGACATGACATTAGAAAGCCTGCAATACGGACAACTGCATCTCAGTGACATCAAACTGGATGCCGGATTACAAAAAGGTAACGGTCACGTCGCGCTCGACAGCCATAACCCGCTATTGGATATGCGTTCCAGAATCGACGCGCTGCTGAGCCGACATAATACCGACCTGACTTTCAGTATGGATATGCGCAGCATCGACCTGTATGCCCTGCGACTGACTGACAAACCGTTCAAGGCCGGCATGTGCTTGCACATGGACGGCAGTACGAACCTGAAAAACGCTCATACGGTACACGGAACGGTATCGGATATCTCTCTCATAATGCAGGATTCGGTATTCCGCCCCAAAGATTTGGCCATGAATGTGCTGGCTCTTCCGGACACTACGTATGCCGACATTTCGGCCGGTGACTTCAAACTGCATCTTGACGGCCGCGACGGATATGAGACGCTGATGAAAAAAAGCGAAGAATTCATGGCTGTGGCCGACCAGCAACTGCAACGCCGGCATCTGAATCAGGACTCACTCAAGATTTTCCTGCCACGCATGACGCTCAATATGGTGTCGGGAAAAAACAACCCCGTGGCCAACTATCTGACGGCTATGGGCTACTCTCTCAACGAATTGAAGCTGAACCTGAATGCCGACCCCGAAATCGGCCTGAACGGAGGCGGCCATATTTACACGATGAATGCAGGAGGCATCTTACTGGATACGATACAGATGCACATCTTTCAGGATACGACCGGCGTAAAAATGGACGGACGGGTGCGAAACGGCCCCAAGAACAAACAATTCGTATTCGAGTCCCGGCTGAATGCTTATCTGCACTCCACCGGAGCGGGAATCAATTTGATTTATCTAGACGACAAGCGTAAAAAAGGAGTGGATCTGGGGCTGAGAGCCGACGTGCAAGACAATGGCATCAAAATTGTGTTCTCACAAATTCATCCGATTATCGCCTATCGAAAATTCGATATCAACGAGGATAACTACATATTCCTGGGGAACGACAGGCGGGTGGAAGCGGATGTGAATATGCTCGCTGACGACGGAACGGGAGCCAGGATTTACTCGACGCCCAATCCGGAAGCTTTGCAAGACCTGTCCGTCAACCTGAACCATGTAAACCTAAAGGAACTGACCGCCGTCATTCCGTACGCTCCACGCATCTCCGGATTAATGCAAACCGACGCCCACTTGATACAAACGGAGGAAAACCTGTCCGTCGTAGCCGACGTCTCGGTGAAAGACATGGCGTACGAAGATGCACCGCTGGGCAATATCGGCCTGGGAATGGTCTACCTGCCCAACAACGACGGGACGCATTTCGTAGATGCACGTATTTCGCATAACGAAGCAGAAGTCCTGACGCTTTCAGGAGCTTACAAAGACAACGGCAAAAGCGGAACGATAGAGGCGGACTTGGATTTGGCAGACTTCCCGCTGTCGTTGGCAACGGTTTTTGTCCCGGACCAGATGGCGGCTTTAGGCGGTATGGCCGACGGCTGCATGAAGGTGAGCGGCCCGACCGACCGACCCGTCGTAGAAGGATGGCTGGCCACCAAAGCCATGAAAATAACGTCATCCGAGTACAGTTTGAACCTGCGTCTGGAGGATGATACCATCAAGGTAAGGCAAAGCCACCTGAATTTAGACAAGTTGAACGTATATTCCACAGGAAAGAACCCGCTCGTGTTCGACGGAACGGTGGATTTCGCCAACTTCGATAATATCTTGCTCGACCTGAAAATGAATGCATCCAACTTCGAACTCATCAACGCCAAACGCACCCAACAGGCATCGGCCTACGGAAAAGTGTACGTGGATGTCAATGCACGAATGGCCGGGAATCTGAACAATATCAACATCAACGGACGTTTGGGGGTATTGGGAAGCACCGACGTGACGTACGTGCTGAAAGACACTCCGCTTTCATCGGAAGACCGGTTGAGCGGCCTGGTCACGTTCGTAGACTTCAGCGATACTACGACCGTGGCCACCCAGGAAGAAGTACAGCCCATGAACATGAACGTGATGATGCAAATCAGCATAGACCAGGGTACACAGGTACACTGCCTGCTGAGTGCCGACCGCTCCAAATACGTTGATCTGGAAGGGGGGCGGCGAGCTGACCATGAACTATACTCCGCAGGGAGAACTGACGCTCACCGGACGTTATACGGTGCTGAACGGAGAAATGAAATACTCACTTCCGGTTATCCCTTTGAAGACATTCACCATCGCCTCGGGCAGTTATGTGGATTTCAACGGGCCTATCCTGAATCCTACTTTGAACATCTCGGCGTCCGAACGTATGCGTGCCACCGTGACGGAAAACGATACCCCACGCACCGTTTCCTTCGAAGTGGGGCTGTCCATCACGCGTACGTTGGAAAACATGGGGCTGGAGTTTACCATCGCAGCCCCTGAAGACATGACCGTACAGAACCAACTCGCAGCCATGTCGATAGAGGAGCGCGGGAAAGTGGCCGTCACCATGTTGGCCACCGGCATGTACTTGTTGGGAGATAATGAAAGCGGAGGATTCTCTACGACCAATGCCCTGAACGCCTTGTTGCAAAGCGAAATCACCAACATTGCAGGCAAGGCTCTTGAAACCATAGACTTGAGCCTCGGCGTAGACCAGGAAACTACGGCCGAAGGAACGGAGCGCACGGATTACTCATTCCGCTTTGCCAAACGCTTCTGGGGCAACCGTGTGAGCATCATCGTGGGCGGTAAAGTGTCCACGGGCGAGAATGTGGAAAACACCGGCCAGTCGTTGATAGATAATGTATCGTTAGAATATCGCTTGGACAAGAGTGCCACACGTTACGTCACCCTATTCTATGACAAGAGTTATGAGTCTTTGTTGGAAGGCGAAATCACCGAAATGGGAGCCGGTCTCGTACTGAGGCGTAAAATGACACGTTTAGGGGAACTGTTTATCTTCAAGAACAGAAAAAAGAATGAACCTCAACACGAAAAAAGAGAAGAAATGATGAAGACAAGACTGAAGATATATTGTGGTGTGATCCTGTGCTGCGGTCTGGCGGCAGGGTGCTCAACGACCAAGAACCTTCCCGAAGAAGAGGTTTTGTACACCGGTATCAAGGAAATAGACTATGGCCAAAAGTCGAAAAAGAAAGCCAAGAAAAAAGCTAAACAAAAGGAGGAAGAAGGAGTCATTACCTCTCTGGCCGATGCTTACAAAGCTGTAGACGATTTACTCACACAAAGAGATTTGTCTGTGCTGAAACGGAAAGAGGAATTGACTCAGGAGCAAAAGGACTCCATCGCCGCCGTGCAACGTATCGAAGAAGAGGCGTATGAAACGGCGAAGGAAGAAGTGGATGCGGCACTGGCTTACGCCCCGAACAACGCTCTGTTCGGAAGTTCGTCCTACCGTATTCCGTTTCCCACCGGACTGTGGATATACAACGCTTTAGTGGGCAAGAAGTCACGCTTCGCAAAATGGTTATTCGATACGTTTGCAGGTACTCCGGTCTTCATCAGTACCGTCAATCCGAAAACCCGCGCACTCGTAGCACAAAACACACTCCGGAACTACGGTTATTTCAACGGTACCGTGGATTATGAAATCCTACCGGAAAAGAACCCCAAAAAGGCCAAAATCAGCTATACTGTCAGACCGCGCAATCTGTTTCGTCTGGACTCCATAGCCTACCTGCGCTTTCCGGCTGTGGGCGACAACCTGATACGGGAAACGTTCCGGCAACGTACCCTTTTCAGCGGCGATCCGTTCAGCGTAATCAATCTCGATGCCGAAAGGACCCGTATTTATAACATGTTCCGTAATTCCGGTTATTTCTACTACAAACCGGAATACATCACCTATCGTGCCGATACCATACAGCGTCCGGGATTCGTACAACTGCAAGTCGTACCGGCCGACGGCATTCCCGCATCGGCCAACAAAAGGTATTACCTCGGACGGACCACCGTCAATCTGTTCAATAATGATTCTTATGAACTGACCGACACGCTACAGTTTCGCGATTACACCTTATATTATGACGGAGGAAAGAAAGGCAAAATCCCTTTGCGCTTCGGTGCCCTCCGGCGTAATCTGTTCTATCGGAAAGGCATGCTCTACCGACAGGACATTATGAGCTTCGTACAACAGCAACTCTCGGAAATGAATGTGTTCAGCACGGTAAACCTGAAATACGTTCCACGTGATACCACTGCACTCAACGATACGCTCGACATCGAAATCACCGGTATCTTGGACAAACCCTACGACGGGGAGTTCACCACAAAGGTAACCTCTAAAAGCAATGGGCAGATCGGTCCGGGACTCTCGTTCAGCATGTCCAAACGCAATGCTTTCCGAGGAGCGGAAAAGCTGAAATTCGAAGTACACGGATCATACGAATGGCAAACCAACTCCACCGTACAGGGACGTAGTTCCGTCATCAACTCCTACGAATACGGTACTTCATTGTCGTTGGACTATCCCCGACTGATATTTCCCGGGGCACGTAAGTTCTCCCGACGCGCCAAAACGAGCACCTCGTTTGTACTGGATGCTACATGGATGAACCGGGCCAACTATTTCGGCATGGTGTCTTTGAGCGCACGGGCGGCCTATACTTACCAAGCGCGTCCTACAATCAAACACGAATTCGTCCCGTTCCGCTTGGATTACGACGAACTGTTGAGTACAACCGCCACTTTCGACTCTATCATGAACGTCAACCAGGCACTCTACGTAAGTATGCGCGACCAGTTCGTTCCTTCCATGCGATACACTTTCACTTATTCCAGTCCGCGCAAGGCACGCAATCCGCGTACTTTCATCTTTGAAGTGAAAGAAAGCGGAAACATCACCTCCGGTATTTACGCCGCTTTCGGTAAACCGTTCAACCAAAAAGACAAGAAACTTTTCAACGTGCCTTTTGCACAGTATATCCGTTTTCTGGCTGAGTTCAGAGAAGAATTCCGCCTTACCCCCCGTACAAGTATCGCCACGCGAGTGGGAACCGGCGTGATATTCAGTTACGGAAACTCTACCGCAGCTCCTTACAACGATCTCTTCAGCGTAGGTGGTGCCAACAGTATCCGTGCGTTCACCGTCCGCGGCGTGGGACCGGGTAGCTATATTCCGGGCGCGTCGGCCTATTCCTATATCGACCAAATGGGAGACTTCAAAATCGAAATGAACGCCGAGTATCGCTTCCCCATCGTTTCTATGCTTTCCGGAGCCGTATTCCTGGATGCTGGAAACGTTTGGCTTCTGGATGCAGACGTAAACCGCCCGGGAGGAACGTTCGACATTTCAAGATTCGGCAAAGACTTGGCTTTAGGCACCGGATTGGGTATTCGTTGTGACCTCGATTTCCTCGTATTGCGTTTCGATGTCGGAGTGGGACTTCACGCTCCTTACGACACAGGAAAGAGCGGCTATTACAACATGCCGAAATTCAAAGACAGTCTGGGATACCATTTTGCCGTAGGTTATCCGTTCTAAAACGGGCTGTAGCACGGACGGCCCCTCCTGTTTTCCCAAACAGTTCAAAGGGCTTAAAAAAAAGAAGCCGAAAACACGACTTTTTCAAATAAAAAAGCTACTTTTGCAATACAGAACGTAAATATTTAACTTTTTAAACGAACGAATATGAAACCTACACTTTTCTTATTGGCTGCCGGTATGGGCAGCCGTTATGGCGGTTTGAAACAATTGGACGGGCTGGGTCCGAATGGCGAAACCATCATGGACTATTCTATCTATGATGCCATCCGTGCCGGTTTCGGCAAAATTGTCTTCGTCATCCGCAAAGACTTTGAAGAACAATTCCGCACACAAATCCTTTCAAAATACGAAGGAAAGATTCCGGCTGAGTTGGTATTCCAAAGTCTGGACGCACTGCCCAAAGGTTTTACGTGCCCTGAAGGCCGTGTAAAGCCATGGGGTACAAACCATGCCGTATTGATGGGTAAAGATGTCATCAAAGAACCGTTCTGTGTCATCAACTGTGATGACTTCTACGGCCGCGACGCATTCGCCACCATCGGCAAGTTCCTGAGCGAATTGCCGGAAGGCTGCCAAAACACATACGCTATGGTGGGCTTCCGTTGCTGCAATACGCTCAGCGAAAACGGCTCCGTTGCACGTGGTGTCTGCATGTACGACGACCATCATCACTTAAAAGATGTGGTGGAACGTACGGAAATCATGCGTGTGGACGGTCCTATCTGCTACAAAGACGAAGAAGGCAAATGGATTCCGTTGGAAGAGAACGTACCGGTCAGCATGAACATGTGGGGCTTCACTCCCGACTACTTCCAGCATAGCGAAGAATATTTCAAAGAGTTTCTGAGCAATCCGAAGAACATGGAAAACCCGAAAGCCGAGTTCTTCATCCCGCTGATGGTGAATAAGCTCATCAACGAAGGTACCGCTACGGTAGAAGTGCTCGACACTACCAGCAAATGGTTCGGTGTAACATACGCTGCCGACCGTGAAGCCACAGTAGAAAAGATTGCCTCCTTGGTAGCAGCAGGAGAATACCCGGAAAAGCTGTTCTAAACAAGGCTCTTTTATTTCTTTACCTAAAAAAAGAATCCTTCTTGCATGGAGTTCATCCGGCAAGAAGGATTCTTTTTTTATATTGTCCGCCCTCCATCTGACTGTCACCTAAAGGCAGTCTGTTTTTTTCTGCAAGATAAAGTAAAAAACACAGTATTGTCTTACACAAAAAATCGTAAAATGAAGAAATCAACAATCTGTAAAAGCAAGAAAGCCGACTTCTTGTCTTTCATGCAAAATCAAATCCAAGAAAAAAAGATGCGCAACAAAATCAAAACATCTGCGAACTACCAATCATCCCTGCGTTCCTTTACACATTTCCTCCAAACCAAAGGCTACTGTTGCTCTGTAAGCTTCGAATCTATCACCGAAGAATTAATCGCATCTTACGAAACCTACCTACAACACGAACGTGGTATCACCAAAAACAGCAGTTCCTTTTATATCCGTACATTGCATGCGGCCTATAAAAAAGGAATTGCCATGCTCAATCTGAAACTTCGAGACCCCTTCGGCAACGTCTATACGGGAGTAGACAAAACCCGAAAACGGGCTGTAAACATCGATGTCATCATCAAACTCATGCAATATAAGAAGCTCAATAAAAGTATGGAATTCAGTCGCGATACATTTGTATTTTGCTTTTTCGCACAAGGTATGCCTTTCATAGACTTCGCCAAACTAAAAAAGGAAAATCTGCAAAACGGACGCCTCTCCTATTATCGGAGTAAAACCGGACGCCTGCTCTCTGTCAAGGTAGACAGAATCATGAGAACCATCATCAATAAATACGCCTCTCCCCAATCGGACTTTCTTTTCCCTGTAATGAAAACCACAGAATTCCGACAGTCCGTTTACGACTCAGCCTTACGGACATACAATCTCAATTTAAAAAAGCTATCCGAATTGTTAGGAGAGAAAGCCACGCTCACCTCTTACGTCCCGAGGCATTCATGGGCCTCGGAAGCCTTAAAGCTTCATATCCCGATGCACGTCATCAGCGAGTCTATGGGGCATTCCAATGAAAAGACCACTTCCATCTATCTCACTTCGCTGGACCACCGCAATATTGATGCTGCAACAAGAAAAATATTTGAAAAGGCAAATAGAAGAAGTAAAATAAAGAAACGAATCAGACAGTCTTCAACAAAAACTTCAACGTTCTCCTATTCAGCAATATATCCTCAATATTATTATTCCATCTCTATGCAAGAGGTGGATAAATCCGATGCAAATGTAGATAAAATACTTAAACCCACAAAATAATCGGTCTTTTTTTCTCGAAAAAACAAATGATTTACTAAAAAAACACGAAAGAACAGATTTGGAAGATGGTTCTAAAGCACTATGACTCACATATAATAGATAGGCCTACATTCCCTTTTTCCACCTCTTGCATAGAGAGAGAAAAGAATATGATTCTAAAAACAGGAAAGTAGAGAACATATATTTTTTAATTAATTTGTTTTATTATGAAGAAGAAGTTTATTAGTGTTGCGATGTTTTGCGCATTGATTGCCAGTTCCCCAGTTTGGGTCGGCTGCTCAGATTACGATGACGACATTGCCAATCTACAATCACAGGTAGACGCATTGAAACAAACGGTAGATGTTTCAACCGCAGAAGCCCTGAAAGCCCTGCAAGAAGCTCAAGCCGCATTGCAGGAGGACATCAACGAATTGACAGCGGGCAAAGCCGACGCACAGGCCGTGAAGGACTTACAGGAAACCGTGGCTGCACTCCAAACAGCCATCACAGAGAACGACATCACCAAAATCGGCGAATTGAGTTCTCAGGTCAGCGAACTGATCGCACAGGTAAATGGAATAGAAGGCGACTTGGATAAGACCCAAAGCGACCTTCAGCAACAAAAGACTGAGTTGGAAGGCAAGGTCAACAGCCTGCGCACCGATTTGGAGAAAGCCATTGCCGACAAAGCCGACCAAGCTACCGTGGACAGCATCAAGTCTGAGTTGGATGCGGCCGTAACAAACCTTACCGACGTAGAAAACCGTTTGGTGGAAGTAGAGAAATGGATTAAGAACAACGGACAGGAGTTGGCCAAACTGACAGCAAACGTAAGCCAGATCAACAACCTGATAGCTAAAATCAGTGAAGAAGCGGCTACGACCATTTCCGACCCGGCCATCTTGGCAGCCATCAAGGCATTGCCCACCACGGTAAGTTCACTTACCACCCTGCAACAACAAATCGGCAAGGAAACGGAAGCCGGAAGCATCCTCTACCGTCTGGCCGCCCTCGAAGAATGGAAGAACACTATCGTGACCGATTACTGACCGGCACGGGATACAGCAGCTTTGCCGACATTTGCCAAGACATCAAAGAGCTGCAAGAAGCATTGACGGGCAGCGGCAGCGAAACTCCGGGCGTAGACCCGAGCGACCCGGGCTTGGTTGAACAATTCAACGCACTGAAAGCCGAAATGGCCAAGTTCGACATGATTCAAAGCGTGGTGTACATCCCGAACCTTACTTCTACCGAAGAAGGAGGCTATTTGTTGAAGTCTTCCGTGCTGAAAGTGTACAACGAAAAGCTCACGACAGCGGACAAATACGAGACGGTGGCACAAGGCATAGCATCCAACAAAATCCAATTCCGTGTGTCTCCGGCCTCTAAAGCCAACGACTTCATAGGAGAAAACGCCAAATATACCTTGACTTTCGACGGCTCGCTAATCAGCAAGAAAAGCTTCTCTAAAGTGAAGACGGCAGGAACCCCCGTTTTAGTCGACGCAGAATCCGGCATCATCGAATACTCCGTAGAGACAGAGATTGGCGAGAATGAGATTTGGGCCGTTTGCGCCGTCATTAAGGCCGTAGACCCACAACCTGCCGAAGGCGAAGAAAGCACGGGAAGCACAAAGGACAACACGGACCTGACCACGACCTATTTCAAGGCAACGAGAGTGACGGACAAGGTGAAAACCATTGAAATCACGAACGATAACAGTTCCGCAACGAGCTTACCTTACATGAATCCGGACGGCAGCAACAGCATGTTGGACTACAGCAAGAACCGCAAAGTCGTAGGCAAGGCCGAAAATGGTACCGTAATCGTGGAAGACATGGTAGGAGAATACGGCGTTCCGACTACGATTTCCTACGAACTGTCCACGTTGACGAACGACGACAAGAGCGACGACAACTGGTTCAAGATCGAAAACGGCCAACTTACATTGCCGAATGCATCGAATGCCATGATCGGACGTAAAGTCACAGTCACCCCCGTGGCCGACTTCGGTTCGTTCCAACTCAAGGCTCCGGCATACAAAGAAGTAACCATCGCACGCCGCGTTGTAGAGCATGACGTACAGGAAACCAAGGAACTGACGTGGAACAAGGACATCCAGTTCATTGCCCTGAGCAGCGACGAAATGGACGAAATCATCAAAGCAACCGAACTGTCACGCGGTGACTTCATGGAGCTTATCGATGAAAACGAACCGGCAGACTTGACCAAGTTGTGCCTGATGACCGGTAAAGACATCTTGGAAAAAATGCCTGCAGCAACCGACAAGGTAGCAAACGACAACACGCTGTACATCGTCGTTCCTGCCAAAATGAATACCGGTGATGCCAAGAAACTCGATATCACATTGAAGGAAGAAAACAGCAGTACCACGCAGACCGACTCTTACATTATCCATGTAAACGTCAGCAAGATGCAGTATCCTGTCACTGTGATCGAGAAGAACCCGACCCGTTGGACAGAAGACGGGCAGACCATCGAATACAGACCGCAGATTGAATGGGCTGAAGGTACAACCGACAAGGTGGAAGGCGTGGGCAACACGTTCAATGCCGAAGACTTGTTTGCCGACTATGCCGCATTGAGCCAACAGGCTGCCGACCTCGGCTTCACCCTCGTCATCAATGCCAAGGGCCTCACAAATACTGACGGTGTCAGCTACAACTCTGCCACCAGGGCACTTACTTACGACAAGACCCAATATAACGGCAAAGTCGTTGAGTTTGAAATCTATTTGGACTACAACGGTACGAAGATTGGTGCAACCCATTGCAAGATCAGCGTACAGGCATTGAGCGGAACATGGACGAACCCGACTCAGATGGCCATGAGCGTCACCGACTTGTTTAAGACTTATAGCGTGGCTGAAGGTGCCAAATGGGTTGATGTCGCCGGACGCACTATATGGGAAAACGGTGCCAAGGTGAAGACCGGCAAAGACGATAAAGGCAACTGGTTGTCCGACTTCAATAAGGATCCGTTCACAACAGATGTATATGGCATGACCGCCCCGTCATTCCATGTCATCGACCCGAAAACCGGAGTGACCATTACCGACCAATATGTCAATGTAGACAGCTCTACCGGTGAAGTTTCGTTCACGGACGATGCCAAACAAGCGTCTTTCGCCACGGCTTACACGGTAACCATCCGTATCAGTGCCGATTCTCCATGGGGTGAAATCACGGGCATGAAGGACGACCACGTAGACATGACGTTCACCATTGCAGAAGGTGCAAAACAATAACAAGAAAGAATGTAATCCCGCAAAAAGCCTTGCCCATCCGTTTTCTCTCCATCTACGGACGAGGTAAGGAAGGTTGGTCAGAGACGGTCTCCGCGAGGAGGCCGTCTCTTGTATTATAACGCTACGGACAGCCGCGCCAGATAATCATAATGTTCTCCGTCCTGCAACCGTTCCGCACAGAAACCGTTTTCCTGTGCATAGTAGGCCAAAGTGTCGAAGTCCACATAGAGCCACGGGAAAAGTGCACCTTTCACTCGCTTGTACTGCATCCGAAAATCCAACTCACCGTAGTAACCGGCATTCAGGTCGATGTCCAACGCGCCGTCTTCGTCTTCATAAATATAGCGCAAGTCACTGGAATCCACCAACACGCAACCGCCGGGTGCCAACAGTTGCTTCATGCGACGGAAAAACAAGGGCATGCGTTCCAGCCGCCCGATGATGCCGGAACCGTTCATCAGCATCAGCACCGTATCGTAACATCCGGCGAAAGCCTCGTCGAAGACATCCGCCTCCCAAGCCTGTCTCACCCCGCGCCGACGCATCACGTCCACCGACAACGGCGAGATGTCCACCGCCGTCACGTCCAACCCGCGCCTTTGCAAGGCCAAGCTATGGCAGCCCGCCCCGGCACCGACATCCAACACCCGCCCGCGACACAAGTCCAAAGCTTTCCGTTCCAATGGCGGCATATCCTCCTCTTCACGGAACAACGTGGCGACCGGCATCTCGTCTTCGTCAAACTGCGGGGAGAACACCCGCAGGCGACCGGCCCGGCCTGTCTCATAATAGTCACGGATGGCCTGCCCCATCGCGTCGCATCCGTCTTCCAACAATCCGTTCTTCATATTTTTATGTCTTGGTGGCGCAAAGATACGACAAATATCCTCGCCGCTATGCTTATTTGCATTATCTTTGTCGGTTATAGACTACACGTTTTTATGGAAACAGACCGTAACATATACATCAAAAACATGGTGTGCGACCGTTGCGTCATGGTCGTACGGAACGTACTGGAACGTCTCGGACTGACACCCTTGTCGGTCGAACTCGGACGAGCCGAACTTTCCGCCCCTCTCGCGGAGACCGCACGCCAAGCCTTGCGCGAGGCCCTCGCCCCCTTGGGATTCGAACTGATAGACGACCCGCGCATCCGTATCGTGGAGCATATCAAGCGTCTCATCATCGGACTCGTACACCATCAGGACAACCGCCTTCGGACAAATCTGTCGCAATACCTCGCCACGGAGTGCCGCCACGATTACGGCACGCTCAGCAAGCTGTTCTCCGAAACGCAAGGCACGACCATCGAAAAATACTTTATCGCCCAGAAAATCGAACGTGCCAAGGAACTGCTGGATTACGGTGAACTGACCCTCAACGAAATAGCCGATCGGCTGAACTATTCCAGCACCGCCCACCTCAGTGCCCAGTTCAAGGCACAGACCGGATATACTCCACGGCAATACAAGCAACAGAAAGAGCGGGCACGCATTCCGTTGGATAAAATATAACACTCACACCAAAACATATAAAAAGAAGCCATAATTCTGTAAGACAGTTTGCAGAATCCGTACTTATCTTTGTACCCTACAACCATAGATACGATAAACACAATGGACACAATACACATAGAAAAAAGGACGTTCCCCGTATTGGACATGAGTTGCGCCGCCTGCGCCGCACGGGTGGACAAGACCCTCAACGGACAACCGGGGGTACGCATGGCTTCCGTCAACTACGCGGCGGCCATGGCTACCGTGGAATACGACACGGCACAGTGCAGCCCCGAACAACTGAAAGCGGCCTTGCAGGCTGCGGGTTACGACCTGCTGGTGGGCGACGACCGCAAACAGTTGGAAGACCGGGCGGAACAGGCGCACGACGAGAAGTACCGACGCTTGCGGCAACGCACCGTCTGGGCCATCATCCTCGCCCTGCCCGTAGCCGTCATCGGCATGTTTTTCATGCATACGCCATACGCCGACCTCATCTCATGGGCATTGTCCACCCCCGTCGTCCTCTGGTTGGGACGGGATTTCCACCGTAACGCCTGGCGGCAACTGCGGCACGGCACGGCCAACATGGACACCTTGGTGTCGAACAGCACGCTCATTGCCTACGTCTTCAGCCTTTTCAACATGCTCTTTCCGGAATTTTGGACGGCACGGGGCGTAGAGCCTCACGTCTATTTCGAAGCGGCGAGCGTCATCATCGCCTTTATCCTGTTGGGACGGCTCTTGGAAGAAAGGGCCAAGGGCAGCACCTCGACGGCCATCCGCAAGCTCATGGGGCTGCAACCCCGTACGGTCACCATCGTGGACGACCGTGGGGAAACACGTGAAATCAGTATCGACGACCTGCAACGGGGGCAGACCGTCTCCGTCCGTCCCGGCGAACGGATTGCCGTGGACGGCACCATCGTCGCGGGCAGTTCGTACATCGACGAAAGCATGCTGAGCGGCGAACCGGTGCCCGTAGCCAAGCGCGAAGGGTCGCACGTTTTCGCCGGTACCATCAACCAACGGGGTTCGTTCCGTTTCCGTGCCGAGAAAGTGGGAGCCGACACCGTACTGGCCCACATCATCCGCATGGTGCAGGACGCGCAAGGCAGCAAAGCCCCCGTGCAACGGTTGGTGGACCGCATCGCGGCCATATTCGTACCGACCATCATCGGCATCGCCCTTCTTTCGTTCGCCTTGTGGTGGGCACTCGCCCCGTCGGACGGTTTCACGCACGGCCTGTTGGCTCTGGTCACCGTACTCATCATCGCCTGCCCCTGCGCGCTCGGACTGGCCACGCCGACAGCCATCATGGTGGGCATCGGCAAGGGAGCCGAACACGGCATCCTCATCAAAGACGCTGAAAGCTTGGAGGCCGCGCGGCAGATAGACAGCATCCTGTTGGACAAGACGGGAACGGTGACGGAAGGGCATCCCACGGTGACGGAAATGACGTGGGCGGAAGACTGTCCGGCCGGCCTGCCCGACATTTTCTTCAGTCTGGAAAAACAGTCGGAACATCCCTTGGCCGAAGCCGTCGTCGGCCATATCCAAGGACGGGAACTCCCCGTGCAGGACTTCGAAAGCCTGACGGGAATGGGGGCAAAGGCGGTATGCCAAGGCCAAACGTATTATGCCGGAAACCTTAAGCTGCTGGAACGGAACGGCATCCCGACAGACGAACGCCTGACACGCACGGCCGAACGCATGTCTGCCGCCGGACAAACGGTGATTTACTTTGCCGATACGAAGAAAACATGGGCAGTGGCCGCCATATCCGACCGCATCAAGAAGACTTCGCGCCAAGCCGTGGCCGAACTGCAGACTATGGGCATCGAAGTCTATATGCTCACGGGCGACCAGCCCCCGCTGCCGCACGGATAGCCGACGACGCAGGCATCCGGCACTACCGCGCCGGGGTGTCGCCGCAAGACAAGGCCGATTTCGTGGCCGCCTTGCAGAGCGAAGGGCATCGCGTGGCCATGGTGGGCGACGGCATCAACGACAGTGCCGCCCTGGCCCGCGCCGACCTGAGCATCGCCATGGGACGGGGCAGCGACATCGCCATGGACGTGGCCCAGATGACGCTCATCTCGTCCGACCTGACTCGGATTCCGGAGGCCATCCGGCTGTCCGCCCGTACCGTACGCACCATCCGGCAGAACCTGTTTTGGGCTTTCATCTATAATATAATAGGTGTACCCGTGGCCGCCGGAGCCCTCTACCCCCTTTGCGGCTTCCTGCTCAACCCGATGATTGCCGGGGCGGCCATGGCCATGAGCAGCGTGAGCGTCGTGACGAACAGCCTGCGGCTGAAACGGGCCGGGCTGCGGCACGAAGAAACCGACATTTCAAAACCCTATACAGATATGAAGAAAGAATATAAAGTGGAAGGCATGATGTGCAACCATTGCCGCATGCATGTGGAAAAAGCATTGAACAGTATCGAGGGCGTCAACGCCACCGTAACCTTAGACCCTCCCGTGGCCGTCATCGAGTTTTCGGGAGGCGCGAAGCCCTTGGAGGACTTGCAAGCCGTACTGGCCGAAGAAGGTTACAAAATCTCGGAAATGTAAAGGAAGGAGGAAACCATGCAGTTAGACAAGCTTTGCGTGGCCTGTTTCTCGCCCACGCACACTTCGATGAAAATCGCACGCGCCATCGCCGACGGCACGCGCATCGCACGCCGTGAGGAAATCGACCTGACCACCGACCCCGCCGACACGCCCATCTCGGTACGCAACGCCATCTGCATCGTGGCCGCCCCCGTCTACGGGGGACTTGTGGCCCCGGTAGCCGTCCGGCGCATCGCCCGCCTGCGGGCGGAAAACAGCATCGCCATTCCGGTGGTGGTCTATGGCAACCGCGACTACGAGGATGCCTTGGTACAGCTTCGCGACCTCCTGCACGCCCAAGGGTTCACGCCCCTCTGCGGTGCGGCTTTCGTGGGCGAACACTCCTACAGCCGTCCGGGCATGCCCGTCGCCGAAGGTCGTCCCGATGCCGCCGACTTGCAGAAGGCCGCCGCTTTCGGGGCGCAAGCATACGGCAGCCTGATGCACCAACTGAACCTGCCCCACCCTCCGGCCACGGATGCACGTGACTTCGCGCTGACCTACGACAGCCCGTTGGAAAGCCTCGTGACTGCGCCCGCGATGAAGGGTAACGTACCCTACAAGACCCTTGGCCCCTCCACACCGCAGGCCCCCGATGGTGAACGACAACTGCTACGGCTGCGGAGAATGCGTGGACTGGTGCCCCACCGGCGCCATCACCATAGCCGACGGACGTTCCGCCACCCGTGTGGACTTGTGCACCAAATGCTGTGCCTGCGTCAAGTTCTGTCCCGTGGGCGGACGCACTTTCGACACCCCTTATACCGCCATGTTGCACCAGAACTTCAGTGCACGTCGCGAACCGGAATGTTTCGTCTGACAAAATGTCAGGCCAACCTCACGAGAATCGTCTATCCGCCTCTTTATTCGGGCGAGGGGACAAAAAACGTCGGCATTTCAAGCCGGCGTTTTTACATTCCGCAACCACGGGCGAGGTTTTCGCTTACAAAAAGACACCCTCTCCACACCGCCATGTGGCATGCCCCGCATGCAAACGACATCCGTCAGCCTTTTCCCGTGACAAAAAGCATGAGGATTTGGCGCACGGAAATCCGTCAGATAAATCAAAAAAAGCCCTTCTGACCTCCCTTTTACACCGTTTACCGCCCCCTTTTCCACCGCACGGAAGACCGTTTCCGGCCGACAAGCGGACAACTCCATTTTTTTCTGCTCCAAAACTTTTTCCGCTTTCAGCCAAACGAAATTCCAATCTCATGAGATTAAGGCCCCGGATTCAAAAGAAATGCGTCATAAATACATAAAACGGGCCTTATACCGGTTTGGATTTAACATATCCTCTCTATTTGAGCCTTTTACGACCAGTCGCTTATGCGTAAAAGGCTGACATATTGTCAGTATTTCACGTCCTGCCTCATCCGCCTTATTTTCCCTTTCCCATCTTTTTTTCTCAATTCTGTTTGCGTTACCAATAGTTTTATTTAATTTTGCCGCACCTAATCATTTACGAATTAATACCAAGAAAATTAGGAATATGGAAGCTGTATTCGGTTACATCATCGGCCTCGGGGCCGCAGTCATGATGCCCATTATCTTTACCATACTGGGCGTTTGTATCAAAATCAAGTTCGGAAAAGCCTTACAAAGCGGCCTTTACGTGGGCGTCGGTTTCGTGGGATTGTCGGTCATTACGGCGTTGCTCACCAGCAGCCTCAGCCCTTCGCTCTCAAAAGTGGTGGAGATTTACGATCTCAACCTCGAAGTGTTCGACATGGGATGGCCTGCGGCAGCCGCCGTGGCTTACAACACGTCGGTAGGTGCGTTCATCATTCCCGTATGCCTCGGAGTGAATATCCTGATGCTCCTCACCAAAACGACAAAGACCGTCAACATCGACCTGTGGAACTATTGGCATTTCGCCTTCATCGGCGCGATGGTCTACTACACGATGGACAACATCGCATGGGGTTTCTTCGCCGCCGTCATCTGTTATATCCTGACGCTGATAGCCGCCGACTACACGGCTCCCAAATTCCAGAAATTCTATGATAAGATGGACGGTATCTCCATTCCGCAGCCTTTCTGCCAAGGGTTCATGCCTTTCGCCATCCTCATCAACAAGGCGCTCGACCTGATTCCGGGATTCAACAAACTGTATATCGACGCGGAGGGCATGAAGAAGAAATTCGGCATCCTGGGCGAACCGCTCTTCCTCGGCGTATTGGTGGGATGCGGCATCGGCGCACTGGCCTGCAAGAACGGGCAGGAACTGGTGGACGGCATTCCGGGTATCCTCGGACTGGGTATCAAGATGGGAGCCGTCATGGAGCTGATTCCTCGCATCACGGGACTGTTCATCGAAGGTCTGCGCCCCATTTCCGACGCCACGCGCCAGATGATTGCCCGCAAATTCGGTGAGAATGCCGGTCTGCACATCGGTATGAGTCCGGCCTTGGTCATCGGCCACCCGACGACACTCGTCGTATCGTTGCTGCTTATTCCCGTTACGCTGTTTCTCGCCGTCGTCCTGCCGGGCAACCAGTTCCTGCCTTTGGCTTCGTTGGCCGGCATGTTCTACGTGTTCCCCATCATCCTGCCCATCACGAACGGCAATGTGGTGAAGACGTTCATCATCGGCCTTATCCTGATGGTCATCGGGCTGTATTTCGTGACGAACCTCGCGCCCTACTTCACCAGTGCGGCACACGATGTGTTCAACATCACGAAAGACACGGCCGTAGCCATCCCCGAGGTTTCGAGGGCGGCGCACTCGACTTTGCCTCCAGTCCGTTGGCATGGGTCATCTTCCACCTGACACACACGGTGAAATATGTGGGTCCTGCCGTCCTCGTGGTCTGCACGCTCGGACTGGCAGTCCTCAACCGCCGCGCCATCGTCCGCAAGAAGTACTAAGACGCGGACGCATACCACGCATTTGAATCTAACATCACATAATCAAAAACAGAAAGAAAATGAAAAGATTTGCATTGGCTCTTTGCCTCGGCCTCGGCGCACTGGCGACGAACGCCAGATGAACTACAAAGTACAGACCGCCTGCCATCCGCAGGATGTCAAACACTACGACACCGAACGCCTGCGCAGTGCTTTCATGATGGACAAAGTCATGGCTCCGGATGAAATCAACCTCACGTATACCCTGTATGACCGTCTGATTTACGGCGGAGTGATGCCGGTCAACAAGGTTCTGAAACTGGAGAAGTTCCATGAACTCGGACCGGAAATCACCTACTTTTTGGAACGCCGCGAATTGGGCGTAATCAATGTCGGTGGAGACGGTGTGGTAACTGTAGATGGCAAAGCATACGAAATGAAGTACAAAGAGGCTCTCTACGTAGGTTGCGGCAATAAAGAAGTTACTTTCAAGAGCAACGATCCCGCCAAACCCGCCAAATTCTACATCAACTCGGCTCCCGCATATAAGCAATTCATCACCCAGTTGATTACGACTGACGCAAAGTTACAGAAGGCCAACCCCAAGAAATACGTTTTGGGCATCTCTGACCATTACGGCAAGATGGAAGAAAGCAACGACCGTGTGGTCAACCAGTTAATCGTAAAAGACGTTTTGGAGAAAGTGAAAGGCGGCGGCACGAACCAACTGCAAATGGGACTCACCGAATTGGCACCGGGTTCCGTATGGAACACAATGCCGGCCCACACACACACGCGCCGGATGGAAGCTTACTTCTATTTCAACGTAACCGACGGTAACGCTATCTGCCACTTGATGGGCGAGCCCAAAGAGGAACGCCTCGTATGGTTGCACAACGAGCAAGCCATCACTTCGCCTGAATGGAGCATCCACGCCGCAGCCGGAACCAGCAACTACAGCTTTATTTGGGGAATGGCCGGCGAGAACTTGAAATACAGCGACAAAGACGAAATCAAATATCAAGATATGCGCTAAGCATTGGGCAATCCCGCATATAGCCACATCCCCGTCCTCTACTCCAAAGGACGGGGATATTTTGTTTTACACAGTTTAACATTCTAAACGTTTGTTTTCCCATTTCTTTCCAGAATCAATCCTTTACTTTGTATCATCAAAAAGAAACAAATGTCTAACTTTCAAAAAATGAACATTATGAAAAAGTTATTATTCTTACTGCTGAGTGTATTCACTTTACAAGTAGCGCAGGCCGACAACGACAAACCCATCACTTTCGACAAACTGCCGGCTAAAGCACAGACTTTCATCAAACAGAACTTTCCCACGGAAAAGGTGGCATTCACCAAAATGGAGAAAGGATTCTTGGACACGAGCTACGATGTCGTGTTTGTCAACGGCAACGGGGTTGAGTTCGACAAGAACGGCGAATGGACAGAATTGGACTGCAAACGCAGTAGCGTACCGACGAAAGCCGTTCCCGCCCAAATCACAAAGTTCGTAAAAGAAAGCCATCCCAATGCTACCATCCTCAAACTGGAGCGCGACCGTTACACCTACGAAGTGAAACTGTCCAACTTCTGGGAAATCAAATTTGACAAGCAATTCAATGTCATCGACATGGATATGGATGACTAAACAGAAAAAACTGCAAATCCGGATCCGGCACATTCCATCCCGAAAAGGGGGAATGTGCCTTTTTCGTACCTCTCCGGTTACCGGCTGCTTTTTTCAGTACGCATATCCCCAAAAACATATCTTTTCATAAAATAGGTTGTATCACGGCAAAATATTCAAGCAAGCTTAAGATTTTGCGTTCGATTTGCATTATCTTTGTGAACATGAACATCCGTAAACTTTTCCTCTTTGCATTTTGGACGGGTTGCTGTCTGACATCGACTTTATACGCCCAAGAACGCGCCAAACCTAAAAACGGAGAAGGCGTATCGACATTTCTTCAACGTTTTGGCTACACTTCCCGTGCAGCCCAAAAGGAGTTTCTGGAAATCAACAAAGGGAAACTGACCCGCGACGGAGGCTTGATACTGGGACGTAGTTACCGGCTTCCCACCGGTAAGAAGTCCGGGAAAAAGGCGCGGGCAGGCAGCCGTAAGACTAGCGTTGTAGAACCGCTTTTCGGCCCGGTATACCAAAACGTATCCGTCCGTTCCCATGAGTTAGAAGGTGCTTGCTTGTATCTAGTCAGCGGACACGGAGGTCCCGACCCCGGAGCCATCGGAAAAGTAGGAAACCGGGAATTGCACGAAGACGAGTATGCCTACGACATCATCCTGCGGTTGGGACGTGCATTGATGGAAAAAGGTGCCAAGGTACATATCATCATTCAGGATGAGAAAGACGGCATCCGCGATGACCGGTATTTGTCCAACAGCGACCGTGAGACCTGCCTCGGACAAACGATTCCGCTCGACCAGATAGCCCGTCTACAGCAGCGGTGCGATGCCATCAACCGCCTGACGTATAAGGATAAAGAGAAATACAAACGTGCCATCTTCATCCACGTGGACAGCCGGGGACATAAAGACCAGGTCGATGTATTCTTCTACCACTCTCCCGGCAGCAAATTAGGAAAACGGCTGACGGAAAACATTCATAAAACCTTTGAACGGAAATACGACAAACACCAACCGAACCGGGGATTCCGGGGTACGGTAAGCGAACGTTCGCTCTACGTATTAAAAAAATCCAACCCGGCGGCAGCTTTCCTGGAACTGGGCAACATACAAAACGAACGCGACCGGAAACGCCTCGTCATCCCGTCCAACCGTCAGGCCTTAGCGATGGATTTGCCTGGGCATCATAAAAGATTTTAAAAGCAGGTGAGAACCAGTCGCAGTTCTCCTCTAAAAGTATAATTTATAATTGTACATTTAAAAATATTTTCTCCTTTTAATATTAGGTTATATCCCATAACTTCACTAAATTTGATTGCTGAAAGACAATGGGATATTAACCTAAATATTAAAGATCATGAAACACTTCTTCAAAGCGAGCAAGCTTTTTTACGTGTCCTTACTCGTAAGTACACATGCAGTCCTCACCCACAGTTGCAACGATGATTTACCGGCCAACAGTTATTACACCTTCACGGGGGAAATGATGAGCGACTATCTGAAATCACGGGAAGATTTCAGCCTGTTCAAACGCATTGTAGAACGAGCCGGACAAATGGATTTTTTGGCCAGCCGGGGAGCACTGACCTTCTTCCCTCCGATAAATTCCGGCGTAGAAAAGTTCTTGCAGGAAAAAGGATATGCTTCCGTGGAGGAAATTCCGGCATCCTATTGCGACACTTTGGTAAAAGCCTGCCTGGTAGCAAGGACGGCATTTACCTATAACTTCGCTCAAACACAGCAAGAAAACAATACGCTCGACCTGCCGCTCATCATACAAACCAGCGGAGACACAGTAGACGCCAATGGTATGACACTCAGTATCATCAACAGGCAGGCTGCCATCATCAATGAATTAAAGAATGACTCCGTTGAAAATGGCGTTGTGCATCCCGTAGATAGAGTATTAGTGCCCAATACAAGTCTGGGGTCCAGTCTGCTGGACCAGAAGCACGACGAATACGCAATCTTCTATGAAGCGTTGCGTCGCACGGCCTTACTCGACTCACTCGCCCGTTACCGCGATGAGAGGTAATGAAATACTAGCAAAAACAAATATCCGGCATTCCGGAAAGAAATCTGGTCCGGACCGCAACAATACGTAGCCAAACGCCCCGACCACAGATACGAAGGATTCACGTTGTTCATCGTCCCGGACCGTGTACTATATGAGAAATATAGCCAACACTTCAATGAAAATATGACGATGGACGAGAAAATTGATGCATTATATGATTTGGCCGTGGAAAAATACGAGGATGACGTATCCGCCCAAATATTCGGACTCAACGAAATCGTACCGGGAAATCATGAAGGAAAAACCTATAAGGAGCTTTATTGGAACAGGAACTCGCTGACCAACCGGCATAACCCACTCAACATGTTCCTGTCTTACCACATCACCGACCGACTGTTTGAAAGTACAGCCAAACTGGTAAACTGTTGGGGAGTATATACAGCCGTAGCCAATCCGACGGAATGGATCAATACCCTACTCGACTTCTCTACCCTTAAATTGGAGCGGGTTTACTCTACCATCGACCCGGACGTGGAACATGCTGCCGGTTATTACCTGAATCATAACCATGCCAACCTGTACAACTCCTATCAAAGAGTCCGCGGGGCTTATCTGACCCAACCCGATGCCGATAATTTTTCTCTGAACGTGGCCTACTTTTATATTGATGATGTATTAGCTTATGACCAGACAATGCGTAATAATATAATGAACACCCGGCTCAGAATGGACTTTTATACCCTATGGCCGGAACTAACGAACAATGACATGCGTCTTAGTGGCAATCCCACACAGGCCTATGGCCCGCATGACAACAGCGAGAATGGCGGTGAAGCAGGAGGGTACAATTATTATCTTCCGTCGGGCTATCTGAAAAATACCCAAGTCAGCGAAAACTCCATCTTCTTTGTCCAACGCCAAAAGGTATACTGGTCAAGCATGCACGGAGATGAAATAAACTTGTTAGGAACCAGCTATGATGTCACCTTCCGCCTCCCTAACGTTCCTCCCGGCACTTATGAGCTCCGGCTCGGCTATCCGGCAATGGAAGACAGAGGCATAGCACAAATCTATTTGGACGGTGTCCCTCAGGGGATTCCGATAGACATGCGTTTCAGAGCCAACGACCCACGGGTTGGAGGTCTGTACAACGGATTGAGCGGCGACAGAAACTCGGATGAATCCTCCAATGGCATATATACGACAAAACAATTGGAAGAAAATGCACGAACTATGAAAAATAACGGATTTTACAGTGCACCCAAGAGTATTTTCTACAACAACGACGGAACAGATGCTCCCCGTTACAGCCCCAGTTCCTGCATTCTGCAATACAACCTGGCAGATACGTATCGACGTAAGATTTGCAACGTACAAATCCAGCCCCACACCCATCACACCGTACGTGTACGTTCCGTATTCGTACAAGGGAATAGAGGTTGTCTTATTTTGGATTATCTGGAACTTGTTCCCATTGACATTTGCGGTGCAGGCGGTATCGGTGAGGATCTATATTAAAACGTATGGTCAAGTGTCCATATAACAAAAAGAACGCATAGAGGAAATCATTCCCTATGCGTTCTCTTTTTTAGTGCACGTGCTGTCGCAGCACACGCAACTACCAACCTATTATTTCATATAAAACTTCTTCACTGTTCCGTCGGAGTACTTGAAAATGTTGACCTGCCCTTTCAGCGGAGCAGCCACACGCTTGCCGCTTACGGTATAGATACCCAGCAATTCAGCACCTTCAGGACCTTTCACTCCGGCAATATTGCTTCCCTCATGGGCTTTTTTAGCATCTGCCAATACCTTCTCGATTCCAGTTTCGATAGTCCGTCGCGTCGATTTGGCTTTCGGCCGTCAGCTTCACTTCATCGTACAAGCCCTTCACTTCGTTGCTGATGGAATCGATGTCTTCCTGCAAAGCGGCGATGTCAGCCGTGAACTGTTCTGCCACCTCGGCATAATCCGTTTCTATCGTAGTCTTCGCAGCATCCAACTTAGCCTGAACGGCAGCAATGTCGGCGGTCAAACGAGTATAGGCCTCTTCGTTGGCAGTAACTTTCTGCTGATAGTCCAACACCATTTCCACCATATCCACGATAGCCGTGTCGATTTCCACTACAGGAGCCAACACCTCATCATAAACAGTCGCGAGCGTTTCATTGGCGTAAGCCTCGTTCACAGACTTCTGCAAATCCTCAATACGGGTAGCCACTTCCTGAACGGCATTCACGACAATCGCACTGTCTTTCACGTTGGCAGCCTCAGTATTGAT
>ENA-OQDM01000417-OQDM01000417.1-human-gut-metagenome-genome-assembly--contig:-NODE-417-length-25612-cov-2.884442_pt1 | contig 25612 bp, 28 predicted proteins | sample MGYA00242772_ERZ504605 | MGnify/ENA primary metagenome ERZ504605 (study PRJEB26092, sample SAMD00036348) | human gut metagenome | host: Homo sapiens | study: EMG produced TPA metagenomics assembly of... | reverse complement strand
GGTTGATCATACGCACACTCCTTTATCTCTCCTGCTGCGCCGGTTCTTCCTCCCGGAAAAAAAGGACGCAACATTTCTGCTTTGCGGTTTTCAGCTTGAGCAGTTCCTCTTTGGCTTCCTTGTACTGCTCATAAACTTTGCCTTTTCGGATGCCAGCTGCGCATACTCGGCTTCCAGTTTTTTCGGGCTGGGCAGCTTGGTGATGTTGTTTGCCTTGAAATAGGCTGCTGCCGCCCGGTACGCTGTCAGCTCTGCACGGTGCTGTTCTTCAAAGGTTGCGGGGGATTTGGCAGCTTTCAGTTTCTGCGCAATCGGTCGGTACTGCTGGTAGGCAGTAGCGTGACTGCGCAGGTTCTTATTTTCTGTCATGCGGGTTTCGAGGTCTTTCGCCACGGCCAGCGATTCGTGGAACTTGGTGTCAAGTTCTGTGATTCTCTGGTCGAGTGCATCCTCGTCCAGTAAACCTTTCTCCTGCAAGAGAATCAAGGTCTGCGACATGGCTTTGAGGTTGTGCTTTTTCGCCCAACGCTCGTAGCCGATGCCCTTGCCCTGCTTCAGCTTCGCCTGAGTATCGACCAGTTTCCCGATGCGGTCAGACTTGGACTGGATAGTGCGCTTGCGTTCGGTATTGGCTTTCAGAGCGGCAAGTACAAGTTCTTTCTCGAACTGGTCCCCGAGATGTTTCGCCCGGATGAACTTTGTTCTTCCAGCAGGCAGATAGCTGAGCCGCCCACGACTTTCCTTGACGGTGATGCCATACTGTTGCATAAGCCTATCAGAAAAATCTTCAAAGCTGGTAGCACAGTACCCCAACAAGATCACTTCGGAAATGCAGATGCGTTGAAGAAGTGAAGTCCCGAATGGACAGGAAATTTTCAAGAATTGAAAATTTGTGGTCACGGGACGGTTCTTGCCCTCTACCGCTGCGCTCAAAACGTATTTTCAACAAATGTTTCTGAATTGTTAAGACGCAAAAATAAGTAGAGAGTTCCGCTGCTCGTGTATGTTGATCGCCGTTTGCTCCGAACGAAGTTCCTGCCCCTGTTTGTGCAGCGGCGTTGGCTGAAAAGCCGGTATCACGTTCAGACGGCTTATGAAGGATTCAAGGTTCAGCTTCCCGGAAAAGAAAAATACCGCCCACGCAGTACAGGCGAAGGATTTTGTCGGGGTGAAACGGCGGCAAAATGATCGGGTGTGTTGCGGGGCGGTGCGTTCTTTCTGGGCAATCATCCGCTGAAAGTGGTGGTTATCACGGTGAGAACCACCACTTTTGTCAGCAGGATTTGGAATAAAGGGCATCATGGAAGCGTGGGTGCGTCAATATGGTTTTGTAAATTTTATTGCAATAAAGCGTGATAGTAGGACTTATGGCACGGTGAAAATGAAAACAGCAGACAGAGATGTTCCTGTCTGCTTGGTAAGAGATATGATAGAAGAGCAGGCTGGTGTGGTATGGTCACAGATACTCCACCAGCAGTTCTACGAAGATATCGAACAGCACCGGAGAAACCGAACTGGCCTCGGGGTCACAAGTGGAATAAGGCAGAACGACACTGCGGCCGATTTTTTCGGCGCAGGCCGGGTGCGGATTTGCGGTGACGAGCAATATTTTACCGGTGGTGTGCTGGATGCTCTGCATGATCTCCGAACGTCCACTGACGGAAAACAGAATCAGAAGATCGTTATCGTCCATATAGGCAGAGGTCTCTCCCAAAAAATCATTGGCAACAGCCCGCACGGTGCGGCGCTTCTTCCGCATCAGAATCTCGAACAGCTGTGCAGGCTGGAAGCTCTTGGCAAGGCCGGTGGCGTAAATGTTGGCGTGGTTGTTGATGTATTGCGCTAACTCCTGCAAGTAGGCAGGTGTCAGAAGCTTTTCAGAGTTTTGCAAAAGCTGGTATAACCGGTGAAAATAGCCGGTGTGGTTAGAGCCCTGCGCTGTCTGCTCGGCCTGCACAGCAAGCCAGGTGCTCACGTCGGCCCGGAAATCCTGATAGCGGTTATAGCCCAGCGTTTTGACAAAGCGGGAGAGTGCCGGCTGCGAAACACCGCAGTCCTCGGCAAGGCGGCTGGTAGTTTTATAGACGACCTGATCCGGGTTCTCCAGAATGGCCTGATAGATGGCCAGATCATTCGGGGTGAAATCGGAGCGGTGCATTTCCATGAGTTGAAGCGGATTCATAAGGATATCTCCTTGGTATTTACAGGTGCTGTATCGAATATTTGATTCTATCATATCGAAAAGAAGGCAAAAATGCAAGGGCTCCGAAAAAATCATGCTGCGGAACGCGAAAAAGAGATGCGTGTCAGACAGATATCGCCGGAAATTGGTGGATATGCGCAAGAAAGCAGAAAATCTTTGTTTAAAACAGATATTTACAACTTCTGAATATTTTGATATAAAATATTTGATTCAAGTGAATGAAACTTCCGAAAATGCTTTGACCGGTCAACAGGAAGCGTTTCATGAAGAGTCGATCCTGATATTGTGGTCGTTTGGAAACCGAAGGAGGACTTTTACATGGCAACCAACAAACAGATCGCCGAAAACGTGCTCAAAGCAGTTGGCGGCAAAGAGAATGTAGTCAATCTGGCGCACTGCTTTACGCGGTTGCGTTTTACCCTGAAAGATGAATCCAAGGTGGATCAGGATGCCCTGCGTAAAACACAGGGCGTGATCCAGCTGATCATGGCTGGCGGACAATGTCAGGTCGTTGTCGGCAGCAAGGTGGATGCTTTGTATGATCTGATCTGCGAGACTTACGGCATCAGCACCGCTGTAGAGGAAAATGACGTGGCAGACGGGCAGAAGCACAACCCCATCAATACGCTGATGAATACCATGTCCGGTGTTCTGGCACCGACCCTTGGCATCCTGACCGCAGCCGGTATCATCAAAGGTGTGATCTCGCTGTTTGCATCGCTGGGCTGGGTCTCGACTACCAGCGGTGTATACATGCTGCTGTATGCAGTCGGTGACGGCTTCTTCTACTTCCTGCCCATCCTGCTGGGCTTCTCGGCAGCCCGTCGTTTCAAGTGCTCGGAGTACCTGGGTGCTGCGATCGGCACGGCACTGGTTTACCCGGCCATGGTGAACATCGGCTCCACGATGGAAGTGGCTGGTACGATCCTGGCAGGTACGCCGTTTGCCATGGACTATTACAATACCCTGTTTGGTATTCCCATCATCATGCCGGGCAGCGGCTACACTTCCAGCATCATCCCAATCATGCTGGCCGTTTATGTGGCTGCTAAACTGGAAAAGGCCTTTAAGAAATCCCTGCCGGAAGTGATCCGCGGCATCCTGACCCCGGTTCTAGTGTTGCTGATCACCGTTCCGCTGACCTATATCGTCATCGGCCCGGTCTCGCAGGGTATCTGCGGCGCGATCTTCATGCTGGTGAAGGCCCTGTATGAGATGGGCATTGTCGGCGGCATCATTGCGGGTGCTCTGGTCGGCGGTGGCTTCGGCGTACTGGTTATGTTTGGTCTGCACTGGGTCATCATCTCTCTGGCACTGTCCAACATCGGCATCAACGGATTTGACTATATCATGGCTTCCGGCGGCATCGGCCCGATGATCGGTGTGGCACAGGGCCTGTGCATCACCCTGCGCACCCGCAGCAAGAAGGTCCGCGATCTGGCACTGCCATCCTTCATTTCTCAGGTATGCGGTGTCGGTGAGCCTTTGATGTACTCTATCCTGATCCCGTTGAAGAAACCCTATGTCATCAATATCCTGTCCGGTGCTGTTGGCGGTGCCGTGATGGGTGCTCTGCGGACAAAGATCTATCTGTTCGGCGGCAGCGGCATTTTCGGCTTTGCAAACTATGTCAACCCGACCGGTGACCTGAGCAATCTGATCAAGGCACTGATCGGTACCGGCATCGGAATGCTGTTCTGCTTCATCGTCCAGTGGGTCACATACGATTTTGAGGCAGAGAAGAAACTCTGATACAATCAGCTCCGAGGGGACAGACCAAAGGGAAGCTTCCCCGGTCTGCCCCCTCCGGGCGTTTACAAGGAAGGTTCACAATGCAAAATTTCTTCAAGCTCCAGTCAGTAACGCGGCACATCAGCCGGATCATTCTTCCCTGCGGAGTCTGTGTCTATCTGGTTCAGGGGACCCACGAAGCAGTCCTGCTGGACACGGGTTTTGGCATCGGCGATCTGAGAGGCTTTGTGGAGCAGAATGTCACAACGCCCTATCGGGTCTGGCTGTCCCACGGCCATCTGGATCATGCGGGCGGTTCGGCGCAATTTGAAACGGTCTGGCTGAGTCCGGCAGATTTTGCATTGGAAAAGCAGCATAACATCTGGCAACGCCGGTACGAGGAGATCCTCGACGGGCCGGATGGAGCACCGGAAGGATTTGCGCCAGAACTGCTGCAGCCCAGCCGTACAGCACCTTACTGCCCGCTGGAAGATAACGCCGTGCTGGATCTGGGCAATGTGCAGGTACAGGCGATCCAGGTCCCGGGCCACACGGCGGGCATGATGGTATTTCTTATCCCGGAAGACCGCACGGCCATCTTCGGAGACGCCTGCGGAGAAATGACCCTGCTCAAGCGGGAGATGCTCCCGACGTATGCAGAGGCACTGCAGGGCCTGCAGAGATGGGAGGGTCAGTTCGACACGGTGCTGCGCAACCATGGTGTATTCTGGTCCGATAAGCGCATCCTGCAGGACAATCTGGAACTGACGGAAGCGATTCTGGCGGGCCGGGATGCCGCCATTCCGATGCAGATGATGGGCGTGCCGGGCTTTGCAGGCCGTCCGCAGGAGCATCCCGGAAAATATGGCAATATTTTCTATGCCGCTGCACAGGACGCAAAATGGTGAGCGGCAGACCGACTGAATACGGAATAATGATAAGAGGAGAGAAAATTTTCATGGGAAAGGCTCTGTGTTTTGATCCGGATGGATATGTCGTGAAGTGCTGTGCGCTGGAAGGCGTAACGGTGCAATACCGGGCTTATGAAGGACTGGAATACTGTGCCGCACCCGCCGACCCGATCCAGAAACTGAACCTCTATGTGCCGGAGGATTATTACGCAGGTGCACACCACAACGGCTATACCCTGCACACGGCCCCCATCTTCCTGCCCAACACGGTAGGCGGCTATCTGCCCGGCCCGGCAGACTGCCCGGGGCCGGATCGTTTCGGGCATCCGAATGCGGCCCTCTGTGCTCTGGCGCATGGCTACGTTGTGGCCTGTATTGGCGTGCGGGGCCGTACCTCCGGCCACCGGAACACGGAATTTTTTGAAGGCTCAAAAGCAGCGGAATCCGAAGCAGAAACCGGCCGCAGCGTGGGCAAGGCTCCGGCATTTGTGGTGGATCTGAAAGCGGGCATCCGCTGGCTGCGGCACAATAAGGCACAGCTGCCCGGCGATACGGAACGCATCATCACCAATGGCACCAGTGCTGGCGGTGCCCTGTCAGCACTGGCCGGTGCCAGCGGCAACAGCCCGAAATACACCGCAGAACTGGCTGAGATCGGTGCGTTGGAAGAGCGGGACGATGTCTTTGCCGCCAGCTGCTTCTGTCCCATCCACAATCTGGAAAATGCCGATACGGCCTATGAATGGATGTTCTGCGGCTGCGATGATTTCAGCACCCTGCGCATGAGCGTGAAAGACGGCAAGGTCGTCCAGAAAGGCACCACCGGCACCCAGACCGAGCAGCAGAAGCAGATCTCCCGGGAGCTGAAAGCGCTGTTCCCGGCCTATCTGAACAGCCTTGGGCTGAAGGATGCGGCGGGCCATCCGCTGACACTGGACGAAAACGGGAACGGCAGCTTTCTGGAAGCCGTCAAGGCCGCCATGCTGCAGTCAGCCCAACGGGAACTTGATACGCATCATACTGCGCAGAAACTTTCCATGCTGGCGGTCAAGGGCAGTGAAGTGGAGCAGCAGCCCTATCTGACCATCAAAGATGGCCGGGTGACGGCACTGGACTGGGACGGCTTCCGGGCTGCGATCAAGCGCATGAAAACCGCACCAGCCTTTGACGCGCTGGATATGATGTCGCCGGAAAACGAAGAGTTTGGCACAGAAAGCATCGAACGCCGCCACTTTACCGCTTACAGTCAGGCGCACGATACCGCAGGCGGTTCGCTGGCAGAACCGGAGCTGATTGCCAAAATGAATCCGCTGACCTTCATCGGCAAAGCGGATACGGCAAAGCACTGGCGCATCCGGCATGGAGCCTATGACCGGGACACCTCGCTGGCTATTCCATTTATCCTTGCAACGACCCTGCAGAATCACGGCTTTGACGTGGATTTTGCCTATCCCTGGGGCCTGCCCCACAGCGGCGATTATGATTTGGACGAGCTGTTTGGCTGGATCGACGATCTGTGCCGCTGAAAAGAGTATTGAAAGAGAAAGGAATCTTTTATGAAAAAAAGTACAAAACTGGCTTCTTTAGTGCTTGCTGCTGTGGTTGCATTGAACGGTCTGGCACTTCCAACCTTTGCTGCTGTTCCTTTCCTTGAGACGCAGACGGGCATCATATCTAAACAGGTAAATTACACGCCGGGCGTTACCGTGACCAAGCCCACGGCAGAGGATCTGGAAGGTGAATATGGAGCGGCTTATGCGGATGCCGGATTCAAGGTGACATTTACGTTTTGCAGCAATGATGCTTCGATTCAATCGGTCAGTGTCGGCGGCAATATGAATTTCTACACGCAGGAAGATTGTAAGGTTTACGCTGAGGCTGGACGTCCCAATCAGTCGGCAGGGCTTGTGCCCAAGAGCGCTTACGAGTACCGGGTGGGTATGACGACTGCGCAGAACAACGCGCCTGGCCTGACCAGTCGGGAAGGCATTCTGTATGAAATGGAAAAGGTAGACGAAGGCATTTGGAGCGTTTCCATGCCGCTTCCGGCGCAGCAGTATGTATATAAGTATATTCTGACCTACGCCAACGGCAGCACAAAACAGTCCGATGATCCGGCCAATCCCGCAGATGCGCCTGCTAACGTGGTCAGTACACTGGCAGGTCAGAGCATCGTTTATGTTGGCATTGCTGCGGATGCGCCGACCGAAATGAATGAGTTCTATCCGGTTAAAGAAAAGTACCAGGGTACACTGCGAAGGCAAGTGTGACCGCAAGCAGCGGGCTGGAACAAGCGCTTCTTATCTATCTGCCCTACAATTATAACGAAAACAAGACCTATAAGACCCTGTACGTCAGTCACGGCTCTGGTGGCAGTGAGACAGATTGGTTTGGTGTTGGCAACCTGAAGAACATTCTGGACAATCTGTATAAAGACGGTAAACTCACGGATGTGATCGTGGTGTCCATGGACAACAATTCGCCCTTTAACAATCTGGGCAATCTGGAGGATGCTGCGCGAAACATTGCAGACGTGATCGTTCCGTATATGGAAGAAAACTATCCAGTTTCTTCCAGCGCAGAGGATCGGGCGGTCTTTGGTTTGTCGGCAGGTGGCTCCATGAGCGAAAAGCTGCTTCAGACGATTCCAGAGAAATTTTCCTATGTGGGAATCTGCTCGGTAGGACGTCAATTTCCATTAAGTGCCGCACAAGCTGACTTAACAGATATCCAGGCAACAAATGTCAGCTATTACTGTGGCGAGTTGGATTGGCGCGAAAGCAATACGAAGAACCTTTATGAAGAAATGGCAGCTTTGGGCGGCAATGTGAGTTACAAAGTGGTATCCGGTGCCCATGACTGGATTACCTGGGGCCTGTCGATTGACGACTTCCTGACCAACCGGCTGTGGAAATCGTCTGTCGAGGACAGCTGTCTAAAGCAAATCTATCAGCAGCTTCGTAAGGGTTACACCGATCGTTTCTGATATGGAAGATGCTTGAAAGATAACCCCTGCGACAGAGAAAGCAACCAGACTTTCTGCTGATATCTCATCACTTTTTCTTTTGAAATGACCGCCCGAATACTCTAAAATGAGTTGTACAGGCGGTCATATTTTAGGAAAGTATCTGATTTGCGGCATAATAAATCCAAGTAAAGGAGAATTTATCTATGGATCATAGAACCGAAATCCTGGACCTGCGCACGGCGCTGGAAGTGCTGCGCCAGACCCCGGGGCAGCTGGTGGAAACGGATGTGGAGGTGGACCCGGCGGCAGAGCTGTCCGGTGTGTACCGCTATGTGGGGGCAGGCGGCACGGTCATGCGCCCCACCAAAGTGGATGGCCCGGCCATGGTGTTCCACAACATCAAGGGTCACCCGGACACCAGCGTTGCCATCGGCGTGCTGGCCAGCCGCCAGCGGGTGGCAAACCTGTTTGGCGTCAGAAAAGAAGAACTGGGCCACCTGCTCTGCGAGTGCGCCAAAGCGCCCATCCAGCCGGTGGTGACCGATAAACCGGCTCCCTGTCAGGAAGTGGTGCACAAGGCCACCGACCCGGATTTTGACCTGTTCCAACTGGTACCCGCTCCGACCAATACTCCGGTGGATGCCGGCCCCTACATCACGCTGGGTATGTGTTATGCCACCCACCCGGACACCGGGCTTTCGGATGTGACCATTCACCGGATGTGCATCCAGTCCAAAGATGAACTCTCCATCTTTTTGCAGCCGGGCAGCCGCCATATCGGGGCTATGGCAGAGCGTGCCACCGAGTTGGGCCAGCCGCTGCCCATCTCGGTCTCCATCGGTGTGGATCCGGCCATCGAGGTGACCGCCTGCTTCGAGCCGCCCACAACGCCGCTGGGCTTCAACGAGCTGAGCATTGCCGGTGCGCTGCGCAAGCGCCCGGTGGAATTGTGCCCCTGCCTGACCGTGAAGGAAAACGCCATCGCCAACGCAGAATATGTCATCGAGGCGAGATCGTCCCCGGCAGCAACCATGTCATCGAGGATCAGAACAGCCACACCGGCTATGCGATGCCGGAGTTCCCCGGCTACAACGGCCACGCCAGCCACGAATGCTGGCTGCTCAAGGTCAAAGCGGTCACTCACCGGAAGCACCCCATCATGCAGACCTGCATCGGCCCCAGCGAGGAGCACGTCAACATGGCAGGCATCCCGACCGAAGCCAGTATCTTGAACCTGATTGAAAAGGCTCTGCCCGGCAAGGTGCTCAACGTTTACTCCCACCGTGCGGGCGGCGGCAAGTATATGGCCATTCTGCAATGCAGAAAGACCGTGCATACCGATGAGGGCAAGCAGCGGCAGGCTGCATTGCTGGCATTCAGTGCATTCCCGGAGCTGAAACACGTCATTCTGGTGGACGAGGATGTGGATATCTTTGACACCAACGATGTGCTGTGGACGATGAATACCCGCTTTCAGGGTGACCGGGACATCATCACGATTCCCGGAGTGCGGTGCCATCCGCTGGACCCCAGTTCCTGCCCGGAATATACCGGTTCCATCCGGGATGTGGGCTGCTCCACCAAGACCATCTTTGACTGCACGGTGCCGTTTGCACTGAAAGAAACGTTCAAGCGCGCTGCCTTCAAAGAGGTGGACCCGAAACACTGGCTGCCGGATTTTGAACTGTGAGGAGTTTCCCTATGAAAAAACGACTGGTCGTTGGCGTGTCCGGGGCATCCGGTGCGCCGCTGGCGGTAGAGCTGCTGCGGGCGCTGCAGGCTGACCCGGAGGTGGAGACCCATCTCATCCTGACCCGCGGCGGCGAAATGACCCTGCGGCAGGAGATGGGGCTGACTGCCGCAGACATTTCCGCACTGGCAGACTTCACCCATGACAATGCGAACATTGGAGCTGCACCGGCCAGTGGCAGCTGGAAAAGCCTTGGCATGGTGGTGTGCCCCTGCAGCATGAAAACCGTGGCAGGCATCGTATCCGGCTACAGCGATAATCTGCTGCTCCGCGCAGCAGACTGTATGCTGAAGGAACGCCGCAAGCTGGTGCTGGTGGCACGGGAAAGCCCACTTTCCACCCTGCATCTGGAAAATCTGTGCAAGGCCAGCCGCTACGGGACGGTGATCCTGCCGCCGATGCAGACCTATTATAACCATCCGGCAACGGTGCAGGAAATGACGCGCCACACGGTGCAGCGCATCCTGAGTCAGTTTGACCTTGACAACGCATTGTGCGAGTGGGAGGGGATGGACGAATGAAAACCTTCCACGCAGAGCGGACATTCCGTGGAAAAAACATCATGGTGGATGCCACGGTCACGGATGGAGGGGTGCAGATCGGCCTTTTTGGCGGGGACAAAACGCACATCGGTGCGGTGGGCATCGTGAACCCGGCAGGAAAAATTACAGTGACCCAGTTTGAAAGGCACAAGGAGGGCATCCTCTGCCAGCAATGGTGCGATGCGCTTGCAAAAGCCGGGTGCATCCCGGCAGTGGTGTCGGCCGGAGTACATTACGACAAGGCCAGCAAAGAGGAAATCGTGCAGATCGTCCGGCTATGTAATGAGCTGTTGAAGGAAATGCTGGATAACTTGTAAGCGGATAGTCCATTCTCCGGAACAGCATCAGGAGAATGGACTATTTTTCGGAAAATGGGCAAGAAATACTTGAAATGTAATAGAAATCATGGTATATACATTATACGAAACATTGATTTGGATGAACAATCCACCGTTCATTGATGTGAAAAAGAGAGGTGCACGCCATGACCGCCGTGATTTACGCACGTTATTCCACTGACAGCCAGCGCGAAGAATCCATCGAAGGTCAGATTCGGGAATGCACCGCCTATGCGGAGAAGAACGGCTTCACGGTGGTCAAACACTATATTGATCGGGCAATCTCTGCAAAAACAGACAACCGCCCGCAGTTCCAGCAAATGATAAAAGACAGTGAGCGTGGCATCTTTGATGTCATCATTGTCTGGAAACTGGATCGCTTTGCCCGGAACCGCTACGATAGCGCACGGTACAAGACCCAGCTGAAACGCAATGGTGTGAAGCTGGTATCGGCTACGGAAGTCATTTCGGCTGGCCCGGAGGGTATCATTTTGGAATCCGTTCTGGAAGGATATGCCGAGTATTATTCGGCAGACCTGTCTGAAAAGGTCGTGCGTGGCATGACCGAAAACACGCTGAAAGGCGTGTACAATGGCGGAACAGTTCCGTTTGGCTATGTGATTGACGAGAACCGGCATTACAAGCCTGACCCGCTGCTGGCTCCGTATGTGGAGCAGGCGTTTCAGAAGTATGCAGATGGCGCAACTATGACCGACTTAAGGGACTGGTTGAAAGCGCACAACATCAAAAATACGCTGGGTGGGGAAATGTCCTATAATACCATTCAGCGGATGCTGAGTAATCGCCGGTACATCGGCGAACTTCGCCTGCGGGATGTGGTACAGCCCAATGCGATTCCGGCTCTCGTGTCAGAAGAACTGTTCAATAAGGTGCAGGAAAAGCTGGCGAAAAATAAAAAGGCCCCTGCCCGTCATAAGGCAGAAGATACCTATCTGCTGACCACCAAGCTGTACTGCGGCAAGTGCGGTGCGCTGATGTTCGGAGAAAGCGGTGTCAGCCACACAGGGAAAATGTATACCTACTATAAGTGTGCTGCTGCCAAGAAGAAAAAGACCTGCGATAAAAAGGCCGTGCGGAAACAGTGGCTGGAAGATCTGGTGGTCAGCGAGACCATGAAGCTGGTGGAAGATGACGCTTCCATGAATGCAATTATCGCCAAGGTGATGGAACTGCAAAATCAGGAGAGCACCGACCTGCCTATCTACGAAAAGCAGCTGCGGGAAACGGAAGTCGGCATCACCAATATGCTGAACGCCATCCAGATGGGCATTCTGACCAGCTCCACCAAGGAGCGGCTGGAAGCTCTGGAAGAGCAGAGGAGGGAACTGCAAGCCCACATTGCAGAGGAACGGCTGGCAAAACCGAAGATGAAAGAATAATCGTCCGGTTCAATCGCAAGGGCAGGATTGGAATACTGTTCTGACCAGCATATTTTTGCGATATGCAATCCAACGATGTTGCAAACGATTAAAAAGTTGGATTGCGATGGCTGCTCCGTTTCCGTAAGCTGGACATGAGCCAGCAGGAGCAGCGGCAGGCACTGGTGGATACCTTCATCAATGCCATCTATCTCTACGATGATAAGGTTCTCATTACCTTTAATTATAAGGAAGGTACGGAAACGGTCGCTTTCGGGGAAGCCGTGAAAGCAGAGAAAAGTTCGGATATGAGTGCGCGAGGTGCACTGGATTTTGAACGTCAAATCGTAAGATTTTGCGTTCTTTCTTTATGTAGGAAAGTGGCTGCACACTTTCTGCACACCGTTTGCACATTTGCCCGAATCGGGGGCTTTTCTGCGCAAGATGCGCACAGCCTGCTTTCCTTTGCATAAAAAGAAGAACTTTTATGCAAACAGAACTCTCGTCAATTCTCTCCGTTCCTCTGCATCCATCAGCCGGATGGCTTCAAGAATCGCCTTGCCCGTGATTTTGTTGCCTCCGGCTGTTTGTTTTCCGGAGGCTGCTGCGGTGTTGCCGGAGTCAGGTCTTGGGTGTAGAAGTTCGCTTCGATCTTCTCTGCCAGTTCCAGACGAGGCTTATCCTGCGTGTGGGCGTAGGTGTCCATCAGGACAGCGGCGGTCGCATGACCCGTGTTGCCCTGAACCGACTTGAAGTCACCATCGGACTGCAAGAGCTGGTAGGTCGCACTGGAATGCCGCAGACCGTGGAACACGATCTGCTCAAACTCCGGATGCTCCGCTCTCCACAGGCGATACCACTTTGTCAGCAGCTCCGGTGCAATGGGCAAGCCGTCCGGGAGCCGGAACAGCTGCCCGCAGTTGCTGTACTTCTCTGGGGCGTTCTGCTCGTCCTGTTTGAGCTTTTCAAGCCATGCAAGAAGCTCCTCTTTCAAGGGCTTGGTCATATACAGGATGCGGTTGGACTTTTTGGTCTTTGGCTTTTTCAGGATGAGAGAGGATTTGCTGCCCTCACGCCTGTCCGGGAAGGTGTAGTAGATTTGTTTAGGGTCGAGCTTTTCCAGAGCGTCCTTGTTGGCTCGCTGCATGGTCTTGTTGACCGAGATGGTGCCACGCCCATCGGCGGCATCAAGGTCCAGATCACTCGGCTGCAAGCCGAGAATTTCGCCCTCACGGAGCGAAAGAATCATGCTCAGATGCACCGCCAGATGGAGTGCCGGGTTCTCGATGGTCTGCAACGCCGCCAGCATCGTCTTTTCATCCCAGATGGTGCGCTCCTCGCTGTTCGCCTTGGGCGCTTCACGGGGCAGGGGAATCTTGTGGATCAAATCCCATTCCACCGCATAGGAAAAGGCGGTTTTCAGCAGGGTGTGGACTTCGTGGATAGAGGTGCTGGACAGCAGCCGTTTCTTCTGCTTATCAGTCAGGGTCTGCTTTACTCCGTGAACATACTGCCCACAAGGGGTCTTGGCAAGGGTGGCATAGAACTTCTCGATGTCGTAAGTGCGCAGTTCCTGCACCTTGCGATTGCCGATATAGGGGACGATAAGGTTCTGCACCATCGCCACGGACTGGGTGTAGGTCTTGGGGGACCATTTGTGCTTGGTGGACTGAATGGGAATCCACTTGTACAGCATTTCCTCCACTGTCATGGTGTCGGGAACGAGGAACGTGCCGTCCAGCAGTTCTTTTTCGACCGTGATCTTTCGCTCTTGCGCCTCCTTCTTGGTCTTGAAACTCTCCCATCCCTCGCAGGGCTTGCCGGAATGATCTTTGTACTTGTAATGGACAGAGTAGGAATCTCCGGGCTTCAGAATGGATGCCATAGATTTACCTCCCTCAAGCCGATGCAAGCCAGTTGTCGAAGCTTTGCTTGTTCACCCGGACGCTCTTGCCAATGCGAATGACCTTGAAATCCTTCGTGGACTTGCAGAGGTTATACGCCGCACGGGGAGAAATCGCCAAAAGCTGGGCGATTTCCTCCACCCTGTAAACAAGAGGTTCGTGCTTGACTGCTTTGGTCTGATCAGAAGATTCTTTGGCAGGGGGATTGTCCGAAGTTTCGTCAGAAATTGCTTTGAAATTTCTGACAGAAAATTCGCATGGAACAACGATTCCTGACGCTTCCATTGTAACCGTGTTCGAGCCCGATTGCAAGAACTTATTCGTATAATCTTTAGATTTCACATCTTCGGTCATGTTACTCCGCTTCTTCCTCCAATTCCAGCCCGTGCCGCTTAGCAATCTCAAACAGCATTTTCCGACAGGCAGCATCGAAAGTAATCTTGCGGTTGTTGCGGCGGCCGAGAGGCTTGTCCGGGTCAGGCGGGTCGAAGCCAAGCGCCTCCAATGCCTTTTCCTGCTGGGGAGCCACCTCGCCGTACTTGTTCTCGCAGTCGAACACATGACGCTCGTGGATGTGGGGTGTGCTTTCGTCCAGATGCAATGCCCAGTCCAGTACATGAACATGGTCTCCGAACCTTGCCTTGAACTCGTCAATGAACTCGGTGACGATGTTCAGCAAATCCTCTGCGGAAGCGTGTTCATCCAGCGTTCCAAGCTGGTAGATAGTTTCTTCCGGGCAAGTCTTGCGGCTGGACAGCAGGTCGGGAATGCTGCGGTTTCGTCCGGCTTTTCAGAGGGTCATTCTGACCCTCTGATTTGGTAAATGCCGCCCTCCGACACTTACCACTCTTGGCAAACTGTCAAGCTGACACTTTGCCAACACCCCCTATAAAGGAAAACTTGGGCGTTTTGCTGCGTATGTGCGTACGCAGCAGGCGGCTTTCTCTGTACGCACGTACGCAGCGAAAGACCGAAAACGCACCATATAGGGGGGAAACAAAAGCGGGTCATGCCCGCCAGCCGTTTGGCGTAAGGTCAGGCTGCACAAGGGCTTCGATGCCCACAAAGCCCCGGACACGCCGCCCGGAAGAGTTAATGATATTGTTGGTGTGTTCCAGATTGTACCTGCGCTGGTTGGCAATCAGGGCATCGCTGAACCCTCTGGCCTTAATAGCGTTCAGGCTGTTCTCCTCACACCACATCTTGTAGACCTCGTACAGCTCTTTGGAGCTGGTACTGGCATCCGCCTTCAAGCGGATGTACCCCTCGGATTCGAGGAAATCGAACACATTGTTGTTGTCCCGCTTCACCAGTTCCCAGTTGCGCTTGGCATGGTCGCTCTCGGTGAACTGAAAGCCGTTCTTCACCAGCCGCTGCAAGCCCTCAAAGGCCCACAGCAGGACACCCTCGACCTCTGCAGGCATCTTCTCGGCAATGTCCGGGTCGTCCACACGGGACAGAGGCTTCTCTTTGGTGGTCAGGATAAGCTGTCGGCGGTAGAAACCGTCCGATTTTGGGAAGAACCACTTTATTTGTCCGAAGCGTTACGGATACCTTATGTAGACAAAATGTCCACATGAGGTGAATTGCCGTTCTCTCTGCATGGCTTTCCTGCCCCCCTCCGGCGGCGTTTTCCGGCTCTCCTTCTCAGGGTCATCGCCGGGTATCCCATACAGACGGTCATGCGGTTTTCAAGGTGCAACGGGCAAAACGGCAACAAAAAAGCCGTCACAAAACAGACCAGCCCTGCCTTCACTTTTTCTGGAAGGTCATGCTAGTCGGTTATGTAACGGCTGAAAGCCAAAATGTTCAGCCCCGCAGGGTCTGAATGAATATGTAAAAATATGTTATATTCAATTGTTGGGATAGATTACCACAAAAATCGAGCCGTGTCAACGTGAACTTGTCGGGGCGAGGCCCCTCCATCTTGCTGCGCAAGACCGTTCTGTCGCTTAAAAGCCCCACTGGGGCTTTCATTGCTGCGCTGCGCTTCGCAAACGCGAACTTTTGAAAACACGTCGCTTTTGGCAGATTGCAAGAAAAATCAAGGGAAACTTTGGCAAAAAGAGAGAGGGCTGGACGGTGCCAGCCCTCTTGACAAAGAATCAAGGTGAAAGTTGCATCGAAACACAATGTAAGGGAATATAAGGCGCTAGAACAGGGACGGTATTTGCCCCTGTTAGGTTTCATGAAGGATAAAAGGTCAATTAAAATTACTTGACGAAATGGAGGCAGACATGCTATGCTGTGGGTATACACTTTTATACACTATGGGAATGGAGCGGCGTATGACCAAGAAAGAGGAAGTAGTTTCCTGTGTGCAGCGGCTGGCGGCCGCTGCTCCGGAAAAACGGGAAGTTGGCGTGACCACACAGGAACTGGCAGAACAGCTGCAAATGCAGCGCTCTAACCTGAGCACTCTGCTCAACGAGCTGGTGGCAGATGGGAAGATGGAAAAGCTGCCGGGTCGTCCGGTGCACTACCGACCGCTGATGGCAGGGGATACACCGAGGGGCGAGACTTCCTGCTTCAAGATACTGGACAGTTGCGAGGGCAGTTTGAGGCCCATGATTCAGATGGCAAAGGCAGCGATTCTTTACCCGGATCACAGCCTGAATACTCTGATCGAGGCCCTTCCGGTTCAGGTAAGACTACATTTGGCTACCTGATGTACCAGTTCGCTTGCGAGAACAAGGTGCTCCCGATGGGTGCGCCCTTTGAACGATTCAGCTGCCACTATTATGACGATCAGGAGGAAAAAGCATACAGCCGCCTGTTTGGTGCAGGCGAAGCACTGGAAAAGGCCAAGGGAGGTATGCTGTTTCTGGATAACGTCGAATATCTGCCGGTGGGCTGCCGGGAACATTTGCTCGATCTGATCGAGAATGACGATGCTGTGCTGCGAGATATCATTCTGGTGTGTTCCCTGCAGGATAAAGCCCGTGCTTCGGTCAAGGATGCCTACACGGCTCGCTTTTCCGCCCGGATCGAATTGCAGCCGCTGCAAAACTGGCAGCTGGGGGAGCGTTTTGCGCTGGTGCAGCAGTTCCTGATCAATGAGGCTGTGCGAATGAAGCGCACTGTGCGAGTGAACGCTGAACTGCTGCACTGCCTGTGCCTGTATCGGTGCGAAAATAACGTAAAACAATTCAAAAACGATATCCGTTTGGGCTGCGCCAATGCCTACCTGCGGGCCTTTCATGCAGACGAAAAGGAAGAACTGCCGCTTTACCTCAACGATTTTCCCAGCGGCGTGCAGCGAGGCCTGCTGTACTACAAGACCTACCGCAAGCAGCTGGAAGAACTGATCCCACAGGCTACGCCTATACCTTCTCGGCGGACAGTATGCACAAGGAAAACTGCGATGCCGGCCAGCAGATGCCGGAGTTCGGGCACCCACCGCTCAGCGATTCGGTCTATGACATCATCGACCGCAAGGGCGACGAGCTGCGGCAGCGCGGCATCGGCGAAGAGGACATCAGCCGCATCATCAACGCCGAACTGGAATACGATATGAAGCAGTTCACCAGCCGGATGCCCCAGAGCAAGGTCAATCGTGAATCGTTGTACAAGGTGATGGATCGGCGCATCGTGGATGGTGTGGATGCACTGCTCAAACAGACCTCTCGCCAGTTCAACCGAGTGTACCCGGAATCCACTTTCTACGGTCTGTGTCTGCACCTTTCCTCCACGCTGGAACGCAGAAAGGCAGCAAAGCAGCGGCTGTCCAATGAGCGTATTCTGGATGTGGTGCAGAACCACCGGGAGGAATATGCCATTTGTATGCAGTTCGCTTCGGCAATGGAAAAAGAACTTGGTGTGCCCATGTCCATTGATGAGGCTGTTCTGCTGACCCTGTTCCTGTGCGAGGGCAACGAGACCCATAAAGCCGAGGACGGCCCGGTGGTACTGATCGCCATGCATGGCGACTCTACGGCTTCCTCCGTGGCGGATGTGGTCAACTCGCTGGCCGGGTGCGGCAATACCTATGCCTACGATATGCCGCTGGACAAGGATATGCAGCAGGCGTGCGATGAGCTTAAGGCCATGATCCAGGAGCTGGACCGTGGGCAGGGCATTCTGCTGCTGTACGATATGGGCTCTCTACGCACCATGGCAGAGGTGATCTCCAAGGAGACCGGTGTGCAGATCCGCACCGTGGCGGTACCGGGCACCCTGATTGCAGTGGACTGCTCCCGCAAGGCGGCCTCGGCCAGTTCGCTGGAAGAACTGCACGAAGATGCCATGGGCAGCTGCCGGGATTTTTACACCAACATTGCAGAGCCGGAAGGACGTTCCCACCACAAAAACACGCCGGTCATCATCACGCTGTGCATGACCGGTGAGGGTGGCGCAGTGCAGATGAAGAACTACCTGGAAAAGAACGCCGGGCTCAACGGCATTCAGGTCATCCCACTTTCTATCAGTGACCGCAAGGCTCTGCTGAACGAGGTGAACCGCCTGCGTGAAGAACACGAGATCCGCTGCGTCATCGGCACTTACGACCCCGGCCTGCACGGCATTCCGTTTATTTCGGTGGTCAAGCTGTTCGAGACGCCGGCAGATAAATTGGATATGCTGCTCACCATTCCGGAGTCCGACCACACGCCGGTGAACTACGAGATGATCTTCTCTTACCTGTCCAGCCAGATGCCTGCGCTGGACATCAAAAAAGCTGCGTAAGAGTCTGCCTCGGGCGCTGGCGAAGATTAAGCGCATCTCCGCCGAAGGGCTGGATCAGAATCAGGAACTGGGGCTTTTCCTACACATTGCCTGCGCCATCGATCGGCTGCAAAACGGTGAAGCCATGCCGGAAAAGGGCAATCGGCAGGGCATCATCAGCCGCAACAAGCGCCTGTACAACGATCTGCGAGAGATCTTGTCCGGGCTTGAAGAAACATTTGACATTCGTTTCTCGGACGATGAGCTCGCATATATGATCGCAATGGTCAAAAAACTATAAGCGTTTGTGTATAACTTGCACAATGGGAGATCCTTCGTGCTGTTCAAGCTCTGCTGAAAAGGCAGAGCTTTTTTTGTGGGTGATATGCAGATTTCGCTTTGATAAGATGGAATGATGTGTCATTTTTATTTGTCTTTAAAATATTTATGAAGAACCCTTTAAGGATCTTTGAAGAAAAGTGTATAACCGATCGACCGCATTTCAAGTATGATTTTGGATAAAATTGGTGCGAATGAAAGAAAATGGTTGACAAAAATGGGGTGCTGGCCGCTTTTTTGATGGATCGCAGACCGGAGTGTTTAAAATGAGGGACATAGCGTATAAAATTCCGTCTGCACGGCCTGCCGCAGCTGGTTTGACAGAAACGGCAGGGCATCTGTATAATCGGGCCAATGAAAGCGGCACACCGCCGTGCGATGCCGCAAACCGATGAAGGAGGAATATACCTATGGCAATGACCCCCGATGAGCTGATCGATACTTCCATGATGCTGATCGTTCACTCCGGCGATGCCCGTGCCGCTGCGTTCCACGCATTGCAGGAAGCAAAAGCCGGTAACTACGAGGAAGCGAAAAAGCTGATGGCAGAATCCCAAGAGAAGGCGCTGGAGGCGCACCACATCCAGACCGGCCTGCTGACCGATGAGGGCAACGGCGAAGGCCCCCAGGTCAATCTGCTGCTGGTTCACGCACAGGACCACCTGATGACCAGTATGCTGGCACAGGAGCTGATTGCAGAGCTCATTGAGCTGCACGAGAAAAAGGCAGACAAGTAAGCCTGCCGGTGCACACATTTTTTGCAAGAAAAAGGAAAACGGAAAACGAAGCCATCCCTGTCCGTCTGTTCACACACCTGTTTAAAAGGAGGATTTTCTCATGGCAAACGAGAAAAAAGGCGCAATTGAACGCTTTGCCGAGAGTGCGTTCATGAAAAAATTGCAGGTTGGCAGCCAGAAACTGGCCTCCAACGAGATCTTTTCCACCATCTCCGGCGGCATGGGCGCTACCATGGGCCTGATCATGATCGGCGCCGTCATCCAGATCGTCTGTGCTGTTGGCGCAATGTTCGGCTGGGATACTTCCAGTGCATCCTATCAGGCATTCTATATGCCCTATAAGCTGACCATGGGTCTGATGGGTTTCTTCATGGCCTTCTCCATGTCCTGGAACTTTGCAAAACGCAAGAAGATGAACCAGATGCAGTCCGTTATCACTGCGTTGGTCAGTTACATTCTGGTGGTCTCTCCTCCGGTCTCTGCTTCCACTCTGGCAGCAGATGGCAGCGTTACTTCCACCTTTGACGCTTTGAATCTGGGTAAACTGGGCACAGGTGGTTTGTTCGTGGCTATCATCGTTGGTCTGTGCTCTGTGGCTATCAGCAAGTTCGTCATCGACCACGACTGGACCATCAAGCTGCCCGATGCTGTGCCCGAAGGAATCGCAAATTCCTTCAATGCCATCATCCCCATGGGAGTGAACATCATCGTCTGGTACGGCATCTCCCTGATCATCTCTGCTGTTTCTGGCGGCACCCTGACCCTGGCGACCTTGATCACTGTTGCACTGTCTGTACCGGTCAACTTCCTCACTTCCACTCCGGGTATGTTCTTGGTCATCGCACTGGCACAGCTGTGCTGGTTCTTTGGTATCCATGGCACCAGCGTGATTTTCACCGTTTTGATGGTGCCTTACATCACTGCTTACACTACAAACTCCGCATTGGCTGCCGCTGGCCAGCCCTTGCAGTTCTTCCCCGTGTTCCTGATGCTCGGCAACGGCATCATGGGCGGTGCAGGCAATACCATGCCCTTCTCTCTGATGGGTCTCAAGAGCAAATCCAAGCGCATCCAGGCTGTTTCCAAGGCATCCTTTGTGCCCGGCCTGTTCGGCATCAACGAGCCTGCCATCTTCGGCTATCCCATCATGTATAACGGCCTCCTGCTGATCCCCTTCATGCTGTGCCCGCTGGTCTGCTCTGCACTGGCACTGGTTGCATGGAACCTGCACCTGATGGCTTATCCCCAGGTGCTGATCATGACCACGATGCCGGTGGTGTTCGGTACCTTTCTGAGCACGCTGGACTGGCGCAATGTCATCTACTCTTTGCTGATGTTCCCGATCTGCTGGCTGATCTGGCGTCCTTTCTACAAGATCTACGAGAAGCAGTGCATTGAAGAAGAGGCTGCTGCCGAAGCTGCTGAACTGGCTGCCCAGAACAAGTGATCTTGCAAGATCCGGGCAATCCTTACAACTGTAAATTTACCACTTTGGAACCCAAAGCCGGTTGAAAAAAGCGGGCCGGTCGGCATGGATCGGCTCGCTTTTTCGGTTTTTATCACACAGAATAAACATTTAAGGAGAAACTGAAATGCAAAAGAGAAGACTGGGCATCTCCCTGTACCCTGAGCGCAGCACCTTTGAGCAGGATGTGGCTTATATGGAAAAGGCTGCAAAGCTGGGCTTTGACCTGCTGTTCATCGCTCTGCTGGGCGCAGGTGACCGCCAGCAGACCATCGACCGCTACAAGCCCCTGCTGGCCAAGGCCAAGGAGCTGGGTTTTGAGATCGAAGCCGATGTGAACCCCATGATGTTTGAACGCATGGGCATCAACGCCAGCTTCTTCCACGGTCCGCTGGATCTGTCTTTCTTCACCGAGCTGCAGGTGGATATCCTGCGTCTGGATCTGGGCCTGAACGATATGGAAGAAGCCTTCCTCTCCAAGAACAAAGAGGGGATCAAGATCTGCGTGAACGGCTGCAATACGCAGGATCATGTGGGTCATGTGCTGGCTGCCGGCGGTGACCGTGATATGATCCTGGGCTGCCACAACTACTATCCGCACCGCTACACCGGCGTTTCTCTGGAGCACTTTGAAAAGGGATCTGCACCCATGGTCAAGCACAACCTGCGTCTGCAGTCCTTCGTTACCTCCCAAAACCCGGAGGCCTTTGGCCCCTGGCCCGTCACCGAGGGTCTGCCCACGCTGGAAATGCACCGTGACTGGCCCATTGAGATCCAGGTGGGGCACTATGTGATGATGGGGTATGTCAACGATATCATCATTGCCAACGCCTACGCCACCGATGCCGAACTGGAAGCCATGGCCGCCGCCAACAGCACCAAGATCATGTTCCACATGACCCCGGCCGAAGGCCTGCCCGAGAGCATGAAGAAGCGCCTGCGGATGAACCTGTCCGTTCGTGGCGACAGCGGCGAGTGGATCATCCGCACCCTGGAGAGCCGTATGCTGCGAGAGGCGACCGAGCCCTTCAACACCGTGGACATCCAGCCCGGTGACGTGCTGATCGACAACAACCTCTATGGCCAGTACGCCGGTGAGGTGCAGATCGCTCGTAAGCCCATGAAAAACTACGGCAAGACCAACGTGGTGGGTCACATCGACCCCCGTGAGGTCGAACTGCTGCCCTACATGAAGGGCTCCACCCCGTTTGGTTTCAACTTCTGAAAACTAGAAAGGAAGGTGCGTCCCCATGTCTTTCCCGAAGGATTTCCTCTGGGGCGGTGCTACCGCTGCCAACCAGTGTGAAGGCGGCTGGAACGAGGGCGGCAAGGGCCTTGCCGCTTCGGACGTGCAGACCGCCGGCTCCCTGACCGAGCCGCGCTATGTGACCTATCTCGACAAGGACGGCAACCCCGGCAAGGTGATGGGCTTCCAACCCCTGCCGGAGGGAGCCCACCGGGCCGTGCTACCGGGGTACAACTACCCCTACCACGAAGCCATTGATTTTTACCATCACTACAAGGAGGACATTGCCCTCTTTGCGGAGATGGGGTTCAAGGTGTTCCGCATGTCCATCGCCTGGACGCGCATTTACCCCAACGGCGTGGAGGAAACGCCCAATCAGGCTGGTCTGGATTTTTACCGGAACGTATTTCTGGAATTGAAGAAGTACGGCATCGAGCCGCTGGTCACCATCCAGCATTACGATGTGCCGCTGTATCTGGAAGAAACGTTTGGCGGCTGGAAGAACCGCAGGCTGATCGAGCTGTTTGACCGCTATACTGAGACGCTCTTCCGGGAGTACAAAGGTCTGGTCAAATACTGGCTCACCTTCAATGAGATCAACGTGCCCCTCATGATCAAGGATTTGATCCCTGGTTACCCGGCAGAGAACATCCGGCAGGATTTCCAGCTGCTGCACCACCAGTATGTGGCCAGCGCCCGTGCCGTGAAACGTGCTCATGAGATCGATCCTGAAAATGTGGTGGGCTGCATGATCGGCGGTGGACCCAGTACCTACCCACTGACCTGTGACCCCAAGGACGTGCTGCTGGTGCAGGAAAAATTGCAGGAAGGCATCTACTACACTGCCGACGTGATGGCCAAGGGTGCGTACCCATACTTTGCACCAAAGATCTGGAAAAAATACGGCGTGAATCTGGACATAACGCCTGAAGATGTGGTAGACTTGCAGCAGGGTACGGTGGATATGATCACCTACTCCTATTACTCTACCAGCTGTGCTACCACCCACCCGGTCACTGAGACGGCAGGCGGCAACCTGAACATGGGCCCCAAGAACCCCTACCTCATGTACAGCGAGTGGGGCTGGAGCCTGGACCCGGACGGCCTGCGCTACTCTCTGAACGAGTACTACGCTCGGTATCATCTGCCGCTCATGGTCGTGGAGAACGGTCTCGGCGCTTCCGACACACTGGAAGCAGACGGCACTGTGCACGACCCCTACCGCATCGCCTATGTCAAGGCGCATGTGCAGGCCATGGAGGCTGCTATGGCAGACGGCGTAGACCTGCGTGGCTATACCCCCTGGGGCTGCATCGATCTGGTAAGCGCTTCCACCGGTGAGATGAAAAAGCGCTACGGTTTTATCTATGTGGATAAAAACAACGATGGCACTGGTACGCTCAAGCGTTACCGCAAGGATTCTTTCTACTGGTACAAAAAGTGCATCGCCACAAATGGCGAGGATCTGACCTAAAATGTTTTTCTCCGCACCTCTGTGTGCGGTGAGATGATTTGAAAGGAGCTTTTTATTATGAAAGTTTTGCTCTGCTGCGCTGGCGGTCTGTCCAGCAGCATCCTGATGAAGAAGATGAAGACCTGGCTGACGCACACGGTGAGGATCTGGAGATTCAGGCTATGGGGACTGGCGAGGCTGTGGAAACCTGGCAGAATGGCTACGAGTGCGTGCTTCTGGCTCCCCAGGTGAGCTACCGCCTGAAGCAGCTGCAGGAGGAAATCAAGCTGCCCATCGCAGAAGTTCCCTCTCTGGATTATGCCATCGGTAATGCCGAAAACGTGATGAAGCTGGCCCACAAGCTGTGCGATAATAAGTAAGCGAAGTCGTTTGCAGTGAAGATCATTCGTGCAAAAGATTATGCGGACATGTCCCGCAAGGCGGCCAATATCATTTCCGCACAGGTCATCATGAAACCGAACTGCGTGCTAGGCCTGGCCACCGGAGGCACCCCTGTGGGCGCATACAAGCAGCTGGTGGAGTGGTACAACAAGGGCGACATCAATTTTTTCGAGGTGACCACCGTCAACCTGGACGAGTAACGCGGACTGCCCAAGGAGCACCCGGAAAGCTACTGGAGCTTCATGCACCGTAACCTGTTCGACTGTGTGAACATCGACCCCGCAAAGACCAACCTGCCGGATGGCACGAACCCCGATGCTGCCGATGCCTGTGCAAAGTACAATGCCATCATCCACAGTGTAGGCGGCATCAATCTGCAGCTGCTGGGCCTTGGCCTCAACGGGCACATCGGTTTCAACGAGCCGGGCGAGGCTTTTGAGCTGGAGACCCATTGCGTGGACCTGACCCAGGAGACCATTGAGCCAACAAGCGCTTCTTTGACGGCAACGTGGATCTGGTGCCCAAGCAGGCTTATACCATGGGCATCCGCACCATCATGCAGGCACGCAAGGTGCTGATGGTGGTCAACGGCGCAGGCAAGGCCGAGATCGTCAAGAAGGCCTTCTTCGGCCCGGTCACTCCCGAAGTGCCCGCCAGCATCCTGCAGATGCACCCCGACTTCACCCTCGTGGGTGACGAAGATGCTTTGAGCCTGCTATAAAATTTCAAGGACCAATTGCTTTGTCTGATTTATAAGGTCAAACGGAGCACAGGCTAACGAACATGCCCACCGGCTTATGGAAACCATAGGCCGGTGGGCATCGTGTTCTTTATGAGGCGTGCTTAATCTTCCAGTCTGCCGTGATTGCAGCCAAGGAAAAGATAGTACGCCATCTCGCTACTCAACACGAGTTGTGCATACTCCAAGGGCTTGTTGTACAGCAGCCAATCCAGTTCTGCCCGCTGAGCCGGGGTATTGCCGTACTCATCCTCGACGGCGATGCAGTCGATGGCAAGGGTAGTGCCATCTGCGAACCGGGCTTCTACCCGGTTGGTGTCCGTATTGTAGCGGCAGGAAAGCAGTTTATTCATGGTGAACCTCATTTCTATATCAAACGGTGTCTGTTCGGATGTCCTAAACCCTGCCATAGAACCGGTGTCTCATGTAAGATTGTTGTTTGGATAAAACTGGAAGATTTTGCACAATAAATACCGTTGAAATCCAGCTTTTGGGGCTGTGCGAAACAGCCTGTTTTGCCGGGCTGATTTTGGCGCTGCACACTTTTGCACATTTTCTGCACATCGCAAGGATGGATAACAGGTGCAAAGACGTGCAAGCAATGCAAAGGATGCAACAGAATAACAACGGCAAAATAACGTTAATTCGATTAAAATGACGTTTTAGCGTCAAATGATGAAATGGACAAAATGTGCCATTCGGTTCCTACGAATCAGTAGGCCGGGGGTTCGAGTCCCTTCCATCGCACCAGAAAATGCCGTGAAATCGAAAGATTTCATGGCTTTTTTGTTTTGGGTAGCTTGAGCGAACGACAACCACCAGCTCCGCTGGTGGAGTAGAAGA
>ENA-OQDM01000416-OQDM01000416.1-human-gut-metagenome-genome-assembly--contig:-NODE-416-length-25670-cov-1.662726_pt1 | contig 25670 bp, 25 predicted proteins | sample MGYA00242772_ERZ504605 | MGnify/ENA primary metagenome ERZ504605 (study PRJEB26092, sample SAMD00036348) | human gut metagenome | host: Homo sapiens | study: EMG produced TPA metagenomics assembly of... | reverse complement strand
AGAACCGTGAACGGCACCTGCTGCACCTGCCTCAGACTGCATCTCTGTAACCTGTACTTCCTGTCCAAAGATGTTCTTTCTTCCCTGAGTTGCCCACTCGTCTGTAGCCTCAGCCATTACAGATGAAGGGGTAATCGGGTAAATAGCAGCTACATCAGAAAAAGCGTATGATGCATGAGCGGCTGCATGGTTACCATCCATGGTTTTCATCTTTCTTGCCATTGTTTTTTCCTCCTTAAAGGTTTGTTAAAAAATATATTATTTAGGCTTATGAAGGCCTAAAATTCCATTGGTTATTATATCATAGATTCCCAGTTATGTCCATTTTCTTTCATTGTTTTTTGTATATTATCCTGTACAAACGCCGTTATCTTTTTCACAAATAAAAAAGAGCTGTTCGGAATTTTTCCTCTCCAAACTGCTCTCCTTATCATCTCATACGCTTATCCCAACTCACATTCGGGAATCACTTCTCCTCTTTTCCGAAAAGATCCTTCATGGATTTCCGACGGAGCATTGTCCACAGCTGATCCTGGATCTCCTTAAGCTCATCATGTGCATGGCAGGGAACTCCGTCCTGTCCGTTCCTTGGACACTGATATGTGCCGTTCAGGCACTCAATGATGGACATATCCGGATCGATCGCACTGTATATCTCATATAACGACAGTTCTTCCGGATCTCTCTTCAGCGCGTAACCGCCATGAACTCCGCGGTATCCTTCCACGAGCCCTGCATTCTGAAGCTTCTTCAGTATCTTGTATGCAAAGGGTGCTGTGATCGATTCCCTCTCACAGATCTCGCTGACGCTCAAACGCGGCTCCCACATCAATGCGCGGATAACCCGCATCGCATAATCGCTTTCTCTGGTGATAAACATTTTACTACTCTTCTTGTTCAATCTAAGCTGCTGATTTATGATAGTTTCCGCATTCCATCCGATCTGCCACGTTCCTGGGTGTTTCTGATGTGCCAGAGAGCCGGATATCCATATCCCCGGAATACTTCATTACCACATACGACAGTATAACCCATTTTTTTATATAATAAAAGGTTATTATTTTCCTGTGATTCATAGTAATCCCCTGTTTTTCCTTTATTTAGCCGAAAAAAGGAAAATACAGCTTGCAAATTTTTCAGTTTACGGTACAATAGGAAACGATTGTAATGCTTTCGTATGTAATTGAAACGATATTTATTTAATGAAAAAAGAGGTATGATATGATTTCAGCAAATAACATCACACTGCGCGTTGGAAAAAAAGCGCTGTTTGAAGACGTTAACATCAAATTTACAGAGGGTAACTGTTATGGATTGATCGGCGCCAACGGCGCAGGAAAATCTACATTCCTCAAAATCCTTTCCGGTCAGCTCGAGCCTACCAAGGGCGACATTGTGATCACCCCCGGTCAGAGACTTTCTTTCCTGCAGCAGGATCACTTCAAATATGATGCTTATCCGGTTCTGGATACTGTCATCATGGGTAATGAAAGACTCTATCAGATCATGAAAGAGAAAGAAGCCATTTACGCAAAAGAAGATTTCACAGACGAAGATGGCATCCGTGCCAGCGAGCTCGAGGGTGAGTTTGCAGAGATGAACGGATGGGAAGCAGAGTCCGATGCTGCTACTCTTCTCAACGGTCTCGGAGTCGACACCGAGTTCCACTATACACAGATGGCAGACCTTACCGGTAGTATGAAGGTCAAGGTTCTTCTTGCACAGGCTCTTTTCGGAAATCCTGATATCCTTCTTCTTGATGAGCCGACCAACCACCTGGATCTTCCTGCTATCGAATGGCTGGAGGAGTTCCTGATCAATTTTGACAATACGGTTATCGTAGTATCCCATGACCGTTATTTCCTGAACAAGGTCTGCACACATACTGCTGATATCGATTATGGCAAAATCCAGCTTTATGCCGGAAACTACGACTTCTGGTTTGAATCCAGCCAGCTTCTGATCAAGCAGATGAAAGAGGCCAACAAAAAGAAAGAGGAGAAGATCAAAGAGCTCCAGGAGTTCATCTCCCGTTTCAGCGCCAATGCTTCCAAATCCAAGCAGGCGACTTCCAGAAAGCGTGCCCTGGAAAAGATCCAGCTGGATGACATGCGTCCTTCCAGCCGTAAATATCCATACATCGACTTCCGCCCGAACCGTGAGATCGGAAACGAGGTCCTCATGGTGGAAAATCTGTCCAAGACCATTGATGGAGTAAAGGTTCTGGACAACATTTCCTTCACTCTCGGTCGTGAAGATAAGGTTGCCTTTGTGGGCGCCAACGAGCAGGCCATCACAACCTTCTTCAAGATCCTTACAGGTGAAATGGAGCCGGATGAAGGAAATTACAAATGGGGCGTTACCACTTCCCAGGCATATTTCCCGAAGGATAATACACAGGAATTCGATAACGACCTTACTATCACCGACTGGCTGACAGCAGTACTCCGAGATCAAGGACGCAACCTACGTCCGTGGATTCCTTGGCCGTATGCTTTTCCCTGGTGAGGATGGTGTAAAACGTGTCCGTGTTCTTTCCGGTGGTGAGAAGGTTCGCTGTCTTCTTTCCAAGATGATGATCTCCGGTGCCAATATCCTGATCCTGGATGAGCCAACCAACCATCTGGATATGGAGTCTATCACAGCACTGAACAACGGACTGATCAAATTCCCGGGAGTGATCCTTTTCACCTCACACGATCACCAGTTTGTACAGACAACTGCAAACCGCATCATGGAGATCCTTCCTAACGGCAAGCTGGTAGACAAGATCACCACTTACGACGAGTATCTTGCCAGCGACGAAATGGCCAAGAAGCGTCACGTATTCCAGGTTAACGAAGAGGACGCACAGGATAACTAAATCCCATGCTTCTGTAACAAAAAATCTCCCCTGCTTCCGCCTTTACAGGCAGTCAGGGGAGTTTTTTTATCTGTTTTATATGCGCTTACTCCATGGTGATCGGAGCAAGCTTGCCCTGTGTTACATCCAGAAGATCTTTAAGCGGTACCTTCAGGGTAAGGCCTACTCTTCCACCACTTACATAGATCTCATCAAAGTTTTCGGCAGACTGGTCAAACACCACCGGATAATTTTTTTTCATTCCAAGAGGGCTGCAGCCTCCGCGGATATAGCCCGTGATCTTTGTAAGATCCTTTACATGGATCATATCTACTGTTTTTTCGCCTACAGACTTTGCGGCTGCCTTACGGTCCACCTCTTTCTCGATCGGAACTACAAACACATAGTAGCCGCCGCTTTTCCCTTCCATGACCAGGGTCTTAAAGGACTGATCATGAGGGGCTCCTGTAATGTCTGCACAGTGGATCCCATCTATGAACTCTCCACAGTCATATGCGAGCGCTTCATATTTTACTTTTTTTCGATCCAGCATTCTCATCGCGTTTGTTTTGGCTTCTTTTCCCATTTCTGTCACTCCTCGGATTTTTCTCAGTTGTCTTTCCACTCATCAAGCTCATCCAGATCCTCATCATTCATCAGATCCGGGTTATTCCTGTAATTTCCATATTCTTCCTGCTCATCAAAATCCGCCATATTTTCAATATCCATCCGGCGTCTTTTCTGCTGCAGTTTTTCAAAATCTTCATAGCTGTCCCTGTTTTCCGACTCATCAAAACGATCATAGTCTTCATGATCCTCCGGATCTGCATAGCGGGATCTGCTTCCCGTTCCTGCATTCCTTCGTTCCCTGGTGCTGCTGCTCTGGCTGTATCTGCGGCCTCTTCTGTCATCCGAAGCATAATTTCTGTCGGAGATTCTGTTTCTGCCGGAGGTTCCGGAAGTGCTTCTTCTTTCAGTGGAACTGCCTTTGCTGTTTCTTTCGCTTCCGGATCTTTTTCGGCTGTCTGCATAATTTCTTTCTCGTCTGTCAGAGTTGCGTCCTTCTCTGTCAGATGGTCTGCGGGAACGTCTTTCACCCCGGCTTTCCCGGTCATCGTTTGCCCGGTTTTCGTATGTATATCTGTGATCGTCCCTGTTACGGTCAGAGGTATATTCACGGCTGTTTCCTCTACGATCCCTTCCTGCCGGCTTCCTGGTCTCCTCCGGCAGAGCTCCATCGTCGTCATCCTCTTCTTCGTCATCTTCCTCATCGTATCGGTCTTTGTTGATGGCGAACTGGATCAGCATACCAAGGATCGCAATTCCCGCTGCCATACCGACGCCATATGGAAACTGCGCCAGCCCTGCGATCTTTGCAATGGATAATCCTGCCAGAACACCACCCAGTATACTGGTTCCGACAATGATCACTCCTTTCGCATAACGCATAGCAAGTATTCCCAGTCCCACGCCGATAAGGATGCACAGGAAAAAGGAAAAAGAACTGGTCGGATGAATCAGATAGATACTCAATGTTATTCCGATACCAAATCCCAGTACAAAGATTCCTGCCCTGTAGATCAGAAACGAAACAACAGCCAGTACGATCCCCAGTCCCGCCATGGCACCTGCGATCACCATTTTATCCTGAACACCGGACATATAGGTTACACCAAAGCCGGCGCCTGCTCCGATGATAAATCCAAAGATCATCATCCAGAACCGGAGGATACGATATCCCAGGATACAGTTCAAAAGCCCGAAAACGCAGAGCACTCCATATACGATCACCATCAGCTGGCTGATCTGTTCCATACCTCCTGCTCTCTGCAGTATATCAAATCCTCTTGACAACATATCCATATTCATAACTTACTCCTCTCTTTCCAAAACCTCCGGAAATCTTCCCGAAGATGTTTCAGAAAATAAAATATATGGTATAAAAATTATCCATCACTCCATAATGATACTCCACCTGACCAAGTCCGTGAAGTTTCATATAATACTGTGCCACATTCTGTACCACGCCATCATCCAGCAGTTCCTGACAGGCTTCGGAAAAAGCTTCCTGACTGCCAAACTTGAAACGAACTACAGCCGCACCATTATCCAGTCTCATCTTACAATAATCATATATGTCCTGCCAGCTGTAATCTTCAAAGTACCCCTGGTTCAGCACATAAAAATCCAGATTCTTCGCAGTACATGCCGGAACTGTCAGTTCTTCCGATGGTGTATAGGTTTTTTCATATTCTTCCGGGAAAGGGCAGAGATAATCGTAAATGATCGTCTTATGTTCTTCCAGCTGTGCGGCATCTCCATTTAAAAAATCCGGCTGATCCCCATTGGTAGCATCTACATAATAATACTCCTGGCCTATTTTTACAATATCCCATGCATGACCCTCTGTACTTCCTTTTGTGCTTCCGTCCACATAAATACAGGGAATATCCAGCCTTTCCAGAAGATACTGGACAGCTCCTGCATATCCGGCACAGACTGCGGATTTTTCCAGAAAACACCTGCTATGCTCTGATCATCCTCCCCGGTCTGATACTGGGTATGGTCAATAACATACGTATAAACAATGCGTACCTTCTCGTAGTCACCGGCATCCTCCGGAATCAGGGCTCTGACCTCCTGAAAGCTCTGCTCCATGGCCGTCTGTATCTCATCGATCTCGCTGTCTGTATAAGTATAGCCCGGAGTAAAAACGCAGTAATCACTGTCTGAATACGTAGTTTTGTAGATTTTTTCACGATTGTGGACCCAGAATATCTCCGGGTGGTCTTTCAATACTGCATGATAGCTTCTGTCAATACTATCATCATCGGAGATCGTCAGATAAAACTCCTTTTCCCGGGCACGGATTCCTTTCAGCAGCTCCCGATATACTCTCTGCTCTTCTTCCGTAAGCTGTTTGAAATAATATTCCTGATGCCCTTCTTCGCTCTGGGCAACCTCCATCTGACGCAGTTCCTCTACTTCCTTTGGTTCGCCTGAAATAATGCTCTTTGCTATGGAGCGGATCTGACCCAGTGCCCCTGCCGAAGCGCTAAAGGGCTGAAGGATCACTGCAGCTGTAAGCACTGCGGCTGCCATGGGGCAGAAATTTCTTTTTTTCATAATATCATGTCCTATGTCTGAAGCAGCGATTGTAAGAAAGGGCAGCCTCCCGTGGGAGACTGCCCTTATCTTCAATCGCTGTCCCTTAGTTTTCCATTTCCAGTGTTTCTACATCATCATCAAATGTATCCACTGCATCGTCCATGGTCTCCTGATCCAGAGTCAGCGTCTCAACTTCATCTTCTTCCTCATCCTCCTGCAAAGCCTTATTCTTAAAATCTGCAAGAAGGTCACTGGAAACAGTATCACCGGATGCCAGTGCATCCTTCAGTGCATCAGATCTAACCACATCCGTGAGGAGCTTTTCTGCACTCTCCTCTGTCAGAACATCATTCTCTGTAGCTGTGGTCTCATTTTCCTCCGCCGTTGTATCCTGATAGAAGGATGGCTTTCTGATATAACGGAAGCTTGCACTGTATGCCTCACCAACCGTTACACCATTCTTGCTTGAGGAACAATGTACTGCGATCCAGTCGCCGGAATCCGTCTTTCCGCACAGGATACCAACGTGGTTGTTGCTTCCTGCTTCCGGTCCTCTCTGGAATACCAGATCTCCTGGCTGTGCATCTGCTTCGCTGACAACACCGGCCTTCTCCCACTGGTCAGAGGTTCCGTCTCCAACTGCTGCCTGCATTCCCTGATCCTTATATCCATTGATCACTGCCCAGGTAACAAAGCCGCTGCAGTCCAGACCATATGCACGGAGCGTACCGGAGCTTCTGCTGCCGTCTGCAGATACCTTCTCAACGGAGCCCCAGCTTGGATCTTCTCCGATCACCGTAGATTTACCGCCCCAGAAATATCCGACCTTACCAACCAGTGAATACGCTGCGGTGATAACATCTACACGATCCTCAGAAACATTGTCTCCCACGCTTTCACGGACAAAGCCTTTGGATGCGGTAACTACCGCACAGAGAAGCTTACAGTCTGTTTCCACATATTTCTTAAGGACGCTTCTGTCTTTCTTTGCAATATTGTTCTTCTTGATGTAGTAGTTGATCTTGCGATTTCCGTAGGATATCTTGGTAATATCCTGCTTGTCCCTGACGATGGGGTTCATCTCCGCAAAGATCCTTGCCAGATCATCCTTGCAGGATGCATCCAATGTAAATGACGTTGCTCCTGCTTTGCTCTTTTCGTAAATATAAACAGCAAGGATATCCTGCCAGTTTCTTACCAGAAGTGTATTCTCCGTATCGGTAAGCTTGTTCTTCTCTTTATATTCTCTTTCGATCTCTTCCATTACAGAAGCAAAATCATCAGAGAAGGACAGATGATAATTGCTCTTAAGACTATCCAGATAAAAATCCTTGCCCGCATGGAGATTGGATACCATATTTGTCACATAAACAGGATCTCCGATCTGTGTTGCTGTTGCGTTATTTCCATCTGTGATCTCTGTATCTTTGTTATCATCTTTTTTGTTGTCTTTTTTGTTATCACTGTCGTTCTTGTCGGCAGCTGCAAGCTTGGCTTCTGCCTCCGTCAGAATCTTATAATTCGTAACTTTGGCCTTTTCTGTATTAGACAGCGCCTCATAAGCTGCACGTGCGCTCTCTATCTCAGCTTTATCTGCTGCTGTGATCGTTCTGCCTGCCAGTGCTTTGATCTTCCGGATCACCGCCTGTACCTTTGCAGAATCATCCCTGGCCGGTGTTTCCGTCGGTGCAGGTGTTGCGGTTGGCTCCGGTGTTTCCGTCGGTGCAGGCGCCGGTGTTTCCGTTGGTTCCGGTGCAGTAGTTGGCTCCGGTTCAGGTGCAGCAGTTATTTCCGGTTGCGGCGCAGCTGTCGGCACCGGATCTGCCGGAACTTCCGGTTCACTTACCTCACTCCCGTCTCCCGAAACACCTTCCTCAGCAACAATATTATCTGCTTCCTCGGCGGCTTTTACTCCGGTTGGAACTGCCAGTACCATAGCTGATAACATCGTGATGCAAAAAAACTTATTCAGGTACTTGTTCTTCATATTTATTAAGATGCTCCCTTCTTTCCTTGAACATCCCTTTACTTCCCCTATAATAAAGGTCTGCCTTAAACCGTTTGATAACTTAAAGTTTAATTCAATTTATTTTAGCATACGAAAATCGTGAAATCAACTGTTCTGGTAGGATATCTCCTTCAATTCATCTATTTTTCACTTTTTATTCATATTTTTGTAAGATTTTTTAGAGTTTACCATAACGTAAAAAAGCCACAGTGCTCTCACACACTGCGGCTTTTTATATACTGTCAGACAGTCACTGCCGGCTGTCCGCCCATATGAAACTGTTTTCTGACACAGAGCTGAAAAATCCCCTGTACAACCTGATAGCACACCCGAAGGATAAAACGGATGTCATCGGCAATGCACCGCGGGCTTTCCAGATAATATGCATGACGCTCACGGATATATTCCACAAGTTCCTCAAAGCTTTCAAACTGCTTCGCTTCTTCCAGCTGGCTGTCTGCTGCGCCGCTGAGGATACATTCTCTCAGGCGGTTTTTCAGCTCAGCTTCATAAGAATTATGTGCTGCAAGATTTCCTTTGTATGTTTTGTTATGAGGAAAAGTAAAATAATCAGCCATATAATGCATGACCTCACCGAATCTTCTCCAGTATACTCTGGCATTCTCTTCCTCCGGGTTCTTCTCGACAAGCGCCCTCATCTTATTCTGGAGGTAATCGAATGTTCCGAAAAACTCATGTCTGGTGGTGAGAAACGATGGTTTCAGATCAGGCATGATATTGCCCAGGCAAAACGCTTTTCTGTGCTGCTGGAGACTGTACACCTCAGACATCTGGTCAGCCAGGTATCTGCCTAACAGTATATGTGATTTTTTACGCAATTTTTTCCCTCTTCCTTCTTTCCTGATCCAGATCCTGACCGGTCAACAGTAATTTGGTTCCGCCCGGTCCTCTTCTGGGATCCATAAATCATCCGTTTACCGGAACCAACTTTACTATAGCACTGTTTTTTCAAATAATCAAATAAAGATTATGTAAATTTAATCCAGATCAAAAAGCTGCCGCTGCTTCAGATCAATAGATGCCCAGACGGTACTTGTCTTCGATTCTCCGCAAAGATAAACCGTGCTGGAAACCTGAGCAGCATATACAATTCACTTTTTGTTCCAATCCCTCCGTCAAGTCCAACACTGTTGTGCGCAGCTTCAACCAGGGTCTTTGCCCTATCTTCAGTAACTCCTCTGCCACGCATCTTTTTATCATGCCAGATCTTTCAGATCCCATTTACTCCAAGCGCAATCACATCTTTTGGCAATGGTGCTTTTTCAAGCACTGCCAGGCCGCTTATTGCATCAAATCGTGTATATAATCCCAGATATTCCGGGAAATGTATTGCAAGCCATCTCTGGATCCTGTTTGCAGATATGTTGTGCTGCTTCATGATCCTGTCACGGCTGTATACCAGGTCTCTTATTTCGGCATAAATGCCTTCTGGCATGTATGGGATTGAATATCTCCCATCCACAACTAGTTTTGCGATTGTTTTTGGATCTTTTGAATCTGTTTTCTTTGGACTGTTATCATCAAGTTCCTTGATCTTCTTAACCGAGAATGGATTGACCATTACTAATCTTTTCTGATGATCATTTACATACTTCGCAAACGCAAACCAGTAATGACCTGTTGGCTCGCAGCCGATCAGAACTGCAGTCTTTTTATTCTCAGTCTTAAGTGTCTCTGCCCAAAGGTTGAAAAAATTGAACCCTTCCAGATCGTTATGAAAAGAAAAAATACGTTTTGTAAGTTCGCGTCCTCTGTTATCAAAAGCTCTTGCATAATGTATCTGGCTTCCGATATCAACTCCGACAACCATTGTTGAATCTGTTACTTGCTCAATCTTTTCATTCTGTGTATAATTCATTTGGAACCTCCAGTGCTTGATTGTTTTGTTTACATCCGCCAAGATGCAACTCAATCATACCTTGAGGTTCTTTTTTATTCAATTGGCGCTTTTAATGAATTCCATATACCTCTTTATTATATTTTTCAATCTCGTCATCAATAATTGAATCTACATGAGGGAACAGACAACCGGGACCTCCATAGGTAATACATGGAATGAAATGTCCGTGTGGTGCATACTCCTCACATGCTCTTCTGACCTCCTTGCGAATCTCTTCTTCTGTGGAATCCACACGGTCTACAATCGAAGCATCGATTCCACCCATAAGTGTCATTCTTCCGTTCAGCTGTTTCTGAAGCTTCGGAATATCATTCTGCGGAAGTGTTCCCTGCCAGATGTCAATCCCAAGATCAACCATATCCTCTATGATTGGTTCCATGAAGGAATCTGCGTGATGCATGATGATCACTCCATGGTCTTTCATATATTTATAGGATCTTTCATACTGTGGTTTGATAAATTCTCTCCATGTGTCCGGACTGATGAACAGGGACTGCTTGGAACCCCAGTCATCGTGGGAAAGAATGATATCCGGGTGGAGATTATCAACGATCAGCTTTGTAAGCTGAAAACGGTACTCCCCAATGGCATTGCAGAGATCCATCATATCCTCCGGCTCAAGAAGGAAGTTCACCAGCATATCCTCAAATCCCATCAGGAAGTGAAGCCTCTCAAAAACACCTGTAGGCATAAATGCCATGAAAAGGCTTCCTGAATCCTTTATCTCCTGTGCCTTCTGTTTAAATGGTTCCCATAAAGCCGGATCCGAGCACTGACCGACAATATCCGGGATCACCAGCTGCTCTTTCCATTCTGTGATATCATCAATGACCTTGTTGTCCTCTGTTACATGTGGCATTGCAGCCAGCTGTTCCTGGGGCCAGAGAATCTCAGTTCCGAAAAGATCCTTCATAGGCTCCATACCACGGTGACGGTTTCCACGCACATAATTATTTGCCGGGTTCGGCGGGTAAAAGGTCGCACCCTCATACTGTCTCAGAAGTCGTTCTGGCCTGCCGTCCTTTTTTATCGTTTCAAGTAAATCTCCGTATGCTTTCAACATAATGCTTCCTCCTTTATTATCCTGTGATCTTTCAAAATACCCGATCACTTATCTTTATGATCTTGCGTCAATCTCAGCCTGATACTGAAGAACCTTTTCCTTTGTGATCTTAAATCCAAACACCAGAAGCAGAAGACCTGCCAGACAGAAAATAGCCGGAACAAGTGCAAAGGAAATCGTCATTCCCTGACGGGCCGTTCCTTCAAGAACAACTCCGGATTTCCAGCCTACCGCCACAAGACAGGCGCTGAGGATCGTTCCTCTTAAGAATACGGCAATCTTCAGCGGAAGATTCTGTAATCCCATGATCCATCCGGATGCATCTTTTCCGCTCTTCCATGTTGCATACACTACAGTGTCCGCATAAAGTGCAGGTGAAGCTGCAAAAGCCATACCATAGAAGAACTGGGCAAGTGTCATAAGGGCGATCACTGTCATTGCATTTCCATAGAAAATATATACAAGGAACAGTGATACTGCCATTCCTGCATAAGCATGATCATAGTTGTACGGGACGATATTGCTTTTGCAATGTATCTCATGGAAAAAGCTCCGATGATGGCACCGATGGCAACACAGAGAAGATAAGTGGTCATCAGTCCCGGATTTCCCATTGCATCCCTGAAATAGTAAATAGCAGATGCTGCTGTTACAAATTTCACACACCATTTTGCAAGGTCTGCCAGCATCAGGACCATAAGAGGCGGATTCTGAAACAGGGAAGCAAACATCTCTCTGATCGTGATCTTTGTTTTGTCATTTTTCTTTCCTGCTGTTTCCGTTTCAATCTCTTCATAGCCTTCCGTCATCTTGAAATGGGCAAAATAGGTTACGACCATCAGAATACCCAGGCAGAAAGCTGCTGCTGCAAATTTATTTTTCTCACCGACATATCCGGCAAGAAGTGTTGCAAATGGAAGACCCATATAGGAAAACAACAGACCGCCTATGTTATTCCAGGTTGCCCTGGAGGATGCAGCGTTGCTTTGTCTTCCGGTGTTTTACCAACAACACTGATCAGGGTTGCGTTGGCAACATAGCTGAAATTCCATGCCACATGAGATGCGATGGATGCGGCAATGATCACCACTGCCGAAAGCCATTCATTATCACTGACACGTATGAACATGAATGCGTACAGAAACGGCACCATCCACGGAACCATGATCAGCCAGGAACGATAACGCCCCCATTTCTTTGCTTTTGTGCCATTGATGATTCCTCCGTAAAGCCAGGACAGACATGCATCAACAATGGTAAATACGGAATTGATCACACCAGCTACACCAGCTGCAAAACCAGCCAGATCCGTCAGAAATGTCATAAAGTAAAATGTCTCGATATTACTCATAAGAACAAATCCGGCATCACCAACACCAAAGAAATATTTCAGGGCATTTGTAAGACCCTTTTTCTGTTTCGGATCTTGTTTCGGTATTTCATTTTTACTCATTTTCTTTCCCCCTTCGCTGTTTTTTGTGGGGCCGGCCATTTCCACAACTTCACGTTACCTTTGATGGTTATAGTATAGTTGTTTTTTTTCTTGTTCGTAAATCCGCACACTTCTTCATTCTTTCTCCAATGCTTCATACTTTTTTGTACAGTTATTATTGTAAATATGCACAAATAATTTCCTCTCCGTTTTCTTTTTATTTTCCGTCTAATATGTTATAATTTCCTATAAATACAAGGCTTTTATGAATTGGAGGAAATATTTTGAATAAAAGAGAGCATTTCGTGAATAGCCCGCATACCGGCTTCCATCTTAATCTCCAGATCATTGCTGACGATTTTGCGGAGAAAAAAGAGGATGTTTCCATCCTCTGCCGTGAAGACCCCCTGACGCTAGATGGTCTTCGCATATATCAGGCAGGAGCCCTGCTGAAGCCATGCTACCTTTATCTTGTCTTCGGCAATTCTCTTTCCGAAAGCTTCCTGCGATACCAGAACATCGCATTTGTAGTGGTGGGCTCCGGTAATCTTTCCTGCTTTTCCGAAAGCTGCAGGATCCTTCACATTAAGGGAACCCTTTCTTTTTCTGAGGTCTTCAACCAAATACAGCAGACCTTTGACAGATATTCTGACTGGGACAGTAAACTCCAGCTTGCACTTGGAAGTATCGATCCGCTGAATGAGATGCTGGAAGCCAGTCTGGATATATTTCATAATCCGGTTTTTGCCCACGACACCAACTTTTATATCCTTTCTTCTCCCCGGCACGTAACCGGTATGTCCGAATGGGTCCATGACCAGCGTACAGGAAGACTCATCGCACCTTTAAGCCTGATTCAGGATTTCAAGCTTGACGCCGAATACCAGCGCACACTTATCACCCACGGCGCCAATATTTATTCCGAAGAGCTCCGCGGTTACCGTATCCTCTACATGAATCTCTGGGTCAGCGGCAATTATCAGGGCCGGCTTTGTGTGGATGAGCTCCAGACGGAGATACAGCCCGGACATTTTTCTGCTCTTGAGTATCTTGGCTCCTTTATCGAGCTGTGCATCCGTCGACACAATCTGTTCCAAATTTCAATGGGAAATGACTCCCGGCAGTTTTTCACGGAGTATCTTTCCGGAAAGCTCACAGAACTACAGGCAGTTACCGATCAGATCCAGTATCTGAACTGGAATCGCCATGACCGGTATCTTGTACTTCGTCTGGAAACCCAGCAGCAGGATGACCGTATGCACTCTTCCATCGCCACACTGGGACACATTGAAGCCCAGATCCCGGAAGGTCTGGCTTTTACCTATCAGCAGGGAATCGTTGTGATCGTTAATCTGTCCTTTAAGCACTCTGTATCTTCCGATGTTATCAGTTCGCTTGCGATCATCCTGCGCGAAGGGCTTTTTAAAATGGGAGTAAGCTCTGAATTTCGTGATTTTCTCCTGATCCCTCAGGGATATATTCAGGCTGTTTCCGCCTTGCGCCTGGGCAAAAAAAGTCAGAGCATGGCCTGGTGCTATCATTTTGATGCTTATCTTCTGGAATATATGCTTTCCCAGATCAGCCATCAGATCAGTCCCGAGCTTCTGGTCTCTTCACGGCTGGATGCACTGCAGAATTATGACCGAAAAAACAATACTGAGCTGTATCACACACTCAAGGTCTATCTGGAGCATGAACGCAATTCTCTTCAGACAGCCCGTGAGCTTTTTATACATAGAAGTTCCCTGACCTACCGTCTGGAGCGCATCCAGAAGCTCACAAAGGTTGATCTGGATAATCCGAAAGACCGGCTTCTTCTGCAGCTTTGCTTTCTTCTGCAGGAAAAGGACCAGACTGTCACCTGACAACCTGGTCCTTTTTTCTGTTTATATCTGTAAAAACTCCAATCCGAAATAATGTTCCATCCATAGCCTGATGGTTTCTTCCGAATCACTTATTTTCGTTTCAATGGATCCATCTTCCTTCTGGATCGTAAGAACATCCCCAGTCAGCGCAACACTTCCTTCCGGTCTGCAGATGCTCACTACTCTTTTTCTGGTAAATAATACATCCGGAGATTTTGCACAATAGAAATTCAGCAGTTCAAAATCTGCTTCTACTGTAGGAGTCTGTGAAAATCTGAGTATTGGCAGATATTTTTCTTCTTTCCTTCGTTCAACAAGTATCTCTCCGTTTGTATTTCCCGGCTTCATGTTAACACGGTACCATCCGTTTTTTTCTCTGTGGATACCATCCTTCATAAGAACCGGCTTCTTGGGACCGGGACCTCCATATCCTACATCACAGTAATAGCTTCCTTCCTCAAAAATAACAAGGGTTGCCCGGTGCAGGATCGGCGGAAGCTCTTCCCGGTTCCACAATATCCTTACTGCCACAGGGATCACACGGAAATCCAAAGCTTTCAGAAGCTCATAAAACAATTTATTCAGCTCAAAGCAATATCCACCTCGTTTTCTGACAATGATCTTCTCATAAATATCTTCCCACTTCAGAGAAGGAATCCTTCCCTCGTCAAAAACTTCCAGATTTTCAAAGGGAATACTGCAAAGATGAGGTCCATTATCTTTTCCAGACATTTTTTATCTGTTCTTAATTCACCCTCATATCCGATCCTATTCAGATATGCCTCCCGTTCTCTGTCATTCATTTTTTCACTCCTGTTCTATTCAAGAAGATAACAGCTGGTATAGGCGATCGTACAGGGGCCATAATAGTATTCCAGACCATTTGCCTGGCATACCTGTGTTACCAGCATTCCATAGGCTTCCATCGAAGAAAATGCCTGTTCGGGGAAACGGCATGGAGCATCCGGATATGTACACGTTTTACATTTTGTACAGCACCCGGCCCCTATGGGGAGCATACCCGGCCATCTTTCTCTGAGCACTTTTTCAAATTCATAAAAATTCTGTTTATGAACCGCTTCGGTCTCCATCATCGTCTCCCCGTCCAAAGGATCCTCCAGTTTCCCCACTGTCTGGACAATAATGCCTTCCCTGTACTTTTCTATCTTTTTTCTGCATACTTCAAGATCTCCGCATCCGGGAGGACAGCTCCAGCGTTTTGCATACATATGGCAGGTATTATTTTTGCACATTTCCCTTACCTCCGGCATAAGCTGGATCGAATCGCTCTTCAGAAGTGCTACATAAGAAAATCCTGCCTTTTTTCCCATCTCTTCCAGTTCTTTTATATTAAGCATATCCATTCTCCTCGCATTACGGAAAGCATAAGCCATCCACAAAACAGTCCTGGAACTCCGGCGAAGCTGCCAGCTCCACAAAATCCATATTTTTGACAGTCCGATCCATTTCTTTTCTTTCCTCTTCATTCAGAAGCGCGATCCTGGCACCTTCTCCTGCTGCATTTCCCACCGGCTGTATCCTAGGCAGCAGCTCAGCCGGGAACATCCCGATCGCCGCCGCACTTTCCGGATTCATGTAATTGCCGAATGCACCGGCAAGATAGACCTGTTTAATATCCTTTTCCGTAATCTCCAGTCTTTTCATAAGAAGAAAAATTCCCGCTGCGATAGCCGCTTTTGCCAGCTGCACCTCTCCGATATCCTTCTGTGTCAGATAAACGCCCCTGTCATTTCCCGACTTTTCCGGAGGTACCAGCACAAACACTCCCGCCTTTTTCTGGCCGCTTTCCAGATGACCACTTTCATCAATAAAACCAGCCAGATACAGCTGCGCCACAAGATCGATCAGACCTGAACCGCATAAGCCTGCCGGAGCCTTATTTCCTATAGTCGTGTATTCCCATTTTCCATCTTTGTATACTACATGATCTACTGCTCCTGCGCCTCCACGCATCCCGCACTCAATCTTTGCACCTTCAAATGCCGGACCGGCAGCTGTTGAACAACAGGCTAATCTCGTTTTATTTCCGAGGACCATCTCCCCGTTCGTTCCAATATCGATCATAAGGCTGATCTCGTTCTGCTGATCCTGTCTGAGCGTCAAAATGCAGCCACAGGTATCTGCCCCTACATACCCGGCTATATCAGGCAGCATAAGCAGCTGCCCCTTTCTGTGGATATGGAGCCCATATTGCTCTGCATTCAGTGTAAGCCCCTGACTGATCGCCGGATTATACGGTGCATGGACCAGCGATGCCGGAGAAATCCCAAGAAAAAGATGATGCATGCAGGTATTTCCTACCACAGATACCTGACAGATATCTAATGTGCTTCTTCCTGCTTCCTCTGCCAGTTCCTGGAGCATTTCATCAACCGCATTCCGTATGCAGCCGGTCAGCTGCTCTACGCCATGCTCCAGAGCATGATCCGCCCGCATGATCACATCTGCGCCATACTGAGTCTGTGGGTTCATTCTGCTCTTGAGAGCCAGCTGCTTCCCGGTCAATGCATCCATAAGATAGCCGACCACCGTCGTTGTACCTATATCAAAAGCCGCAAAACAGATTTTTTTCTCTTCTCTGCTGATATCCAGGATCTCATTTCCTGCACAGATCACATACCATTCTTCTGCTTCTTTTCTGCAGCCGTAAAGCTCGATGCAATTTCAGTATCAGGCAGAACAGGTTTTTCCACATCCAGCTGTTCTGTCAGCCGCTCCCATTCAGAGCGGTTGTCTCCTGTCTCCGGTTTCTTAAGAATCACTTTTTTTCTGTTTCAGATCAGGCCTGAACGCAACCGGTCTCTGCATTCCTTCTGTAAGGATCTCCTCTTCCTGGCATCCGGACAATGTATCTACTTCAAGGTCACTGTGGATTTCCGTCTGACATGCAAGCACCATGTGATCTTCTATTTTAACACGACATTTCCCGCACTTTCCCCGGCCTCCGCAAGGTGCATCAGGAGCCAGCTTTGCTTTTCTTTCCGCCTCAAGGATCCTGGTACCCGGTTCCACCAGAATCTCCTTTTCCTCCCTGATAAATTTTATTCGGTACATTTTCATCCCTCCGATGGTCACTGTAAAGCAAAAGCCGCTCTGCCGTCTATGCCATGCACAGACAATACAGAGCGGCCTGTTTTATTTTTCCTTATGCTGCCAAAGCTTTTGCAAGAACTGCTGCGCTTGCTGCATCTTCTGAATATCCATCTGCGCCGATCTCATCTGCAAATTCCTTCGTGATCGGTGCTCCTCCAACCATGATCTTAACATTGCTTCTGAAATCTTCCGCATTAAGTGCTGCAACTGTATCCTTCAGAGCCGGCATTGTAGTTGTGAGCAGCGCTGAAAGTGCAATTACCTTAACATCCGGATTTTCTTTGTAACATTCAATAACCTTCGATGCAGGTACATCAACACCGAGATCAATAACTTCAAAGCCGGCACTTTCGATCATCATTGCAACAAGATTCTTTCCGATATCATGAAGATCTCCTGCTACAGTAGCGATGATAAGTTTTCCCATACTTCCTGTAGCGCCGGATGCAAGATGCGGTTTCAGAACCTCAACACCCTTTTTCATTGCACGGGCTGCTACCAGCATTTCCGGAACAAAGATTTCTCCGTTCTTAAATCTTTCACCTACAACAGCCATTGCATCGATCATGCTGTTAAGAATCTCTGTTGCCTCACAGCCTTCATCAAGAGCTGACTGTACAGCTGCACCTACAAGTTTTGCTTTTCCTTTTTCTACCAATTCTGCTACTTCTGTGATTTTTGACATAATCAAACACCTCCGCTTTTTATCCGCATTCCGCATATGCGTTTTATTATTTTTTACAGGCCGATCAGACCTTCTCTGTATGCTCCGATGTATTCCATACAATAATCATCCAGACCAAGCAATGCCTCTGTTGCATATACAAGTCCAAGCATATCTCTGTTTGTAGGATCCATGATCGCGCTATCAAGGCCGGCATTCATTGCAAGTACCACAAATCCGAAATTGATAAGCTTACGTACCGGCAGATTGAAGGAAATGTTGCTGATCGCCGCTGTAATGTGGATCATCGGATACTGTTTACGGACACTTGAAATTACTTCCACGTTCATCGCAATACCATCTTCAGATGTACAGAGCATCTCAACCAATGGATCAATATGGATACGATCCGGTGAAATTCCGTACTCTTTCGCTTTTGCCATGATCTTGTCAAATACCTTCAGCCTGTCTTCCGCACTTTTGGGGATACCTGTATCATGCTTAGAAGCGCGATAACCTGCCACCCTTTATTTTCAGGCTGTGCCATAAGAGGAAAAATCTTATCGATCTTATCCCCTTCACCGGATACAGAGTTAAAAATACCCGGTTTTCTGCAGAATTTGTAGCTTCTGTAAGAACATCTGCGCTGGGACTGTCTACGGAAATCGGAAGATCTGTCACTTCCTGAATACAGTCGATCATCCATTTCAAGGTTTCTACTTCTTCTGCTTCCGGAACAGATGCGCAACAATCGATATAGCTTGCTCCTGAGTTTGCCTGAGCAAGTGCCCGCTGCTTGATGAATTCTGCATCTCTGTTTGCGATCGCCTCCGCCACAGAGGGGATGGATCCATTGATTTTTTCACCTATGATTATCATATTATTTATCCTCCCATTAACATATTCTGGCCTGCATCAAGAATTGTTACTGTTCATTCCATTCTCAGTAACACGCTTCGCAGATATTACCAATGAACAGTAACCAGGAATTCTTATTTCAGTTCCATGTCTTTTATATAATGATTGTATCAAAATAAATGCAAAAGACCAGCCGCATTTCATACCATAAATATTGCATTTATTCCTACATTTTGTAGGAATGTTTTTCAGGAAAGACCTTCGTAAGCAGCAATCTAAAATAAGCCCATAAATCATAGCTTTGTCTACGATTTATGAGCTTATGCTAACACTTATTTCATATTCCTTAAATTTCCCTGAAATCCGGTGTCCCGTATAGGTCATACGGAGTGCTCTGGTATACGTAATAATTCAACCAGTTCGTATACAGGTTGTTGGCATGGGCCCTCCAGGTGAGGAGTGGTTTGTTGTTTGGATCGTCATCTTTGTAATAGTTCTTCGGGATTTCAATAGGCAGACCCTTGGCAAGGTCTCTTTTATATTCGCCATCCAAAGTCACGCGGTCGTATTCCGGATGTCCCATAACAAAGATTTTACGTCCTCCCTCTGCCATTGCAAGGAACAGACCAGCCTCTTCGCTTTCCGCCAGGACCGTAAGGTCTTTGCATGCATGGATATCTGCAATAGGAACTTCTGTGTGTCTGGAATGCGGCGCAAGAAATACATCATCAAAGCCCCGGACCAGAGGGATCTTACGGTTCAGTACCCTGTGCTGGAAAAGTCCGAACATTTTCTTATCCAGAGGTTTTTTCTCCAGGCCATAAAAATGATAAAGACTGGCCTGCGCTGCCCAACAGAGAAAGATCGTGGAAGTCACATGCTTCTCAGTCCAATCCATGATCTCAGTCAGCTCATTCCAGTAATCCACTTCCTCAAAAGGCATCTGCTCCACCGGTGCTCCTGTGATGATCATTCCATCAAATTTACTTTTCTTTATATCGGTGAATGTTTCATAAAACTTGTTCAGATGGCTGAGAGATGTATTCTTGGCTTCATGGCTCTCCACAGCCATAAATGTCACATCCACCTGCAGCGGTGTATTGGAAAGAGAACGCAGAAGCTGCAACTCTGTTTCTTCTTTCAGCGGCATCAGATTCAGGATCAGAATCTGGATCGGACGGATATCCTGGTGCATGGCACGTTTTTCGTCCATTACAAATATATTTTCTCTCTCCAGGATCTCCTTTACCGGAAGATCCCCCTGTGTTTTGATCGGCATTGTTTGCCCTCCTTATATATGAAGCGTCTCTTATAAAGGAGCCGCTCGGCTTTTTTCTTCAGATAAAAAGTATCTCCAGTCTGTACAGCCTTTACTGCACTCCGGCAAGTTTCCGAAAATCTTCTTCTGAAAGGATCGGAATCCCCAGTTCTCTTGCCTTTTTGTTTTTGGATGAATTGGACTGGATGTCGTTATTGATCAGATAATTGGTCTTTTTGGTAACTGAACCGGTAACCTTGCCTCCCAGGGATTCGATCAGCTCTTTGGCCTCACTTCGATTTCCAAAGTGCACCAGACTTCCTGTGATCACAAAATTCATTCCTTCAAAGATCTGTTCCTGTTTGGGACTGTCCTCCTGAATATGAAGAAATCTCATCAGATGATCCAGGCGGCGATTATTATCCTCATCCCTAAAATAAGCTACCAGATTTCCGGCAATGACCGGCCCGATGGTATCAATATCACTGACCTCTTCCAGACTGGCATGACGTATCCTGTCCAGATCATTGTCAAAATGACGGCAGATCACCTTTGCATTAGCCAAACCGATATTTGCGATTCCAAGACTGTAGATCACCCTTGGAAGTGTAGTCTCTTTCGCCCGTTCCAGACTTTCCATAAGATTATCATAGGATTTCTGCCCAAAGCCTTCCATTTCCACGATCTCATCTTTATACCGGCTGATCTCAAAAATATCGCCAAAGTCATGGATAAATCCCCTGGCAATAAATTTCTCCAGTGTTGCCTCGGAAAGTCCGTCGATATTCATGGCATCCCTGCTTGTAAAAAGCCCAAAGGATTTAATTTTCTTGGCCGGGCACCCCGGATTGACGCAGAAAAGACATTCCACATCGTTTTCTTTCTTCACTACCGTTTCCTGTCCGCAGGCCGGGCAGGTATGCGGGATCGGTGCATTACCGCTTCCGGTCAGATTTTCCGCAATCTGAGGAATGATCATATTTGCTTTGTATACACGAATGGTATCTCCGATCCCCAGCTTCAGTTCCTTCATGATACTGATGTTATGCACACTGGCCCTGCTCACTGTGGTTCCTTCCAGTTCCACCGGCTCAAAAATTGCTACCGGATTGATCAGTCCGGTCCTGGACGGGCTCCACTCAATCTCCAGAAGTCTCGTATCACGCATCTCATCGGCCCATTTAAATGCCATGGCGTTCCTTGGAAACTTGGCCGTAGTTCCCAGAGATTCTCCGTAAGCAATATCATCATACAATGCCACAAGCCCATCTGACGGAAAATCATTGGTCGTAACTGCTTCCGCAAAGTAATCCATCGCTTCATCCAGAGTTTCCGCTGTGACTTTTCGATATTCCACAACCTCAAAGCCCTGTTCATTCAGCCACCGAAACTGCACCTCCCTGGAATTCCGGAAATCCACTCCTTCCGCACTCACTAAAGAAAAAGCATAAAACCGTACGTTTCTCTTCGCTGTAATTTCGTTATTCAGCTGGCGGACAGAACCACTGCAGAGATTTCTGGGATTTTTGTATTTGGCATCTGCATCTCCGATGGTTTCGTTGATCTTTCAAAATCCGAATAGGTAATGATGGCTTCTCCGCGAAGTACCAGTCTCCCTTTAAAAGAAATTTTCAAAGGTATGTTCTTAAATACTCTGGCATTATTGGTAATAACCTCTCCCACAATACCATTTCCTCTGGTAACTGCTTTTAATAAGCTCTCCGTTTTCATAGGTAAGCACGATCGTTAAGCCATCCAGCTTCCAGGATAAAAGTGTAGGATGTTCCCCGATAAACTCTCTCAAAGCTTCTCTCTCTTTGGTCTTATCCAGAGACAGCATCGGTCTCTCATGTTCTTCCTTGGGGAGCTGCTCCACTGCCTCATATCCTACATTAACGGTTGGACTGTCTGCCAGAACGATCCCTGTTTCTTTCTCCAGTGCGCTCAGAGTGTCGTACAGGGCGTCGTACTCCACGTTGGACATGATCTCCCTGTCTTCCTGATAATAGGCCCTGGACGCTTCCCGGAGCTTTTCTCCCAGCTCTTTCATTTTTTTTATGGATGATTCGTTCATGGCTTCCTCCCGTCCTTTTTTCTGATTTTTCGGAGGAAAGCATCTCCTCCAGTTCTTTTCGTTCTTCCGGTCGGATCTCACGATATTTCCCCTCTTCCAGGCCATCAATATACAGATTCATGATCCGAACACGTTTCAGTGTTACGACTTTATATCCGAAATATTCACACATACGACGGATCTGGCGGTTCAGACCCTGGGTAAGGATGATACGAAAACTGTTTTTCCCTGTTTTTGTAACCTTGCAGGGACGTGTGACCGTATCAAGGATCGGCACTCCGCCGCCCATACCACGGATAAATTCTTCTGTCACCGGTTTATTCACGGTCACCTGATATTCCTTTTCATGGTAGTTCCCCGCCTTCATGATACGGTTCACCAGATCTCCTTCATTGGTAAGGAGAAGCAGTCCTTCGGAATCTTTATCCAGCCGTCCTATGGGATAGATCCGCACCGGATAATCCAGATATTCTGTTACTGTCATCTCATTCCGCTGTTGTCTGGTGCTGCAGACAATCCCTTTTGGTTTATGAAAAAGAAGCAGGATCTTTTTTTCCTGTTTTTTTACAGGCTTTCCGTCAATACAGATCTCCGCATCCGGAAGGATCTTCATTCCTGTGGAAACCAGTTCTCCATTAGCAGTAACTCTCCCCGCTTCTGTCAGTCGGTCTGCCTCTCTTCTTGAGCAGACTCCTATATCGCTTAAATATTTATTGATTCTGATTTTTTCGTCCATTGTTCTATTATATATTTTTTCCCACGTGTTCGCAACCGGTTATTTTTCTTGTATTTTCTTTCTCATTATTGTATGATAAACAGAAATATACTTAAATATCAGGAGGAAAAACATGTCAGAGCATACTCCACGTATGAACCGGCTGCTGATCTTTGTCGCTGTTTTCCTGTGTCTGATCTGCGGTATTCTCTTTACCCAGTCATCGGCCGGTCCTTTTGAAAGCAGCAGTACTTCCGTAGTTTCCATAAATACCAGCGATATTTCGACCATTGAACCAAGTTCAGATCGCGATCACCATACAGATGCATCGATATCTTCCGGCGCTCCCTCACCTTCCGCCACACCGTCTCCTGTTCCCACAGAGATTCCCGAAACAGAAAAGGTTTCGCCGGAGGCAGAAAACGGAGTCTGGACACCGGATGACACCAACTGGAAATTTATGGTTGACGGAACCGCCTATACCGGATGGCTTACCGACACAGATGGTCATCGATATTATTTCAATAAGGACGGAATCATGCAGACCGGCTGGATCACCCTAGGCAAAAAACGTTATTATCTGGACGAAGACGGAATCATGCAGACCGGAACCATCACCGTAAATGGAAAAAAATACACATTGGCAGCAGACGGTTCACTCAAAAAATGATCTTTCGTTATATCAGAGCAACAAAAATGCAGGTTCTTCCGGAACCTGCATTTTATTAACCCTTATTATTCTAACAGACCACTATAGACATAACCGGTCTGTCCATCATAATCAACCTGTATCCAGTCGCCTTCCTGCCCTTTCTTTTCAACTTCCGTTCCTGCAGAAAAACCACCGATAACCTCACCCTCTGAATCTGCGGAAGCACGAACATTACAATCCTCTGTAACTGTAAGCATTGTTCCTGCATCTGCGGAAGCACTGGCATCTTCACCAAGGCCCTGAAGGAATTCTGCCAGAGAGGGATCACTCTCCTGCGCAGCTTCATAGTCCGTCTTTACCTTTGTGATAAGCTCCTGCACATCCTTCTCAGATTCCAGTTTTTTCACATAGGCACTGATATCTGCATCGTCATCAGCACCACCTTTGATCTTCAGATTGCCGTCACTGCCCGTCTCCACATAAAACTGGCTCAGTGCCGGAACCGGAGTCTCAATTCCAGTACAGATATAATTAAAGACTACATAAACGACATACGAATCGTCCGTCAGTCCCTTCTTAGCGTAAACATTCTGTACCTCATACCCATCAATATAATCCCTTGAATTAATCTGCGACTCGTCAGCCGGCGTAAATCCGTCCTCAATCGTCTTAAGTGTTGCAATGTCTTTTTCCCCAAAAGCTTTATAATAGCTCTGAATCAGCTCGGTTACTTCCGTGCTGGCTTTTTCCATGGTTGTCTCCGCATCCGTATCTGCCGCGGAACTGGCGTCTTTCTTCTCGTCTGTCTCCCCATCATTTGCCGGAGAAGAAGGATCATTTTCCTGGTTACTTTGGGCTGTTGTCTGATCTTTATTGGAATTCCCCTTCTTACCTCCAACACAGGCGCGGACGCCAAAGATCAGAACAAGCACGATCACCAGAATGGCTCCGCCTAACATAAAATAGCGAAGGTTATCTGATAACCATTCTCTGAAATCATCCAAGTTCTTGTCCTCCTTATCATAACAACACGCCGGAACAATTCCCACTGTTCCGGGTAACACACCTGAAGGGAATCGAACCCCCGCACATGGTACCGGAAACCACTGCTCTATCCACTGAGCTACAGGTGCATAATGAAAAACATAACTTCTAAATTCAGGTATGAAATTATCAAAGTAGGTTTACACTGTTTATGATTTTAACACAAATCCATGAAATTGTAAAGATTTTTTTAAACAGTACATATTCATCACACATTTTATGGTTGCTGTTCACTCTGTTCTCCGTATCATTTTACGCACTTTAGTCATTTTTCCAGGCCAGAAGGGCGAACACATTCACCCTTCAAACCTGTATACCACATATTTTTCTGTCTGTGCAATAGGGGTACATCCTGCCTGACGGATATAGTCATGATTTGTAAGATCTACCGGAAGAACGAGATAATCGGTTTCCGTTCTTTTCAATACCTGCCGGAACTTATCGATCCCTACATCCATCTGATAACTGATCACATCCATGATCACTTTCTGGATCTGGTAGGCCTTGCTGTTTTCGTAGTTTCCTACCACAGTACTTCCTGCACGATACAGGATAAAATTACGATCCAGAACAAGGATCAGTGACGGATCATACTGTCTAGCCACCAGATTCAGCTCATTGTCAAAAACAACCTTGGGTTGTTCTTTATCGCAGTCCTGATGGATCACATCGCATACTGAGCGCAGCTCATTCGGGACTTTATAGATGTTTTCCGCCATCACATAATCTTTTGCAATGCCGGGAACAGGTGTCCCCGTAGTGACGATCACTGCCGCAAGGATCAGCGCTGTTACAGCCTTCAGCCATCGAAACCTTACCGCTTCTACGATCCGTACAGCATAATAGGCAGCACCCGGGATCACCGGAAGGATCCAGATAAAACGATAATATTCACTTTCAAAATGTACCTTTGGTATCACATATTTTACAAGAACCGGATTATATACCGTAAGTGCCAGAAAGACTAGATAATACAGGAACACTCTGGATTCTTTTCTCCTGCGGTAAAAAATATCCCAGAGTATACCTGCCAGAAAAAATACAGGCAGCAG
>ENA-OQDM01000415-OQDM01000415.1-human-gut-metagenome-genome-assembly--contig:-NODE-415-length-25808-cov-1.208559_pt1 | contig 25808 bp, 34 predicted proteins | sample MGYA00242772_ERZ504605 | MGnify/ENA primary metagenome ERZ504605 (study PRJEB26092, sample SAMD00036348) | human gut metagenome | host: Homo sapiens | study: EMG produced TPA metagenomics assembly of... | reverse complement strand
CTGGTGGTGCGGCCGCCCTGCGCGGGGCATCGCGTTCCGCCGCGTGCTCGGCTATATGCCGCAGCAGCAGGGGCTATACGAAAGCTACACAGGCCGCACCACAGCACCTCGCCCGAATCGGCGGCCAACCCGCCGGTAATGATGCCGATCAGCGTGCTTTTCCCCGCGCCGTTCGGCCCCAAAAGGCCATACAGGCCCGGGCCGAGGGTGAGCGACACCCCGGCCAGAGCCTGTTTGGTTTTCGGCCTGCCCTGCCCGCGGCGGTGCAGCAGCGGGGCGGGTAGCAGATAGGTTTTGCGCAGATCGTTCAGTTCGAGATCGATTTCATGCATCTGGTCCATAGTGACGTCCGTTCTTGTCCGCGAAAATCTTGTATGCTTGCGTATCAGCCGATTTTTTCAAAATCGCGGTAGTTGGCATTTCCTGACCAATAGTCCGCTTTGGAAATCAGTGCATAGCGCCTCTCGCCGGTCGAGACGTATTTAGACGCACCATCGTCTGCCTGCACAGCGGCAGTATCTTGCACTCCGGCTTCCACGAGATAGGTGTCGGCATCTTTCGCTGCAACGACAGCGCAAGCGGTATCTTTATCATAGAGCGAGTAGGTCAATGTCCATGGGGAAGGTTCCTTGTCGCTTTCCAATACATAAAATCCGTCCGCATATTGTGAGTCTGCACCAGCATTTGAGCATTGCTCAAATAGTAGTTTGCCATCGTCGGCATAGTAAAGGTTCACATAGCTGACTGCCTGATCGGGCACCGTGTACCCCGCCAATTCGGTGTCTTGCCCAGTGGAAAGGTCAAGGAGATGAAAATGATCGCCCTTTTGATAAACCAGCGTTTGACCGTAAACGGCGGCAGGTTGCAACACGCTGGAAGATTCTGTATAGAGAACGGCTTGCTCCCCAGTGACCGGGTCATAGGTGAACCATTCCGAGTTGTCGCCGGACGTGCTTTTCAAAAGCAGTTTATCACCTACAACGCCTTTGATCCATGTGCTGTCCATGGAAAACATCTTTTCGCAGGTTCCGGCAGTTGGGTCGATGCGTACCAGAAAGCTTTCCATTGAGTTGTCGGAGGTTTCCCACATACAGGCATAAATAAAATCCCCGTCTGTGACCATTGGGCGCAGAAACTCTTGGTTGGCTGCAAAGGTGATCGTTTCGGTTCGGTCGGAACCGTCTAACCCCATCGTTTCGATGCGCGGCAGGGTTGCGTTTTCTTCGGCATGAACATTGCCCGGATAAAACAGTACCAGATTTTGACCGACAATTTCCGGCACGATGCCGCCCGCCGAATAGGGAAGATACCCGTTACAGGCGGCTGTATTGTGCGCACAGTTCGGTTGGGAGCATAGTAAAATCTGCTGCATGGTGTCGTAATCGCAATACATCAGCGAGGTGGAATCGTCACTTCGGACTGCTGCGCTCACAAAATAAAAGCCCTTTGCGCCTGCGGCACCGTAAGACCAGCCATCATTACTTTGCAAAAGTGTCAGCGGTTTGGAGACAATGTCCGATGCAGCTTGCGATTCTGCTCCGCTTTGTTCAGAGGTTACAGTGACATTCTTGGCACTGTCATGCGATGAACAGGAAACCAAGACCATCATTCCAAAGAGCGCTGCCACATATAAAAATTTGTTTTTATTCATAACAACTTCCCTCAAAGTATTCTAAAATGGACAGACACAAACTATGTCTGCCCATTTTGTATCGGGTTTGTTTCGGGACGGATATTCAAAACGCCTGTGCACCGGCATTTCGATGGGATCTTGCGGGATGCACCGCATCCTCTTGGCTCACCCACATTCTATCACGCTCCGGCAAAGATTTCAAATAAAACAGCGAAACTGCAAAAATTCGTGCGCAACTGCAAAAAAAAGACCGGGCGCGTGAAAGCGTCCGGCCTTTTCCGTATCGTCAGAGCATTATTTCAAAAACTGTGCGACCCGCTTAAACACCAGTTCCTGCCGTTCCGGCGTCGGGGTGCTTTTGGGGTTGCCCCGGCGGCCTTTGTTCTGTTGGCGCAGCGCACGGGTAAGCTCGGTCATCAAATTGATCTGCTCGTCGGTCAGACCGTCAACCGAAACGACCGCGGCTTTCTCGCCACAGGCAAGATAATCGATTGAAACACCGAAGCAATCCGCCATGCAGGCGGCGGTCTGCAAATTGGGATAGGTGCGCCCGTTCTCGTATTTGGCGATGGATGCTTCGCCCAGCTTTTGGCCTGCATCGGTGATTTTTTTCGCCAGCGTCGCTTGAGAGTACCCTTTTTCTATGCGCAGACGTTTGAGCCTGCCTGCAAAATCGATCATCATCTGCGTCAACCTCCTACTGCTTATAGTGTATCGGTTTGACATCGGACAAATATTCAGATACTATGATTTATAACATCGCATTTGTCTATAACGGGGCAATTTGGCTTGACAACGAAAGAGGGGCGCGCTATTTTGGATACAATTTCAAATGTTAAAAATCCAACGACGAAAGCCGGTGACGGTATGTTGCACATTCTGCTGTGTGACGATGACGCGATATTTACCGAAACACTGAAACGACTGATCGAAGCACAGCCGGAGTTCAACCGCCGTTATATGCAGATCGAATGCGTCCATGACCCCAACGCACTGAAAAAGGCAGCCGTGCAAAAAGCCGACATGATTTTTCTGGACATTGATATGGGCGATGTGAACGGCATTGCACTTGCGCGGCAGATGCGCACGATCCGCAAGGACGCGGTGCTGATCTTTGTGACAAATTACGGCGAATATGCCGCCGAGGGATACGAGGTAAGTGCGTTTCGCTTTTTGCCCAAGCTTCAGCTGGCCGAAAAATTGCCGGACTATTTTCGGCAGGCGCTGGCAGCCTGCCGCAGCCGTACCCGCACGCTGAATGTTCTGTGCGACGGCGAGGGTACGAACATCGTGCTCGACGAGCTGGTCTACGTCGAAACCGAGGAACGGATGCTGATTTTTCATCGTGCAGAACCGGCGGCACCGCTGAAAAGCCGCATGAGCCTGCGCACACTGGAAGAGAAACTGGCAGAGGATGGTTTTTTGCGCATCCACAACAGCTTCTTGATCAATATGAGCTATATTGCTGCCCTGCAAACAAGCGGTGTTACGCTGACCACGGGCCAGACGCTTCCCGTCAGCTTGCACGGGTATAAGACGATCAAAACAAAATACATGGCATGGAGAGGGCGCGGCTGATGGGATATGCGTTGAGTATTTTGATGAGCGCCCTGCAGACATGGTTAAACACAAAATTGTGGGACAGCTTTTTTACAAGACGGTTCAATGGGAAAGCGTTCTGGGCGTATTGGGTAATATTGACTGCCGCCATTACTGTGTCCGTAAATATTCTGCCGAATGATTTTCGATATAGTTATTGCAGTTGATTTTGTAATGGAACTTGCCCTTTTTTATGGAATGTGTTTGACGCTGTACTGCGGCCGCTGGGATAGGCGTTTGTTTGTAGTAATCACGGGCTATGCCTGCTTTTTTTCCATTGCAACACTATCCGAAAAGGCATGGCTGCTTTATTCGGGTATGACGCAGACGGAGTATGTATATAATAAACCGTTGTACACCGCGTTCCTCTTTTTGCGGTGGCTGTGCGTTGTGGCGTTTGTTATGCTGGTTCGGCATTTTCACACACCGCCGCAAGAAAACGAAAAGCCGCGCGCATGGATACCTGCATCAACACTGTTCCCACTGTGTACATTGTTTGTGCTTTACCGGGTGTACAACGCAGGAAGTGCCGCAGGTGAAAATGATGCATGGACGTTTTGCCTGCTTGTGCTGTGCGCGGTCGATATGGTCGCGCTGTTTCTGCTGGATCAGTTGGAATCCACCGCCCAGATGCGGGAGGCACTGGCCGTTGCACACCAGCGCGCCGAGGTGCAGAGCGCCAACGTCAAGGCGCTTGGCAACTCCTACACGGCACAGCGCAAAATGACGCACGAGTTCCGCGGCTATCTGTTCGCACTCTCCGATATGCTGGCAAACGGCGATACAGCGGCCGCGCAGACCTACCTTGACGAATTGAAGGTGCGCCAAACCGAGCGCATCCTGCTGGTGAATACGCACAACCCGATCATCGACGCGATTCTCAATCAAAAGGGCTATGCGGCCAAAGAACAGGACATCGATCTGCATTTCGAGATCAACGACCTTTCCGACGTAGCGATCCCGTCGGTCGACCTGACGGTCGTGATGAGTAATTTGTTGGACAACGCCATCGAAGCCTGCCAAAAACTGGAAAAGGCGCAACGCCGCATGACTGTGAAAGCAATCTATAACAAAAGCGACAATCCGCCAACGCTGTTTTCTCGGTCGAAAATGCCAGCAAGCCGGTCGAAATTTTCGGCGACCATATCCCCACCACCAAGCCGGAGCCGGAATTGCACGGCTTTGGTCTGCCGAATGTGATGGATATCCTGCACAAATATGATGTTTTTTATTTGATGGATTATAAAGACGGCTCTTTCTTGTTCTGCCTTGAATGGCCGGATGCCGCCAACGAAAAAGCCGTTGCTGCTGCACAAAAATAGGCAAAACTTGCAGTTGCGCACGGATTTTTTCAGTTTTGCCGTTTTTCTGGTCTTTGCGGCTTGATTGGTCTATCGTATTCAGCAAGGGGGCGCACAGCATGGAACACCTTGCCGAAACGATGACCGATCTTTTGCTTCGGCACAAGTATATCACCGAGGAACAGGCCGAGTGGTGCCACTATATCTACATTGAGTGCGGCGACTGCCAGCGCGCCGTGAGCCGCAGCTGCAAGAATCTTCTCTGCGTCTTTGATACGACCGGTGCGCCGGTAATCGTGCCGGTGCATGATGTGGAATACCTGTTCAGCACCACTGTGGACAAGTCCGAATGCCGCGCCATCCTCACGAAAGCCAACTTCTGTGAGCTGTACAAAGGCTGGATCGACGAGCATATCCGTAACCCTCACGCCTGCCCGTTGAATGATTTGTACGTCAACTGGGAGGCCCCAGACCCTTGCGCAGCGAGGATTTTTCTGAATCGGTAAACAGGCGCCAAATAACAACAATCCCCAAGGTGACGTATGTGAACTGCACCCCATTTGTTAGACAGTATGATATACTATCTAACAGATGGGGTGATTTATTATGTCAAGAGGAAAACCGAACAAACGATATACGCCGGAGTTCAAGAAAATGGTTGTAGAAACCATGAAAAAAGAACATCTGAGTATCTATGCAGCAATGCAGGAATTTGGAATTAACGACCATAAAATTATAGAGCGCTGGGAACGCATTTATTTGGAAGAAGGGCCGGAAGGCTTGTCGGTTGAGCGACGGGGCCGCAGCAGCACTGGTCGGTCAAAGAAGCTGCCAAAAGAGGTAGAAGAAGATCTGTTGGCCGAAGTGCAGCGACTGCGTGCGGAGAATGACTACCTAAAAAATTTGCAAGCCTTGGTTTTGGAAGACGAGCGACGCCAGCACAAAAAACGCTGGTAGTTCAGAAGCTAAGGCAAAAACACGCACTCAGTATTCTGCTCTCAATCGCTCAACTACCCCGTGCCACTTTCTACTATCATTTGAAGCAGATGCAGAAAGAAGACAAATATGCATCTGTTAAGGAAGAAATCACAACGATTTACCACGAAAACAGGGGCCGGTACGGCTATCGCCGGATCACGGCAGAACTTCGCAAGCGCAATTTCCTCCTGAACCACAAGACTGTCCAGCGGCTTATGAAAGAGTTGGGCTTAGTTTGCCGTGTCAGGATGAAGAAGTACCGCTCTTATAAGGGAGAAGTGGGCAAAATTGCGCCAAATCTGTTAAACCGGGACTTCCACGCCGAAAAGCCGAACCAGAAGTGGGTCACCGATGTGACAGAGTTCAGTTTGTTTGGAGAGAAGCTCTATCTCTCTCCCATCCTTGATCTGTGCAGCAGCGATCTGGTCAGTTACACCATATCGGATCGTCCTGCACTCAGCATGGTAACCACCATGCTGGACGAGGCGTTTGCAAAGATCCCGGCCGAAACAAACCTGATTCTCCATTCTGATCAGGGCTGGCAGTACCAACACAAACAATACCAACAGATGCTCCGGGAGAAAGGTGTTCGCCAGAGTATGAGCCGCAAGGGAAACTGTCTGGACAATGCTGTGATAGAAAATTTCTTCGGGCTGCTCAAAAGCGAGCTGCTGTATTTGCAGGAGTTCCGCTCCATGGAACACTTCAAACTGGAACTGATCGAATATCTAGATTACTACAACAACCGCAGGATCAAGGCAAAGCTAAAGGGCTTGCCGCCTGCAATTCACAGACAGCAAGCCCTTTCGGCTGCTTGAACAATTTTTACTTCAGAATATTGTCTAACTTTTTGGGGGCACTTCATATGCCGCCTTGGGGATTGCTGCTTATTATACTCACTATATGTGTCAGCCTCTAAAATCGGCCAAAGCACTGGCTATCAAATCTATTGGCGGCGAAGATATAGATGGCTCTTCTTTCTGCGAATTCCGAGTGCGTCCCATGGTCTGCTTTTCTAAGTATTCCTGCACGATTTGCTCAATCAAGGCGCGGTCCGTCTGCTGAAAAGACTTCGTTGCTGCCTTTTCATAGCATAGAATTGCATCGGCAAGATACTGTGCCTTGCCCCTGTCACGCTGCCGTTCCAAGTATTCTACGGCACGCACATGGTCTGGATTTTCCATGTCGAAGCGAACCGTAAAGCGCCCCCGGTCCTTTTTCAGCTTCATGGTTCATCACTCCCCTGTCACGGTGCAGCGGTAAAGATACTCAAAGCCCTTGGCATTGGCATTCACGTCCTCCACAAAGACGGGGTGTGCCACCTTTCCGGATGTTTCGATTTGCCGCCGCAGCAGGCAGGCACCGCCGCCTACGAAAATCACTCGTCCCGTGCGCAGGTCAAGCTGACGCTCGCGCAATGCACCCAGCATATCATTGACAAACTCCTGCGCCTGATATTCCACCAGCGCGGCGACTTCTTCCCCGTAACTGCTTCCCTGCCCCCCGCAAGAGAATAGCATCCACATCCGTTTCCTCCAGCAGAACATCCAAGTCCGAGCTCGCCTTGGAGCGGATACGGTTGTACAGCAGGATCACGCCATTTTCCAGCGAGTCACAGGTAGACAGGTCGGCGTGGCCGTTCTTCAGCATCAGATAGTCCGCTGTAAAGCCTCCCACGTCCAGAATCAGCGCGCGCGGCACGGTTGCCAGCTCGCCCAACATCATGGCCGCCGCTGCAAACGCCTGCGGATAGCACTGCACATCGCGGATCAGGATGCTGTACAGCTTGTCACGGTAGGAGAAGTAGATGGGTTCCTTGCGTTTGAAGTAACGCACGAATGCCTTGTTCTGTGTGCCGAAATGTGCGGGCGGCAGTCCGATGGCAAGGTCAATGGGCATCAGCCCGGAAGTATAAGCGTTCTGTGCTTCGATTTCCTCCGCAATGGCAAATAGCGACAGGATAAAGAACCGCTCGTCTGTGGTTTTGTCCTTCTGGTACGGGATACGCTGCGCTGACAGCGTATAGTAACTGCCGCCGTATTTCAGTATATCCCTGCCGTAAGGTCTGGTTTTGCTTTTTTGTACACCGGAAACAATGGCGTTTCCATGGACGGTTTTGACCTGTTTGTTGCCGTGGTCGATAGCAATAAGCATAACATCAACTCCCTTCGATGCTTATATTTACCTTATACGTTTTGAATACGTCATTTCCCAACAAATTTACGCATTATTTTTCTTATACGCAATAATACGCATTATTTATTTGTTTGCATTTCCCCGGCGGGTGCGCTATAATGGGCAAAGTAAGTAAAAACACAGGAGTCCGCCATGAACAAAACGCTTGAAATCAGTGCTATGCAGTATGATTTTCATATATTGACTAATACTAACCAAAAGTAGCGCTCAATTTTCGCAACGGCACCTGCTACGCTTATTTTGAGGTGAGAAGTTTGGAAAATATCTATCTTGAAATCGGCAAACGCATCCGGCAACAGCGAAAAGCCCACGGCCTGACGCGAGAAGAGTTCGCAGAAAATTTAAGTACAACCATGCAATATATCAGTCGTTTGGAACGGGCAAAAAACAAGGTATCAATCGAATATCTGTACAGAATCGCCGATGCATTGGACTGTTCAATTTACACCCTGCTGCCAGCCACGCAGTTACCCCAAAGAAAATTCTTTTCGGAGGAGCTGATGTATCAACTGGATCACTGTTCGCTCAAGCAAAAGCAGTTCATTGCCAATTATGTCACTTGGTTCTTGCAGCAGGACATCGGCGGGGAAAGCGACACATAAAACAGGAGCAACTTATATGCTTTGGATGTATATGGCGATGCTGGAAACAGCGGAACAGAAAGATAAAATCGCCTATATTTATGAAAACTATGCAGGGATGATGTACCATGTAGCCATCGGTGTGGTGGGAGAACACTATTTGGCGGAGGACGCCGTACATGAACCTTTTTGCGTCTGATACGGATAATAGATGAAGTGGAAATCGATGACGCAAAGAAGCTCAAACGTTTTCTTGTACTGTTAACACACAGCAAAGCGGTGGACGCCGTGCGCAAACTGAACAAGATGAAGCCAACGAGCGATGATGAGCTTGCGAATCATCCCACAACCGAGAATGGCCCCGAGGACGTTGCGCTGAACGCAATCGCTTTTTAGGAGCTGGTTGCTTTTGTGAAACAGATGGATGACAAGTACAGAGACCCTTTGGATTTGCGCATGATGGGATACTCCATCCAGGAAATTGCCGAAATTTTGGAAATCACGCCGCAGAATGCAAAAGTACGGCTTCACCGGGCAAGGCAGATGATTCTGAAAGAAATGGAGGCACAAGATGAATCAGCAGGAAAACCGTGAAATCCGTATCTCGCCAGATGCCTTGATTGCACTTGTAGTGGCTGAGGCTGAAGATCGGGAGCTATCCGCCATGCCGAGTCTGGAAGAGATGAACGCGGCCTTCCATCCTTCGGAAGAATTTCAGAAGAAGATGGACAGGCTGCTCAAGCAGGCCAAACGGAAACAGGAACGTAAAGGTGCCTGGCGCGCTACAAAGCGGCTGTTCGTGGGTGGCCACGACGGTCGTGACGGCGTTTGCTTGCATACTGATGCCTGTGCAGGCTGTGCAGGAGGCGGTGGTATCCACCGTGCTGAATTGGCGGGATCAGTTTGTGGAGATCCTCTATTCCAAGGAAGATGATCCAAATGCAGTGATTCTGCTCCAAAATGTTGAATTGACCTATTTGCCGGAAGGGTTTACAGAGACGCCTTCTAATAGAACATCAAACACCAGTTTTTGGAATGAGTATCAATCAGAAAACGGCGAATGGTTAACAGTACGGATATTGCCCATACAAGATAAACAATCAACTTTTGTTGATGACGAATATACCCATTATTATCAGATTTCTTTTGATGGAATCGACGCTGTTTTGGGTTCCACTATAGACGGGAGTAATGTATTAGTATGGCAGAATGATGGCTTAACCTATCAAGTGAGTTCCAGTTGTGACTTATCCGAGATAATCAGTGTCGCTGAAGGGATAAAGTTGGATAGTTCATCAAATGGATGACAGCAAGATAAATTTCAAAAATGTTATTTATGGGTGTAACCTTTTTCATTTTCATACGAATAGAAGGTATGAGGTTTCCATACAAAAGAGGTGTACATATCATGAAAAAGTTTTTGCGCAGTCTGCTTGCTATAACTCTTCTGCTTGGTATTGTCAGCACAACGGCTCTTGCTGCGGAGCCCCGTTGGCGGAATGTAGCATCCATCAGCCCTAGTATGTCGGCGTATGATGGAAGCTATACAAGTGCTATTATTGCTTTGGAGGGTACAACAAAAAATAGAATGTACGCTTACACTATATGAAAAGGGCTTTTTCGGAAACTATACGCAGGTATCTCAGGTCAGTGAGACTTACAACGGTCCTCGCCATGAGTTTGTCGGTTATTATGCCATTAAATCCGGGACAACGTACAAACTAAACACCACCGCCAAAGTCACCCGAAACGGTGTAACCGAAACCGTTTCAACCGACTTTGAAAAGCGCTGCTGACCCCAGCGTCCGCCCGCTCCCTTAAACCTTCCACAATCCAAACACGGGAACCTCTAAAATACAGCCGGGATGGCCTGCCAAACCTTCCTGGCTGTAGTCGAAATATGAAACCACATCCCCAAAGCATACGTACGAATATATAGTATACGCATTTATATCTCTTGTATGGAGGATGTGGATATGCTTGCCTTTTATGTCGCCATTCTCGACACTGAGGAGCAGAAGGATAAATTCACCGAAATTTACACCACCTGGTACATCATCCCGTAGTAGGTGGTGTACCAGGTGGCGCGCGCCATCACCCATGATGATAAACTTGCCGAGGATGCGCTGCACGAGACCTGCCTCGAGCTGATCGAGAAGATCGATTCCATCCGCACGGACAACGCCAAACAGCTCGCCTATTACCTGCGCATGGTCACACGGAATCGCACCATCGACTTCATGCGCAAGTGGGATCGCCGAAGTGCGTTATCTTATGACGCGGTGGATGTGGAACCAGCATCCCTACATGAAGATGCTGCGGATGTCGTATTAACCAAAATGCGGTTGGAAACAACGTTGAAAAGCCTCGATGAGATGCCACCCGTTTACCGCACCGCCTTGATTTTGCGTGTGCAGGGGTATTCCATCAAGGAGATTGCGCACATAACAAATAGCAGCGCCGCGGCCGTCAAAACCCGCATTCATCGGGCCAGGCAGCTCCTTTTGCAGAATTCTCAGAATGACCCATAATACTAACTCATAATACCGCACAAACGACTTTACAAACCGAGCTGACACAAGGTAAAATGGAAAACAGCACCTCGCTTGTCCGGCACAGCGCGGCAGCGCTGTTTGCGGTGCTGTTTGGCATTCCAGCCAGGGGGAAATCATCGTATGCTCAGAATTGCCATATGTGATGACAGCCAGTTGTGGCTTCAAAAAATTGAGACATTGACAAGGGGTTACTTGAAAAAGATTAATGTCAAATACAGACTCGATCTTTATCAATCGGGCGAAAAGCTGCTGAAAAGCATCACCTCACCGTATGACATCGCGTTATTGGACGTCGATCTGCATAGCACGAACGGCATTGAAGTCGCCTCGCAGCTGCGAGCTACCAATCCACAAATCGTGCTGATCTTTGTCTCGGAGTATGTGGAGTATGCTCCGTTCGGTTATGAGGTGGACGCGATTCGGTATCTGCTCAAAAACCACCTGGAGCAGGCTTTTGACCGGGTGATGAGCGAGGCCGTCAAGAAGGTGCGGGAAAAACACCTGCGGTATGCCATTGTCACCGACGCAGGCAATGTGATGGTCAAGTTTGAGGACATTCTCTATGTCGAGGGACAGAAGCGCAAGGTAACGTACCACCTTCAAAACAACAACCGAGCTTCGTATGATTGCAATGAATCGCTCGGTGATGTGGAAGCACGGCTCGGCACTCAGGGCTTTTTGCGAACGTACCGGACGATCCTGGTCAACATGCGGCATATCTGCTTTCTCAACCGAACCCATCTGACTTTGACCGATGGCACGGACCTCCCGGTCAGCAAACAGAACAGCAACGAAATTATGCAGCCATACAACTTATGGGTGGGCGCTTTATGATCGAACAAATATCCTTACTGACCGTGGATTTGATTGGACATATTTCCTGCCTGCTGTTGTGTACCGCGTTGTTCCGACGGACCTGCGCAAAGCGGCAGTTGGTGTTGGCATTCCTGGGAACATTGGCCGCAGGCTATCTCATCACCGTGGTGCCCGTTATCAGGGAATTCCCGATCAAGGCGATTCTGCTAGTCATGGTGTTCACCGTCTTTTGCCATGCTTGCTATGAGGGCAAGATTCTGACGCAATGCTTGTGTGCAGTTTTCAGCTATGTCATTATGCTGGCCCTGGATACGGCAGCCATCTTTCTGTTCTGCAACTGGGTGGGGATGCCGCGAGAGCAGATATTTGCTGACCCGCAGCTTTATATGATTTGTGCATTGTTCTCTTATATTGTTATCTTTGTGGTTTCTTTTGCCATTTGGCGATTTGCGCAGTCATGGACAAAAATTGAGAAAATTTCAGTATCCGGCTTTTTGGCTATGCTGGTTTTTCCGCTGGTGTCACTAGGAACCATAACATTTCTTTTCCAGGTAACGGCCAAAGACCACAGCGTCAGTCACTGGGCCATCGTAAACGCACTGGGATTGGTGGCCGCCAACGCTGTTTTGATGGGCCTGCTGCACCACATTGAGCAGGAAGCCGAGGAGCGAAAGCAAAACGTGGCACTCCAACACCAGTTCGAAACTCAATTGGAAAAAACGCAGGTTTTGCTGGAGGCCCAAACCGCCCAACGTAAGCAGACCCACGATTTCAAACACCATCTCTCGGTTCTCGGCGGTTTGCTGCAGGAGGAAAATTTGGCGGCCGCCAGGCAGTACCTGGCGGAAATCTCCGAGACAGGTCAATTGGATGCGTTGGCTGTCCATTCCAACAACCCGGTGGTGGACGCCATTTTGAACCAAAAGTATGCGCAGGCCTGTGAACTGGGGATTCAAGTGGATTTTGCCATCAACGATCTTGCCGAGTTCCCGCTTTCCAACAAAGAGACGGTAGTGGTACTTTCCAACCTGCTGGATAACGCAATCGAGGCGTGCAAGACGCAGAAGGGAACACGATTGATTCGCGTCAAGATTCAGTGTTCGGAGGAGAAAACCATTCTTTCCGTGATGAATACCATTGACAAAGCGCCCGTAATGGAAAATGGGTTGCCTGTAACGACCAAGGCCAATCCACTTGCGCATGGATATGGACTGCAAAACATCGTCTCCATTTTGGCAGATCATGGCGCCTGTCCGGCCATTCTGTGCCAGGACGGCTGGTTCCAGTTCTCCACGGTACTGTTTCATCAGACTATTTCGCCTGCGCCGGAGCACGATCAAATTACACAAAAATCCCTTTGATTTTTCTACGCATGTCATTTCGGGACATATTTTGAACGTTTCGGGACATATTCCTTGCCAACTCGCAAACAGGATGCTATTTTTAAGCCAAAGAGGTGAAGCGGTTATGCTCCATCCGGCTCAGAAAATAGCATCCTTTTTGTGGCCAAAAACTGATCCCGGCGCAGGACTACGAGTGGCTGTGTACGGATTACAACGCCGGTTGCTGGCGGCAGTCTTTTATCCGATTTTGTTTTTGATCGGTCTCCTGGTCTCGGATGTATATTCCACCGTTCTGTTCTTTGTTGTCTTTACCAGCCTGCGGCACCGCGTCGGCGGTCACCATGCGGGCTCGGCTATACGGTGCCTGATAAATTCTTCGCTGATCGTTCTGTGCGGTCTGTTCTTATACCCGCAGATTACAGCCGGATGGCCGGTGGTGGGGCATTCACTGGTGGGAATGATCGCCTGTCTTGTGATTGGCCTGGCAGGTCCTTGCAATGACCCCCACATTGCCATGACGCCAGCAGAACTCGATCGAAATCGGAAGCGGATGATGTGGGAGCTGCTCGTATTGGCAGTAGCTTTCAGCGTGCTTCCACTCCTCCCTTGGGGAGTTTGGCTTAGTAAAACTGCAGCGGCGGCCGTTACCCTGGCGGCCAGTATGCTGATTGCAGGAAAAATACAGAATGGAGGTTTTACCCATGAACAAGAATGACAACCGATTCACCGAAGCGCTGGCTTCGGCACTGCACAAGATGGTGGAACGGGAACGCAGCGGCGCTGTGGACTGCTATGGCTGGAACTATCAGCCAAGCGGCCGGAAGCTCTAACAAGAGATCCTAATGAAACCAAGAAGTAACCCCGCCTCTATGGATAGAACACCCATATGCAAAGATACAATAACTGACGCAACACGAACAAGAAAGAAGGTTATTTATGAAAAACTTCTTTTCACTATTACTCGCATTAATGTTCAGTTGTACTTTTACGGTTTGTGCATTTGCAGCAGAACCCTACGCTGAAAATAGTAACCCGCCTACCTTACAGGATACCTTACAGGAAATATTGGATAATCCAACTTATTCAAACGCTTACAAAAGAGGCCGCCAAGAAAAAGTGTGATTATTTAATGAGTGTTCGCGATTCTGGACCGTCTGCCTTAACCCGGGCAAGTAATAGTATGACAATTTATGTCCCACATACGCGCCAACCTAATGGTGTTAGCTGTGGTCCCTCTACAGTGCGACAAACACTGGCTCATTATGGTCTTGTGAAAAATTTGTCCACAATTATGTCGGAAATGAGTGATGCTAGTAAACCGGCCACCTATTGTTACAGTCCAACCAATGGCATCTTTGAGATTTCGAAGATGTTTTACTATATTAATACTAGCTTGTATGGAGAAGGCGGTGACCCTACAGGGGTTGTTTATATGGCTTTGTGGAAAAATGGTGCATATACATCTTCCCAACAAATGCTGAATATGATGGCCAGCGTAATTAGCAACAATAACCCTCCAATCTTACATACAGGTGCCATTCAAGGAACAAAGCGGACCAGCTATAATGACACGAGCAAATGGCCAATTAATATTAGTTCCGGCCATTTTATGAGCGTTAGCGGATATAACCTTTCTAATGCAACAATCCAGGTAACTGATCCTGATGTAACAAATCAACAGTCTTCTAGTTCTTATTCCTCGGGCAAATATTACATCAATTCTTCGGTCGTATATTCCACCTGTGACTATTTTGCGGCTTGAAATGTAGCGCGTCAAAAAGGAACTCTACTATGAACCATGATAGGTTATTCCATAAAGGGACGGGTACAGTGCAATCAAAAAAATTATATTTTGTTCTATCTATAGTCATTGTTTTAGGTGTCACAATTTGTTTTTTCTGGCGAGTTTGGCATACTTCTGATCGATTGGTGACGATCCACGGCGAAATTATTACATCGCAAGCTGTAGATATGTACAGTCAGATTGATACAATAGGCAGAACAGACTTAAAGGTGATCGGCTTCTTGGACAATAACATTATTTCTTGTTATTGGATACAAAATGCGCGTACACTTTCAAATGCGGCCCAAGAGGAAGAGTTTGAAGAGCTTTTGGTCACAGCCGATTACAAAAGCGGCGACACAAGGCTCATCAGAAGAACGAATACCTCTCCCATTTCCTCTGTGGATCCGTTTTTGTTTGATTGCCAAACATTGTATTCGTTCCCTTTCCGTAATGGAACCGTGAGCATTATTATGACAGATCTTGTCACAGGTACAACGGAAACGCTTTTAAGAGATGCCGCTGCGGCAACGTCATTGGTTGGATTTGCTAAAGTTGATCAGGACACAGCAGCATTTCTGGTAACAGCCGATTCACAATTGCAAATGGTCCTGCTGTGGAACAGATCCACAGAGAGGCTACTTGAAATTTTTAACACCGCCAATCTATCGTTAGAAAGGCCTCCACAAATTACCGCCATTGCCTCAGATGGAACCTATTTATACTATTTAATGAAAGAAATGGACGGAAGCAATTGGTTGCAGTGCAATTCAATAAACGGGTCGGTTTTGTGGAGGAAGAATCTAGCATTGCCGGAATATGAAGACGCGCAATATACGGCGGACCAACTCTATATTCAAGATCAAACCTTTTTTATAAAGTGGTACAATTGCGGGAGTGCACCCTATTTTACCGTTTTACAAAAGGAAGACACAGAATTTTCGCGGCTACCCATTCCACAGTGCACCCCCTGTTATTTGTTGACCCCACATCCGATTGCCGAGGAATGGCTTCTGTTTAGCACATTTCCCGAGCAGCAGGCATATTTGAAAAAGGATTTTGCTCATCTTGTTTTGTATAACCTAAAAACAGCCACATGGCAATCCGTCCGATTGGATATGGGCACGGAAACAAACTACCGTCTTTTTGCAAACGAAACAGGAAACGTCATTGCTCAGATTTATGCTGAAAACGGGGACAACACAAAGCTTATCCAGTATCCGTGTGCAAATCTGATAAAATGAACCGAGTTGCACATAATGAATGAAGCGCCGGACATCAAGACGAATGAACCTCAAAATGCAGATGCGGCCCCGTCGCGCGGCCGGTGTGGCCGACGTAGGCAATGACCTGCCCGGCTTTGACCTGCTGGCCTGCGGTGACGCAGATGCTCGAGCAGTGCGCGTACAGTGTCGTCAATCCACCGCCGTGGTCGAGCTTGACGTGGTAGCCATAACTGCCGCCCCAACTGTCGAGGGCGTTGGCGATAGTGACGGTGCCGTCGGCAGCCGCCAGGATCGGGTGCCTTCGGGCACAGCGATGTCGGTGCCGCTGTGGTAGCTGGTTTCGCCAGTGATCGGGTCGGTGCGGTAGCCCTGCGGCGAGGTGATCGTGCCCGCCACCGGCAGCGGCCATTGCAGCGCGCCGCCACCCAGCGTGGTGTCGGAGCCGGGCGTTAGGATCTCGCCACCCAGTTCCCCCATACCTTACTGAAAGTTTCCGATATATGCGGCCTTACCGGCGAAATCGGCTTCCATGACACGGACACCGGCTACCTTGTCAGCTTTCCCGATGATGACGGCAAAGCCGATCAGCGGATGGCCGAGTATAAGAAGCGGCTTATCGATCTTGAAAACAATATCTGGAATCGGTAATTTGTGACCCGCCGGGGAAATTCATATAAATAAAATGGCAGCCCCTTCTGCTGAAATTGCATCAGCGGAAGGGGCTGTATTTATATTGTATTCAGTATTTCCAACGCCCTTGACAGGGGCACCACTTTCTGGCACTTGGCCTTTTGGGAATCATATCTCGCTTTCTTACCGTCCGGCATTACTGCTATGGCGTTTTCTGTCAGGACAGCAGCTTTCAATTTGGGAACATAGCGATGAACCTTCCCCTGCCGGTCAATCTTGGCATGAGACATGATAAGTTCCGCTGTTCCCAGCTTGATTTTTGCTTCTTTCGGTAGCGGTGAAAGCCACTTGTAGGTTTCACGCTCCGAGGCCATCCCCCACATAGAATACTGGTAAACTCGCCCGCCGAAGAAGCTGTCCTGCTGTTCCATATATTCAAAGTGTTCCGTCTGCTGCGTGACCATCTGCGCCACGCGGTCGGCATTAAGCTCCATCTCCGCTAAGTGGATGCACTCATGCCGTTGGTGCTCGCAATAATAGCCACAGCTGATATTGACCGCAGCTGTTTCCAGATACGGTGCGATATAAGATATGTCACTACACGAACCACCTGCTGTTTCAAATCCGAACGAGGTAACGAAGTCCTCAAACTCCGGGTTATCGCAGCGGTAAAACACAGCATCATTACTGCCCCGGCGGTCAAGCTCTACAATGTAGTTTACCTGTGGCCGCAAAGGACCTCTTGTGAATTTCTTTGCACCTACACAGCCGACTTCCTCATCCTCACAGAACAGCACATGACAGTTCGCCGTGCGCAGGATCTGCAAAATCATCCAGACACCACAGCGGTCATCGCCGCCGATTCCCTGCGGTGACATAGCTACTGCCCTGTCTGCCGAATAGCATATCTGCTCGACAGGCTGACGGTGAACCGTGTCCATGTGGCTACCAGCAAGACAGGAATCGTTCCCTCGGCATACAGGTAGCCGGGCTTATCGGTAACGGGGTAACCCCTGCTTTTCAGCTCGGCTTTTAACCTCTTTTTCAATTCCATCTGCGGCAGACGTAGAATGGTTTCAAACGTCAATTCTTGCATGGATTCCTCCTTTATGCGGCAAGGCCGCTCATCTGGTTCGGGCAGAAGCGATTGGCACCGATGGAAAGGCAGTCTCCATGAATCGTACAGTTTCTGCATACGCCAACAACCTGCTCATAGCAGGCAGGGCATATCCCACGCTGCTCACCGGAACGAGCAATTCCGATGCGCGGCATACCGATAAACTTTTCTTTGCAAACCGCACATTCATAGCTGCACTCATTGCAATAAAAGTGCTCATCAATATAGCGCCCATATCCATGCACCGTTTTGCCGCAGCCCTTGCAGACATACATATTGCCGCACTCTGCACAGCGTATGGAACGATGGTTCTTCTGTTCTCCACCGCAGCAGACGCAGCGGGCTACGGAGCCTATCGTCATTTGGCCATAGTCGTTTTCGCCTTTCAGCAAAGATGCAACCGCGTATCCATACTTATAGTCGGGATAGTGGTTGCTGTCCGCCGCAGACTCGCAGTAAGGTTCGGTATCTTTTCCACGCTTAAGTGACCACAGGTTCGGCTTGTCAAGGCATGTTGCGATTGCCTGCTGGACGATGCTGCGATACAATGTCTTTTGGTCCTCCAAATCTGTAGGATACAATCGGGATTGCAGCAGAACATTATCCTTATAGCAGAAAATTTCTCGCGTGATGCGCGGGGCTGTATGGAAGTCCTGCGTGTACTCGTCACTGACCGTGAAGAAAATCATGCTGACAGCATCACCCATATAGGACTGGCAGCCGCCGCGGTAACCGCCGCCTTCTAAGCAATGGCAGGAACTCCAAGTGTTGTCACGGTTGGACATTTCGAGGAAATCGCAGGGGTGGATTGACAGCACTGCGGTTTTCTCGATATGCGCCGGGTTCAGAGCATCGGCCAGCCGTGCAAACAGCGCGTTGTATGGCTTTACTGTACGCATATAACGGTTGTCCGGCTCGCCCGCTTCCGCTTCCTCTTCGATTTGGTCGAGATGAAATTTCAGGCAGAGCCGATTGATAATGCGGCTCGCCTTTTGCCCTGGTGCGCACTTGATGTCGCCGTATTGCCGAATCGTGTCCAAGCGGTATTCGTTTGGTATCCGGGCATAGTCTGCGGTTGATGCGCGCAGGGCTGTTTCAAAGTTTTCGTACACCGTATCATCTGTGCAGGCCCTGCGGCCCAGTTCCAGTATGGCGGCGCGCGTTTCATCTACCGTAGCACGGTCGATCTCTCGCCGCTCCTCCACGCGGAACACGATTGCCAGTTCTTTTTCATTCCATAGCGGATGCCTACGCAGAAGCTGTAAAAGCCCCTGCTTCTGTTCGTACCATTGCGTAAGGTTTGCTGTGACGCCTTCTTCCGAAAACGGCTTTTGATACTTGTGCATGACCTCGTAAAATTGCTGTTTGAGTTCGTCCATCATTGTGATCTCGCCTTTCTTGAATTTTTATTTTTAACGCCGGGCGGCGCTAAACCAAAATAAAAAAGCGAGAACAACTTTTCTTCGCTGCCAATAGCAGCACAAAAGTCATTCTCGCTTTATGCGGGGTGCCCCCCGTGGATAAAAAATGCCCGCAATGCGCAGACCAGACGGTCAGCGGCATTGCAGGCACAAAGTACAAAAATAACAACGTGCGTCAGCGCAAATTGCTTTGCAGGACACATAAATCACTTACAAGAGTATGATACCATAGTTTGCGGAAAACGTCAATTTGCTGCTGAGGATATTTCGAGCCCCCTAAAAAACAGCATATGTACTTTATTTTTCTGGTTTGCGGTTCAATGATTTGGTCAAAATTCTATTTTTCTATTGTTTCTACAGTAACACCCGACTTAAACAAAAGATTCCTACATAACATACCAGATAATAAACTTTTGCTTTGCGGGTAAAATCCCTTATTAAAAATGCGTAGACAAAAATTCCATAGCACAGTAACACTGCACCGTGAACTGGCAACAGTTTTAGTGAGCCAACTCCCAGAAACATTTCCGCAACGAAGGCAACAAACATCGGCGGAAGCATTGTCGCACTTATATCAATCAATTCGTGAATTTCAAACTTTTGATTTTTGAAGGATATATGTTGCAGAATAACATACACCATAATTCCCATCAAACTTCCCAATGTGTTTACAATAAAATCATCTATGTCTACGACACCGGTTTTTAGAATGAACTGCGCGCTTTCTATAAAGAATGTTGTCAAGCATGACATTCCGACTGCCTTATATACGCGAAAATGCTTTTGGTAATAACAGTAAATTATTCCAAACGGTACAAACATTACCATGTTATAAAGCATGTCCCATGAAATAGGATTGCGACCATATTGCAAGTTTTCTCTAACACTATGGAACGGCAGTAGATTAATTTCTTCCACCCGCGTTAGTTGACCACCCATAATTGTCATAATCACGTTAAAACGTGATACGCACATACAAAATACTATCACAAAATATAATATAGTCATAAACTGGAAGCTATGTTTTCTTCTGCTTTTCATAAACGGTTGCCTCTCCAATGTGTTTGTTATAGTTTTTGCTGTCAGGTTTCCTTCGATTGATTGTTCTGCGCTATATTTACTATATGGTACTTATTCGTTTGCAAAAATATCATTTCCGTCCAGATAAAGATAAGGTTCTTCCCTCTCCGCAAATCCATTGATAGCTATGAACCCAATCTGCTTGACTGTGAGTTCTTTGATGGCCTCTACCTGTTGGACCTCACGATGAATTTCATCAAGGGTCATCGGCTGGGCATAATATTTTGCTTCGTAAATCTCATATCCATCGGCAAATTCCAGGGCGACATCAAACTCACCATTCTTGCGATGGGCGGGGTCGTCATAGTAATAGCTGCCAATATTGCGTACCCCCTTCATTTTACCGGAACGAACCTGATGGCTGAAATAGTCGCGGCAGATACCCTCAAATCGGCGGGAGATAAAATCCGTCAGGGCTGGCGCTATATACTCATCATAGAATGCTTCGGCCCCCCAAAACCTGCAAGGCACTGGCATTCTTGTAGATAAAAGTAAAGTAAAACCGCAATAGATTGTCGTTGATTTCAAAAGTGGACTTCTTATTATCTCCAATCTTGTTGATAGGCTATTGCGCGCGATGATTTCAAGGTCGATCAGCGATTTTATTTGTTTGGAGAGGTTGCCGGTCTTTTTTACATCCAGCTTATCTTCAATTTCTGTGTACCGCTTCTTCCCGTTTCCAATGACCGAGAAGATACGCTCGGCATTGATTTTGACAGAGTAATCCGAGAGCAGCAGTTGGCTGGCATAGAGATAGACAGCACTCATAGGGTTGAGGATCGTGCTGATAATGTTTTCCCGAATTGTAGCCGTAGGTTGCAGCGCTTGATTGACAAAAGGCGAGCCACCAAAAACGGCATAGTGCGCCGCCTTATCATAGGGAGTTTTGTCAGGATAGAATTTTGCAGCTTCCAAATAGTTCAGCTCGTTGAGCTTGATCGTTACAGCAAAACGGCCATACAGGGCATTCTTTTCCTGCAACGCATCTTTCATCATGCCGATGTGGGAGCCGGAGAGAATGAGTTCAATATTGACCAGCCGATTATCAATGATGTTTTGGAAGATGGAATCGACAGTTGCGGAGTCGTTCATAGCTTTGAGATAGGGGTATTCATCAATGACGACAACGATTTTCTCCGGCAGAGCATTCAGATATGCGAACACATCCTGCAAGGTACCAAAATTCAATGGCACAGGTAGGATTTTTGCCCGGACCAATTCCTGCACAAACCCGCTGATGTTGTCTTGCATTGTACCTTTCAGGCACTCAAAGTAAACCGTCCGATAGCTGCTCGATTTGAGTGCTTTCTGAATCAGGGTGGTCTTGCCAACTCGACGTTTGCCATAGACCATTGCTGCTTTTCCAATATAGTCTTGCTGTAAAAGCGCCAGTTCTTTCTCACGGCCAATAAACATATCGTGCCTCCAAAATCGTTGAATTGCAATTCATTGAATTTCATTTCAGCATTATTGTAGCATCAACTCTATAGAAAAGCAAGTACCTAAATGAAAAAGCAATACTCTTTTTCCCAAACAAAAGCCTCCAACCTATGCACAATACCGCATAGATTGGAGGCTTTCTCATATCAGGTGGTTATCTTTCTTGGTGGGGGAGTTCTTCATTCTCAACCCCAGCCAACTTTCCAGCGTCTGCAAATCGCTGAACAGAATGTCGTAGACCTCATCACTTACCAGCGGCGTATGGGCTTCATACGCCGCACGGCAGCGGTTCAGGCGGTCTGTCAGTTCCCGTAGTTTTCCGATGAAAGCGGCTTTTTCCTGCCATTCCTCAGTTTTCATTGGCTTTTGGGGGCGCATCGGCCGAAATTCAACTCGTGGATCACCGACAGGATGGTTTCATCGTCATCCCAGTCGGCAGAAAACGCTGTCGGCGCGTAGGGGCCGTCCAGTAAGACCATTACTCTCCCCTGCTCTATGCGCAGGGTCACATCCTTGCGCCGGGCGCAGACGATGGCGAGATTTCCAAGTTGCTTCATAAGACAAGCACTTCCTTTCTTACGCGGCCTGCAAAGCCATTGGCAGCACCTTGCGGCTCCACAGGTCAACAAACTTTTTTACTTCTTCCGTAGGGTCGCTGTTGTGGTCGCCATGGATTTGCTCGATTTTACCATTGCGCACCTCCACGGTCACATACGGCTTTTTTGGTTCTTCCACGCGGCGGACAAACACGATCAGACATTTTTTCGCTGCCACTCGCTCAATATAGGTGCCGACACAGTGGTGCAAAGCCTGTCCTTCTGCGATGAGGTCATCGGTTTGCTTGGGGCAGACAATTTGCAGTTTCTTTGAAGTGAGGTTAGCCTTTTCTGCCAAATGCTCATATACTTCACGAAATGCACGCTTTGTTTGCTCGTCCCTACACTTCTTAATGTATCGGCTCAACTCGTCATGGGCCTCATTGCAGTGTTTGGGAAACAAAACCTGACTGCTTTTCATATCATAATTCTGTTCTTGACACATTTGCAGATAGTCGCTGTAAGTCGAGATTGCTTCTTCCATCGGGGAACGATAGAGGAAAGCCCGCTTCAGCTGCATATAGTCTGGCAGCTGGCTGTCCATATAGCGCATGAATTTTCTTGCCGTCATATAGGCAAACCACTGCGTTGGAACCGTATGCACATGATTTTTGAGCTGCCACTGTAAAAGTTCCTGCCGACTGCGCAAATTAAGCTTCGTGTATTGCTGGTATGCTCTCAATGTATCGATGCCAGCATTTAACTCACGCAGCATGGTCAAATCTTCTTTGTTGACCCGTAAAATGCGGTGTGTGCGTTTTTGCGTGTCATCAATTTCTGATCCCATACCGTGCCGATACACAATGTCTGCGACGATGTGCTCGAATCCGACTTTGACAAGATGCTCAATGAGTTTTGGATAGCGCCGATATACGCGCAGATAGGTACTGACCTGCATTGCCTCCTTCGTAGGTTCATAGAACTGCCGGAGTGCGCAATACTGCCACGGTGTTCCCTGCAAGGCTCTTTTCAGTGATGGCAGGTAAACCGCCCCGGTATCATCGGCTTCATAACTGCTTGTATAGGGAGAAAACCTCGGACGGTTTCCTCTCCGCCAGTGTGTTGCGCTATCATAACCGCTGTCATAATAGAACGCTTCTGTGTCGGTGCCTTCTTTCCCAACGACGCGGATAAATAACCTTGCGTTCTCATAAATTTCTTTCGCAGGCGTATTCTTTTTTTCCTTATATGCCCAGCGTACCTTGAAGATCCGTATCAGCAATTCTTCATCGCTGATTTTTTGAATAACCTGGCAGGTTTCCCTGTCCTCATGGTAGGCGGCTCTTCTCCCCTGCGCTTTGGCGATTGCCTTTTGTTTGCATTGCGGGCAGACAAAGATTTTTCCGGTTTTCGGCTTTTTTATCACAGAAAACTTCTCGCAATAGGTACAAAAAACCTGCGTTGCTGGCTGGTTCCTGTCATACGAATAAAACAGATAGTGCGGCATGACATTTTTGGTCAAATCCAGTGTGCCAAGTTTGAGGTGCAGCCGGGACCTTTTTCATTTTCTCGACTATGTCCGCATCACGTTTGCAGCGGCGAGCTTTTGCCTGCTTATTACGGATGCTATACTGATAGTTCTGTAACTCCTTCAACACGGCGATGCCACTTACGTTGCGATGGATAAAGTCCGCGATTGCAGCGCCATCCGTCCCTTTATAGAAAACGCAGGATTCTCTAAAATTATAGAAACTTTCATCGGCAAGGCTCATCAGCATGGCATCCCGCCACTTGACGTTCCCCTCGGCATCACGCTCCAGCGTGGCAAAGGTATCCTTGCCCTGAAACACGACCCACTTCGGCATACGGTCATTTGTTTTCAGGCGTTCACAGTCATAGAAGTAAACTGTCAGCACCCTATGCCCGCCAAGCAGTTTGACGGCAGCGGTGACAAGGTATTTCACCCGTTCCGTGTACAACACACCGGCATTTAGGCTGATGTGCAGCGGAACATTGGCTGCATGGCGGCAGGCTCGTTTGTCCAGTTTCATCCTGCTGCCTCCTCTGTGCCGAAGTCACCAAAGGTGAGCTGTTCTTCGTTCGCGGGTTTCGGGGCTGGTTTGGGCGCTGCTTTCTTGGGCTTATCTTTTTTGACTTTGCCTGCCTTGGGCATTTTCCCGTTGTAAGTTTTGGGGACAAACTTTTCTTCCGGTTCGGCATCCTCCTTGGCTTCGGCATCGCGGAAATATTCCCGCGCCCACTGGTAGCAGAGTTCGTCCGGCACATCGCCGCCGAAACCGCCGCCCATAGGCTTTTCGTCATTGTCCTTCATTTCCTGTTCCAGATACTCCCGCGCCTTGCGGTTGATGTAGTGGAAGCAATTCAGCATCTTTTTCTTGGGGTTCATCACAAGGCGGGCAAAAGCGGGGTCAGCCAGACACTCGGTCTGCACGTCCTCCATGACGCATAGCTTCATGTTGCGGCGGGTCAGGCGCTCGGTATCCTGCGAAACGCGGTTCATGGATGCCTGCATCACGTCATCATCCGACATAGCGGCAAGACGGTCCAGCTCCTGCTGCTCCCGCAGTTTCTTCTGTGCCTGTTTTGCTTCCCATTCGGCTTTGCGCTTGGCTTCGGCAGCATCAAATTCAGCCTTTTTGCGGGCTTCTTCCGCGTCCTCCGCTTGCGGGTCTGGCTTTGGGGGTTCAACCGGCTCAAATTCTTCGCTGAAAGAATCTACAGTTTCACTGTCCGAGGACACCTCAAAAGCATCATCCTCGGCATCGCGGTTCATCATATCCATTTCAGAGAGTATACCCATCATTCCGTCCTTTCTAAAAAAGGCAGAGAGCCGTCAATTTAGCTCTCTGCCATAACTTTGCGCGGCATCAAGCCGCTTTTTTCTTTTGTTTCTTCCTGCCGCAAAGCAAGCTGCCAGTCATCTATGCCCTTGTAGGCAGTATTCCAGACAAGGCTTGTGCTTTGCAGCCCGGCTGTATGGGCGATCTGCTGTACCTTTTCGGCGGCGTCTGCCACATATTCATTCTCTGACTTGTCCATGTCGTAGGCTTCCACGACCAGCTTGGTGCCGTTCTGTGCCATGCAGCGCAGTGCGGATTCCAAACCGTTCAAGCTGTTCACCCCTGCCACAGCGACAAACGAACGCCCTGTCAGGCAGTGGGCAATATCAGCTTTAAGCAGTCCTTCGGTCACATACACGGTCTTGGCAAACGGTTCGCCCACAAAATGCAGCGGACTGCCGGAGGTCACACCATGCGGCTTGCCGATAGAAGACAGCCAGATGTATTTTGCTCCGCTTTTACCCGGTGGGTCATCCCTACGGCGCAGCGGCGTGTCCAGCCGTATCTGCATACCACAGATTAAACCATCCATACCGACAGCCGGGAGCAGGATGCCCGCCGTGCGGCTGCCGAAATTGATCGTCCACCGCCCGGCATTGTCCGTATAGAAGCCCGGCACACCCTGCAAGGTGCAGCCCTGCCGCTGCAGACGCTCGGCATAACTGCGCACAGAAACGCAGGCGGGTCGATTTGAACCCGAACCTTGCGATCT
>ENA-OQDM01000414-OQDM01000414.1-human-gut-metagenome-genome-assembly--contig:-NODE-414-length-25822-cov-2.273750_pt1 | contig 25822 bp, 24 predicted proteins | sample MGYA00242772_ERZ504605 | MGnify/ENA primary metagenome ERZ504605 (study PRJEB26092, sample SAMD00036348) | human gut metagenome | host: Homo sapiens | study: EMG produced TPA metagenomics assembly of... | reverse complement strand
ACAGAAAATAAAGGATTCCATGAATAAAAAATACATCAAGAACGGTTCTTACAGCGTTGTGATCAGTGCAGTTATTTATCGATAATCGTTCTTGTAGTCAATATGATCGTTGGTTCCCTTCCATCCAAATATACAGAAGTGGATGTCAGTGCTCAGAAACTTTACAGTATCACTGATGATACAAAGAACTTCCTGAAAAAACTGGATAAAGATGTAACGATTTATCAGGTCGTACAGAGCGGCTCTGAAGATGAAACGATTAAAAAGTTACTTGAGAAATATGAAGAAGGATCAGATCATATTAAAGTAGAACAGAAAGATCCTGTTGTAAATCCGAAATTTACGTCAGAATATACCAGTGATGATGTTGCTGCAAACAGCCTGATCGTGGTATGTGGTGACAGAAGCAAAGTTGTAAATTACAGCAGTATTTATGAATCTTCGATTGATTATAATACGTATCAGTCCACAACGACAGGATTCGATGGAGAAGGACAGATCGACAGTGCTATTTCCTATGTAACTTCCGAAGACCTTCCGGTTCTTTATACACTGGATGGACATGGTGAAAAAGACCTGGATTCTACTCTTCAGGAAGATATCCAGAAAGCAAATATTGATATTAAATCTCTGAACCTGATCACAGAAGAAAGTGTCCCGGATGATGCTGCGTGCCTGCTAATCAACGCACCAACTTCCGATATTTCCGAATCTGAGAAAGATGCGATTATTGATTATCTTGAAAATGGCGGAAAAGCTATGATCTTCTCTGATTATACAGAAGAATCCATGGATAATTTTGATGCGGTTCTCAAGAACTATGGAGTAGAGAGAACAGAGGGTATTGTAATTGAAGGCGATTCACAGCATTATGCGCAGATGCCTTATTATCTGGTACCGACAGTCAACAGCACCGATGCAGTCTCTGATTTTGCATCCAAAGGTTATTATGTTCTGATGCCTTATGCACAGGGAATCAAGAAGACAGATGATGTCAGAGATACCGTTACGATCAACAGTCTTCTGACAACTTCTGACAGTGCTTATTCCAAAGTGGATGTCAATAGTGGAGCGATTGAAAAAAACGATGATGATATTGATGGTCCGTTTGATCTTGGTGTAAGTATTACAGAAACATTGGATGATGACAAAGAGACACAGATCGTTTATTATACTTCTTCAAATCTGATGGACAGCCAGATCAACCAGATGGTATCCGGTGGAAATGAGCAGATGATCATGAGTTCTCTGAGCTGGATGTGCAGTTCGGATGAGACATCAACAATTTCTGTTCCGTCCAAGAACCTGCAGATTTCTTATCTGACACTGACTGCTTACGATGTAAGCTTCTGGAAGATCATGGTAATGGGAATCATCCCGGTAGTCTTCCTGGTAATGGGATTTATGGTATGGCTGAAAAGGAGAAAGGCATAAATGAAGAAAAAAACAGTCAAACTGGTTTCGGCAGTAGTCGTATTGGGAGTGCTGTGTGCAGCGTATGAAGGCGTAAACTTTTATGTTACCTCACAGGAAGAAAAAGAAACTGAAGAGAATGACACAAGCGTAGATTTGGTAAGTCTGGAGGCAGATGATATAACAGCAGTTTCATTTACCGCAGACCAGAATGAAGTAGAATTTGATAAAAAAGATGGTAGCTGGACAGAAAAATCTGATGCGAATTTTCCGGTGAATCAGGACACGGTTGACAGTGCAGTCAAGGGAGTTGCATCCCTGACTGCTGACCAGGAGATTTCCGATGTGGAAGATATGAGTCAGTATGATCTGGATAATCCGCAGAATACCATTACGCTGACAACAGCTGATGGTGATACAAGTCTTCAGATTGGAATGGAATCTTCAAATAATCAGTACTATGTGAAAAAAGAGGATGATGATAAAAATGTTTATCTGGTATCCAGCAGCTCAATAGAGCCTTTTATGGGAACTTTGTATGATTTTGCGGAGAGTGGCACATTTCCATCCGTAACATCTGCTACGATCACAGATGTTAAAGTAGATAAAGAGAATAGTTATGAGCTTACACAGGATGCAGATAATCTGTTCTGGAATGTGTCTGATGGTAAAACTACAGAGAAGGCAGATACTACAAAAGCAGGAACTGTAACTTCAGCGATAGGATCTCTGGCATACGATAAATTTGTAGATTATAACTGCACCGACGATTCCAAGTATGGATTTGACGATCCGTATGCAGTTATTACTGTGAAGTATACCGAGGATGAACAGGAAACACAGACGGTAGAGAAGACGCTTACCATTTATGTGGGAGATGAGACCGGCGATGACCGTTATGTGAAAGTAGATGACAGTAAAGAAGTTTACACGATCACGAAAGATTCTCTGACAGATATCCTCGACAGTACAATGGCTGATTTCTACAACTTGACAGTAAGCTATGTTTCTTCCAATGATCTGGATTCCCTGGAAGTACAGAGCGCAGACGGAGATCATACAATAAACATTGTAACGGAAACCGTAAAGGCAGAAGATGAAGATACCACAGACGATACAGATTCTGATACTACAGATGAAAGCAGTACAGAAACATCGGATGAGAGTTCCACAGATATAGACTCCTCTGATGAAAGTTCTTCTGATGATGAGGAAGAGACTACTACAACAACTTACAAGTTAGATGGCGAAGACCTCGATGAATCCACATTCACGACTTTCTACAATAAACTCATCAACATGACCGCACAGGAACGTCTTACTGAGGAGTATACTCCAGAAGGAGATCCGACATATACCTTTATCTTTAAAGATACAGACGGAAAAGAAACTACGGTGAAGTATTATGAATATGATACAAACTTCTATGCGGCAGTAGTTGAGGATAAAGTTTATCTGGTGAACAAGATGAATGTAAAAGATCTGGATGAAGCTTATCAGAAGATGGTGAATCCGGATACGGAAGATGCCGAAGAAAGTACATCCGATACAGCTACAGAAGAGAATTAAATTTATACGAACCTGCCCCGCGAGTTGCTCGCGGGGTATTTTTTTGTTTGCCAGTGGTAAAAAAATCTTCCTGGTGATAAAATAGAGTCGATTTTATAATAAGCGAGGAATCAGAGATGTTATATTTTTTAAATGATTATTCAGAAGGTGCACATGAAAAAGTCCTTCAGCACCTGATCGATACCAATATGGAGCAGCTTCCTGGATATGGAACCGACCATTACTGTGAAGAAGCAAAAGAAAAGATCAAGAAGGCATGTGGCTGTGAGGACGCAGAAGTCTTTTTACTGACAGGCGGCACGCAGACCAATCAGATTGTCATTGATACGATGTTACAGCCGTATGAGGGCGTTGTAGCGGCTCAGACGGGACATGTCAGTACACATGAAGCCGGTGCGATCGAATTTACCGGACATAAAGTCCTGACACTTCCGGAAAAGAATGGGAAAATCAATGCGGCGGATCTTAAGAATCTGGTTGAGACTTTTTACGGAGATGAGAATCATGAGCATATGGTATTTCCGGGATTGGTTTATATTTCCCATCCAACAGAGTATGGAACCCTGTATACAAAGAAAGAACTGACAGAAATTTCAGCAGTGTGCAGAGAATATAAGCTTCCTCTTTTTATGGATGGGGCCAGACTGATCTATGGACTGGTCAGCAAAGAAACAGATGTGACTTTACAGGATATTGCAAAGCTTTGCGATGTATTTTATATCGGAGGAACCAAGGCGGGGGCTTTATGCGGAGAAGCTGTTGTGTTTACCGGAGACAGTATGCCGAAGCATTTCCTTACAAGAGTCAAACAGCATGGAGCCCTGCTTGCAAAAGGCAGACTTACGGGGGTGCAGTTTGATGCGCTTTTTACAGATGATCTTTATCTTGAAATTGGTAAAAATGCTATCGAAACAGCCGCCGTTCTTAAAGCGGGACTGAAAGAAAAAGGATATACATTTTACATAGATTCACCTACTAATCAGCAGTTTGTTGTTCTGGAGAACCGTAAGATGGAAGAATTAAAAAAAGATGTCCAGTTCAGCTTCTGGGAGAAGAAGGATGATACACATACGGTAGTCCGATTTGCAACCAGCTGGGCAACCAGAATGGAAGATGTAGAGAAACTTCTTTCTCTGTTATAGATTGTAAAAAGACCTTTTTTATCGTATAATATAGATATTCAGGTGATGGAAAAAGGGAGGTAGAACATGAAGAAACACAGCAAACGTCTGCTGACTGCAGCAGCACTGGTTATGACAACAACTGCCACTATTCATATTATAAATAAAGTGATTGCAGCATCCGCCTGTCTGAAGGAAATGCTGGACACGGATGTAAGAAACTATTATCACTGGCGCTTTGGTGATATTTATTATACAAAAAAAGGCAAAGGAAGCCCGATTCTTTTGATCCATGATATGTTTCCGGGTGGTTCCGGATATGAGTGGGGTAAGATCGAGGATGATCTTGCACTGGAACATACGGTCTATAACCTGGATCTTCCAGGATGCGGACGTTCTGAGAAGTCAGGAATAACTTATACAACTTTGTTTATGTACAGGCCATCTGCGATTTTATTAAAAATGTGATCGGAGAGAAGACAGATGTTATCGTGAACGGATATGCAGTATCTTTTGTTGTGATGGCATGTCACAATGAAAAAGATCTGTTCAACAAGATTATGATGGTAAATCCGGTCAGTCTTTCAAGTCTGAAACAGATGCCTGGAAAGAAAGAAAAACTTCTCCGCAGATGTCTGGAAATTCCGGTGTTTGGAACATTGGTTTATCACATGGTCGTATCAAGAGATGCTGTTAATAACGAATTCATTGAGAATTATGCATTTGATCCGTTCCATCCGGACAGAGACCTGCAGGATGCATATTATGAGGCAGCGCACAGAGGCGGCTGTTATGCAAAGAATGTTTATGCAAATAAAGCATCTAAATATATGAATATTGATATTACCCGTGGACTGAAAGAAATCGATAACAGTCTTTATATTGTTGAAGGTGAAGCTGAGAACAATGGGGAAGCAATCATAGAAGCATATCAGAATGTCAATCCATCGGTAGAAGCTGTAACACTTAAAGAAACAAAACATTTTCCACATGTAGAAGCACCGGAACAGTTTCTGGAACAGGTTGGAATCTTCTTCTGACAGAGCGGACTGTTCGACTTGAAAAAAAGGATAAAAGAAAGAACTCATGCTTATGTTGATTTTCACAGTAAAATGTGATGAATAACACAAGAGCATGAGTTCTTTTTTTCTGGAGAAGTGAGGGTACATTGCCCTACTTCTGCCGTTTATATTTCGAAAGAGCCAGAATGACAGAAACAAATGCCAGAGCAAACATAACTTCGATTCCCAGAGATTTCCAGATATCTGTGGCAATATTGCCGGAAACGCTATGATATCTGGCGAGAGTTTCATTGATGTCCTCATACCAGTAGACTGGAAGAAACTGTGCTATTTTAAGTACTTTTTTATCCATAACACTCATTGGTACAAAAACACCGGACAAAAAGCACATGCCAAGAGAAACAATATTGGAAAGTCCATTGAGCATGTTGCTGTTTTTTACAAAAAGTCCGAGCAGATAAGACAGAGACAGCGAGACCATCATCATCACAAAGGTATTCAGGAGATAATAGGTCAGAACACCGGAAGCCAGGAGATCTTTTTGATACATGACAATTGCACCTGTGACGGCGATTAGCCATAAAGCGACTCCGATCGTAAACATGGCAAGCAGTCCTTCAAGGTTCTGCCGGCGAATGGAAACGGATGAAGCCTGCATACGTTTCTGGATATCTTCTTTCTGAAAAGCAAGAAGAATATAGCCCATGGAATAGCACAGAACAGCCAGAAACAGATAGGGAACATAACGGAAATAATAGGTATATGCCGGTGTTTCGGAAGTGGTTTCGGTGTCCTGATACATGGAAACCCTGGAAGAAGGCTGTTCCAGAGCGGCTTTTGCAGCTTCTTTCTGAGAAAAACCAGAAGCAATGTATGTGCGCACATTATTCAGCCATGCATTGATCTGCTGGTCTACATAAAATGAAGTATAGGATCCGGGAATCTTTGTGACGGAAATCGGGTTATCCTGTACAATGCAAGTTTTATAGAAATCTTTTGGAATCTGTACAATATATTCTGCATTTCTGTAAAAAAGCTCTTCCTGCATAACAGAAGGATCACTGGAAATCTCAGAAACATTATGGATTGTTTTGAGATAGTCTGTTAAAGCATGAGAAAGAGTACTCTGATCATTATCTGCAACGGCAATATCCACTCGCGCTTTTTCAAAATCTTCCAGATGCTCTTTGCTGGCAGCTGCCTGAAGAGCCATGGCAACTGAGAAAAAAATAACCAGATATATGATCACCAGACCGATATTCTTTTTTAATATTTTCATATAGCCTTTAAATACTGTCATAGCGATTCCTCCTGATCAGTAAAAATGAAGCCATAACAAAAGCAGCGCTCATGACTGCAAGTGTGACAAGATTGCGGTAATAGCGGGCTGTATCATTGTAAACATTGATACAGTAAAATGCATCCGAAATCAGGGCAGCAGGATTGATGCGGTTGATGATCGGAGCATGTTTTTCTACGAGATCTTTCATGTTACTGTTCATGAGTCCTGCAAGAAAACTGCAGACCATGGAAATCGCAAGGATAACAGCAACTTTTATACCTTCACTCAGTTTGCCGAGACTTCCGACAAACAGCCCCACAGAAACACCAATCAGGCTTCCGAACAGTGAAATGATAAGCATTTTTCCTATTTGTCCCTGAAAATCCAGTTTCAGTATGATCCTGAGATAAATGAGTAAAATAATTACATCGGTATATCCGAGCAGAAAGGAAGTAATCTGCTCGGATAAAAATCAGTTTGAGTTTATGGGTGGGAGTAACACAACGTCTTGCCGCCAGAGCTGTTAAATTGGCCTGTAACGTGATCGCGGCGCCAAAGCCGATAAAACATCCATACAGGCACGCCATGGCGATCAGAGCGTAAAAAAACTGCGAATTACCATCGATCGTTTTTCCACCCAGGGAAAGTTCCTGTACAAGATCGCGGGTGTCTGCCATCTGTGAAAGTCCTTCCAGAATTCCGGAAGGATGTTTTTTCAGGATATTCTGTATCGTGTGCAGGTTGTTATTGTAACTTTCCAGAACAGACTGAAGGATACTTTCCGGAATGCCATGTGCATTAACTGTCAGAGACGGAGTCATTTCATTGTAATAGATACCAGAGATTTCCTTGTTTTTTAAAGCAGTAAGCGCTGCAGATTCATCCATCTCCTGAATGTTCAGAAGATCTGAATTACTTTTTTTAACCTGGTCTATGTAAAAGCTGAACAGTGGATTAGGGCTGGTTTCCTGCACCATAGCTACCTGAACGGTCTCAAAATCTGCATCATTCAGGTTTCCAAATGCAAAAAAGAAGAAGGTACCAAGAATCAGAGGAAAAACAAGCGGCCAGAAGGTCATATTAAAGTTACGTAATTTAACCAGAAGATTATACTTTATTAAATGCAGCATAAAAATCCTTTCTGTGAATTTATGCATATTCATGTATAATATACATAAATATTAATCTCTTAGCTGTTTTCCGGTGATCTCCAGAAAGACATCATTCAGAGTTGGAAGTTCGGAAAAGACTCTTCCAAAAGTAATGTCCTGGCTCTGAAGGTAGTTCAGAAGACGAATCAGATTATGCTGAGCACCTGTGCAGCGGAGAGAGAGAATCTGATTTTCATAATGCACATCAAAAACATGAGAAAGATTCCTGATATCCTGAAGGTGTTTTTCTTCGAGAAGAATTGCTTCCACTGTGATCGTTTCGCCTGTTTTGATCATTTTCTTCAGTTCCTCAGTGGTTCCGGATGCAATTACCCGTCCGTGGTCCATAATTGCGATGCGGGTACAGATCTGTTCTACTTCCTCCATGTAGTGGGAAGTATAAATGATAGTGGAACCTTGTTCGTTCAGTTTCTGGATACCTTCGAGAATTTTATTACGGCTTTGCGGATCAACTGCAACGGTAGGCTCATCCATAATGATCAGACGAGGCTTGTGAGCGATACCGCAAGCAATATTCAGCCGTCGCAGCAGACCGCCAGAAAGTTTCCCGGGGCGGGTTTTACAGTAATCTTCGAGCCCGACAAACTGAATTGCCTCATTGACCAGTTCTTTGCGGCGTTTTTTATCAGAAACATATAAACCGCAGAAATAATCGATATTTTCATATACTGTCAATTCGTCAAAAACAGCGACATTCTGCAAAACAATGCCAATCTGCTGTTTGACCTGATAACTCTTAGGGGTCATAGGCTGGCCAAAGACTTCGATCGTTCCTTTGTCATATTTTAAAAGAGAGAGGAGACAGTTGATCGCGGTTGTTTTTCCGGAACCGTTAGGGCCAAGCAGACCAAAAATCTCTCCTTCATGAATATCGAGATTCAGATGATTCAGAGCAACCAGATCACCATATCTTTTTACCAGATTTTCTATATGAATCATAATAACTCCTTCCATACAAAAAGTTTAAATCATGAGTATCTGACAGGGGCAGATATGCATAAATACCGGAAGCAGACAAGTGTTTCTTCCTGACTATACTATAAGATAAATTGTGTGAAATACCAAGTGCAGGATGTCACAGAAAAAGAATGACATTTGTCACTGAACGGAGTGAACAGTAACCACTTGTCACGGAATGGAGACAAAAATGGAGAGGTGACATTTGTCACTTTGAATATACTGGAATGTGTTATATTATAAATATGTAAAAGAAAAACATAATAAAAGACAGGCAATGAAGGAGAATAAATTCTTTGCAGAAACCTTTAGAATGGAGGAATATGGGATATTTTCAGGATATGGGGCTACTGTTTATATATAGTCTGATAGTCCTTTTGTGGAAAGAACCTGACAGGACGCTGATTTTTGCGATTCTCTGGGCGGTAATCCTGATTTGCGGAATCTATTTCATACATGGAAAAAGCACAAAAGTTTTGGTTTGTACAGTATTTGCTTTAATGGCACTTGTAGTGCCTGAAATAGAAATGTTTTATCCGATTCTGATATATGCACTGATAAAAGAAATAAACTGGCAGATGGGACTGACCATAAGTATGGCAGGGGTAATTCTGCTGGGGAAATATGGGAATATGCACATAGAAATAATGGCAAAATATGTGGTTGGATGTTTGCTTGCGGCTATATTGGAAAGAAAAACTTATAAGTACGATAAAATGGACATTGAATTACGAAAAACTGTGGATTCAGGAGAAGAAAAAGCACTTCTTTTGTCAGAAAAAAATAAGGCGCTGGCAGAAAAACAGAATTCCGAAATTTATGCAGCAACGCTTCGTGAAAGAAATCGAATTGCAAGAGAAATCCATGATAATGTGGGACATGTGCTGTCTAGAACGATTCTGCTAACCGGGGCCGCCAGAGCCATAAATAAGGATCAGAATCTGGATAGTCTTTTAAAAGGGCTGGATAATTCACTTAATTCTGCCATGGATAGTATCCGCTCAAGTGTGCATGATCTTCATGATGATGCAGTGAATCTTCAAGAAACAATAAAGGGGATTATAACGGACATAAAGATAGAAAATGTAGAATTTGAATACGATATGTCCGAAATAATACCCAGAGAAATAAAATATTGTTTTATCAGCATTGTAAAAGAAGCTATATCGAATGCTATGAAATATAGTTCTGCGACACAGATTAAAATTATTATGAGAGAGCATCCGGTAATATATCAGCTATGCATTGAAGATAATGGAAAAGGCTGCGCAGATTATGACAAAAATACAACAGGAATCGGATTGAAAAATATGCAGGAACGTGTAAATACATTGAATGGAAATCTCCAGATCAATGGCGAAAAAGGATTCCGTATTTTTGTTGTGATTCCGAAACAAAATAGAGCAGAATAGCAGAAAAAATGAGGATTTACAGGAAATGAAAATAGTGATAGTAGATGATGACTGCCTGGTTACAGAGGCTTTGAAAACAATCCTTGAAGTGAATGAAGACGTACAGGTGCTGGCAACAGGGTCCGATGGCAGAGATGCGGTATGCCTGTATGCAGAATATAAGCCAGATGTCTTGTTAATGGATATTCGAATGAAGAATATGAATGGACTCGAGGCTTCAGCTGAAATATTAAAAGCAGACGCAAAGGCTAATATATTGCTTCTTACAACGTTCCTTGATGATGAATATATTGTGAAAGCGTTACGCCTGGGAGCAAAAGGGTATCTGCTGAAACAGGATTATGAAAGCATTTTGCCGGCATTGAGAGCAGTGTATTCCGGGCAAACTGTATTTGGACAGGAAATTGTGTCTAAAATACCGGATTTGATTCAAAAGAAGGAAAATTTTGATTATAGTGTCTGTGAAATTAATGAAAAAGAAAAGGAAATCATCCGTCTGGTTGCAAATGGATACAGCAATAAGGAAATTGCTGCGAAAATGTACCTGGGAGAAGGGACAGTGAGAAATTATCTGAGCTCAATTCTGGATAAATTGCAGCTCCGTGACCGTACACAAGTAGCTGTTTTTTACTATAAGCATCGTTGAAAAAAGAAAAAATGCAGGAATATATTATGCATAATTATAAGCAAAATATACATATTGGAGATGTGAAAAGTATAAAAAGTAAAAGAAGAGCCGTGAACGGGGAGGATGAAGTGCAGGAGATATGTGAAGTAGTAGAGGAAAATGGGATTTCTATGAAAATTGTTTTGTGAAGATGTGGATAAGTGGTGTGAAATCGGTGAGCGTAAAAGACATATGTACGCGTGATAAAAACATTACTACATGCGAGACAAAACCATTACTGAAATAATAGAAAACAGATGAAAATTATAAAAAATGTCAGATAATAATACAACCATCTGCCACTGCAACTATAGATACCTGTATAAACGGCAATAAAAAGATATCCTGCCATCAACTTCCTGCAGGAGCTCGCAGAAGTACTTGGTGATGTTCTGACTGCGTAATCCATAATAATCACATTGTCTGAGCAAAGCGAGTTTGTGATTATTATGGATGTATCTAGCAGACAGGTTATCACCTAGAACTTCCGAACGACGAGCTTGTTGATGGCAGGATATCTTTAATATTGCGTAAAATACATGAGCTTCTGCTTGCTTTACGCGCATCCAGATAGCAGTGCAGCTACGAGAACACGCCCAGATTCCTACTCGCCCCGCGCGTTTGTTAGCAGCCATTCGCGCAAACTCGCTAACGCTCAGACAGAGCGCTCGGTGGTAGCAACTAGCGCAGTCCTCGTGACGGAATCAGAGCTGAGTTCTACGTATCAGCACTGCTACTGGATGCGCTGAGAATCACTATATCGGAAAAATGATTTCACAACATTATACCGTGTGCGACGATGATACCTGATTATCCAACTATTATCATACTATCTATATGTGGCTTGTACATTTATGCAAGGATACTTGATGACGGATATGGCTATACTTATGCTACATAAGAATGTTTCACGTGAAACATTGAACAGCGACGGCTCGATTCCTTTAACGAATCAGTTGCCATCCAGCTGTCGTGAACTGCCATAGATACCTGTATAAACAGCAATAAAAAGATATCCTGCCATCGACTTCCTGCAGGAGTTCGCAGAAGTACTTGGTGATGTTCTGACTGCGTAATCCATAATAATCACACTGTCTGAGCGAAAGCGAGTTTGTGATTATTATGGATGTATCTAGCAGACAGGTTATCACCTAGAACTTCCGAACGACGAAGCCTGTTGATGACAGGATATCTTTAATATTGCGTAAAATACACGAGTTTCTGCTTGCTTTACGCGCATCCCAGATAACAGTGCAGCTACGAGAACACGCCCAGATCCCTACTCGTCCCGCGCGTTTGTTAACAGCCATTCGCGCAAACTCGCTAACGCTCAGACAGAACGCTCGGTGGCAGCAACTAGCGCAGTCCTCGTAACGGAATCTAAGCTAGGTTCTGGATATCTGTTCTGCTATGTGACTGCTGAGAATTGGATCATTACAATTCGCCTTAACTTTATTGCCATATGTGGAATAATCCTTCTGATATCCATAGTATTTTTAAAAAGTATCCCCAACAATAATATGAATTCGTGAATTGTATGACCTATAACTTAATGTTTCACGTGAAACATTGAACAGCAGCGGCTCGATTCCTTTAACGAATCAGTTGCCATACAGCCACCGTGAACTACATTAGATACCTGTATAAACAGCAATAAAAAGATATCCTGCCATCGACTTCCTGCAGGAGTTCGAAGAAGTACTTGGTGATGTTCTGACTGCGTAATCCATAATAATCACACTGTTTGAACGAAGTGAGTTTGTGATTATTATGGATGCATCTAGCAGGCAGGTTATCACCTAGAACTTCCGAACGACGAAGCCTGTTGATGGCAGGATATCTTTAATATTGCGTAAAATACACGAGTCCTTCTATTATCTCTGCTTATTTCACTCGCATCCAGATAGCAGTGCAGCTACGAGAACACGCCCAGATTCCTACTCGTCCCGTGCGTTTGTTAGCAGCCATTCGCGCAAACTCGCTAACGCTCAGACAGAGCACTCGTTGGCAGAAACTAGCGCAGTCTTCGTGACGGAATCGGAGCTGAGTTCTACGTAGTAGCACTGCTACTGGATGCGCTGAGAATCGCTATATCAGGTGCAATGATTCCACAAGATTACCGTGTGCAACCATTGCACCTGATGATCTAACTATTATCATACTATTTATATCCAGCTTACGCATTTATGCAAGGAACTTGATGATGGAAAGAACTATACTTGTACTACTACATGAGAATGTTTCACGTGAAACATCTGTAAAAGCAATACGAGTTATTATAAATATAACTATATAATTCCTGCGAATCTGGGAGTATAAAACCGTTTCCGTTTGGTGAATAATGAAAACATATGAATTATACTGCATTTCCTGGACAGCGGCGGTCATTATATATATTCTATAATTATCCTGATCACCGCTGCTATCTACCTTAGATACCTGTATAAACAGCAATAAAAAGATATTCTGCCATCAACTTCCTGCAGGAGTTCGCAGAAGTACTTGGTGATGTTCTGACTGCGTAATCCATAATAATCACACTGTTTGAACGAAGTGAGTTTGTGATTATTATGGATGCATCTAGCAGGCAGATTATCACCTAGAACTTCCGAACGACGAAGCCCGTTGATGGCAGGATATCTTTAATATTGCGTAAAATACACGAGCCCTATAATTCCCTTGTAAAATATAAACAATAATTTTTCGAAAACTTTCTTGAATTTTAATGTTTCACGTGAAACATTTTGTGGAACAATACTATTAAAAGTGCTATAATAACAACAGTATGCTATACTTTCAAACAAACATGTATAGTCTTGATATTTGATATCCCGAAGGGAGGATGAATCTTGGGAAGAGTAATAGCAGTAGCAAATCAGAAGGGCGGCGTTGGTAAATCAACCACCGCAATTAATCTTTCTGCTTGTCTCGCTGAAAAAGGGAAAAAAGTTCTTGCGATAGATATTGATCCACAGGGGAATACGACAAGTGGACTTGGAGTAGATAAAAATAATGTTGAGAATACATTATATGAATTACTTCTTGGCGAAGCAGAAGCAAAAGATACTATTGTTAAAGATGTAGTTGAGAACGTAGACCTGATTCCATCTAACGTGAATTTATCTGGCGCTGAGATTGAATTAATTGGTGTCGATGAAAAAGAATACATCATGAAGAAAATCATAGATAAGGTACGCAGAAAATATGATTATATTATTATGGACTGCCCGCCATCTTTAAATATGCTTACGATTAATGCTTTAACAGCGGCCAATTCCGTATTGGTGCCAATTCAGTGTGAGTATTATGCTTTGGAAGGATTATCTCAGTTAATACATACAATTGAACTTGTAAAGGAACGTCTGAATAAGAAACTCGTAATGGAAGGTGTCGTATTTACTATGTATGATGCAAGAACGAATCTTTCTTTACAGGTAGTTGAAAATGTTAAAGACAACCTTCAGCAGAATATTTATAAAACGATTATTCCGAGAAATGTAAGACTGGCAGAGGCACCAAGCTACGGTCAGCCAATTACATTGTATGATACGAGATCGGCAGGTGCAGAGGCATATCGACTTCTTGCTGAAGAAGTAATTAACAGGGAGGGTGAATGATGGCTGGAAAGAAGTCAGGACTTGGAAGAGGTCTGGACGCATTGTTTCCGGAAAAAACAGTGCAGAGTAAACCTAAGACAGTGAAAACTGTAAAAGAAGAAAAAAAGGTTGCAGTAGATACTAAGAAATCCAGTCAGCAGGAAACCAGTAACGGCGAGAGAATGATGAAAATTTCCATGATCGAGCCAAACAGGGAACAGCCTCGTAAGAAATTTGATGAGGATGCTTTACAGGAATTATCAGAGTCCATTAAACAGTATGGAATTTTGCAACCATTGCTTGTGTCCGATAAGAAGGACTACTATGAAATCGTTGCAGGAGAAAGACGCTGGAGAGCTGCCAAGATGGCAGGACTTAAGGAAGTTCCGGTTGTTGTCAAAGAATTTTCAACACAGGAGATCGTAGAAATTTCTCTTATTGAAAATATACAGAGAGAAGATCTGAATCCGGTTGAAGAAGCAATGGCATATAAACGTCTGATTGATGAATTTCATTTAAAACAGGATGAGATAGCTGAACGTGTTTCAAAGAGCCGTACTGCAGTAACAAACTCGATGAGACTTTTGAAACTCGATTCCCGTGTACAGCAGATGATGGTAGATGAAATGATATCCGCCGGACATGCCAGAGCAATTCTTGCTATTTCCGATCCCGAGCAGCAATACAATGCAGCAATGAAAGTTTTTGATGAAAAGCTTAGCGTTCGTGAAACGGAAAAACTGGTAAAAAGTATTTTAACACCAACAAAGAAGAAGCCGGTTGTTTCAAATCCAACAGAAGATGCGATTTATGAGAGCCTTGAAGAAAAAATGAAAGGTATTACAGGAACCCGCGTATTTATTCACAGAAAGAAAAATAATAAAGGCAAAATAGAAATAGAGTATTATTCCAGAGATGATTTAGACAGAATTATTGATCTGTTTGAATCTATTGGTTAAAAGGGGTATGATATGAGTACGATTTTTGATAGTATAGGTATCGATCCTGGGATTATCATTATTGCTTTGCTGGCTATAGTTGTGATATTAATTGGAGTAATGATCAGTAATGGCATGCGTCTGACTCGTTTGGAACGAAAGTATAAGATGTTTATGAAGGGGAGCGATGCACAGTCCCTGGAAAAAACTTTTGTACGCAAATTTGCACAGATTGACAGACTGTATGAAGCAAAAGAAGATCATGAACATGCAATTAAAACACTGGAACAGCATTTTAAAGTTATTTTCAGCAAATATGGCGTAGAAAAATACGATGCATTTGATGATGTGGGTGGCAAACTCAGTTTTGCGCTGGCGTTGCTGGATAAAGATAATTCAGGTATTATTTTAAATGCAGTACACAGCAGAGACAATTGTTTCCTGTATCTGAAAGAAATTGTAAAAGGTGAATCTTATGTAATGCTCAGCCAGGAGGAAGTAGAAGCACTTCGAAAAGCTGTAAATTTTGAACTGGGTGAGATGAGTGAAGATGAAAAGAATTTAGAAAAATAAAGAAGACAGAAAAATAACTGTCAGGAGGAGAAAACATGTTAGACATCAAATTTGTGAGAGAAAATCCGGAAATCGTTAAACAGAATATCAGAAACAAATTCCAGGACAATAAACTGGAACTGGTTGATAAGGTTATTGAACTGGACAAAGAAAACAGAGAGATCAAACAGGAAGTTGAAGCTCTGAGAGCAGAAAGAAATAAAACTTCCAAACAGATTGGTGCGCTGATGGCACAGGGAAAACGTGATGAAGCAGAAGAAGTTAAGAAACAGGTTGCTGCATCCGGTGCACGTATTGATGAACTTTCTGCAAGAGAAAAAGAAGTAGAAGAAGAACTTCTTAAAAATATGATGGTTATCCCGAACATCATTGATCCGTCTGTACCGATTGGTAAAGACGACAGTGAAAATGTTGAAATTGAAAAATTCGGTGAACCAGTAGTTCCGGATTTTGAAGTTCCATATCATACAGATATTATGGAAAGTTTTGACGGAATTGATCTGGACAGTGCAAGACGTGTTGCAGGTAATGGCTTTTACTATCTGATGGGAGATATTGCAAGACTTCATTCTGCAGTTATTGCATATGCCCGTGACTTCATGATCAATAGAGGCTTTACTTATTGTGTACCGCCTTTCATGATCCGCAGCAATGTTGTAACAGGTGTTATGAGCTTCGCAGAGATGGATGCTATGATGTACAAGATCGAGGCGAAGACCTGTATCTGATCGGTACCAGTGAGCATTCTATGATCGGTAAATTCATCGACCAGATCGTTCCGGAAGAAGAACTTCCAAAAACTCTGACAAGCTATTCTCCATGCTTCCGTAAAGAAAAAGGAGCTCATGGTCTGGAGGAGAGAGGTGTTTACCGTATCCATCAGTTCGAAAAGCAGGAAATGATCGTTGTCTGCAAACCAGAAGAGAGCCCGATGTGGTTTGATAAACTGTGGCAGAACACTGTAGATCTGTTCCGCTCCCTGGATATTCCGGTACGTACTCTGGAATGCTGCTCCGGCGACCTGGCAGACCTTAAAGTTAAATCTCTGGATGTAGAAGCATGGTCCCCAAGACAGAAGAAATACTTTGAAGTAGGAAGCTGCTCCAACCTGGGAGATGCGCAGGCACGTCGTCTGAGAATTCGTGTAAATGGTAAGGATGGTAAGAAATATCTTGCGCATACATTAAATAACACTGTAGTAGCACCTCCGAGAATGCTGATCGCGTTCCTGGAAAATAACCTGAATGCTGATGGATCTGTTAGTATTCCGGAAGCTCTGCAGCCATACATGGGCGGCATGAAGAGAATTGAGAAAAAGACCCGCGCATAAGGGCATGGAGGTGTACTTTTGCACAGCTTTTTAAAAGCAGTCGGTTTTTCTAAAGTGACCAAACGGGAAGAAATGAAAGAAATCATTCTGGATGTTATCAAAAATTACGATGAAAAAAACGTAGTGGAAGATCATCCAGATGGTGTCTTTGCTCAGTTTTCCCGGTTTTATGGAAATGACTGCGGTATTACTGTATGTGGTCAGTATGATGATGACAACAGATTTCATGTGGAATATTATTATCCTTTTTTCAGAGGAACTGGAATTACAACTCAGGAACAGGTAACAGTAGAAAGGCATGCGGATAAGGATGCCTTTTCTGCAGCCTGTGATGATCTGAGAATAGGAATCACGCTGATTTTTTATCTTCAAAATGCAGCTGAATATATGAAAGAAAGCAAAAAGCAGTTAACAGGTAATCAGCCATTGACCTTATCCGGACTTGCGGGGGAGGGTAAAATCCTTTTTCCAGTACTGAAGGATAAGGAAGCAGTCAAAGTTGAACAGGAAAGCAGTAAAAACCGAAGTTCAATGATTGCAGCTGCAAGAAATGGTGACGAAGAGGCTATGGAAAATCTTACCATGGAAGAAATGGACACGTATTCTATGATTTCTAACAGAATTGTTCATGAAGATATTTTGTCTATTGTAGATTCATATTTTATGCCATATGGAATTCAGTGTGACCAGTATAGTATTTTAGGTGAGATTATAGAATATCATACTGTACAGAATAATATTACAGATGAAGAACTTGTTCAGATGACAGTTGAGTGTAATAATATTCGATTTGACATCTGTATCAATCGAGCGGATCTGCTGGGAGATCCGGCAGTTGGCCGAAGGTTTAAAGGTACGATCTGGCTTCAGGGTCAGTTGCATTTTTAGAATAGAGGAAAATATACGTGCTGAAGAATATAGACTTTAATAAAAACAGGCAGAGATGGAAAAATTATTTCTGCCTATTTATTTCGTTTCTGTTTCTGATCTTTTTTTATGTAAACCGAACAACTATATTGGAAAATGATCCGGAATTCAGTTCGAAATTTAAAATAGCCAGCATTGTGCTGGGCTGGATAGTTGGCGTTGTTCTTATTTTTGTCAGACTGGATTTTGGAAAGAAGTGGAACAGAGTAATAAATATTCTGTATATCCTGTTTGCACCGTGCTACATTTTTTTTAATATGGAAATTGCTGTATTTAATGAAACATACAGCTTTAGAGGACAACATTTATCACTGTTATTATTTAACTTCCTGTTGATTGGTATTCTGGAACTTATATTTATAGTTATTACAAATCGGGTGCGTCTTGGAACTGATATTTGGGCGTTTATCTGTGTAATGTTTAATATAGTAAATCATTTTGTTTATGAGTTTCGAGGAACACCGGCCATGGCATCGGATATTGCAACCGTAGGTACTGCACTGGAAGTTGCAGACGGTTATAAGATACAATTTAATTTCTATACAACAGTTGCACTGGTAATGCTGTTTGATTTTATAATGCTTGGCCGCGTGATAAAATGTGAACCTGTTTTCAAAAAAGTTTCTCATCGTCTGTGTGGAATCGCTGTAATGGCTATTGTGAGTGTAACTGGTTTTTCACAGCTTGTTATGACAGACATGGTAAGCAACAGAGGATTGTATCTGAGTCTTTTTAATCCAATGAGAAGTTATCAGCAATATGGCAGTATCGCCTGTTTCACAAGAAGCATCAAGCTTTCTGTACCAGAGAAACCAAATGGATACAGTCTGAAAAAAGTAGAAGAGATTACTTCAAAATATACTTCTGATACCGTAGATTCAAATAAGAAACGACCAAATGTAATTGTTGTTATTAATGAGGCCTTTTCGGATCCGCAGGTTCTTGGAGATATTGAGACAAATGAAGATTACATGCCATTTATTCATGATCTGATGAAAAATGGAAACTGTGTGAGTGGAACAACTTATGCATCAATCGTAGGCGGTCAGACTGCAAATACGGAATATGAATTTCTGACAGGAAATTCTATGGCATTTCTTCCAAAAGGAACGGTTGCATTTCAGTTATATCTGAGGCATGCAATGCCATCGTTGGTAACTGAACTGAAGAGCGAAGGATACACAGGAAATTCAGCAACTCATCTTCAGAAGGCACGAAATTATAACCGAGACAAAGCATATCCGCTGCTTGGATTTGATAAGTTCTATGATTATACAAATATGGGAGTCCCGTTTGTAAAAATGAGAAATAATGCGACGGACCAGTGTACCTACGACAATATCACACATGATTATGAACAGCAGAGAAAATCGACAGACGCACCGTATTTCGGTTATACAATGACGATTCAGAACCATAGTTCTTATGATGTACCATTTGATAATTTCGATGATAAACGAATTGTAGTAGAGAATGCAGATGCACCGGATCTGGGATATTACCTTAGTCTTATCAAATATTCAGATGAGATGTTTGAAAATCTGATCAATTATTATAAAAATACAAATGAACCGACAGTAATCCTTCTGACAGGAGATCACCAGCCGAGAATTCATGATGAATCGATGGATTCTATCACAAATGGAGAGTGGCGTAACTGGAATGATGAGGAAATGATGCGGCGATATGAGGTTCCATTCCTTATCTGGGCTAATTATGACATTGATAAAAAGATTGTAGAGAAGACAAGTATGAATTATCTCCAGACCATCCTTATGGAGACGATAGATGGAGATCTGACCGGTTTCCAGAAGTTCCAGCAGGATATACAGAAAGAGATTCCGGTACTGACCAGTAATGGATATTGGGGAGCAGATGGAAAATTCTACAGTGTGGATGATAAGAACTCACCATATTATGATCTGATTCAGGAATATGCAATGCTGCAGTATAATGATATGATGGATTATAAAAACCGGGTAGAAGATTTCTTTGAATTGAAACAATAACAGAATAATGAGAGCAAAAAGCAATCAGGATGTTAAGTCCTGGTTGCTTTTTTCTTGATCTGCGCCAACGATAAGGTGAGTTTTGTTATATTTTGTGACACGATATTTTCATAGATAACTTTTTATATATGGTGTACTATAATACTATAAGTAATAGCAAAACTATTAAGATGATAAGTTAAGGGAGGAATTTTAACGATGGATCTTTCAACTTTAGTAAAAATGTCAAACACATACGGCAGCAATCCGGCTTACGTCCTGGCAGGTGGAGGCAATACTTCTGTCAAAGACGATACAACCCTGTATGTTAAAGGTTCCGGTACACAGCTTGCTACGATCAAAGCAGAAGAATTTGTCAAAATGGACAGAGCCCGTCTGAATGAGATTATGAAAACAGAATACCCTGCAGATGATGTGAAACGTGAATCTGCATATCTTGCGGATGTTATGGCAGCAGTAACCGATGATGACAAGACGAAACGCCCAAGTGTAGAGGCCTTGCTTCATAATTTATTTGCTTATACTTATGTATTGCATGTACATCCGACTCTTGTCAATGGTTTGACCTGCGGAAAGGGTGCGCAGACACTTTGTGAACAGCTTCTTGGCAAAGATGTACTCTGGATCGATATCTGCAAACCGGGATATACGCTGGCACGTATCTGTTATGAAAAAATGAATGCGTATAAAGCAGAATTTGGAAAAGATGTGCAGGTACTTCTACTTCAGAATCATGGAATTTTTGTTGCAGCAAATACTGTAGAAGAGATAGGTGTTTTATTTGATGGAGTTATCAGCAAATTAGAGAAACAGGTAAAAAGAACGGCTGACGTAAGTGATGCAGTTACACCTGAAAAAGAACAGACTGCAAAGAGACTTTCCGAGTTACTGGGACATGCTGTAGAAGTTGTTCCGGCTGCAGAAATGAATAATTTTGTGAAAGATAAAACAACTGCAGCACCGCTTTTGAAACCATTTACTCCGGATCACATTGTATACTGCGGACCATACCCATTATTTGTAGAAAATGTTGAACAGGCAAAAGATGTACTGGATGCATTTATGAAAGAGCATGACAAAGAACCAAGACTGATCCTGGTACAGGGCGTGGGCGCATTTATCATGGAAGATGACAAGGCAAAAGCTGCAAAAGCACAGCTTCTGGTAAAGGATGCAATCAAACTTGCTGTATATGCCGAAAGTTTTGGCGGTGCATTACAGATGACAGATGATATTACATACTTTATTACTCATTGGGAAGCGGAAGCATATCGTAGTAAGAAATAAAGATACAGGTGTATCCTTCATTCTTGAATTGTGGTAATATATTGTCTATAAAACAGCAGGAGGTAATATTTCATGGTAAAAATAATTTCAGACAGCACCTGCGACCTTTCGCCAGAGCTGGTGATAGATATGATATTGATATTTTGCCGCTTCATATTCTTCTTGGCGAGAAGGAATATAAGGATGGCAAAAATATAACTCCGGATGAAATCTTTGCATGGTCAGATGCACATAAGACAACACCCAAAACTTCGGCACCATCTCTGGTGGATGCGATAGAAATATTGAAACCTTATGTCGAAGAAAAAAGGGAAGTTATCTGTTTTTCAATATCATCAAGTATGTCAACTTCCGGAAATGTTATGCGTCTTGCTGCTGATGAGCTGGAAGCCTCCGATTTTGTGACGGTTATTGATTCTGCAAATCTTTCAACAGGTATTGGGCTTCAAGTCGTGGAGGCAGCAGTAATGGCACAGGCAGGAAAAAGTGCTGCAGAAATTACGGCTGCGCTAGAGGAAGTGAGGCCAAAAGTGCGTGCAAGCTTTGTGGTAGACACTTTGATGTATTTGTATCGTGGGGGACGCTGTAATGCGGTTGCGGCTATGGCAGGAAGTGTATTGAAGCTGCATCCAAAGATCGTAGTAGAAAACGGTGCAATGGATGCAGCTAAGAAGTATCGCGGCAAATTACATTCTGTAGTCATGTCTTATGTCAGAGATATGGAGGCAGACCTTAAAAATGCACGACCGGAGCGAGTGTTTATTACACATTCCGGCTGTGACCGTAAGATTGTGGAAGATGTGCAGGCTTATCTGCAGAGTCTTGGAATTTTTCAGGAAATTCTTGAGACGCGCGCCGGTGGTGTGGTTTCAAGCCATTGTGGTCCGGGAACTCTGGGAGTATTGTTTATTGCGAAATAAGAAAAGCGGATAAACTTTACGAATAAAACAGAAAACTTAAAGCTATTTAAGACTTTTTAAGTATGAGGAAACTGTATGGATGATTTCAAAAAACTCACAGATCATTGATCGCCAGATATTCCACTAATTTATAAGAAAGTCGCAGCAAAAACTCTGTCGTGGAATCATTCAGATCTATTTTGGCAATGTCACAGATTTTTTCCATTCGATATGCAAGCTTTATTCATGGCGCAGCACTGGCTGTAGATGGCGGTTATACAATCTTCTAAAAGATCATTCAGAAAATTTATAAATTATACTAAATAGACCCCGACGGTCTGGAAAAACCAGATCATCGAGGTCTTTTCAGTAATTTCCAGTGTTTCAGTTTATAGCCGTAATCCTTTAATATCTTTAATACGTGATAAGATTGTATTGCAGCTGCAGCTGATGACACCAGGCAGGGCGTCAATGACATTGTGCAGGAAGTGCTCCATTTCATCACTCGATGAGGCAACGGCATGTACATGCAGTTTGTCTCTTCCTGTGACGCGGTAAATCTGCGTGACTGTATCATTTTTATATAATATATCTGTCACCTGTGACAGGGAGTCTGGTTTTGTTTCAATTTCAAAATAGCATGATACAGCACCACTGATTTTTTGAGGGTTAATTATAGTTGTATATTCTTCAATTACCCCCTTTTTCTCCAATGCCTGAATCCGGGCTTTTACTGCCACCCTGGAAATACCGGTTTCTTTACCGATATCAGAGTAAGAGATACGTGCATTTTCTATAAGCAACTGGATAATCTTCTGATCCAGTTCATCTAAACCGTCCAGGTACATAAATACCCCTCCTGTAAAATAATATCCTGTGGATAGTAGTTTTCCTGGATATCATATCATTCATATTACCCAAAGTAAACGATGACTTGACTTATTAATTGTAACCACATATAATTGCTCGTAACGTAACTTTATACTTACACTTCGTATATATAAAGTCTGATGAAGGGAAGGATAAGTGAAATTATGAAACTCGTGGAGGAATATAAGAATGTCAAAAGATGAATACCTGATTACAGATGCGCCTCTTAAAGCTTTGACATTTTTTGCAATGCCAATGATTTTAGGTAGCTTTTTTCAGCAAATATATAATATGGCCGACTCCATCATCGTCGGTCAGTTTGTGGGTTCTTCCGCGCTTGCAGCTGTCGGTGCATGTGCAGCGTTGACTAATGTTTTCATTTGTGTGGCGCTGGGGGCCGGTGTCGGTGCAGGTGTACTCGTGAGCCGCTATTTTGGTGCCAGGGAGTATGGAAAAATGAAAACCATCGTGTCAACGTCTCTGCTTAGCTTTTTAGTTCTAAGCATAGTCCTTGGCGTTTTTGGCTTTTGTTTTTCTCGCTCGATGATGAGTACGCTACAAACTCCTGCCGATATACTGGATGACGCAGTGCTGTATTTGCGGGTCTATTTTGTGGGCTTTCCGTTTTTGTTTATGTATAACATTCTTTCAACGATGTTTAATTCTATAGGAGAATCCAAAATTCCACTGGGACTTCTGATTTTTTCATCAATCTTAAATATCTTCATGGATCTTTGGATGGTAGCCGGACTTGATCTCGGTGTGTTTGGTGCAGCGCTTGCAACCTTGATCGCACAGGGAATTTCTGCGGTGTTCTCACTTTTGATTTTCCTTAGTCGGATGCGGCGATATAAAAGTTACTTTGACTGGTTTGACAGGCAGGAGTTACATTCCATGTTTCAGATTGCTGTGCCTTCAGTTCTTCAGCAGTCTACAGTATCTATCGGTATGATGATCGTACAGGCAGTTGTAAATCCTTTCGGTACACAGGCACTCGCGGGGTATGCGGCGACAATGCGGGTAGAGAATGTTTTTTCTCTGATTTTTGTATCTATCGGCAATGCGGTTTCGCCATATGTATCCCAGAATCTTGGCGCAAACAAACCCCAGCGTATCAAAAAAGGCTACCGCGCTGCATTAGTGCTGGATGTGTGTTTTGCAGCCATTGCCTTCATTGTGATTGAAACACTCCACACGCAAATTTCCTCGCTGTTTCTTGGTAAAGACGGAACAGACCTGGCCTACCAGGTATCTGGGGATTATATGAGATGGCTTGGCTATTTCTTCATCTTTATGGGAATCAAAATGGCAACTGATGGAGTCCTTCGTGGTCTTGGAATCATGCGCCCGTTCCTCATTGCAAATATGGTGAACCTGGCGATTCGTCTTTCCGTTGCTTTGATTTTTGCACCGCGTTTTGGCATTGCATTTGTCTGGCTTGCTGTACCAGCTGGCTGGTTTGCCAACTTTCTGATCTCCTATGGGGCACTCAGAAAATCATGGCCAAGTGATAATTGTAATTGCGTAATCAATACGAATGAGTTATTATAATAACAGATAGGTTTTTAAACCAGCAGCGAAAGCTTCTGAAGCCATACGAAGAAGGTTCAACGGACCTTTCTGCCGACAGACGGCAGGAAAACGGGATATCATCATTTATCAGAATTCTGAAAGATCGCGATTATATCATAAGATACAAAAACGACGCAGACAGTAAAATCGCATACTTTTAAAATGAATGGGCAGTCCCTTAGGCAGGGACTGTCTATTTTTCTGTTGAATTAAAGTAGCTGCAATAAAAATTGTAACTATTGATCCAGATTATTATACGAGAATATCGTACAAGGAGAGAATTTATGTTAGGAATCATCATTGACAGCATCAGTACTTTTATGTACAGTAAATTGCTAGTAATACTGTTGATCGGAGCGGGAATCTATTTTACGATCCGTACAAAACTGCCACAGATGAGATTATTTAAAGATGCCTGCAAAGCCGTTGTAGAAAAGCCAGAAGATGAAAATGGAGTATCATCGTTTCAGGCATTAATGGTATCTACCGCATCACGAGTTGGAACAGGAAATATCATTGGAGTATCGTCCGCTATCTGCATTGGAGGATTTGGCTCTGTATTCTGGATGTGGATCATTGCGATCATCGGAAGTGCATCCGCACTGATCGAAAGTACGCTGGCACAGATTTATAAGAGAAAAGGAAAAGATGGAGAATGTTACGGAGGACCGGCATATTACATTGAAGCAGCACTTCACTGCAGACCATTAGCGATCAATATTCTGTATTTCCATGATCGCAACGTATGCATTTGGATTTAATATGCTTGCATCTTATAATTTACAATCTACATTTTCAGGATTCTCATTTTATGATGTAAAATGGACGCCATGGATCATCGGAGGAATTCTTGCAGTGATCACAGGATGGTGTCTCTTAGGCGGTGGATCAAGAATTGTAAAAGTAACATCTACATTAGTGCCAGCTATGGGGGTTGCATATATTCTGATCTCTGTGATCGTTATGATCATCAACCGTGCATATCTGCCAGTTGTATTTTCAAAGATCATCAGCGAAGCATTTGATTTCAAAGCAATTTTGTGCATTTGCAGGATCAGCTATGATGCAGGGAATCAGAAGAGGTCTGTACTCCAATGAAGCAGGTATTGGATCAGCACCAAATGCTTCTGCATCCGCACAAGTAAGTCATCCGATCAAACAGGGCTTAGTACAGATGTTATCCGTATTCATTGATACCCTGCTTTT
>ENA-OQDM01000407-OQDM01000407.1-human-gut-metagenome-genome-assembly--contig:-NODE-407-length-25973-cov-1.459646_pt1 | contig 25973 bp, 29 predicted proteins | sample MGYA00242772_ERZ504605 | MGnify/ENA primary metagenome ERZ504605 (study PRJEB26092, sample SAMD00036348) | human gut metagenome | host: Homo sapiens | study: EMG produced TPA metagenomics assembly of... | reverse complement strand
TGGAGCGACAAGGAAATGATACACAATTGACGGTAACCTGCCAGCACGGACAACCTGTTGAGGTATTAATGGAAAACAAGTGATTAGATGATAAGATTTGTAGTTTAAGAGGGGTATTAGTTACTATGTTTCTATGAAACAGAAAGACCGGTTCGTAATGAGCCGGTTCTTTTTTATCTGTAGAAGGGATTTATCTCCCGATGTTTAATATTTATTTATTCAATCTCCACTCAAAACCGTCTTTTGTATCTTTGATTTCGAATCCGAGGGCTGTTAATGTGTTACGGATTTCGTCGGAAGTAGCCCAGTCTTTGTTGGCTTTTGCTTTCATACGCTGTTCCAGCAACATATCCACCACTTTACCATAGGCATTTTCACGACTGTCGGAAGAACCTTTTTCTTCTTTCAATCCCATAATGTCAAAGCAGAACAAGTGGAAAGTTTACTTTCAGTCTCTTTCAAGTCTTCAGCGGAGATCGTTGCATTGCCGGCAATGACGTTATTAATGATGCGGGCACCTTCGAAAAGCTGTGCGATGACAATTGGAGTATTCAGGTCGTCATTCATGGCTTCGTAGCATTTGGCACGTCAGCTCTTTACATTGATACCTTCTGAAGTTGCGGATGCAGGGGTAACCTTTCCCAATCCATCGATAGCTTCTATCAGACGTTGCAATCCCTTTTCGGAAGCAATCAGTGCTTCATTGCTGAAATCGACCGTACTGCGGTAGTGGGCTTGCAGGATGAAGAAGCGGATTGTCATTGGAGTATAGGCTTGGGTCAGCAACTTATGTGTGCCATTGAAGAACTCATCCAATGTGATGAAGTTGCCGAGCGATTTACCCATTTTCGTTCCGTTAATGGTAATCATGTTGTTATGCATCCAGTAGTGAACCATATCGTCGCCTTGTGAGGCTACTGATTGTGCTATTTCACACTCATGATGCGGGAAAATCAGGTCCATTCCTCCGCCGTGAATGTCGAAGTGCTCACCCAGATATTTGCGTCCCATAGCGGTACATTCGGCATGCCAGCCGGGGAAACCGTCGCTCCAAGGAGATGGCCAGCGCATGATATGTTCCGGCTGCGCCTTTTTCCAGAGGGCGAAATCGGCGGGATTACGCTTTTCACTTTGTCCGTCAAGGTCGCGGGTGGTGTTCAGTACATCATCCAGATTGCGTCCGGAAAGTTTTCCGTAGTGATAATCCTTGTTATATTTGGCTACATCGAAATAGACGGAGCCTTCACTTTCGTAAGCATATCCGGCGTCCAGAATCTTCTGTACCAGTTGGATTTGTTCGATGATATGGCCCGAAGCATGAGGTTCGATACTTGGAGAGAGCACGTTGAGGGCTTCCATTGCTTTATGGTAGCGGTTCAGATAGTACTGAACGACTTCCATTGGTTCCAGTTCTTCCAGACGGGCTTTCTTGGCAATTTTGTCTTCTCCTTCGTCGGCATCATGTTCCAAATGACCTACGTCAGTGATATTGCGTACATAACGTACTTTATATCCTAGATGAGTGAGATAACGGAAGAGTACGTCGAAAGTAATGGCCGGGCGTGCATGTCCCAGATGCGCATCACCGTAAACAGTCGGTCCGCACACATACATACCTACATGAGGTGCGTGGAGCGGTACGAATAACTCTTTTTTTCTATCTAACGTGTTGTAAATGGTCAGTTGATGTTCCATAACGTTTGCTATTTATTCGATTTAAAACCACAAAATTAGAATAAATCTTTGATATATTACGATAATTCAAGTTGAAATATGTAACTCATAGCCATTGTTCTGTGTTGTGATTGAGATCTCTTTGTCTTTGGACAATACTTCACGCAGCTTTCTTATATAGTTGTAAAGAGTGTGTTCGCTTATTGGTACAGCTTTTCTTGCTGTACGTATCATGAGTATATAGACAGCATACATCTATAATTTGCATCCCCATCCTAGAACGGATTTTTTTAATATTGTTCTCATTGTTCTCATATTTTTGGGCAATTCCTTTATAATCAGATATGTGACGAATGAGAAATGCCTTTCAAAATTGGTATTTCTCATTCGTTTTTTACGTTCGTTAACTCAAAAATGGCTATAATGCATCTTTTTGGAGGGTATTTCTCATCATTGTTCTCATGATAGTTGGAAATGAAACCATTTGCTTATTTATATGAACCATATTGATAAACGTAAAGTAGGATGACCTTTGGTTATATGTTGTTGGCCCTGTTCTGATAACTTAAGTAGTCGATATTCGCAGATCCTCTTGCTGACATCACTGCCGTTATGTAATAAACATCCGCTTCTTTTCACAAGAGTGATGAGGCCTGTGTACTGGAGTGGAAAGATCTCATCACTTTAGTAGAAAGAACTGTTCACTTTAGTGCAACGAGCTATATAATGGTAAGATTGATATACGATAGCTACTCTGCATACTGCTGAAACAGAGTATAAGACATACAGTCAAAGGTTATGAAGGTACGGTTGAAAAAGGAATTGTGAGCATATGATGCTACGTAAATTTATAGTAAAAGTGTTCCAGTGCTTCCGCCACTCCGTCTTCTTCATTGGAAGCAGTCACATAGTCAGCACAAATCTTCACGGAATCCTGCGAGTGTCCCATAGCTACGCCGAGTCCGGCCAGTTGGATCATTGTCACATCACATACTCCGTCGCCGATAGCAATCACTTCTTCCCGCTTCACGTCCAGTTCTTCCAACAAAGCTCCCAAAGAGTTGGCCTTATCTATGGCACAAGGAACGACTTCCAGAAAATATGGCTCGGAACGGAAAACATCCAATGCTCCGTTCAGTCTTCTTTTCCAATGATCTTCCAGACCGATCAACGCTTCTTCATTATCGCTGACCAACATACACTTACAGGGTGCAAAATCAACAGCGGCAGAAAATTCCGTTTCCTCGATTATCCGCAGATTATTCAGCCGGGCTTCATTTTGAATATGTTCATTTTCAGGAGAGTCCGTAATAATCGTATCATCATGATAAGTGAATAAAGCAAAACCGTTTTTACGGGCTTTCTTTTCCAGATACGGCAACATTTCGGGATTAATCCGACGTTCAAACAGAATTTCTCCGTTTTGTGCATTGGTAATCTGACAGCCATTAGTAGGAAAGGATAAAACCTCCATAGTTTCCAAGTTCGAGTGATTTGGCCAGTGGCATTAATCCATAGGTAGGTCTGCCGGATGCCAATACAATACGCACTCCCATTTGCTGAACTTTCAACAAAGCCGCTAATGTACGCTTACTAATTTCTTTCGCGTCATTAAGGAGTGTTCCGTCTACATCAAGAACCAATAATTTATACTTCATGATTACACGATTTTGATTTAGATTACAAAGGTAGGAAATTGAGTGAACGACAGAAAGAGTAAACAGATAAAAATTACTTTAATTTCACTCTTTCAGATGCATTTCCAGATAATCCCGAAGTATCCGGGCATGATTATAGACAGGTTCTTTAGACGCATACAGCAGTGTGACCACTGGATGAGGTTTGATAAGAATCAGGAAATCAGCCATTGCGGGAGATGCGGCCAGTTCTTTTTGATATTGCATGACAAAGTCGTTCCAATGCCCGGGAATATCTTCGTGAAACCATTTGCGCAAACTAGCGGAAGGTGTTATATCTTTCGCCCAGTAATCGTATTTCAGCCATTCTTTCTTCATTCCTCGCGGCCATAGTTTATCTACCAGCACCCGATATCCATCTGTTTCTGAAAATCTTCGTAAACTCGTTTTATCCTAACCTGTATCATTCTTAGTTTATTTAGTTACTCATAATAATAAACCGAGAAAGACGAAAATTGTTTAACCGAAGGATGTCGATAAAGTTTTTTAAAGCGACTCTTGCGCTTTTTTAAATTCATAAGGAGTCATTCCCGTCTTTTTCTTAAAAAGGTTATATAATATCGGGGCACTATTAAATCCGGATTCATCAGCGATGGCACGTATGGTATAGTTAGGATATTTTTTCATTAGCTTGATCGCATAATTAATGCGCAGTCCGTTGATGTACCCATTGAAATTAGTTCCGGTGCATTCTCTTATCATCCGGGCAAAGCGTGCATTATTCAGATGTACAATCTGCGCCAAATCTTCTCTTGAGAGCTCTGGAGAAAGATATAGCTGTTTTTGAACGACTGTATGATTTAATTCCTGGAATATTTTCTTGTTCTCTTCTTCTTCCCCACTTTCTTTGTCTGTTTCGTCCAAAAGTTCATCCTGTTCTTCAGGAGAAATCAATTCCGGTTCCAATTCTGATGAAACCTCCTGTTCCTCGTACACTTCCAATAACTGATTACCATCTTTTTTATTGGCAAATTTCTCGTTTATCAGTTTGGCAAGCATCCTGTTTTTATACTCGATTATATGGTTGAAACGCCACAAACGCCAAAGTATAAACAGGGTCAGCACTACAATACACGCCAAAAAGCAGAGTGAAACATTCCTTATTTTTAGCTGTGAGGCTTGCTCGGCGATGTATTCTTCTTTTTCGGAAGCACCGTACATCGCGTTCAATTCTAATGCAGCATTTTTCCTGTCGGTACTGTTAATGCTATCCGTTATTGCAATGATGGTTTCACGTATTTCTGCGGCTTCTTTATAACGATTCAGCCCCAGATATGCCTGGACTTCCTTATTAAGTATAGTTAAATATTGAGCGTTCAAGGTATCCCGCTGTGTTCTCAACAATTCTTTAAAGTCCTTACAGTTGTCTATTACTGTCTCATATTGTTTGGAAAGAATCAAATAAGGAATCGAATACATCTTGCCATCCGGAGTATGAGATTCTTTTATTGCCAGATATTTTTGATAATATCCTTCTGCTTGCGCATATTTTCTTTTCTAAATAAGAAATATAGGCCAATTTTGCATATAAATAGCTATATTGACCATCAATGTAGCCTTCGGGAACCTCCGGTACTTTCTCTAATTTTTTTAAGAAGTTTTTCACGTTCATAAGCAAGAGCCAAAGCTTCATCAATACGGGAATCTGTCATTAAAAATCCCATCTCTGCTCCATAATAATAGGAAAGCAGCATCATTTCTCTCATATCCTTTGACCCACGCAGTAATTCAATCGTACGACCAAAATAATTATACGCCTCATCTTTCAATGACAGCCTCCAATTATTCTCTCCTATGCAAAAAAGCAATCTAGCTTCCGCCTCTCTGTCCTCAGTTTTTGAGCCTGCATAATTCCACTAAGAGCATAATGCATGCTCTCATTATATTTACTCATTATGGATGAAAGTTCAGCTAAATAAACCGTCATCTTCAACATGTGCTTAGGTTCTCTTTGAGAGATGGAATCAAGCAAGTACGACTTCCTTGCATACATAAAAGCTAGTTTATTCATATACATATTACGATATGACAAACTGCGCAATTCATTAATCAGACGCAGAGGGAAGGCTTTTCTGGTTTCGGCCTCATCCAACAACTGTAAAGCACGTTTGGGGTTGGAAATATAAATATCTCTGATATATTTTTCTGTATACAAAGAGTCATTATTTATAATTTTATCAGCCCTTGAAAATTGATTGTGTACAAATAGAAGCACAAAAATACATAAATGAAGAAAAACACTTGCATCTGTTTGCCAGATGGATATAATGAAAACAGAAGAAGCAGTAAACCTGCGGTTCACATAAGCGAAGATCTGAAACATTAACCAAAGTGATCTTTTATTTCTAAACTTCATTGCCGTTTTTCATGCAGCGTTCCTGCTGTGGCAATGTACAGGTAAAATTTCCATGATGATAAGAAGTTGAAACGTTACTGTTCACTCCGTTCACAGTAACGATAAAACAGGTGCAGGGATATTGTTTTTTCAACAGCCGATAAGGTGCTTTCTAAAAAATCTTATGAAAGAAGGGAGGTAAGCTTACGGAAAATATATCACGGGCAACCAAAAAGAGCATGCGTAAACCACTGGAAAAAGAATTGAAGAGTTATCGTGAACAGGGAATTTCTCTGTATCTGAATGGTATACTCAGTAATCCGAAAACAATTGCAAAAGCCTGTCAGATTGCAGAAGGTGGTGGATACATGCGTGATTACGTTGAAGATGAAAAAGGACGGATCGCTCGTGTGGATTTTGATTTCGTCAAAGAAAAATAACAAAAGAGAAAGCTGCCCGAACAGATTCTGAATCAATCCCCCCGATGTTCATAATGCCTTCGGGCAGCATAAGAATATAATTACGCATATCTTAAAAATTTGTGAAAAATACGATTTTGCAATACAATTGTAATATTTTATGGTATACTTAAGCCAGTATCATCAAGTTACCGATACAGTTGATAATACTGGTACATCATACTCAAAATAACTATATGAAATACCTTTCTGTGAGCTGATGTATCAATAGCGATCGTGTTACTGTCTGCTTTGTTTCCGGTAACACAATATTTACTGAAAGGAAAAATACTATGAATAAAAAGTATAAACCAGTTATCGCAGTTGCCGTTTTGGTCATTCTTGTTGCGATTCTTGGAATTGTCACTCATGTAGTAATGAAGTACATACCATCTTCTGAGAAAATGGATCTGAATGAATATTATGGAGAAATGGCAGATGGGGAGATTGCTCTGGTCATTGGAACTGAGAAACTGGAAGAACGTGGTCTGGTGGACGGAGACAGAGTCTATTTACCACTGGATGTGGTGAATACTTATCTGAACCAGAGATATTACTGGGATTCTGCCAATCAGCAGATACTTTATGCAACACCTTCGGAGCTGACTTCTGCGAGTGCATCATCTGAGGCAGGAGATAAGGTATGGGTGAAAGATGACAAAGTGTATCTGAATCTTACTTATGTGCAGGAATTTACAGATCTTGATGCATACATCACAAAAGATCCATACAGGATTGCCATACAGTATAAATTCAAAAATGTAAAAACAGTCACAGTTAAGAAGAATACAAGCATACGTTACCGCGGTGGAATCAAATCGGCTATTCTTACTTCTGTAAAGAAAGGCACAAAGCTTCGTCTTATCGAAGAATTGGAGGACTGGGATCAGGTAGCTACGGATGATGGATATATTGGTTATATAGATAAGAAGAAAGTGGGAGAAGCAGAGAAGACAAAATTTGAACGAAGCTTTAAGAAAGAAGAGTACTCCTATCTTACTATGGACAGCAAGGTCAATATGGTATGGCATCAGGTGACATCCACAGATGCCAATGCTTATTTTGCGGATGCGACAGCAAATATGACAGGTGTGAATGTGATCTCGCCTACCTGGTTCTATCTGACAGATACTTCAGGAAACATTGCAAGCATTGCGAGTGCAGATTATGTATCACAGGCTCATGAAAAGGGGCTCCAGGTATGGGGACTGATCGACAACTTTACACAGGAAGTAAGTACAACGGAAACACTTTCCAGCACTGCGGCGAGACAGAATATTATCAGTCAGCTGATCCAGGCAGCCCAAGATGTGGGAATGGATGGCATTAATGTGGATTTTGAATCTCTCAGCGAGGATGTGGGAACTCATTTTCTGGAATTTCTGAGAGAACTTTCCATAGAGTGCCATAAGAATAATCTGGTTCTTTCAGTGGATAACCCGGTTCCTGAGGATTTTACAAGCCATTATGACCGGGCTGAGCAGGGAAGGGTTGTAGATTATGTGATCATCATGGGATATGACGAGCATTATGTAGGATCTGAAGCCGGTTCTGTGGCATCTCTTCCATGGGTGGAACAGGGAATCCAGGATACACTGGATGAGGTTCCGGCTGAACGTGTGATCAATGCCATTCCGTTTTATACCAGACTGTGGAAGACCACAGGGGGAAATGTAACCAGTGAAGCAATCGGTATGGATCAGGCGCAGCAGACAATTGCAGATAATAATGTGGAAACCTACTGGGATAAGACCACTTCCCAGAATTATGGAAAATATGATATAGATAATTCTACCTATCAGATATGGCTTGAGGATGCTCAGTCAGTTGCAGAGAAAGTGAAGCTGGTATCCAAATATGACCTTGCAGGAGTTTCTGCATGGAAGCTTGGATTTGAAAACAACGGAATCTGGCAGGTAATCTCGGACAATCTGAATAATTAAAAGTTCTGCATCAGCAGGCTATAAAAACATCTTCTGAAACATATATTAATATAGAATTTTATGAAATACTGATTGCATTATTTTATGGAATTGCTATAGCCAGTCTACAGGAACAGTGAATTTTCCCGTAGACTGTAAAAGATGTCTCAGGAGGTGTTTTTAGTTTGAAAAAATATGGACTGGAATTAATGTTAGGGTGTCTGCTTCTTGTCAGTTTTCTCATTCTGTCAAAACAGGCAGCTGAAGTTTCAGAGACCATGAGTTCAACAGAAAATTCAAAAACCATTCTGGTAGATGCAGGACATGGTGGAGCGGATCCGGGAATGATCGGAGTGAACGGACTGGAAGAAAAGGGGATAAATCTTCAGATTGCCGTAAAATTAAAGGATTCTCTGGAAAAACAAGGATTTTCTGTAATCATGACAAGGGAAGAAGATAAGGGCCTTTATGAGGAGGACAGCAGAAATCAGAAAGCACAGGATATGCAGTGCAGGATTGCTATGATAAAGAAATACAGACCTGTGCTGTGCATAAGTGTTCATCAGAACAGCTATCAGGATTCGTCTGTATGCGGTCCCCAGGTGTTTTATTATGAAGATTCTGTCCGGGGAAAGAATCTGGCAGAGTTTATCCAGGAAGAACTGAATCTGGGACTGAAAGTAAAACGCCCTCGTGTGGCAAAAGGTAATAAAACCTATTATCTGTTAAAAAGAAGTGAAAGTGTTTTGAATATTGTAGAGTGTGGTTTTCTTACAAATCCGGAAGAGGCCGGACTTCTCTGCAAAGAAGAATATCAGAATAAAATAGTGGAAGCTATAGTGAAGGGATTGAACAATATCTGAAGCAACAAAAAATTTAAAATGTTTAATTTATGTGAACTTGCTTTTAATAAGTAGGGATTTTTGCTATACTGATACTTGTTTGATAAAATCCCCCGGGAGGATAGAAGTATCTGCATGGCGGGGAAATGTACAGGGAGAAATTATGCTTGGAATTATTTATCTGCTTCTGGCAGGAATGCTGGGCTGTGAAGCATCGAAAATGCTGACAGGAGAGGGAAGGAGTGTGTCAGGTATTAATCGTATCTGGCTCATGCTTCCGGCTTCTTTTGGAGTCGGAACACTTTTACTGACCTGGATGGTATATATTATTTCCTGGTTTTTCAGTGTTGTGGGAAAAGCTGAAAATCCACTTTTGTATGGAAATATTATCGGGATGACAGGTGCAGCAGTTATTATGATACTGCTCAGCGTACAGAAATACAGAAAACAGGGAAGTTACAGGATATGGAATATTGATAAAACACAGGATAAGCGCAGATTAAAAAAGGAAATATTACTCTTTGGTCTGCTGACTGTATTTATTACATATATGATGTTTTATGTATTCTATATAAAAGACGGAATCCTGTATTCCGGCCTGACTGTGTATGGAGACTATGCACCACATACGGCGATGATGCGTTCTTTTTCTGCAGGAAATAATTTTCCCACACAGTATCCTCATTATGGAGGTGCAGATGTAAAGTATCATTTTATGTTTCAGTTTCTCACAGGAAATCTGGAATATCTGGGAATGCGTATGGACTTTGCCTATAATATCGTAAGTACCTTGTCGCTTGTGGGATTTCTTATGCTGTTATATCAACTTGCACTTAGGATCACAGGCAAAATGTGCTGCGGTGTACTGGCATTGTTTCTGTTCTTTTTCAGAAGCGGAATGGCTTTTTTCAGATTTGTATGGGAGCATATCCAGGCAGGGAATCTTGTGGAAACCCTGGAAGAAAATACTTCCTTTATCGGATATACTGTCAATGAGAACTGGGGATTGTGGAACTTTAATGTTTATCTTAATCAGAGGCATCTGGCATTTGGACTTCTGATGGTGACTTTGGCACTATATCTGTTTATGGACTGGCTGGAAGCCGGGACGGCACATGAAGAGAAGGGAATACTCTGGATAAAAAACAGAATCTTTCGAAGGAAGGATGGAAAAGCAGAAATCTGGATCAGGCACTGCTTATGGGAATGTTTCTGGGTCTGTGTGCGTTCTGGAATGGGGCAGCAGTGATCGGTGGTCTGCTGATTTTGTGCGGCTTTGCGATTTTCTCGGATGGAAAAGTGGATTACGCTGTCATGGCGGGGGTATCCATCTTCTTTTCCTGGCTTCAGTCAAAGATTTTTATTGTTGGAAGTGCTATGAGTCCTCAGATTTATCTGGGATTTCTGGCAGAGGATAAGACTGTCCCGGGAGTTGTGAAATATCTGTTCTGGATGAGTGGAGTTTTTTTCCTTGGGCTGGTACTAATGGTATGGTTTATGAGAAGACGGGAGAGAGCAATCCTTGTGAGTTTCCTGTTTCCGGCGATTTTTGCTTTTGTGCTTCTGATGACACCGGATATTAATGTAAACCATAAATATATCATGATATCATATGCGTTTCTGACGATTTTCTGGGCATGGGCAGTATGCAGTCTTTGGAAAGGGAGAAATGGGCAGTCCGGGATACCGAAAACTATGGGAAAGATACTGGCAATAGTATTGGTGATGTCTCTGAGTGTGACCGGGATTTATGACTTTGTGGTGATCATAAAGGGAAATGGTCCGGGCAGACGTGTGACTGTAAATATGAACAGCGAGCTGACCCAATGGCTGGAGGAGAATCTGGAGAAAAACGATCTTTTACTTACTCCTGAGTACAGCATGAATGAAGTGACGATGTCCGGAGCTATGCTTTACTGTGGATGGCCATATTACGCATGGTCTGCAGGCTATGATACGAATTACAGGGCTGCACAGGCTGTAACGATATACACCACATCTGACAGTGAAACATTGAAAAAACAGTACAACAGGAAAAAATAACATATATCCTGTTTGAAGAAGGTTCGGAATTTGAACAGCAGGAATGTCGTGAGGAGACAATTGCTGCAGCATATGAAAAGGTTTATGAGACTCAGGATGGACGGATACGGATCTATAAAACAACAGAATAATCCTCAAATGCATTATTACGGGGATTACTCCGGATTTATGATTATGAGCCGGGTGATCACAGATTTACAGAGATAAGAGAGAATGTGTAAGATTATAGTAACCACAATAATTTTATAAATGATTAAGGAGGACGTACGGATGAAGAAATGGGCACCGAGAGTGCTTCTTGCAGCAGCTCTTGCAGGGCTGTCTGCATTTCTGTTAAAGGGAGATGTATGGACATTCTGGACCTGGTGGTTGTTGGCATTTCTGATGGGAATGGTTGCCATGCCTGTGACAGGGAGACTGTTTGCCGGATTTGAGGACAAAGGCTGGATGTTTTCAAAAGTGCTGGCGATTACTGTGACAGGTTTTCTTACGTGGTTTCTGGTAACTGCGAAGATACTGCCATTTACTGCAGCGACATGTATCGGTGTGTCTGTTGTATGTGCTGTTGGCTGTGGGGTTTTATATCATTTTCAGGGAAAAAATGGAATTGACTGCTTTCCGTCCGGAAAGGTAAATCTGATTTACGGAGAGGAAATTCTGTTCTTTATATTTTTCCTGATGTGGACTTATTTTGCAGGATTCCGTCCGCAGGCATACGGAACTGAGAAATTTATGGATTATGGTTTCATGGAAGCAATGATGAGAAGTACGACACTTCCTGCAAGAGATCTGTGGTATTCAGAAGGTACGATCAATTATTATTATGGCGGACAGTATTTTGCAGTATTTTTGACGAAGCTGACTGGCAGTAAAGTAGAACTCACTTACAATCTGATGCGTACTTTTGTGGCTGCATTTGCGTTTGTGCTTCCGTTTTCACTGGTTCGTCAGATGTCTGTGGACAGGCTTAAAGGAAGCCTGACAGGAAAGAAACGTTGTGTGCCGGCAGTGGCCGGGATCATAGCAGGACTTTCTGTATCAATTGCGGGAAATATGCATTATGTGGTTTACAGTAAGATCATTCCATGGCTCCAGAAGCTGCAGGGAAAAGAAGCGGACAGCTACTGGTTCCCGGATGCGACCCGTTATATTGGATACAATCCGGATGTGCCGGACAAGACAATCCATGAATTTCCATGTTATTCCTTTGTGCTGGGAGATCTCCATGCCCATGTGGTAAATGTAATGTTTGTGCTGTTTCTGGTGGGACTTCTTTATGCGTGGATGCGAAGTGTGCGGATGAGAGAAGCAGTGATCATGAAACCTGGACGAAAAGAGTTCTGGAAAAAACAGCTGTTGATTCCGCATATCCTGCTGGCTACAGTGATGATCGGTATGTTCCGGTTTACGAATTTCTGGGATTTTATTATTTATTTCGTGGTGACCGGTGGAGTGGTGCTGTTTACCAATATTGTTCAGTTTGATGGTAAAGTGAAGAGGATTCTGGCAGTGACTGCGGTTCAGGCAGTGGAGATCATTGTGATCTCATACGTTGTTTCTCTGCCGTTTACTTTGCAGTTTGACAGCATGTTTAAAGGTGTGGGAATTGCGCAGAATCATTCTATGATCCATCAGCTGCTGATTTTGTGGGGACTGCCTGTGGTTCTGACAGTTCTGCTGATCATCTGTATCATCTGGGAGAAGCTTCGTGGTGGTGCGAACAGAAGTCTATATAAACTGATGAAAGCAATTTCTGTGCCGGATCTGTTTGCGCTTGTCATGGGACTCTGTGCAATCGGGCTGATCGTGATTCCGGAATTGGTTTATGTAAGAGATATTTACGAAAATGGAAACGCCAGGGCGAATACTATGTTTAAGCTGACTTATCAGGCATATATGCTGTTTGGGATGACCATGGGATATGGTATTTTCCGTATGCTGGTGGCTGCACGTAAGAAAGTGTTTAAGGTTGTGTCAGTGATCGGCCTGGTATTGCTTTGCTGGACCTTTGGTTATTTTGGAAACAGTGTGTATGCGTGGTTTGGAAAGGTATGGGAGCCTTCTGAATATAAAGGATTGAATGCGACATCTTTCCTGTCAAATGATTTCACAGAGGATGTGGCTGGTATTAAATGGCTGAAGAAGAATGTGAAAGGGTCACCGGTTGTGCTTGAGGCGAACGGGGACAGCTATAGTGGTTATGAGCGTGTTTCTGCTATGACAGGGCTTCCGACTGTGCTGGGATGGTATGTGCATGAGTGGCTGTGGAGAGATGATACTGCGGACTTGAATGAGAAGAGCGCGGATATTGAGAGTATTTATACTTCTTTGGATGTGGAGTATGTGAAGGAACTGCTGGAAGAGTATGATGTTTCTTATATTTTTGTGGGATCGAAAGAACGGGAGAAATATGGGGATGCACTGAATGAAGAGGTGCTGAATTCGCTTGGAGAAGTTGTGTTCCAGGATGAGGTGTATAGTACTTATATTCTTAAGATTAATAAGTAAGAGAGTGAAAAATGGCGGCAGTTTGTGTCGCCATTTTTTGTTTGGGTCAAAAAGGGACGCGTAAAAAAATATTTCATTTCCTGTGCGGTTTCGGGCACTAAGATATTCTAAGCCGCTAAAAATCTGCTAAAAGCATGAGAAATCAGAGCCAAACTCGCCTGCGGCTCAGACAGTGTCTCTGATTTCTCATAACGCAGATTTTTGCCGGCTAAGAATATCTAAGTACCCTGCAAATGCACAGGAAATGAAATATTTTTTTACGCTGGTTATTGGCTGGAATGGTTTTGGGGAAATAATTATCAGGTGGAAAAGAGGGAAAAAGTAAAATTTACAGATATGGATTACGATTGTATTATGATAATGTATGTGCAATATATATAAGAAAAATATGTTGCTACAGTGGAAAAATGAAAAGATGACACTGTATAAGTAGTAGGAGAAAATGAGGATTGTGAATATTTACATGACAGGAAAGGAGTTTTAAAATGAGGAATCGAATAATTCAGGTTAGACATTATAGCAGGAAAATGATGATTATGATGTTGACAGGAGCAATTTGTTTCAGCTCGTGTTTTTGTGAAACTGCTTTTGCGAAAACCAGCAAAGTAAGGGTTTACGATGTGGAAAAAGGAACCACAAGCTTCACATCTTTTACATATTCGGATAATAAAAATGATGAGTCACTGGCTCCGTCGGAGGGAGCAGAAGCGATTTCATCTGCTTCTCAGAAGGTGGTTATTTTCCATCAGGCAGATGGGTCTACGATAATAAGAAAAGCAGACAGTAATGGAAAAGTGACACTTCCAGCAATAAGAAATCAGACAGGATATACTTTTCTTGGATGGAGCACGAAGCCGGATCAGACTCAGAATCCGCAGTATCAGGCGGGACAGGTGATACAGGTAAGGAAGAAAACCCATTTATATGCAGTTATGTATAACTGGCAACAGGAGCCGGATATCAGGTCAATAATCTGGCAGCTCAGCTGTCGGAGTATTCCGGAATTATTTTTGTGGGAGATTCCAGAACGTATTTTATGCAGAAAACTCTTCTTCGGGAATATGGAAAGGATGCAGTTGCAAAAGTATCATTTGTGTGTAAGACAGGGGAGGGACTGAGCTGGTTTGAAACAGCAGGAGAGAGAGTAATGAGAAGTGAAATTGCCCGTCTGCAGTCAGATTCAGATAAGCCCGTAGCAGTTATTTTTAATCTTGGTGTGAATGATCTTTCGAGTCATAATTCCGGGAATGGGGTTGATTATAAAGGCGAGGCAAATGCATATCTTGCGCGTATGAACACTCTTGCAGAGGAACTTGAAAGTGACTGCAGATTGTTTTATATGTCTGTGAATCCGGTAAATACAGCAATGAAACCAACTCGAAAAGAAGCGCAGTTACGTTACTTTAATGACAGATTGCAGAGCAGGTTAAATAAGAGATTTCAATGGATAGATACCTATAAATACCTGATGAAGAATGGTTACAGTACATACAATGAGTTTAAGGGAAATATAGATGACGGCGTTCACTATTCTACATGTACCTATAAAAGAATCTATAAATATTGTATGAATGCGATCAGATAATGCTTTTTGATTTATACACAAATTATAATCTTGTTTCAGGTAAGCAGTATAAGCAGAAGTTAAGGCCACAGAACTCACAAAAGAAAGGGTATATGTATTGCCTGATAAATTAAGAGATTGATGTACGAGCTGACAGGAGAAATATTTTCTGTCAGCTTGTTATTTGTTTGGTTGGATAATGGAGAATATCTGTTTGCCAAAGAAGAAACATTTGACGAATTTTTGTCTCTGTTGTATCATGAACATACAAAACGAAAATAAAGTAAGAGGAATATTGTTATATAAAATACAGAACAGATAAGAAAGCAGGAATAAAATGAAAGCAGAAGTTGTATCCATGACAGCGGATAATCTTGATATGGAGGCTATCCGGCGAGGTGGAGATATTTTGAAACAGGGTGGTCTGGTTGCATTTCCTACGGAGACTGTCTATGGCCTTGGTGGAGATGCGTTGAATCCGCAGGCTTCTATGAAAATTTATGCAGCGAAGGGAAGACCTTCGGATAATCCGCTGATCGTGCATATTGCAGAGTTTGATAAGCTGGATTCGATTGTAACTGAGGTTCCGGAGAAGGCGAAGATCCTGGCAGAGAAGTACTGGCCGGGTCCGCTGACTATGATTCTTCCGAAGTCGGATCTTGTACCACAGGAGACTACGGGTGGTCTGGACAGTGTGGCGGTTCGGTTTCCGAGCGACAGGATTGCACAGGAGCTGATCAAGGCTGCCGGCGGCTATGTGGCAGCACCCAGTGCCAACACTTCAGGCAGACCCAGTCCGACTACTGCACAGCATGTAGAGGAGGATCTTGGCGAGGCGATTGAGATGATTATTGACGGAGGCCAGGTGGGAATCGGTCTTGAGTCTACGATCGTTGATTTTACTGAGGATGTGCCGGTGGTTTTGCGTCCGGGTTATATTTCTCTGGAGATGCTTCAGGAGACTCTGGGGGATGTAAGGATGGACAAGGGGCTGATTGCATCTGACAGCAAAGTACGTCCGAAAGCACCGGGTATGAAATATCGCCATTATGCACCGAAGGCAGATCTGGCAATTGTTGAGGGACCGGAGGAAGCTGTTGTGAAGAAGATCAATGAGCTGGCTGCGGAGGCGAAAGCACACGGCGAGCAGGTTGGGATTATTGCAACGGACGAGACAAAGGACAGATATCCGGAAGGTCTGGTAGTCAGCATTGGAAGCCGGAAGGAAGAAGAGACGATAGCGCATCATCTGTATGAAGTGTTGCGGGACTTTGACCAGAGTGCAGTCAGGTCTATTTTATTCAGAAGCGTTTTTATACACCAAGAATGGGACAGGCCATTATGAACCGTCTGCTGAAAGCAGCGGGACATAAGATCATACAGGTGGTATGATATAATCAGGTAGTGAAGCAGATATATGCCTGACTATATAATCTTATCAGCAGTAATGGCCAGATGGATAATGAAGATTCATTTAAATAGTCTGCTGAAGAGGTAAAGAAAATAAATTAATTTCAGGAGGAAGATTAATGATAGCTTTAGGATGTGATCACGGTGGATATGAATTAAAACAGGAGATTAAGAAATATCTGGATGAGAAAGGAATTGAATATAAAGATTATGGATGTGACAGTCTGGATTCCGTAGATTATCCGGTATATGCAAAGAAGGTTGCACATGCAATTCTTGACGGCGAATGTGAGAAGGGAATCCTGATCTGCGGAACAGGTATCGGAATTTCCATTACAGCAAATAAGATTAAGGGAATCAGAGCTGCAGTCTGCACAGATTGTTTTACAGCAGAGGCTACAAGACTTCACAATGATGCCAATATCCTTGCACTTGGCGGAAGAGTGGTAGGACCTGGGCTGGCATTGAAGATTGTGGATACATTTTTGAATACACCGTTTTCCAACGATGAGAGACATATCAGAAGAATTAATCAGATAGAGACTGAATAAGCCATAAAATAAGAAAACTGATAAAACAGCCAGAGCCTGCATGATTATAGTAATTCTCTCACATGTATGATGAATGGGAATTGCTGTAGAGTAAAGTGTGAAGTTCTGGCTGTGTCAGTTATAAGCAGACAATGGTTACTGTTTGCTCCGTTCACAGTAACGGACAATGTGCTGCTTTTATGAAGCAGATGAATGGTGAAGTATGTGAAGGGGAGGTGTGGAAAATGGATGTAAATCATAAACGCACAGATTATTTATCATGGGATGAATATTTTATGGGAGTTGCCATGATGTCAGGGATGCGTTCCAAGGATCCGAATTCTCAGGTAGGAGCCTGTATTGTGAGTGAGGATAATAAAATCCTGTCCATGGGCTATAATGGTTTTCCAAAGGGCTGTTCAGATGATGAATTTCCATGGGCAAGAGAGGGTGACAGTCTTCATACGAAATATTTTTATGTGACCCATAGTGAATTGAATGCGATTCTTAATTACAGGGGAGGAAGTCTGGAAGGTGCAAAGCTTTATGTTTCCCTTTTTCCATGTAATGAATGTGCCAAGGCAATTATTCAGGCAGGTATTAAGACAATTGTCTATGACTGCGATAAATATGCAGACACGCCGGCAGTGATCGCTTCTAAGAGAATGCTGGATGCAGCCGGGGTCCGTTATTATAAATATAACCGGACAGGACGTAAGATTACAATAGAAGTGTGATTTTGGCATATTCATGCCAAAACACCTCGCGGAATAGTGGTGTGTGAACAGTAACGATTTTACTCTTGACACATCAATTTATTTCAAATAAAATATAATCAAATGCGAAATATATATAGCGATGAAGAGAATAGTACATAAGGAGCAATCCCAGAGAAGAGTCCCGGAGAACAGCCGGTTGGCTGTGAAACAGTGGTGGAAGGATTCTGTGCGTGAATTATGGAACCGGCCTCGGAGCTCCGTACAATTGAAGTACGGCGTTTTTCCTGCGTTATCGGAAGAAGAGCGAGCAATGTGCAGGCATTTGGGCACAGTGCTAATTAGGGTGGTACCGCCGAAGCCTTTCGGTCCCTTGTGAGGGATGCTGGGCTTCTTTTTTTCGTTTTTTATAATATGACAGATTTTGCCGGATTATAAAAAAGCAGATTTTTGTACTGTGAAGCAGATAAGGAAATTTATTTATAGAAGAAAAATAAGAAGAATATGCATTCCGCCGCGACTATATCCTGATGCACTGTCAGGATCAACACAATCACATAAAAAGGAGAAGTAATCATGGCAAACAACAAGAAACTGGTAGAAGCCATCACATCCATGGAAGACGATTTCGCCCAGTGGTATACCGACGTTGTAAAGAAAGCTGAACTCTGCGGTTATACCAGCGTTAAAGGCTGCATGGCAATTAAACCTGCAGGATATGCGATCTGGGAAAATATCCAGCACGAACTGGACAGAAGATTTAAAGAGACTGGCGTACAGAACGTGTACATGCCAATCTTTATTCCGGAATCTCTTCTTCAGAAAGAGAAAGATCATGTAGAAGGATTTGCACCTGAGGTTGCATGGGTAACTCATGGTGGTCTGGATCCGCTTCAGGAGCGTCTGTGTGTACGTCCTACATCAGAGACATTATTCTGTGACTTCTATGCAAAAGAAATCCAGTCCCACAGAGATCTGCCGAAGGTATACAATCAGTGGTGCTCTGTAGTGCGTTGGGAAAAGACAACACGTCCGTTCCTTCGTTCACGTGAGTTCTTATGGCAGGAAGGCCATACAGCTCATGCTACAGCCGAGGAAGCAGAAGAGCGTACTATCCAGATGCTGAACCTGTATGCAGATTTCTGTGAGGAAGTACTTGCAATCCCGGTTATCAAGGGACAGAAAACAGACAAGGAGAAATTCTCCGGTGCAGAAGCTACTTATACAATTGAATCCCTGATGCATGATGGAAAAGCCCTTCAGTCCGGTACAAGCCATAACTTTGGCGATGGATTTGCAAGAGCATTCGGTATCCAGTATACAGATAAAGAAAATAAACTTCAGTATGTACATCAGACATCCTGGGGAATGACAACACGTATGATCGGTGCTATTATCATGGTACATGGTGATAACAGTGGTCTGGTGCTGCCTCCGAGAATCGCTCCTGTACAGGCAGTGATCATTCCGATCCAGCAGAGAAAAGAAGGCGTTCTTGAGAAAGCAGATGAGATGTTTGCAGCATTAAAAGCAGCAGGAGTCCGCGTAAAAGTAGACGACACAGACAAGAGCCCGGGATTCAAATTCGCAGAGCAGGAAATGCGTGGTATCCCCGATCCGTATCGAGTGCGGTCCGAAGGATATCGAGAATGGTCAGGCTGTGATCTGCCGTCGTGATACAAGAGAGAAATATACTGTTACATTTGATGAGCTTGTGGAAAAAGTACAGGAAATCCTGGAAACAATCCAGAAAGATATGCTGGAGCGTGCACGTAAGCACAGAGATTCCCATACTTATGTTGCTACAAACTATGAAGAATTCAAAGATACTATTGTTAACAAACCAGGATTCGTAAAAGCTATGTGGTGCGGTGACCGCGCATGTGAGGACAAGATCAAAGAAGATGTTCAGGCTACATCCAGATGTATGCCGTTTGAGCAGGAACACTTAAGTGATGTCTGCGTATGCTGTGGAAAACCTGCCAAGAAGATGGTTTACTGGGGAAGAGCATACTAATCAATAAGAAAATAAAGAAAACCGGCAGCAGAGATATCTGAGTGCCGGTTTTCGGGGTTAAGAATAAATAGAAGAAGATAAGGATGGTCATATGATTCTGGAAATACCGAAAAACGCGGAAACAATTTTGCATATACTGGAAAAAGCAGGCTATGAAGCCTATGTGGTAGGCGGCTGTGTGCGTGATTCTATTCTGGGACGGAGCCCGGATGACTGGGACATCACCACATCCGCAAAGCCGGAGCAGGTCAAGGCTTTGTTTCACAGAACAGTGGATACAGGTCTGCAGCATGGAACAGTGACTGTTCTTATGGAAAAAGAAGGATATGAGGTCACGACTTATCGTGTAGATGGTGAGTACGAGGACGGCAGACATCCCAAAGAGGTCACCTTTACAGCAAGCCTTAAGGAAGACCTGAAACGCCGGGATTTTACCATCAATGCAATGGCATACAATCCTTCTTCAGGACTGGTGGACCTTTTCGGCGGACTGGAGGATATTGAGAGAAAAATCATCGCTGTGTGGGAGATCCGCTGGAGCGTTTTACAGAGGATGCACTGCGGATCATGCGTGCAGTCCGTTTCAGTGCGCAGTTGGGCTTTGCCATTGAAGAAGAGACTCGTAAGGCACTGAAGGTTCTGGCACCGAATCTGAAGCATGTCAGTGCAGAGAGGATTCAGGTAGAGCTTGTGAAGCTTCTGATGTCTCCTCATCCGGATTATCTCAGGGTGGCTTATGAAGCCGGGATCACAGCTGAATTTCTTCCGGAGTTTGATGCATGTATGACAACATCTCAGAATACGCCGCACCACTGTTACACAGTAGGAGAGCATATCCTGCACAGTCTCTGTCATGTACGTGCAGATAAAGTTCTCAGGATTACCATGCTGCTTCATGACATTGGAAAGCCGGTTGTCCGGAAAACAGATGAGAATGGAAGAGATCATTTCAAGATGCATGGGATTGCGGGAGAAAAGATGGCTGCACAGATCCTGCGCAGGCTGAAATTCGATAATGATACGATCCGCAAGGTAACCCGTCTGGTAAAATGGCATGATGACAGACCGGAGGGAATGACAAAGGCAGTGCGCAGGGCAGTGAACCGTATCGGTGAGGATCTCTTCCCATATTATCTGGAAGTGCAGCAGGCAGATATGCTGGCACAGAGTGATTACAGACGCACAGAGAAGCAGGAACGTCTGGATAAGGTGAAAGAGGCTTATGAGACGATCATTAATGAACATCAGTGTGTATCTTTAAAAACTCTGGCAGTGACAGGGAAAGATCTGATTGAAGCCGGTTATAAGCCGGGTCGTGAGATAGGAGAAACGCTGAACCGTCTGCTGGAAGTAGTACTTGTCGATCCACAGAAGAATCAGAAAGAGATATTATTGGGTCTGCTTGATGAGAAATAGTGCAGTTTTATGGAATTGTCAGTATATCAGAATATAGTAAATAACTAAAATCCGGGGGTATATCCACCGGATTTTCTTCATATGTATAGAAAGAATTAAGATGATTAAGAGGGGGATATGTCATTGTATGATTACGGACTTGGCACTTTGGCTCAGTATGAGCTGACAGCAGACCGTTCTGCAAGGACAAGAGGAGCTTTACTCTGCTATACAGCTCAGGGACTTCTGATCCTGAGGGAATTTCACGGTTCTGAAAAAAAGCTGGAAAAACAGCAGGAGCTTTTGATGAAACTTCAGGAAAATGGTATAAATACCGATTATTTTCTGCGGAATAATCAGGAAAGTCTGGTCAGTAAAGATAAGACTGAACAAAGGTTTACACTCCAGCACTGGTATGAAGGAAAAGAGTGTGACACAAAATCCCGGGAAGATATTTTAAAAAGTGTCCGGACACTGGCAAGGTTACATATTTTAATGAAAATGGAACCTGTGGAGGAATACAGGGAAAGATCTCTCAGGGAGGAATATCTCCGGCACAATCAGGAGCTTCGTAAGATACGCAAATTTATACGGAACAAAGGAGCATCCAATGTATTTGAGAAAAATTATCTGGCAAGTGTGGAGCAGTTTCTTGAAAGGGCACAGTATGCAGTAAAGCTTCTGGACGAGACGGACTATGATGATCTCAGGGAAAGGGCATGGCGGGAAGGACAGGTATGTCATGGAGAATATAATCAGCATAATATTCTGATGCTGAAAGGTGATCATTTTGGGACAGCAGTTACAAATTTTGGTCACTGGAGTTTTGATATTCAGATAGCAGATTTGTATCGTTTTATGAGAAAAATACTGGAAAAATATAACTGGAATCTGGAACTGGCAGGGGAAATGCTCAGGGAATATCATAAAATCCGTCCAATCTCGGCAGAAGAGTGGAAAAATCTGCGTGTACGTTTCACTTATCCTGAAAAATACTGGAAACTGGCAAATTATTATTATTCACACAAAAAGGTGTGGATTTCAGAGAAAAATGTGGAAAAGCTTCAGAATCTTATCAGACAGAGAGAAATCTGGGAGAATTTTGCAGAGGAATGTTTCAGGGATTATCCTCAGTAACACAGAGCTGAACAGTTACGAAAAACCTTGACAATATGGGGAAAAAGGTATATATATAGAGGATAGAGCTCTGTCGCTTTTGGCAGATGCCACCAAACAAGAAAGAGATCATTAGAGGAGGAAACACCATGAATAAAACAGAATTAGTAGCAGCTATGGCGAAAGAGACAAACTTATCCAAGAAGGACGTAGAAGACGTTCTGAAATCTTTCGTTGATGTCGTTTCTAAAGAACTGAAAAATGGCGGAAAAATCCAGTTAGTAGGATTTGGTACATTTGAAGTAAGTGAAAGAGCTGCTCGCGAGGGAAGAAATCCTCAGACTGGTGAAACTATGAAAATCGAAGCTTCTAAATCACCGAAATTCAAAGCTGGAAAAGCATTAAAAGATATGGTTAACGGTAAATAATAAAGGCGATAACCGGGGGAACGAAAGTTCCCCTTTTTTGATACTCTGGCGGAGTAATTCGTGAGTATCCATTTACAGGACATTTACAGGAGTAGAATATGAGATTAGATAAATACTTAAAGGTGTCACGTCTGATCAAACGCCGTACAGTGGCAAACGAAGCATGTGATGCAGGAAGAGTTCTTGTCAACGATAAGCCTGCCAAGGCATCTGTACAGGTAAAGACGGGAGATACTATTGAAATCCAGTTCGGAAGTAAGAACGTCAAAGTAGAAGTACTGGATGTAAAAGAAACTGTCAAAAAAGAAGATGTAGAGAGTATGTACAAATATCTTTGATTCCGGATGGTAATTTGCAGCTTTTGGCATTTGTGCAGTGGGAACATATAAATTTTTAACATTTTATTGTCTATTTCCATTTTCCGGCACATAAACTACTGATAAGTAACAGATTGGCAGGTCATAGTTTCCGGAGGCTGTGACCGGGAGGCGTCTGTGGAAGAGAAGAAGATACTTTCAACTCACAGCCTGATGCTGGAAAACCGTCAGAACGGGAGAATTACCGGGGTAAAGGATATTAAATCCTTTGATGAAAAAGAAATCCTGCTTTTTACACAGGCAGGGAAACTTGTAATAAAGGGAGAACAGCTTCATGTGAAGCAGCTTGATCTGGAAAAGGGAGAAGTAGATCTGGAGGGAAAAGTGGACAGTCTTACCTATCTGTCAAAGAATACAGATAACAGGGATGAATCCTTATTTAGAAGGATGTTCCGGTGAGAGATGAGTGCATTTATTCATCATGAATTACTTCTGCTGCTCCGGACAATAGCTGTGGGTGCTGTTCTCCTTTTGTGTTATGATCTGCTGGCTGCATTCAGGAATGTTTTTGCACATTCGGATAAAGCTGTCGGGACGGAAGACATTCTATACTGGCTTTGTTGTGCCTTTTTTGTTTTTTCGGAGATTTACAGGAACAATGAAGGGATCCTGCGTTTTTTATGGTTTTTAGGATTTTTATCCGGAGCGTATATCTGCAACAGGGTCCTCGGAGATATTTTTGTAAAATGCTGTACGAAATTTATGGAGATTCCTGTAATAATTATTAAATTTTTGATAAAATGGTTGCTATTTCCGGTCAAAAGATGTAAACTTCTGTGGTATAAAGCGTATAAATGTGCTAAAAAAGGAAGGCTGGCAAATTGGGTAATTCTAAGAAAGGAAGAAAAAAAAGAAAGTAGGGTATAACTCTCTTGGAATGATTGCGATTGCGCTGGTTGTTTTAGTCCTTCTGGGAGGCTGATGCTAGAAAGTAATGACCTTAAGGAACGCCTCACAGGATATGATGCTAAGGCCGCCACTCTTCAGCAACAGATTGAAGATGAGCAGACACGTACAGAAGAAATTGATAAATTAAAGAAATATATGGAGACAGACGAATATGCAGAAGAGGTTGCCAGAGAGAAACTGGGACTTGTGAAGGACAATGAGACTGTTTTTAAGAAACAGCAGTAACAAATGTCGAAAACTTTTGCGAAGGATTCGTCTGCGTTTGACAGATATTTCAGAAACCCTTCCATATAATATCTGTAACTGTTTAGTACTTTGTGAAAGAGAGGACTGTTGAACAGTTATTGAAATTCTCTGATAAAAATGCAGTAGTCTGCTATATACAGGGAATGAATAAGGGGAGGGGAGAATATGCAGGAATGGATGATTGCCATGCTCGTTATCAGCATTATGCTGATCATACGGGACATGGCAAAAACTATTTTAGCAGAAAATCTGCCGGATACAGAAGAACTGCCGTCTCTGCAGGAGGGCCATCCTCAGAAAGAGAGGGTGGAGAAGTATGCGGCATCTTTTCAGAAACTGGCAGATACTTTCTACGGGATGCCTTATCGGAAAGATTATCTGAGCAGCAGGCAGGTTGAGCAGATCATTGAGGATACAAATGCAAAGGTATGCAGCAGATGCTATCAGAGGGAAATCTGCTGGGGAGAACACAGTCAGGAACTGGTGAAAGGAGTGGAGGCACTGGTACGTTCCATGGAGAGCGGAAACGAGGAAAATGTCAGAGGCATCCGCGCTGACTGGACAGGCATATGTCCCCGTTCCGTACAGTATTATGAGACGGTTGCAGAGAATTTTCAGAAAGAAAGGCAGAACCTGATGTGGGATAACCGTATGATCGAGAATCGGCTGGCAGTAGCACAGCAGCTTATGGAAGTCTCACATATCATGGAGAACGTAGCCAGTGATCTGTATGACCTGGAGCGAGTAACGCCGCAGTTTGAAGAAGAACTTCGCAAGGGACTGAGAAAGAGCCATGTGATCCTTCGCAGAGCATGGATGATGAATAAGGTGAAAGGACGTAAACAGATTTTTCTCACCATGCGTGCCAGAAGCGGTCAGTGTATTTCCATGACAGAGATCGCACAGCTTCTTTCAAAATACTGTGAAATTTCCATGGTACCTGTAAATGGGAGCAGATGTATTGTAAACGGAGAATATCACACTGTACATTTTGCTGAGGATGTAAGCTATCAGGTTCTCTATGGAACGGCCAGGCTTACCAGAGAAGAAGAGAAGGTTTCCGGAGATAATTATATATGTAGACAGGAGGATGGCGGCAGGTTTGTTATGTGCCTTTCGGATGGCATGGGCTCAGGGATGGAAGCATGCAGGGAGAGCGAGACAGTTGTGGAACTTCTGGAACAGTTTATGGAGTCAGGATTTTCCCAGGAAACGGCAGCAAAGATGGTAAATTCTGCTCTGGTACTCAAAGGAGAGGAGGGTATGTTTTCTACAGTGGATATCTGCGCAGTGGACCTGTATACAGGAATCTGCAATTTTCTGAAGGCGGGGGCTGCGTCTACATTTATCAAAAGAGATCACTGGGTGGAATCTATTACTTCTGAAAGTCTGGCCGCAGGGCTTGTACAGCAGATTGATTTTGAGACAGCTACCAGAAAGCTGTACCATGGGGATTACCTGATCATGATGACAGATGGAGTCCTGGATGCATTGCCTGACCAGAAAGAGGAGGAAACCATGAAAGAAATCATTATGGATGTTCATGAGGAATCACCGAAAGATTTCGGCAGGGGAATACTGGAACGGGTGCTGGGATACAGCGATTATCATGCACGGGATGATATGACAGTGCTGGTGGCAGGCGTGTGGAAAAAATAATGCTGCGGATACTAGAGCGTGTCTGAAAAAGGCTTTCTGCAAGATGTGCGTCACAATTTGTGGGATATTTCACCCGAATTCAGTTGCCGTAGCCCGCTACGGCGCCCTCATCCGGGCAAAATATACC
>ENA-OQDM01000406-OQDM01000406.1-human-gut-metagenome-genome-assembly--contig:-NODE-406-length-25978-cov-2.115199_pt1 | contig 25978 bp, 24 predicted proteins | sample MGYA00242772_ERZ504605 | MGnify/ENA primary metagenome ERZ504605 (study PRJEB26092, sample SAMD00036348) | human gut metagenome | host: Homo sapiens | study: EMG produced TPA metagenomics assembly of... | reverse complement strand
TCTTTCTTTGCCATACCGATCGCAACACCAAACTGCAAAGATCAATGGCAGGTTATTAAAGACTGCACTTCCTACGCTGTTCATGATCACCAGCAGAGAATGAAGCAGTGTTCCGTCACCCAGAATCTTTGTCAGGCCATATGTCTCAATCGTTGTTGCATTGGTGAAAGAACTTCCAATACCAAGAAGAAGTCCGGCTACCGGAAGGATTGCGATCGGGAGCATGAAGCTTCGTCCGACACGCTGTAAAACACCAAAAATCTTGTCTTTCATCTGACACTCTCCTTCTATATATTTGGTAGAAGTGAGTATGCATAAGTGCCTTAATCAACCGGTTTTTGTTACTGTTTACAGCAACTTTTGTACAAAAAAAGGCACTAATATACATAAACACTCCTAGTTATGTATAGTTAATGCCTCCTGAAATCGAGTTACACACTACAACTGATGAAAATATAACACGTCAGCCCAGAACTTGTCAACCCGCTATTTTATATTTTTACTGATTCTATTTTTACTGAATTACTGTCCACTCCGTTCACAGCAGCTTTACTGATACATAGCATTCAAAAACATTGGCTTAATCGCAACTACCTCATCATATTCTTCCTGCGATACTTTCACATCACTGTTCAATGCTTTGAGATCTTCCTTGACAATTTCAAGTGCCTGGCCTTTTTCTTCTGCACGTCCCTGTTCGATCACTCTCTGCATCCGTTTCAGTACCGTCGGGTGAGCATATCTGGCAGGTACCGGAAAATCCGGATAACCTTTAACGTAATCTTCCATTTGCTTTCGTGCCTGTTCATCCTGGCTCATGATTGCTTTTCGATTATTACGTGCCGTTGGCAGAACACTGAAACCGGCAAAAGTAAAAACAGCAGCGATACCAAACAAAAGAAAGTATACTGCAAAATCATTGTGTACAATAAATGAATAAATTCCTGCCGCCACTGCTACAAATCCCAGCATAGTAATTGCCATTGCCACCCAGCGATAGCTTGGGCTTGTGCACTGATAGGTCCGTCGTCTTCCCGCCGCCCGGCTCAGATTCTCACTTAACTGAGGTTTCTGGTCCAGGTAATCAATGGCCCTCTGAAGCTTTGCCACTTCTTTTTGTGACTGAGTGGTTATTTCCGGTCTGGAACGCAGCTCCCGTTCTTTCTCTGCTTTCTGCTTTTCCAGCTTCGCTTCCGCGGCCTCACTGAGCAGCCGTATCTGTGGCTGCTCAGCTGAAAGCAGTTTCAAAAGATCATCTACCTGATTTTCATATTTGAAATTGCATTGTTTCTGCTGTCCGTCATCATACTCCACAACCAGATACGGAATACTGGCAAACATTCCTTTTCCAGAAAATCCACCCTTACTCATAGCCACGCGTTTAAAGACGCGTCGGACCGCCGTAAAAGGAATATAATAGCACCTGTCTACATAAAAGCTGTTCAGGTAAATTGCTTTCTTTCCGATCCCACAGGGGCCGACCTTACGACAGGATTTTCTGTCTTCCTCAAGTTCCGGTGCCGGAAGCTGAGATGTACTAAGTGGATGTGGTTTAAAAATCATGATATCAGACCTCACTTAAAATAGTTTCAGGCAGCTGCATGTTTCTTCGCTGCGCGAAGGAAAATAACAAGAAGTACGATTGCAAAAATAATACCTATCGGATAAGCTACAGCTGTATTATAAACAACTGCGCCTTCTGCCGTTTTGGAATTGATCAGACCGCCAAGACATTCCGGTGCAAGGATGAAATATGTACTGGAAACTGCACTCATAAAAGTTGCCGGAACTGCTGTGATCCAGAAGTTTTTCTTTTCACTTACCAGATACATGGATGCTGCCCAGAGAACAATCATGGCAAGTGTCTGGTTTGTCCAGCTAAAATAACGCCAGATAACTGTATAGTCGATTGCGCCAACTGCATTACCAATACCAAGAACAGCGCCAACACCAAGAACCGGAATACAAAGTTTCAGTCTGTTAGCGTATCTTCCCTGATCAATATGGAACCAGTCAGACAGAGTAAGTCTTGCTGAACGGAAAGCCGTATCACCTGAAGTAATAGGACATACAACAACACCGATCATCGCAAGTGCAATACCAACACCACCCATTGTCTTGGAACATACATCATAGATAGCTGCTGACTGGCCACCGGAAAGAATTTCTGCAAGACCTGTATTCAGTCCGCCTGTAACTTTATAAAGAGCACATCCGGCTGCTGCCCAGATCAGTGCAATGATACCTTCTGCAACCATTGCACCATAAATACAAAGTGACCCTGTTTCTCACTCTTCATACAACGAGCCATCAATGGTGACTGAGTAGAATGGAAACCGGAGATTGCACCACAGGCTACAGTGATAAACATAAAGCTCCAGATTGGTGTTCCTGCCGGATGCATACTGTACATATGACTCCAGATTTCAGGAATCGTAAATTCAGGATTTGTATAGATTCCTATGATAACACCAACTGCCATAATGATCAGGCAGAGACCAAATACCGGGTAAATCTTACCGATGATCTTATCAATGGAAATAAATGTTGCAATAAAATAATACACCAAAATAAGAATAAGCCAGAACAGTGTAGTGGTAAGAATACCTGACAGTCCGCCATTCTTACACAGGGTAACGATCAGACCTGCCGGACCTACTGCAAAAACAGTACCAACCATGATCAGGAGCACTACTGAAAATACTCGCATGATGTTCTGCATAACACCGCCGAGGTATTTACCTGTAAATTCTGCTACTGAGCTTCCGGAATTACGTTCGCTGATCATTCCAGAGAAGTAGTCATGAACACCGCCGGCAAAAATTGTACCAAACGTGATCCAGAGAAATACGATTGGTCCCCACAATGCACCCTGCATCGCACCAAAAATAGGTCCCAATCCTGCAATGTTAAGAAGCTGTACAAGGAACAGTTTCCACTGTGGCATCACTACATAATCCACTCCGTCGTTGATGCTTACCGCCGGGGTTTCACGATCATCTGGTCCAAAAGTGTTATCAACGACCTTACCATAGGTAAAGTAACCGATAATCAGAAGTGCCAGACATAAAATAAAACTGATCATTTAAATCCCTCCCTCTACTGCAATTTGCAGTTGTCATAATTTTATCAAAGTATGGCAGATCAGCTTACCATACACTCTGCTTAGCAATTATTATTATAAAACTTCTCGTTTAAAAAACAATAGTTATTGTTAAATTTGTCTATTATTCTTATAAATATACAGGAATATTGTATACAATTTTATTTGTCTATTCCATAACATCTTTGTTATTTATTTATCATATTTATAAATCAATTTTACTTATTTCCTTCCGGATCAGCAAACCTGCTGCCCTGGCCAACTGTCCGACCTCCTGTATTCTGGTATATTCTTTTCCATAAATTATTTCTGCCTTCAATGTGCCTGCATCCGTTCCCATAAATACAGCAGAAACACAGATACCTTTTCGTTGCAATGCCCGCACTTCAGCCGCTGTATCATTAACAGCTGCCTCATCTCCATAGTCCTTTCCAAACGGAAACTGTTCTGAAGACTGTATACGAAAACTGTCATTTGGTTCCGCATCCGTCAGTAAAATAAGCAGATGACGGTCAGCTGATCCACTATGGGATCTCAGAAGTTCATTCATCTCCCGCATGACAAGTCCGTCACGATTCCAGCCAGTTGCAAAGTATCGAAAAACGTCATCACTTTTTTTCTCCTCAAATGCCTTCAGAATCCGAAGCACTGTATATCCGCGTACACTGCAGAATTCCGAAACTCTGACCGGAATATGACATGCCTGAAGACTTTCTGAAAGAATCACTCCCTGCGCAGCGATCATTTCCTGATACTGTAATCTTGACGCAGACGCATCCAAAAGAAGATCCACCGTAAACAGTGGCTTTTTCTCTTCATAATTAGCATGAAAGACCCGATCATCCATGCCATATTCCGATCTCCACACTCTCGCAGGATCCAGGCGTCCAGATCTGCCAGGCAGTATATCCGGCTGCTGATGAACCATCATACAATTTCTTATCTGTGACGAAAGCTGTGTGATAATACTCTGATACAGTTTTTGATTTTTATAATAATATATTCTGTTTCTTTCCATCTGAAGCTGTGCCTGATTTCTTAGATAACGGTTTTCTGCTGATATTTTCTCTTTTGGAATATATTTTCCATCCGTAAACCATACGTGGCAGCCTGCGTGATTTCCTTTACAGAGTTCTTTCTCGGTCCTTGCCAGTTCCTGTTTTGAATACAGTGACCTTCCAAAGCAGTTTTCTATATATGCATGATCGGTTTCTTCTTTTTTTAAGATCATATGACTGCTGCTTTTATTCTGCATGATTCCATTCTGGCTGCTGTCAGCCTGTGAAGAACGCATTACCACAACCCGGTCTGTCTTTACCAGTTGAGCCGGCATGATTCGAGTCAGCAGCCTGGCCGCTGTTCCAGTAAAATGGAGCATTAATGGTTTTCTGATATGCTTTTTCCCATCAAATAAATAAAAAGTTTTGTAAATACTTACCAGTTTCTCTATAATTTCTTCCTGTGACACTTTATTTTCCGGAGTCAGAGCCAAAAGCAATTTTTTCTCAAATGGCGTCATCACTGGAAGTTTTCTGCCTGATACTCTGCTCCACCTGGCAGACTGCAGGGTATATACCAATTGATTTTTACTCATCCATTCCTGCCGTGACAGCTTATACTCTCCTGCAAAAAAAGCTTCTGCGTAATCCATCCGCACATCTTCCAGTGCCGGTCTAATCGGAATTTCAAGCTTGTACACGATCGGTTCTATATAAAGCCAGGCCAGATCATCCAGCATCTGCTGCCGGCTATCTCCCTGCCATCGCACAAAAAGTTCTGTAAGTGTCTTTTCGCCAAAATATTTATATGCAAGTCCTATGACCAGATTCATATAAAAATCCGGCCTGTTTTCCTGACTGTGTATTGCCAGAAACATTGGTTCAAAATCATAATGACCAGCAGCACCCCAAATCTGATTGGCGGCCCGTCTCTGTACTTCTGTATAAGATCCGGTCATCCATCAAACACCTCCGAAGCTTTGAGTTTCATGGAAATCCTGGCATTCATCACATCGCTGAGCAGAGCCTGCTCATAACTGTCAAATATTTTATTTGTCACGCCAAGATCAAGAGCATCTCTGACTGGAATTCCTTTGTGCATCAGGCTGATTGCATCCAAGAGTCCACGAAGATCCATTGCTTTTGAAGTCAGTTCTCCACTTTCACATTTTTTCTGGATATCCATAAAAAGTAATCCAAACTGCTTATTATATTTAGAAGAAAGATCTGGAAACTGTTCTCTTAAAAGCCTCTGCAGATCTTCCAGTGTAAGTGCAGGCATACGGATCACTACAAATCTTGACGCAAGTGCTTCATTCAATTCTCGTGTTCCTGCATAGTTATAGTTCATCGTTGCAATAAAGCGAGTATCGTCTGCCAGAGTTATTCTTTCATATCCGGGAACGTCTATAACCCGCCTGAAATCCAATGCAGAATGCAAAACTGCAAGTGCTTCATTTCTTGCCATATTGATCTCATCGAATATACCAAAGCCTCCATTGCACGCACAGCTGTATACTGGTCCTGGTCTGAATTCAACCTTCCCGTTTCTGAAAGTATCTGTACCGATAAGCGAGGATGCATCCATATTTACATGAAATGAGATATCCCATGCAGGACGGCCGAAAACTACAGCCAGATTTTCTGCAAGTACATTTTTTCCCGTGGCTTTTTCACCTGCAAGCAATAGATTCTTTCCACACAAAAGTGCTGCCAGAGCTTCCTCCCACACTTTTTTTCCATAATAATAAAAATGAGGCACAGGAATCCTTCCCTTCAGCTCGTCCTTCACCGGGTGAGCCGCAGAAAACTCCTGTACCTCCTGAATCAGTTCCGGACTGATTCCTTCGTCTCTTAAAAAATCCGTTATTTTTTTCATCTTTAACGCCTCACATTCATGTATAAAAAAATGCTGAAATGTCAATCCACACAGGCGGTCATGACATTTCAGCTATATTAGTTCAAAAATTCAAATGGATCCTCATCCTTCAGAAAATGCATCAGCATATATGCACACATAATTGCCACACGTTCTTCTTTGAGGATTCGTTTTACTTCGGTACGGTCAGCGAGTACGATTTCAATCTCCTCACTGTCTTCCTGTGCTGCCTTACTGATCTCACCGCTGGCATAGCCGTATACAGTTGCACAGGATTCATCTGTCATACCTACTGTTGTAAAATACGGCTTTTCGAATGCAGGATCTACTTTCAAAGGTTCCAGTTTAAGACCAGTTTCTTCATACATCTCACGGACTGCACCTTCATGGAAATCTTCGCCTGGCTCAACCAGACCTGCCGGAAATTCATAAATGTAATCGCCCAATGTGTAGCGATACTGGCGTACCAGAACAACCTTGTCTTTCTTTTGTCCATAGATACTATAAATGATCACACCATCCGGATCATTTCGCCCGGTCTCAGTTTCAATGCCGGGACATCCTTGGCTCTGGATGCCACGTAATAAGACACCGGAGTATTGTGAACACTTGTAGCATCCACATGATACAGATTGACAAAACGGTTATCTGTCATTTTTTCTACATTATGAATCTTTCCCATGGGTTTCCTCTTTTCTGCACACTCTGTCTGCTGTGCCTGAATCAGTCTCCCTTAAGGATAACACGAATTCTTTTATAAATAAAGAATACGATTACAGAAATCAAAATATATTTAAATAAGTTAAATGGAACGATGATCAATGCTACAAAACCAAGAAGGCTGTTTACAGAAGGATGTACTGCTGATCCCATTTCAATAAATGCTTCGATCGGCATGCCAAATGCTTTGCCATATGCCGGAAGCAGTACAAATGCATTCATCAGGCAGGCTGCTGCTGTTGTCAGTACTGTACCTGCTGCCATTCCAATAACGGCATGTTTGCGACTCTTGTTATGATGCAGTCTGTAGATGATTCCTGCCGGTACAACAAATGTACATCCAAAGAGGAAGTTTGCAAAATCACCAACACCTGCTGTCATAGTTCCCATTGTTACAAGATGCACCAGAACTTTTACCACTTCGATCAGGATACCTGCGATCGGTCCCATTGCGAAGGCTCCTACCAGTACCGGAATCTCAGAGAAATCCAGCTGATAGAAGGATGGTGCCAGGAATGGGATCGGGAATTCAAAATTCATTAATATTCCGGCGAGGGCTCCAAGCATTGCGATCTGTGTGATCGTTCTTGTACGACTCCTCTCCATTACGTTTCCACTTTTTAAAACCTGTTCACTCATACTTGTCTCTCCTTTTTGAATTGTTCTTTTTTTCTAAAAGAAAATTCTACGCTATGCTGCAGATAAGTTTAGTGGGTAGATTAGTTTCTGCTGCATAAAAAAATCCCGGGAATAATCTTCCCGGGGTACTGAGCACGTATGAATTATTCGTGTTCTTCTCTCATCCAGACTTTACTGTCGGTTCCGGAATTCTGACTTGTGCCAGTCACCGGATCAGCCGCCTTACGCGGGTCGCGGACTTTACCGCCGGTAGGGAATTCCAACTGCGTCGGTCACCCTGCCCCGAAGAATTTTCTTTTATCTATCCGTATTATATAACTAACTTTCTGAGAATGCAATATAAATTTTAGAAAGAAGGATATGCTTAAAATATTTTCTATATATTAAGGATAACGGATATTGAAGTTTGTTTGAGGTATTACGGGAAGGGCTTCATATGTGCGGTACATTAAATAATACTGCGTTTTCTACTCCGTGCATGCGCTTATTTGCCGCCAGTCGCCCAAACTCGGCTACGCCTCAGACAGTGGGCTTGATGACGGCAGCTTGCCTGCACGTCATAACGAAGCCTCGCAGACATTTAATGTCCCCGCACATAGAAGCTCCCTTCCTGAATGTACCAAACATCAGCCGTCCATAATCCAATATATTAATATAAGAAAATTCCTTTCCCGCATGTCCTCATTTTCTTCACTTTAAATTGCCATGGGTGCCCCACAGGCTCGCGCTCCGCGCTGATATCTGGTCACTGGCGCCAGTGGCATCAGCCACTACTCCAAAATAAAGTACGGTGAGAGCAAGGATAATATAAAAACCAGGCAAAATTTTCGCAAATGTTTCTCTGGTACGTTCTCGCCTGAAGAACTTCGTGAAGGTTCCTGGTTGTACAGGTTTTTGCGTTGATACAGAAAATGCTGCTGTTTGAGCATCTTTGATGCGAGTTCAGCATTTTCTGTATTGTTCTTAGCAAAGTTCTGTACACCTTGGTACCTTAGAAGTTCTGAATTGAGACGTATCCAGAGGAACATTTATCGAAAATCCCATCTGGTTCATTTAATTATCCCATAATCACCGGGAATCCTTTATTTATCTTCCTCACGGAAATACGGTAATCCAAGTCCGCCGGCGGCTGGTGCTCCTTCTTCTTTCGGAAGCTTGTAAACACCAGTACAATAATCGTTACCACATACGGCAGTGCCTTAAACACCTCCTGCATGCTTCGTCCCAGTCCCGGGATATACAGATACAGGATATAAAGTGCTCCAAAAAGGAACGCTCCCCAGATTGCATTCAGTGGTTTCCACAGGGCGAAGATTACCAGCGCAACTGCAAGCCATCCACGGTCACCAAATCCATTGTCTGTCCAGGTTCCGCCGGAATATTCCATTACGAAATAGAGTCCGCCAAGTCCGGCAAGCCCTGCTCCGATACAGGTAGACAGATATTTGTATTTGATAACATTGATACCTGCTGCATCTGCTGTTCCAGGATCTCGCCAATTGCACGAAGATTCAAGCCTGCTCTTGTCTTAAATAAGAAGAAAGACAAAACCACCGCTACGATCACACAGAGATATGTCATAAATCCATAATTGAATAAAATCGGTCCGATCACCGGAATCTTAGATAATCCCGGGATTTTGGCTGTGTAAGCACTTCCTGTTACTTTTACAGAAATCTGTCCGACACCACCGGCAAGTTTGGAAATAGAACCACCAAAGAAGTTACCAAAACCTGTACCAAAGATTGTAAGAGCAAGACCGGTTACGTTCTGATTTACACGAAGAGTAATGGTCAGGATACTGTAGATCAAGCCACCGATCATTGCACATGCAAAGGCACATACAAACGATATCAGGACACCTATAAATGCATTCGGATTCGGGTTATCTTTTTCATAAAGAAAAGCTCCCATCAGCCGGCAATACCGCCCATATACATAATTCCCGGAATACCAAGATTCAGGTTTCCGGATTTCTCCGTCATAATTTCACCAAGCGCACCATAAAGAATACAGATGCCCTGGACAATTGCTTTTTGAATAAAGATGGTCAGTACACTCATTGCATCTACCTCCTATTTTTTTGTACGCTTTACTCTGTAGTTGATAAAGAATTCTGCCCCGATCAGGAAAAACAGAATAATGCCGAGAATAACATCGGATGCATTTTCATTCAATCCATACTGAGTCGCAATCTGAACAGCACCCTGATTCATAAATACGATACCAAAAGATACAGCCACCATAATAAAAGTATTGAATTTGGAAAGCCATGCAACGATGATTGCTGTAAATCCACGTCCTCCTGCTGTTGCAGTAGAGATTGTATGGCTCGCACCACTTACAATAACAAATCCTGCGATACCACAGATTGCACCAGAGATTGCCATGGTACGGATAATAACTTTCTTTACATGGATACCGGCATATTTTGCAGTATTCTCACTCTCACCAACTACAGCAATCTCATAACCCTGTTTGCAGTATTTCAGATAAATGAACATCCCAACAGTCAAAATCAGAACGATCAGAACATTCCAGCCGTATTTCTGTCCAAACAGTTCCGGCAGCCAGCCTGCCTGTGTTGCCTGATTAATGATACCAACAGTATTGGAACCTTTTGGATTTTCCCAGAAAACGATACAATATGTAACCACCTGCATGGCAACATAATTCAGCATCAGAGTAAAAAGTGTTTCATTTGTATTCCAGTATGCTTTGAATACCGCCGGGATCATACCCCATATCATGCCGCCAAGTGCACTTGCAATAAACATAACAATAAGTAAGATCACCGGTGACATTTTATCACCTGCATAGATCATCACCGCTGCGGAGCAGGCTCCACCAATCAGGATCTGGCCTTCTGCACCGATATTCCAGAATTTCATTTTGAATGCCGGAGCAAGTCCGATTGCAATACACAGAAGAACCATCGTATCACGTATTGTCTGCCAGATACGACGTTCCGATCCCATTGCTCCATCCCAGATTGCTTTATATACATCTACCGGATTCATCTTGACAAGTGCGACGATTACAGCACCGCACACGATCAGTGCAAGGATCAGCGCAATAAATCGAATCAGCAGTCTTTCCTGCCATCCAGCTTTGTTTCTTCTTTTACTTACCTGTAAGAAAGGTTCTTTATTCATTGACAACCCCTCCTTTTTCATGTTTCGTCATGAGAAGACCGATTCCTTCTTTGGTTGCAGTTCTGCCATCAACCACTCCGCTGATTTTTCCTCCACACAGTACCGCAATGCGGTCACAGAGTTCAAGTACTACATCAAGATCTTCAATTACGCAGACAACTGCTACGCCTTTTTTCTTCTGCTCATTCAGAAGCTGATAAATAACATGAGAGGTATTGATATCCACACCTCGAGTCGGGAATGCTACAAGAAGAACTTTTGGATTCTGTGCGATTTCTCTTCCTACCAGAACTTTCTGTACATTACCACCTGACATCTGGCGGACCGGTGCAGAGATACTTGGTGTCATAACTTCCAGCTGATCTTTAATCTTCTCTGCAAGCGCTCTTGGTCCTTTACGATCCAGGAAAGGTCCCTTTCCATTACGATAGCTTCGGATCATCATATTGTCTGTCATATCCATATCACCGACAAGTCCCATACCAATACGATCCTCCGGAACGAAAGCAAGGCTGATTCCCGCTTCATTAATGGAAATAGAATCCATTCCGGAAAGTTCCATTTTGCCTCCGTTATCATCCAACAGACGTATGGAACCGCTTTCTACATTCTGCAGTCCTGCAATCGCCTCAAGAAGTTCTTTCTGTCCACTTCCTGAAATGCCGGCAATTCCAAGAATCTCCCCTGTATTGACTGTCAGATCCACATCATCCAGTGTCTTGACATTTTCTTTGTCCTTACAGTTGATTCCATCAATGATCAGACGCGGTTTTACATTTTCAGGTTTCGGACGTTCGATGTTCAGATCTACTTTGGCTCCAACCATCATTTCTGAAAGACTCTGCACATTGGCCTGTGCTGTCTCTACCGTGTCAATATACTGACCCTTTCGAAGAATTGCAACGCGGTCAGACAAAGCAAGAACCTCCTGCAATTTATGGGTAATGATAATGATCGAACATCCATCGTCACGCATGTTTCGAAGAATATCGAACAGCCTGTCGGCTTCCTGTGGCGTCAACACTGCTGTCGGCTCATCCAGGATCAGGATCCTTGCTCCACGATACAGCATCTTCACAATTTCAACTGTCTGTTTTTCAGAAACGGACATTTCGTAGATTTTTTTGGAAAGGTCCAGCTCAAAACCATATTTATTGACCAGTTTCTGAATATCTTCGGTTATTTTTTTCATATTGAGTCTGGCCTTACCAGGCAGGCCCAATACAATATTTTCTGCTGCCGTAAGTACATCTACCAGTTTGAAATGCTGATGTACCATACCTATTCCTAATTCATAGGAGTCTTTTGGCGAACGGATTTTTACTTCCTTCCCATTTACAAAAATATGACCTTCATCTGGATAATAAATTCCATAGATCATATTCATCAGAGTCGTTTTACCGCTTCCATTCTCACCTAAAATTGCGAGAATCTCTGATTTCCTCAGTGTAAGATTTACATGGTCATTCGCCTGAACTGATCCAAATCGCTTGGAAATATCTCTAAGCTCAAGTGCATAAGTTTCTTCCACTATCGTTCCCTCCTTTTATCTGATATATTGTCATATCTGCAAAAGAAACCTCCGCCCTGAAGACTTCCTTTGCACGTATAACAAGAAAAAAGCAGAGCTGCTGACCCAGCAGCTCCGCCTGTTTCAGATCTTATTCTGTGATAGATGTGATTCCATCGATAGCTACATCGAATGCCGGTGCAGAACCATATTCTGATTCATGGAAATATCCGTCAGAAACATATTCTGTATCACTGCCATCTTTCTTATAAGTAGTAAGTTCTTTGCCATCTACTGTAAATGTAGAAGTATCGAATACATGAAGGGATCCGTCTGCAAGTGCATCTTCCACTTCTTTTACTTTTTCGTCTGTTCCTTCTGCTACAACTTTCTCATTGAGAGGTGTGATCTTGTCAGCGCCGTCGGAGAAGCCTTTGCACCAGTCAGTATCAATTGCTGTTCCATCAAGCATGCACTGTACTGCATATGTGTAATATACACCCCAGTCCATAGATGCAGAAGTAAGAGCTGTATTCGGTGCAACAGATGTCATATCAATATTGTATCCAACGCAAGGAACGCCTGCTGCTTCACATGCTGTCGGAGCACCTGTTGTATCTGCGTGCTGGCTGATCAGAACACATCCATCAGAAATCAGCGCATCTGCACATTCTTTTTCAAGGTCGAAGCTTGCCCAACTGTTTGTATATTTTACTTCCATAGTTACGGACGGGCATACACTCTTTGCGCCAAGGTAGAAAGAAGTATATCCGGAAATAACCTCTGCGTACGGGAATGCACCAACATAACCCATCTTGCAGCTATCTTCTGTGATCGTTCCATCTTCGATCATCTGATTCAGTTTAAGGCCAGCTACTACACCGGACACATAACGAGCTTCATAAATGTTTGTGAAGTAGTTGTGCATATTGGAAAGTCCGCTTGATGCTGCCTGAGTTCCGGTTGCATGACAGAACTGTACGTCCGGATATTCTCCTGCGGCTTCAAGGATATAAGTCTCATGTCCGAAGCTGTTTGCAAAGATGATCTGACATCCCTGATCTGCAAGGTCTGCTGCTGCATCGTAGCATCCTTCATCTTCGCCGATCAGAGTTTTTTCGATAACCTGTGAATCGTCAAGGCCAAGTGCCTCCTGCATTTCATCGATACCAGCCATATGAGCTGCTGTGTAACCTTCGTTCTCATCGCCGATGTAGATTGCACCAATCTTGAGGTCTTCCTTTGCAATACCCTTGCCACTTTCGCTGTCGTCACTTGCGTATACAGGTGCAGTCATAGTAACTGCCATAGCTGCTGCAAGTCCAATTGCCAATGCTTTTTTCATTCTTCTTTCCTCCATTTTCTGTGCTCTTACTCCTGTTACGGAACAAAAGAGGCACAACTTTCTCAGTTACGCCTCTTTGCAAGTACTTTTACTATACATGGCGCTTTTTAAATTGTCAATAAATTTGCAAAAAACGTACTATTTATTTGATAACCTAATTTTTTTGTATATTAATAAGGAAATAATAATTTTCTTGACTTTTTCACGTTAAAGCGTTATACTTTAGAAAGTTAATTTGATTCGAACATGAATCAGTAAAATCAGGAGGATTAAAAATATGAAAAAGCAGATTTTAGCAGGCATTCTGTCTGCAACAATGGTAGTTGGCATGGGTGGTGTCAGCGTATTTGCAGCAGATAAAGCAGATGATAAAACATACAACATCGGTATCTGCCAGCTCGTACAGCACGAAGCACTGGACGCTGCAACACAGGGATTCAAAGATGCGATCACAGAAGAACTTGGTGATAAAGTAACTTTCGATGAGCAGAACGCTCAGGGTGATTCCAACACATGTTCTACAATCATCACCGACTTTGTTTCTAAAAACGTTGATCTGATTCTTGCAAACGCTACACCTGCACTTCAGGCAGCATCAGCAGGAACATCTGATATCCCGATTCTTGGTACAGCTGTTACAGAATACGGTGTAGCACTTGATCTGGATGATTTCGATGGAACTGTTGGCGGAAACATCTCCGGTACATCAGACCTTGCTCCGCTTGAAGATCAGGCTGCAATGCTCAATGAACTGTTCCCGGATGCAAAAAATGTTGGTCTTATCTACTGTTCAGCAGAAGCCAATTCCCAGTATCAGGTTGATACAGTAAAAGCAGCTCTTGAGAAATTAGGTTACACATGTACTTACTATGCATTCTCGGACTCCAACGACCTCTCTTCTGTTGCTACAACAGCAGCTACTGAGAGTGATGTGATCTATGTTCCGACTGATAATACTGTTGCATCTAATACAGAGATCATCAACAACATCTGTCTTCCGGAAAAAGTTCCGGTAATCGCAGGTGAAGAAGGTATCTGTGAAGGATGCGGTGTTGCCACACTTTCCATCAACTACTATGACCTCGGTGTTGCTACCGGTAAAATGGCTCTCAAAGTTCTTGTAGATGGTGAAGATATTTCCAAAATGCCAATTGAATATGCTCCACAGTTCACAAAAGAATACAACCCGGAAATCTGTGAAGAACTCGGTATTGAAGTTCCGGATGATTATGTAGCAATCGGTGCAGACGAAGAAGAAGCTTCTGATGATGATGCAGCAAAAGACGAGACAGCTGAAGAGGAAACAAGCGAAGAGGCTGAATAATTTTCGAAGATAATCAAACATTACAAATATATACAGGCAGCGGGAAAGGAATTATCCTTTCTCGCTTTCTGTGCTATCAGGAGGAACTGAAAAATGAATATTCTTACTTTAATCAATGCACTTCCAGGCGCTGCTGCGCAGGGTCTGATCTGGGGAATCATGGCAATTGGTGTTTATCTCACCTTCCGTATCCTCGATGTAGCCGACCTTACTGTTGACGGCACCATGTGTACTGGCGGTGCTGTCTGCGTTATGATGCTGATGAGCGGTCACAGTGTGTGGGTTTCTATGCTTGCTGCTACCGGAGCCGGAATGCTTGCCGGTCTCGCTACAGGTATCTTCCACACATTCATGGGAATCCCTGCGATCCTCGCTGGAATCCTGACTCAGCTTGGTCTTTACTCTGCCAACCTTAAGATCATGGGAAAAGCAAACCAGGCAGTAAACGGAAACAAATTTGATCTGCTTGTTTCCCTCCGTAATGTAAAAAATGTTCCATTTTATCAGAATACAATTTTCATCGTTGCAATCTTTATCGTTGTTCTGATTGCAATCCTTTACTGGTTCTTCGGTACAGAACTTGGATGCTCCCTCCGCGCTACCGGATGTAATCCGAATATGTCCCGTGCACAGGGAATCAATACGGATGTATGTAAAGTTCTTGGTCTTATGATCTCCAACGGACTGGTTGCGCTTTCCAGTGCTCTCCTTGCACAGTATCAGGGATTTGCTGATGTCAACATGGGACGTGGTGCTATCGTTATCGGTCTTGCTGCAGTTATCATCGGTGAAGCAATCTTTGGAAAGATCTTCCGTAACTTTGCGCTTCGTCTTCTCAGCGTTGCTTTTGGTTCTATCCTCTACTATCTGGTACTCCAGACAGTTATCTGGATGGGTATTGATACAGACCTTCTGAAGATGCTGTCCGCACTTGTAGTTGCAGTCTTCCTTGCTGTTCCATACTGGAAAGCAAAGTATTTTTCTAAACCAGTAAAACGTGGAGGTAACAAATAATGCTAGAACTTAAGAATATATATAAAACCTTTAATCCTGGAACCATTAATGAGAAAGTGGCTCTGAATGGTCTGAACCTTACACTGAACGAGGGAGATTTCGTCACTGTTATCGGCGGTAATGGTGCCGGTAAATCCACGATGCTGAACGCTGTTGCAGGTACCTGGATGGTCGATGAAGGCCAGATCATCATTGACGGAATCGACGTTACCAAATTATCCGAGCACAAAAGAGCAGCTTACCTGGGACGCGTATTCCAGGATCCTATGACAGGAACAGCTGCCACAATGGGAATTGAAGAAAACCTTGCCCTTGCAAAACGCCGCGGAAAAACACGTTTCCTTAAATCCGGAATCACAAAGAAAGAACGCGAAGAATATAAAGAACTTCTGAAGATTCTTGGCCTTGGACTGGAAGATCGCCTTACTTCCAAAGTCGGACTTCTCTCCGGTGGACAGCGCCAAGCACTTACTCTGCTGATGGCAACCCTCCAGAAACCAAAGCTTCTGCTCCTCGATGAGCATACCGCAGCCCTTGACCCGAAAACAGCAGCCAAGGTCCTTGAGATCACTGAGATGATCGTAAACCGCGATCATCTGACAACAATGATGATCACTCATAACATGCAGGACGCTATTACACACGGAAACCGCCTGATCATGATGATGGAAGGAAAGATTATCCTGGATATTCAGGGGGAAGAAAAGAAGAAGCTTACGGTAAGAAATCTGCTGGAGTCAGTTTGAGAAAGCCAGCGGACAGGAGTTCTCCAATGATTCTGCTCTGCTGAGCTGAGATGGGGATTTCGTAAAAGATATGGTTTTTCTTTTACGCAAACATTAAAGAAGTAATATTACTATTGATATTACTATTAATATTCACGCAACTAATTAAAGATATATGATTTTTCAACGGCTTCATCATCCGGAAGTACTAAGGAATAACCCTCGTGTTAAATACATTCATAAAAATCACAAACTCGCTGACGCTCAAACAGTGTGATTTTTATGAATAACACACTCGGAACATTCCTAAGAACTTCCAGGATTCTTGCAGATGTTGAATTAATCATATATCTTTTTTAGTTGCTGTAATTTGGAAAAAATATACTTTATGTTCACAGTAAGAAAATTGTCTCAAGTCCTTCTATAGTTTCTATAATAACGCCAATCATATTCCACTCATATTTTCTATAATATTCTTAAGTCTATTTTAAATTCCAAATATTTTATCTTTACCTCCTCCCCCATCTCGCTCAGCTGCCTCCTTCCCGGAGGGATCCCGACCACACGCCGCAGAAGGCTATAGCAAGGAGCAGGAAATCGACAGCATGGCTTTGATAGGCATAATCCGGTTATTTTCCCCGCACGATACTATAAATAGCGCTGTCCAGGTCAAGGGGCTTTTATAAAGCTTGCGAAAACGTAAAAACGGGCTGCAGATGGGATGTATGTTTGCGTAAGTACCAGTATGTTAGAATGGCAGGTATAATGTGCATGAATTCCAGAAACCTCTGCAATCGTCCGTAGAAATACTTGATATACCAGTCTGTGTTATGAAGCATAAAGTGCATTGTCTGAGCCGTCAGGCGAGTTATGCACTTTTGATTCATGTTTTTAACAGACAGGGTATATTCTTAGTATTTCCGGGCGATGAAGCCGTTTCAGGGATTCATGCACATTCATCCTGCACACACATCCTTCTCTTACGCATCATTCATCCCATCTGCTAGCCCGCTATTAAAATAGATTCCCTGCTTTATTTGATCCCCTTCATGGACAAGCTGATTCGCTTCCTCTTCAAATCCACTCCAATCACTCGTACATCTACAACATCCCCAACAGACACTGCCTCCAGTGGATGTTTGATATATCTCTCGGTCATCTCAGAGATATGCACAAGTCCATCCTGATGTACACCGATATCGACAAATGCCCCAAAGTCAATTACATTACGTACGGTTCCTTTAAGGATCATGCCTTCTTTCAGGTCCTTCATATCAAGTACATCTGTTCTCAGTACCGGCTTCGGCATCTCATCACGAGGATCTCGTGCCGGTTTTTCCAGCTCTTTGACAATGTCACGAAGTGTCGGTTCACCAACGCCAAGCTCTTCTGCCAGTTTTTTGTAATTCTTAATCTGTCTGGAAATACCACTCAGTTTGCCGGCTGTGATATCTTCTGGTTTGTATCCCAGTTTTTCCAGAACCTTCTGCGCAGCTTCATAGCTTTCCGGATGAACACTTGTCGCATCCAGCGGATTCTTTCCGCCTGTGATACGTGCAAAACCTGCACACTGTTCAAATGCTTTCGGTCCGAGTTTTGCAACTTTGAGAAGCTCACGACGACTTTCAAATCTTCCGTTCTCTTCACGATAAGCCACGATGTTCTTCGCAATCACTTTACTGATACCTGAAATATATTCCAGAAGGGATGCAGATGCTGTGTTCAGATCCACCCCAACTTTATTTACGCAATCCTCTACGACTCCACTCAGAGCCTCTCCGAGCTTCTTCTGATTCATATCATGCTGATACTGCCCTACACCAATAGACTGTGGAGTGATCTTGACCAGCTCTGCCAGCGGATCCTGCAGACGTCTTGCGATAGAAGCCGCACTTCTCTGTCCGACATCAAAATTCGGGAATTCCTCAGTCGCCAGTTTACTTGCGGAATATACAGAAGCTCCTGCCTCATTTGTGATCACATACTGTACCTTCTCCGGAATTTCTTTCAGAAGTTCTACAATGATCTGCTCAGATTCTCTGGATGCTGTTCCATTGCCCAGAGAGATCAGAGAAACATTATACTTTTTGATAAGCTTCTTAAGTGTTTCTTTTGCAGCACGGATCTTTGCATCATTTGTCGGTGCTGTCGGATAAATAACAGTTGTATCAAGAACCTTTCCTGTCTCATCTACAACAGCCAGTTTACAGCCTGTACGGAAAGCCGGATCCCATCCAAGAACTACTTTACCAACGATTGGAGGCTGCATCAGAAGCTGCTCCAGATTCTTTCCAAATACATGGATTGCCCCGTCTTCGGCCTTTTCTGTCAGATCACTTCGGATCTCACGCTCAATCGCAGGTGCGATCAGACGTTTGTAACTGTCTTCCACTACTTCGCGAAGAATCGGTTTTGTAATTGGATTTTCTTTTGTAATGACCTGTTTCTGAAGCCATCCCATTGCTTCTTCTTCCGGTGCATTGACTTTAACCGTAAGGATTTTTTCTTTCTCACCACGATTCAAGGCAAGCACACGATGTCCCGCAAGCTTTTTGATCGGCTCTTCAAATTCATAATACATTTCATAAACAGAAGATTCTTCCGGTTTCTTCGCTGTAGAAGCAACAGAACCTCTGTCCATAGTCAGTTTACGAAGATAAATACGATAATCTGCCTCATCAGAAATGTGCTCTGCAATAATATCTTTGGCTCCATTGATCGCATCTGCTACGCTTTCCACACCTTTGTCTTCTGAGACAAAATCCTGTGCTTCTTCTTCAATCGGCTTGTCTGTCATTTGAAGCATAATAATATTCGCCAGCGGTTCCAGTCCTTTTTCCTTCGCAATGATCGCACGGGTACGACGTTTCGGTCGGAATGGACGATAAAGATCCTCTACTACGACCAGTGTCTGTGCATCAAGGATCTGTTTCTTCAACTCTGCCGTCAGTTTTCCCTGCTCTTCAATACTTCCAAGTACCTGATTCTTTTTTTCTTCCAGATTACGAAGATAGGTCAGTCTTTCATGAAGAGTACGAAGCTGTTCATCATTTAAAGAACCCGTTGCTTCTTTACGGTATCGGGAAATAAACGGGATAGTACAGCCTTCGTCAATCAATTTGACTGCAGCTTCTACCTGCCATTTTTCCACATTAAGTTCTTTGGTTATCACCTGAATAATATCCATTATAGTCTCCTTTATCACGCATGATAATCATTGTATCTTTTATATTTTGTTTTCTGTTCTATGCTTCTGAATTATAATCATCACCGGTTCGGTCAGATATCTCCTGAATTCCCGTATACTGCCGGTCAGTTCTCTGCTGATCGAGTTCTCCTGTTACATACATATAAAATGCGGTTTCTGTAAACTGCATATACGGCATCAGCACAGCAGCCCAATATAAAGAGTAAACAGTGACAAAAACAGCAGTGGGACAAAACTAAGCTCCAACATCAGATACTGCCAGATGTGCCCCTTCATGGCATGTGTACTTGCTTTCAGTGCCTCTATACCGCCCATTTCCGGATCATCAGCCAGAAAATAGAATGCCAGTGCAAATGGCACTGTAAAGATTACACTTAGTACCATTGCAAGAATCCACGCTCCCAAAAGAAGCTGATACCAGTGAATCATGCTTTCCACAGTATTTCCCGGATTTACCATATAAGTCACATAATAGAATGGATCTGCACCACTGTATCGATCAACGCCACGACCAGCCCGGCAACCAGCACTCTGTCCGGCTGGTTATGAAACATGTACAGCAGATCACTCAGGCTGTAATCCCTGCCTCTGCAGATATTCAGCTGCATATAGCTGTATCCGGTACTGAAGATCATTCCTATCAGAGATACAATAAACACAAAAATTTCGCTTAATACCAATGCAAATACGGAATCTCCCGGAAACAGCTGTACAGCAAAAATATTTCCGATAAAATTAACAGCTACAACGGCCAGCATTGCAGCAATTGCAATCCCCCCAGTTTCCTTTCAGATTACTCTTTGCATAGGATTTCCAGTACTTTCTCTGTCCAGTCATTTTTTCTCCTATCTGCCTTTTTTCAGGCATCAGACAAAAATTCCACCTTCGCAAAACCGAAGATGGAATTTACATATTTTGAATTTTACTGTTCCTTACTTCTGCAATGATCCCGACATCCTGTATCAGTCTGCAAGATTAAATGCATCATGTACTGCATTCATGGCTCTCACACCATCTTTTTCATTGATCAGAACAGTTACTCGAATCTCAGAAGTTGAGATCATATTAATGTTTACACCCTCATTATAAAGGCTTTCAAACATTTTTGCAGCAACACCAGGGTTGCTCATCATTCCTGCACCAACAATAGAAAGTTTTGCAATATTTCTCTCTGAATGCAGTTCCTGATAACCAAGTCTGGCTTTATTTTCTTCAAGAGTCGCAATTGCATCATCCAGATCTTTGCCATCTACCGTAAAGGAAATATCCTTTGTACCTGCACGTCCGATAGACTGCAGAATAACATCAACATTAATATGTTTTTTAGCAAGAACATCAAATAATTTAAACGCCATACCCGGTACATCTTTCAGACCGATAACGGCAATCCTTACTGCCTCTGTATCAAGCGCAACACCGCTGATCAGCATTCTTTCCACTGTAACTTCCTCCTTTACGACAGTTCCCTCACTGTTATTCAGACTGGAACGTACCACAAGCGGTACTCCATATTTCTTCGCCATCTCTACAGAACGGTTATGAAGTACTCCTGCCCCAAGCGTTGCAAGATCCAGCATCTCATCATACGTAATTTCTTTCAGCTTACGTGCTTTCGGAACCTTACGTGGATCTGCTGTATAAACTCCGTCTACATCTGTATAGATTTCACAGGCATCTGCATGAAGAGCTGCTGCAAGAGCAACTGCAGTCGTGTCAGAACCGCCTCTTCCCAGAGTTGTATAATCATCGTATTTATTGACTCCCTGGAATCCTGTAACAACGACGATCTTATGATTTTCCAGTTCTCTGCGGATACGTTCTGTATCAATTCTTTTGAGGCGGGCATTTCCATGCACACTTGTCGTATGCATAGCTACCTGAAATGCATTCAGTGATACCGCCGGAACTCCCAGTTTGTCAAATGCCATTGCCATCAGAGATACAGACATCTGTTCTCCAATCGTAAAGAGCATATCCATTTCTCTTTTTGGTGGTTTTTCATTAATATCTTCTGCCATGGAGATCAGTTCATCTGTATATTTACCCATTGCAGAAAGAACGACTACCACATCATTTCCTTTTTTATATTCTTCAACACATCTGTTGGCAACATTGTAGATACGTTCTTTGTTTGCTACAGATGTACCTCCGATTTCTTTACTATTAACATAGTTTCCTCCCGGAATACGATTTTATCAATCCTTTACACGGATCATTGCGATCACTTCACCATTCAGTTTACTGATCTTTTCTTTATATTCTTTCTGTTTCATGCACTCTGTAATGAATCCGAATTCATCTGGAAGAGAAGCAACTTTTACAATCTGAAGTTTTCCAAAAGCGGCTTCTGCCTGTGCTTCCGTCACACCTTTGACTCTTACGAAAAATCTTCCCTCTGTCTCCTCCATCGGAGTCAGTTTCATCGGCTCATTTGACCAGTTTGTTGCAATATTTTCATGAAGATTCTTCGCTTCATCAACAACATCTGCAACTACTGCACTTGCTGTTGGAAGCTTTCCTGCTCCACTTCCGTAAAACATGGCATCTCCAAGCATGTTTCCATGTACAAAAACTGCATTGAATACATCATTGACACTATACAGCGGACTCTTCTGGCCAACCATGAACGGTGCAACCAGTGCGGTGAATGTGTCCGCGCCCAGTTTTCGGCTGGTTCCGAGAAGCTTAATGGTCATGCCAAGTTCTTCTGCATATACCATATCTTCCGGTGTGATCTTTGTGATTCCTTCTGTATAAACATTTTCATAATTCAGGAACTTTCCATAAGCTAGGGAAGACAGGATTGCGATCTTACGGCATGCATCATAACCTTCTACGTCTGCGGTCGGATCAGCCTCTGCATATCCCTTCTGCTGTGCTTCTTTAAGAACCACATCAAAATCAGAACCTTCTGTTGCCATCTTGTACATCATGTAGTTGGTAGTTCCATTTAAGATTCCTGTGATCTCATCGACTTCATCTGCTGTCAGAGATCCGTTAAGTGCTCGAATGATCGGAATTCCACCACCGCAGCTTGCCTCAAACAGGAAGTTGATGTTCTTTTCTTTTGCAATCTCCATCAGCTCCGGGCCATGCTTTGCAACCAGAGCTTTATTGGAAGTGCAGACACTCTTACCTGATTCCAGTGCTCTCTTTACAAAGGTATATGCCGGTTCAATACCGCCCATAACTTCTACTACAATGTCTACTTCCGGATCGTTGGCAATGATCTCATAATCATGTACCAGAACTTCCTGTACCGGATCTCCCGGAAAATCTCTGAGGTCGAGAACATATTTGATATTGATCTCCTGACCTGCCCGTTTATTAATGCTTTCGTGGTTTGTGTTGATAACCTCCACGACACCACTTCCAACTGTACCGTATCCTAATACCGCAATATTAACCATATCTTCCTCCTGTGTAAAAAAATTTCTATTCTCTTCCAAGGATCTTCAGATAATGAATTCCTTCCCGACTTTCGATTTCTTCAACCATGGCCTCTGCATCTCCCTCTCCCGGAAGAATATCTACACTGAGTGTGAGAGTTGCTATTCCATTGATTGGAATACTCTGATGAATCGTAAGAATATTTCCATGAAAATGTGCAATGGTCTGAAGTACTACAGATAAAAGTCCTGGTTCATCATCCATCTGAATAATGAAGGTAATGGTCTTTCCTCTTGCCTCTTCGTGAAAAGGAAAAATATCATCCTTATATTTATAAAAGGAGCTTCGACTGATTCCGGTCTGTTCTGCTGCATCCTGCACAGTCTGTGCCCTGCCTGAATCAAGTAGGCGCTTTGCCTGTACCACCTTCAACAATACTTCCGGAACTGCCCGCTCCCTGACTACAAAATACTTTTTCTTCTCTGTTATTTTTTCCATTCCAATCTTCCTGTTCCTGTTGAGTCCTTAATCCTTTTACAGTGTATATCCGTCACATTATGGATACTACTTGTAACCAAAATAATACATATCCCTCTTCGGGCATGTCCATATATCAAGGACACGTGTTTCCCTACGAGGGATATGTTATCATACCAGCCCACACTCTGCAAGGATTTTTTGTCGCTCCAAACAGGCTGAAAACTGATTTTGTGTTACTGCTCACCTCGTTCGCAGCACACGCCGGGATTACTGCTGCTCTGCTGGTTTATTTGACAGAGCGATCCATTTCAGATATGCATTAATGAATGGATCAATGTCTCCATCCAGGACGGCATCCACATTACCGGTCTCTTCACTGGTTCTGTGGTCTTTTACCATCGTATATGGCTGCATAACATAGGATCTGATCTGGTTTCCCCAGCCGATATCAGTAACTTCACCACGAATACCGGAAAGCTTTGCCTCTGCTTCCTGCTGTTTCAGAAGATACAGCTTCGCTTTCAGCATCTGCATGGCCTTATCTTTATTCATATGCTGAGAACGTTCATTCTGGCACTGTACCACGATTCCTGTAGGGAAATGTGTGATACGGATCGCAGAAGATGTCTTGTTGATATGCTGTCCGCCGGCACCACTGCTTCGATAGGTATCAATACGGATATCATCATCATTGATCTCAACATCCAGATCTTTTTTAATATCCGGCATAACATCGCAGGACACAAATGAGGTCTGACGTTTACCGGCTGCATTAAACGGTGAAATACGTACCAGACGATGTACACCCTTTTCGGATTTCAGATAACCATAAGCATTTTCACCATTTACCTGGAATGTAACAGACTTGACACCTGCTTCATCTCCATCCAGATAATCCAGAACTTCCATTGTAAATCCCTTACGGTCTACCCAGCGGCTGTACATACGATAAAGCATTCCGCACCAGTCGCAGGCTTCTGTTCCACCTGCTCCGGCATTCAGCTTAATGATCGCATTTTCACTGTCATATTCTCCTGATAATAAAGTTTTGACACGAATACTGTCAAAATTCTTCTGGAATTCATCCAGCATTTCCTGAATCTCTGGAATGATTTCCGGATCATTTTCCTCATAGCCCATCTCGATCATGGTCTCCATATCTTCCATCTGGGTTTCCAGACTGTGATAGATTTCCATATCGTCCTTCATGCTCTTGAGTTCTTTCATCTTCTGCTGGGAAACTTCTGCATTATCCCAGAAGTCCGGCGCTTCCATTTCACGCTCTAATTCTTCAACCCTCTGCTCTTTATTAGCGAGGTCAAAGTGAATCCCTCACTTCCACTAATGGTTCTGTGTATGTTGCAAGAATACTCTTGAACTGATCTAATTCAACCACAGCTTCACCTTCTTTCTATATAATAAATATAAATAATCATATACTGTTATACAATACCATAATTTTGCCTATAATTCAATCTTTTCCAGATCTTCCGGCACATACAGATTACCGCTGAAATATTTCTTTCCCTCTTCTGTATATAATTCTTTACGACGTACAATATTTTTATCCTCTGTGTGATAAAGGATCAGATTCTGCACTCCCAGCTGTTCTGCCAGTTCACTGGCATCTTTTGCCGTTGAATGATGTTTCTCATATGGGTGAAAAACATCTGCCTGATCATAAAGGCAGAAAGCTTCATGAAGCAGCCATTTGCTGTTCTCGGCATATTTTTTCTCACATTCATTATACGGTTCATCTCCACAGCAGGTCAGCTTCCCACCGTTTCCCATATCCATGCAGAAACCATACTGTTTTGCTTTTGTAGACTGAATGTCAAAAAAGGTGACCTTATGCCCCATCAGTTCTCTTTCTTCGCCATCGTTTACGACAACCAGATGCAGGCGGTCTCCGATAAAACAGGTCTGTTTTGCCGGGTAAAGCATCTCTGCCATTTCTTTGAGAATTCGGATGACTTCCTCGTGTCCATAGATAGTTGCTTCTCCATCATATTGTCCCTGTTTCATATTCTGACAGATCATGCGGATCATCCAGACAACCCCCATGATATGGTCTACATGTTTATGTGTTACAAAGATCTCGCGCATATCTTTCCAATCAAAACCTGCCTGTTTCAGCTGACGAAGCAGTGTATTTCCACCACCACCATCGACAAGAAGATGTTTATCCCCATCCTCCAGAACAAAACATGTGTTATAGCACTCCGTAACCATTGCATTTCCTGTTCCAAGCATTGTTATATTCATCGGAAAGTTCCTCCCTTACAGGTTTGATAATATTAATTTATCTTACCATAAGTCAGAAAGAAAGGGAACAGTCGTCCTATACTGTTCCCTTAGATTCAAGAATGCCTCTGCATTCTTGCTGCGAGATGCGCGTCATGCAATGCATGACATACTTCTTCTGCGCATCTCTGCAATCCTGCCGGAGGCTATATCAGATGGGGGATTGACTCCCACCACTGATACT
>ENA-OQDM01000405-OQDM01000405.1-human-gut-metagenome-genome-assembly--contig:-NODE-405-length-25988-cov-2.532191_pt1 | contig 25988 bp, 20 predicted proteins | sample MGYA00242772_ERZ504605 | MGnify/ENA primary metagenome ERZ504605 (study PRJEB26092, sample SAMD00036348) | human gut metagenome | host: Homo sapiens | study: EMG produced TPA metagenomics assembly of... | reverse complement strand
CGTGCTGGCCGGGCATGACCGCCGCCCTGCTGGCCTGCCGCCTGCCCGCCTATGAGGCTGCCGCCTGTGCGGTGTACCTGCATGGTGCCGCCGCCGACCGTGTCGCCGCCGTCCACGGCGAATACGGCATGCTGCCCCACGATATCCTGCCGGAACTGGGCAGGATGTTTGCGGAACATCAGCGATAAAAAAGCCTCCCCACTGTGGTGGGGAGGCTTTTGTGCACTTAATCCTGCTCCAGCTCCAGCAGATACTCTTTTACCTCCAGCCCGTAGGCGTAGCCGGTGAGGGAGCCGTTGGCACCCACTACCCGGTGGCAGGGCTGGATGATGGCAATGGGGTTGCAGTGGCAGGCCCCGCCCACGGCGCGGGCGGCCTTTGGTTTGCCGAGGGCCGCGGCCAGCTGACCGTAGGTGCGCACCTCGCCGTAGGGAATCTTGTTCATCTCGGCCCAGACCGCTTTCTGGAAGGCGGTGCCTTTGGGGGCCAGTGGCAGGTCGAACTCCCGCCGTGCCCCGGCAAAGTATTCGTTGAGCTGCTCTTCGGTTTCCTGCAGCAGGGTCGTCTCGCAGACCTTGCGGGGCAGCGGCTCCAGGTCCGGCACGCCGTCCGGACACAGCTGTACCCCGCACAGGGCGTCGTCCTCTTCCTCCAGCCGCAGGGTGCCCAGCATGCTGTTGATGTACCAGACGTTCAAAAAACCAACGCTTCCTTTCTGGACAGAATGTGCTATACTGATGGTATCTTAACACAAAATCAGCCATGAGGAAAGGGGCGTTTGCGTTTATGGTACAGGCATTGGAAGAGATTCTGGCAAAGAGCAGCCGCATCGTCTTTTTTGGCGGGGCGGGAGTGTCCACCGAGAGCGGCATCCCGGATTTCCGCAGTGTGGATGGGTTGTATCACCAGAAATACGACTACCCGCCGGAGACCATTCTCAGCCACACCTTCTGGGAACGGAACCCGGAAGAGTTCTACCGGTTTTACCGCGATAAGCTCATTGTAAAGGGAGCCAAGCCCAACGCCGCACACCTGCGTCTGGCAAAGCTGGAAAAGCAGGGCAAGCTGAAGGCCGTGGTCACCCAGAACATTGACGGGCTGCATCAGGCCGCCGGCAGCAAGACCGTGTACGAGCTGCACGGCAGCACCCTGCGCAACTACTGCACCCGCTGCGGGGCTTTTTATGATGTGGACTACATCGCCAACAGCACCGGGGTGCCCCGCTGCGAAAAATGCGGCGGCATCGTCAAGCCGGACGTGGTGCTGTATGAAGAGGGCCTGGACGAGGAAGTGCTGTCCGGCGCGGTGAACGCCATCCGCCACGCGGACACCCTCATCATCGGCGGCACCAGTCTGGTGGTGTACCCGGCGGCCGGGCTCATCCGGTATTTCCGGGGCGACCATCTGGTGGTGATCAACATGCAGCCCACCGGGGCCGACGCCGAAGCAGACCTGTGCATTGCCAAGCCCATCGGGCAGGTCCTGAGCGAGGACGTCGTGTTGGAATAAGGCAGCGCGGTTTCGAGCCGGTTCGCACCCGCTTTTCGGTATGCTGAGAGCATTCCAGAAAAGAATGGGGGACCCAAAATGATCCAGGTTTGTGACCCGCCGCGGGTGCGGCCGGTGCGGCGGTTTTCCGCCGAGGAATTCTGTTTTCTGCTCCGGGGCGAGGCAGGCAGTCTTTACCGCCCCCGCAGCGAGGTGCTGCGGATGCTTACCGTAGGCGAGGCGTGCGGCGTGTGCGATGCCGTCGGGGCTCCGGCCGGGGCCGTACTGCCTCAACCGCTGAACGCTGACACGGCCCTTGCCGCGGCCCTGCGGGCCTGGGCAGGCTGGCGCGGTGTGGAGGGCGGGCAGTTCCTCACGCCGCCGGTGCTGCATCAGCCCGATGCTGCAGAACCGCTGCTCCGGGCGGCCTTTGCCCGGGCGGAGCGCCTTGCCCGGGGCGGGCGGGTGCTGGCGGTGCTGGAATGCACCGCGCAGTCCGACGCTCTGCTGCCGTTGTACATCCGGCAGGGGCTGGCGCTGCGGGCCCTGCGCCCGCTGAACAGTCTGGCACCCTGCTTTGTGCTGGCCGCCGGGTGCGCGGCCCGGGACCCGGTGCCGGTGTGGGTGCCTCTGCAGGACCGTGCCCGGCTGGCCCGTCTGCTGGCAAGCGGGTATGCGGCACTGGACAGCCGACAGACCGCCGGGCAGGAGACCTTGCTGGCCATGTACCCGGCATAACAACAAGCGTGTGAAAAAAAGAGGAAGAACCATGAAAGCAGTCATTCTGGAAAGCTATGTGATGGAGCCGGGCGACCTGGACTGGTCCGGTGTGAAGGCGCTGGTGCCCGACACCGTGAGCTATGTGCGCACCGCCTATGAGGAGATCGCGCCCCGCATCGGGGACGCCGATCTGGTGCTGCTGAACAAGTGCCGCATCGACGAAAACATTCTGGCCCAGTGCCCCAACCTGAAATGGGTGGGCATCATCGCCACAGGCACCGACAATCTGGACCTGGAAGCCTGCCGCCGCCATGGCGTGGCCGTGGCCAACGTGCCGGGCTACTCCACCTACAGTGTGGCGCAGATGACCTTCAGTCTGCTGCTGGCCATCTGCCAGTGCGCTGAGCGCTACAACCGCGCCATGAAAGCGGGTCATTGGCAGTTGGACATCCCGGCGGAATATGGCCTGCTGCCCCAGATGGAGCTGCTGGACAAAACCTTTGGCGTGTACGGCTACGGCAGCATCGGCCGCCAGACTGCCCGCATCGCCCGCGCCTTTGGCATGAAGGTGCTGGTGTGCACCCGCACCGTGCGCCCGGAGTACGCAGAGGACGGGGTGGAGTTCGTGGACGTTGACACCCTGCTGGCCCGCAGCGATGTGCTCAGCCTGCATTGTCCGGCCACGCCCGCTACCCGGGGGCTCATCAATGCCGGGGCACTGGCCAAGGCAAAGCCCGGCATGATCCTGCTGAACACCGCCCGCGGTGCGCTGGTGGACGAGGAAGCCGTGGCCGATGCCCTGCAGAGCGGGCAGCTGGCCTATTATGGGGCCGATGCCTTTGGCACCGAGCCGCTCCCGCAGGACAGCCGCCTGCGCAGTCTGCCTAATGCCATCCTCACGCCGCACATCGCATGGACCACCAAAGAGGCCCTGCAGCGGCTGATGGACATCACCACCAACAACCTGCGGACCTGGCTGGAGGGGAAGGGCGATCACATCGTGAACCCCTGAGCCGGAAAAAGAAACCTGAAGATACGGGAATGTTCGCATTTACAAAGATAAGAAGTTTTGCTTTGCAAATGCTATAAAAATGCCCCACAGCCCATCGCCTGGATCCCAAAGAGGCGGTGCTGTGGGGTTTTTGCAAGGTTGTTTTGGATCACTCGCAGAATTCAAACTGGTAAGCCGGGTCTGCCGCATAGGGCAGGAGGGCGAGATCCGGTTCGCATACCTGAGCCACCACATTGACACGTGGGTCGGCCGGGAGTGGGCAGAGGTCGATCTGCAGCTCCCCCATGTAGCGGCCATAATCAACGTTGTCAATGGTGACAGTACCAACGGAACGAGCCACATTGTTCCGGGGCGGATAGCTGGTCTTGTTCTGTCGCCGGAAGGCGTCGGCACGGATCACGTCCCGTGCGATGTCGATGCGGTTCCGCAGAGGTCGGTGCAAAATAGCCGGTTCGTGTAGGTCTTGCACATGCAGCAGCAGGGTGCTGCGGCCTCGCAGGGCTTTCAACTGGGTAAAGTCCGGTTCTGCCAGGTCAAAATCACCCAGCAGGATATTATCGAGGCCATAGCGGTCCTGCAACTCCAAATAAGCCTGGAAGGGCGGCATCGTCCGGTGTCGCTCCAGCGTAGGCAGGCCCTCGAATACGGTGCCACGCAGCTCACTGTTTCCGGCAAAGAAGGCAGCGCTCCGCACGCCGTGGGCTTTCAGCCAGTTATTCCGTGCTTCAAAGAATCGGACGTCCAGGCCGGTGTTCCGGCGTGGGTAGTAGTTGTGCCAGGCTTCCAGTTCACCGTGAAAACCATGCTGCTGCAAAGCATCCAGGAAGGGGTCGTTCAGGGTGCTGGCATTGAGCACGATGCGAAAATCATGGGAGATTTCGGCAATCTCCTGCGGTTCCATGCCGTTGTCGATGCGTAGGGAGGTCACGCCCCAGCTGCGGAGCTGTTCCAGCGTAAAATTGCGGAAAGTACGGGGGGAGACGTCCACCACAAATTCCAGCCCCTGCCGCCGGAATAACGGGCCGACCTGTGCAAGGGTGTCTTGCAGGGTGCCGGGGTCATCTCCCGGAATCTGCAGCGAGGAGAATACGCTGCCCACCTGAAGCTGCTGCATCTTTTCCAGATAGGCGATGATCTGCTGCGGCGTTTTTTCGGTGAGGGAAAGGGTCACACCAAATGCTGCCATAAAAGGGCTCCTTCCTGTGGAATCACTGCATTTCCAACTCTTCCAGAGTTTCGGCGGGCTGTTCGGCTTCCTTCGGTACGCCGAAAAAGTAGGTGAGCACAAAACCGGCCGCATAGGAGAGCAGCAGGCCGCCGGCGTAGATAAACCACTTCTGGTCTGCGATTACGGGCAGCATCAGGATGCCGCTTACGGCCTGAGAAGTGGCGCCTACGTTACCAAAGGAGGCAATGAACGCACCGCCGACACCGGCACCCAGGCAGGCAGTGAGGAAAGGTTTGCCCAGAGGGAGAGTAACACCGTAAATCAGGGGCTCGCCGATGCCGAGGATGCCGGAGGGCAGGCCGCCCTTGACGATGCCGACCAGAGGCTTATTCTTGCGGCACTTAAGCCAGATGGCCAGAGCTGCACCCACCTGACCTGCGCCTGCCTGGGCCAGAATGGGCAGCAGAACGGTCATGCCGGTCTGGTTAATGAGCTCGATGTGGATGGGGGTCATGAAATGATGCAGGCCGAACATGACGATGGGCAACCAGATGGAGGCCAGAACAAAGCCGGTGACCACACCGCCGATCTCCAGCAGCTTGGTGACAAAGATCAGGATGCCGTCCGAAATCAGGCCGGCCACCGGCATGATGAAGAACAGAGTGATCAGCCCGGTAAGGGTGAGGGCGATAAAGGAACTGAGCACCAGATCCAGCGCTTCAGGCATTCGTTTGCTGATAAACTTGCGAATCTTGGCCAGCACCCACACGGCGGCTACAACACCGATCACACCGCCCTGACCGGACTTAAGCGGCTCGCCGGTGATGATGTTCACCAGGGGGTTGTCGGCGGACATACCGGTGAGCAGAACCACAGCGCCCAGCGCACCGCCTAGATTGATGTCGGTCTTGAACTCACGGGCGGCGTTTACACCCACATGGATGACCAGGTACGACAGCACACCGGCCTTGAGGATACGCAGGATCGTGATGATGGATTGGACGGTGGCGGTGCTTTCCAGCGCACCGGTGGAGGTGAGCGACACCAGAATGGACTGGATACCGGCCAGCAGGCCGCTGGCAATCAGGGCGGAGGATAGCGGAACAAACACATTGCTGATCGTTTTTAAAAAGAGCTTGCCTTTGGACACCTTCTGACGGCTCTTGATTACCTGTTTGTTCCGGGCGGCGATTTCCTGGGCGGTTTCCTTGTCAGCCTGGCCGGCAGCCTTGTGTGCGTCGCCCAGCAGCTCTTGCAGGCAGGCGGCGACCTTGGCGGCGGTGCCGGGCCCTACAATGACCTGCACCTGTGCGTCCACATGGACGCCGAAAACGCCTTTGAGTGCTTTGATCTGGTCGATCTGCACGACAGACAGGTCATTGACTTCCAGCCGGACGCGGGTCATGCAGTTGCTGACGATGCGGATGTTCCCTTTTCCGCCTGTAAACTGTAAAATGCTCTGGGCCATTTGTTCGTTACTCATGTGAGAAACCTCCTTTTAGTATTTGTTGATGTCCGTTTTTTGCTTCAGGGTTCGGGCGGCTTCAGTGCCTGCCGGATGTGCCCTTGCGCTTGTTCTAGGCGGATATGGGCTTCGGTGGGGCTGCAGTGCTCCAGCAGGGTGACAATTGCCTGCTTGACGTTACCACTGCAGCGCTGCAGGGCCCCGGCGGCCTCGGTACGGCTGCAGTCGGTCACTTCCATCAGGATGTTCTGTGCCCGCACTTCCAACTTTTCGTTGGTGAGCTGTACGTCCACCATCAGATTCTGATATGCCTTGCCGATGTGCACCATGCTGCCAGTGGAGATCATGTTCAGAATCAGCTTCTGGGCAGTGCCGGCTTTCAGGCGAGTGGAGCCGGTGAGCACTTCAGGGCCTGTTACCGGTTCAATGGCCAGGTCGGCTTCCTGCCCAATCAGGGAGCCTGCGTTGCAAGCAATGGCGACGGTCTTGCAGCCGATGCTCCGGGCGTAGCGCAGGCCGTGGATGACATAGGGTGTCCGGCCGCTGGCGGCCAGTCCGACGACCAGATCCGGCGGCTGTAGGTGGATGTGCTGCAGGTCCTCTGCACCCAAGGTGCAGCTGTCTTCGGCACCTTCCACAGCCTTGACAAAGGCGCAGTCGCCGCCGGCGATTAGGCCTACCACGGTCTCCGGCGCAGAGCCGAAGGTGGGTGGGCACTCCACGGCGTCCAGAACGCCCAGACGACCGCTGGTGCCGGCCCCCATGTAGATCAGACGGCCACCCTGCCGCAGGCTGTCGGCGGCCCACTGGATGGCGGTGGCTACCTGCGGCAGTACCTGTTGCACAGCTAACACGGCTTTTTTGTCTTCCTGGTTCATGACGGCGGCAATTTCCAGTGGGGACATCTGGTCCAGATCCATGGTGGCGGGGTTGCGCTGTTCAGTGGTAAGACGGGAAAGATCTACCATCATTCGTTCCTCCTTTCTGTTCAGTTTTTTTCAATGTAGTTGTCCGCAAATTTTTTCACGCAGGCGTCGTAATTGCGGTTGATGTAGGCAGTGTACAGGATGTCGATGATGTTTAGCTGCGAGATACGGGAGGACATGGCCCCACTGCGTAAGATCATCTCGGTGGAGCCCACGGGCAGGGCGTAGTCGGCGTATTTTACAAGGTCAGTGCTGCACTCTCCCCGGGTGACGGTGATCACCCGGGCACCCTGCTGCTTGGCTACCTTGGCGCAGGCAATGGTTTCTTTGGTCATGCCGGAGTAGCTGAATGCGATGGCCAGATCGTCCGGGTGCAGATTGCGTGCGTAGAGCAGCTGGCTGTGCCAGTCCTCGGCCAGGTAACACAGTTTGTCCACTCGCAGCAGTTTGAGCTGTAGGTCCTGGGCTGCCAGCAGGGATGCTCCCAGCCCGAACAGCGCTACCAGGCGGCATTGGGTGAGCAACTCCACACAGGCGTCAACGACTTTTGGGTCCAGCAGCTTTTCGGTAATGCGTAGGGACTCTACATTTTTGCTGGTCACCTTGCGGATCACGTTCCGGGTGGAGTCTTTTGGGGTGATGTCCTGCAGGGCGACGTCCCGGCCCTCATGGTACAGGGCGGTTTCATACATCAGTCCCTGCTGGAACTCCCGGTAGCCCTGAAAGCCCATTTTGCGGCAGAAACGGACGATGGTGGAGGGGGAAGTGTAGGTCAGCCGGGCCAGTTCATGGATGCTTTTTCCAATCACGGCCTGGGGGTCCTCGGTGATGTAATGCGCCAGATTGCTTTCGGCGGTGCTGGCATAGTTGACGTATTCTTTCAGTCGGATCAGTAGTCTTGTATCTTTCATCATTTTCTACTCCCATCATACGCGGTGAAACTGTTTAGTCAAGAAAGAACAACTTGTATGGTATATTGTTTCATATCCTGGTACTTTTTGCAAGAGAAGACTGACATAAATTTCATTTGTTCCACTAAAAGAGAAAAAATACTGTGCAAGTTGACTTATTTGATTCGTTGGTACGAGTCCGTATTGTGGAGAGGACGCAAGTCTGCCCAACGCCATCCTCACGCCGCACGTCGCCTGGACCACCAAAGAGGCCCTGCAGCGGCTGATGGACATCACCACCCGCAACCTGCGCACCTGGCTGGAGGGCAGCGGGGAGCACATTGTGAACGGCTGAATTTTATCCCGAAAATGAGAAGCCGGAGGCGTCTGATGCTTCCGGGCTTCTTTGCGCAAAAAATCAGTCGATGGTGGTCTTGGTACGACCCACGCCCAGCACGGCGGTGCTGATCTTTTTCCAGCTGTTGCAGCCGCACACCCCGTCCACCGAGAGACTGGTGCGCCGCTGGTAACCGCGCAGGGCTTCCTCGGTGCGGGCACCGAATACGCCGTCGATGCGGCTGCCGGTCTGGTAGCCCAGGGTGGAAAGAGCGTCCTGCAGGATCATCACATAGCAGCCCCGGCTGCCCCGCCGCAGGGTGGGGTAGCCTGCCGTGGTGCCGCTGCAGGCGGGGGTGCCGTAGCGGCGGTCCATGTGCACCCAGGTGGGGGTCTGGCTCAAAGGCTCCACATAGCCCCAGGCCCCGGTGTTCCGGGCCGCGTTGTAAATGGCGGTGCGCTTGGTCTGGGTCAGGCTCTGGCCCACGTCGAGTGCCACGCCTGCATAGTGCTGGCTGCGGGTGCCGTGGCCGCCCTCCCAGATGCGCCGGAAAGCATACCCCACCGGGATGCTCTTGCCGTATTTGCGGCGGGTCAGGTTCCAGGCTTCCATAGCGGCAATGGTGGTCCACAGGGTGGGACTGGCCGATTTGCCCCGGAACTCCCGTACCCGCAGGGTGGTGCCGGTGCTGTAGGGCATGGGGTCGTTCTCGTTGAGGTTGGCGTAGGTGTACACCTTGTTTTCGTAGGCGTCGTAGATCAGAAGCCGTGCCATGGCTCACTCCTCCTTGTCGCAATTGCAGCTCTGGGCCTGCAGGGCGGCCCAGGTCTCGCGGTTCACGATGCCGGTCACCAGCAGCCCCGCCTGCTGCTGGACAGCCCGCACGGCAGCGGCGTCTGCCGCGCCAAAGCGGTTATTGTCGGCCACATAGTCCTCACCGCAGGAAAGCTGCGCCCGGCGGTTGAGCCAGCGCTCCACCTGTCCAACCTCCTGCCCGGCGCTGCCCTCGGCGATGGCGCGCCCCGGGTAGGAGGTACTGGGTGGAACGTCTCGGTCCGGGTTCGGGGCGTGGGCGGCCAGCTGCAGGCTCAGCGCTTCTACCGCCGTCCAGGTGTCGGCGTCGGCGGTGCCGGTCTGGGGCAGGTCCAGCAAAGCCTGTGCGCTGCGGGTAGCGGCGGCTGTCTCGTCGGTGTACTGGTCGGAGAGGGGCGGGTTTTCCACGCTGTCAAAGTAGTAGGCAATGCGCTGCAGCAGGAGGGCGTAGTACAGCACGGCATTGCCGCTGCTGCCGACCGTGAGCGGGGTGCCGGGTAGGGCAGACGCTTCAGCGTGACCACCGGCCCGGAACTGCGCAGCTGGCTGGCGCGGCCATAGAGGGAATTCCATGTGGTGCGCCCTACCACGCCGTCCACGGTAAGCCCCGCAAACCGCTGGTACGCCCGCACCGCGCGCTCAGTATCCGCGCCAAATTTGCCGTCAATGCTTACCGGTGGGATGCTGCTCTCGTAGGCGCTCATGAGGTAGAGGTAAAATTGCAGCTCCCGCACCGCCGTGCCGGAGGAGCCATTGCGCAGCACGCCGGGGTACTCGCCGGGGCGCAGACTGGACGAAAGCAGCTTGTTGGCGATGTCGTTGTACACCTCATACAGCTTGTTCCAGGTGATACGGCCCACCACGCCGTCGCTGGTCAGGCCGAAGTACCGCTGGAACCGCTGCACAGCCGCTGCCGTGCCAGCGCCGAATTTCCCGTCCACCGTCACGTTGGCAAGGCTGGTGTACACGGTGCGGGCAATCTTGAGCCAGAATTGCACCAGCCGCACGTTCTGGCCGCTGGAACCCTCCCGCAGGGCGGTGCCGGGGTAGGCGTTGGGGGTGCCGTTGTCGGACTGGATGCTGCGGAACTGGTCGTATACCTCGGTCCAGGTGGTGCGGCCCACCACGCCGTCTACCGTAAGACCATATTTGCGCTGGAAGGCCCGCACCGCTGCGGCGGTGCCGCTGCCGAACACGCCATCCACTGTCACCGAGGGGATGGCGCTTTCGTACTGCGCCAGCGTGTTCAGCCAGAATTGCAACTGCTCCACGGCGCTGCCGGTGGAGCCGGTGCGCAGGACCGTGCCGCCCCAGGTGCCGTCCGAGAGGGTGCCGCTGGAAGTCTCGCCCTCGCTGGTCAGCTCGGCCAGATCCTTGACCGACACATAGATATAGCTGATCTTATACCAGGTCTGGCGGCCTACCATGCCGTCGGCGGTCAGATTGAACTGCTTCTGGAACGCCCGTACCGTGGCGGCCATCCGGCTGCCGAATACCCCGTCCACAGTCAGTTTGCCAAGGAAGGGGTAATCCTTGGTGATGCGGTTCAGCTGCCGCTGCAGGGTGAACACCGCCGTGCCGCTGTCTCCCTGCCGGAGGGGCGAACCGGGGTAGCTCTGGGGGGATGGACTGGATGTTGCTGGTACGCACGATCTCGATATCGCTGCCGTAGTAGTAGCGCAGGATCTGTAAAGCGCTGCGCCCGTTGTTGGCCAGCGTCACCGTGCCCCACTGCTTGAGCCCCGGGCAGGTGACCGACTTACCGTCGCAGTATTCGGAGTAATAGGGGTTCACGGTGCCGCGCTTGCGCAGATAGGTGTTGAAAATGTCATCGGTGATGCGCACCATCACCTCGAACACAGTGCGCCCGTGGACGTAATACTGGTCGTAGCTGGTGGAGTTGGTGATGTTGAAGGTGTAGCCCTTGCTGGGGTACCATTCGGTGTAGATGCGGTTCAGCGCTAGCGAGATCTGGCAGTGGATGTTGGCCCGCAGGGCCTGCTCCGGCCACGGGGAGCAAAATAACCCAACTGGCCAAAGCTGCCTGCCCGGACTGCCGCAAGGCACGGAGCGAGATGCAGGAACTGGTCCGGGCGGCTTCCTCGACTGGCGCAAAGGAATCGGACATGCGCTGCTTTTATGGATCAATATATGAAATTTTATTGAAAATCCCTCATGGCAGTGGTAATATAATCCTATATCTCTGTCGTGCTGTACCTATGCCTTTTTGCGGTATTCGGGAGTGCAGAACGACAGCTGCCCAAGAGTTGTGAGGAGAACGATTTGATGAACAAAAGAACATTGCACCGCATGTTTTCCGTGCTTATGGCACTGGTGATGGCGGTCTCCCTGCTGACCGGATGCGGAACAAAAAGCGCAGAACAGGTACAGGAGCAGGAGGATGCCCAGACCATTCAAGTGTATCTGTGGACCACCAGCCTGTACGAAAACTATGCACCCTATATCCAGGCGCAGCTGCCGGATGTGAATATCGAGTTCATCGTCGGCAACAACGATCTGGATTTTTACAAGTTTTTGCAGCAGAACGGCGGTCTGCCGGATATCATCACCTGCTGCCGATTCTCACTGCACGATGCTGCTCCCCTGAAGGACAGCCTGATGAACCTTGCCTTAACCAATGAGGCAGGTGCTGTGTACAACACCTACCTCAACAGCTTCAAAAACGAGGATGGCAGCGTGAACTGGCTGCCGGTATGTGCCGACGCACACGGCTTTGTGGTCAACCGCAGCCTTTTTGAGCAGTACGATATTCCTCTGCCCACCGATTACGAGAGCTTCGTTTCGGCCTGTCAGGCGTTTGAGAAGGCAGGCATCCGGGGCTTTACCGCCGATTATGCCTACGACTACACCTGCATGGAAACGCTGCAGGGACTTTCCGCTGCCGAGCTTACCACGACGGAAGGGCGCAAGTGGCGCACCGCTTACAGCGACCCCGCCAGCACCGCACGGGTCGGTCTGGACAATGCCGTGTGGCCGGGGGCGTTTGAGCGGATGGAACAGTTCATTCAGGATACCCACCTTACGGCAGACGACCTTGCGCAGACTTACGATGACGTGATGGACCTGTTCCGGAACGGGGAGGTTGCAATGTACTTTGGCAGCTCTGCCGGGGTCAAGAAGTTTCAGGACGAGGGCATCGACACGACCTTTTTGCCCTTCTTCAGCCAGAACGGCGAAAAGTGGATCATGACCACCCCGTATTTCCAGGTCGCGTTGAACCGTGAATTGGAGCAGGACACCACGCGCCGCAGTAATGCCATGAAGGTGCTGAACGTCATGCTCTCCGAGGAGGCGCAGAACCGCATCGTTGCGGACGGGCAGGATGTGCTGAGCTACAGCCAGAACGTCCCCCTGCGCTTGACTGATTATATGAAGGATGTGCGCAGCGTAGTGGAAGAAAACCATATGTATATCCGCATCGCCTCCAACGATTTCTTTGCCATTTCCAAGGATGTGGTCTCCAAAATGATCGCAGGCGAGTACACGGCAAAACAGGCGTATCAGGCGTTCAATGCCCAGCTTCTTGCCAAAGAAGCACCCGCCGCGGACGAGATCGTGCTGACCTCCGGGAAGGACTATTCCAACGTGTTCCACGCAGACGGCGGCAGCGCCTCCTTCTCCGTTATGGCAAACACGCTGCGCGGCGTTTACGGCACGGATGTGCTGCTTGCCACCGCAAACAGCTTTACCGGCAGTGTGCTGCAGGCAGATTATAACAAGAAAATGGCGGCTTCCATGATCATGCCCAACGGTCTGATGTCCCGCCAGCGCACCATGACCGGCGCAGAGCTGAAGGAAACCGTCCGCGCCTTTGTGGAAGGCTGGGAGGGCGGCTTTGTGCCCTTCAACCGTGGTTCTCTGCCGGTGGTCAGCGGCATTGCCTTGGAGGTAAAAGAAGAAAATGGCAGCTATACCCTGACCGGCATCACCCGCAACGGGCAGCCGCTGCGGGATGACGATACCGTTACCGTGACCTGTCTGGCAACAGAAAAGCAGATGGCAGCGCTGCCTGCGAGCGAAAGCGGAACGTCTGCGGGCGAAGATACATGGGTGAAAAACACATGGCGCGATCATGTTTCCGGCGGCGGCGCAGCGCTTGCAGAGCCGGAAAACTACATAACGTTGAGGTGAGCGGAATGGCAGACGAAAAGCGTAAACCCAAACGGAACTGCCATCCATGGCAAAAGTGGCTGCCTGCCGCTGCCGCAATCCTTCTTCTGGTTTTGCTGGCAGTCGGTTTTGGCGTCCGGTACATCTCGTTTGTGTCCCAGACCATCTATCAGGAAAGCACCTCGCATCTGGAAGAAGTGCTGCATAAATCCAACAATATGCTGAAGGAGATGGTGCGCAAAAACCTGACCTATCTGCACTTGTACAACGACTTTTTGGAAAACACTTCCGATGAAGCCGAAATTCAGGCGTATATCGAGAAAGCGCAGCAGTCGACCGGATTTGTCGGCTTTTACTTTCTTACCTACGACGGCAACTATATGACGGTGACCGGGGAGACCGGCTACCTTGGCTTACAGACAAATCTGGACGAAAAGCTCTCCAAGGGCGAGGATATCGTCATGAACACGGCGCTGCCCGGCAAGCCCCAGATGCTTGCTTTCATCTGTCCCGAAACGCAGGGCAGCTACCGGGGCTTTGCCTATGATGCCATTGCCATCGCCTACTACAATGATGCGGTGCTGAAATTGCTGGACAACTCTGCCTTTGAGGGCAATGCCAGCAACTATGTCATCTACCCGGACGGCCGGGTGATCATCGACAATTCCGTAAACCGCAAGGAAACGGTCTACAACTTCATTGCGATGCTGCGCGAGCATTCCGACCTTTCTGAGAAACAGGTCCTTGCTCTTTCGGATGCCTTTGCGCAGGGCAGCAGCGGAAACCTGAGGGTGACGCTGGGCGGCATCAGCTATTATCTGGTCTACGAGGGCACGGCGGTCCAGAACTGGACGATGCTGGGGCTTGTGCCGGTCAGGGTCGTCAATGCCGGTCTGGATAAGCTGTGGTTCCATACCATACAGATCGTGGCGGGCATCACCGTAGGCATTGCCGTGCTGGTCATTCTGATGATCGTGCGCAGGGGCCATGCGAACCTGCGCCGGAAGAATACTGAGATCTCGTACCGGGACGAGCTGTTCAAAAAGCTCTCGCTGAACGTGGACGACGTTTTCCTGATGCTGGATGCAGAGACCGCCAAGGTGGATTATGTCAGCCCGAACATCGAGCGGCTGCTGGGCATCCCGTGGAAAGAAGTCCGGCAGGATGCCCGTGTTCTGGCAGCGCTGCACCCGAAGGACTCCCCGGAACGCGACAAAAACTATCTGGAAGGGCTTCTCAGCGGGCAGCAGCGCGAATGGGATGATGAGTATGGGCATCTGGAAACCGGGGAGCGGCGCTGGTTCCACATCGTTGCCATGGGCAGCGATGTGGAGGGCAGAACCAAACACATCCTTGTCATGTCCGACCGCACCGCCGACAAGCAGGTAAATCAGGCGCTTTCCGATGCCGTTGCTGCCGCCGAGACCGCAAACCGCGCCAAGAGCACCTTCCTTTCCAATATGTCCCACGATATCCGCACCCCCATGAACGCCATCATCGGCTTTACTACGCTGGCGATCAGCAATATCGACGATAAGGACCGGGTGAAGGATTATCTTACCAAGACCCTTGCATCCAGCAATCATCTGCTCTCCCTCATCAACGATGTGCTGGATATGAGCCGCATTGAAAGCGGAAAGATCCATCTGGAGGAAGTGGAGGTCAACCTTTCGGATGTGCTGCACGATCTGAAAACCATCGTCAGCGGGCAAATTTATGCAAAGCAGCTGGAGTTCTACATGGATGCAATGGATGTGACCGACGAGGATGTTTATTGCGACAAGACCCGGCTGAACCAGATCTTGCTGAACCTGCTGTCCAACGCCATCAAGTTTACCCCGGCGGGCGGCACGGTCTCGGTGCGGGTGCGGCAGCTTGCCGGTAAGGTGCGCGGCTGCGGGCAGTATGAGTTCCGCATCAAGGACAACGGCATTGGTATGAGCCAGGAGTTCGCGCAAAAGATCTTTGAACCCTTCGAGCGGGAGCGCACCTCCACGGTAAGCCGGATACAGGGTACCGGCCTTGGCATGGCCATTACCAAAAATATCGTGGATATGATGGGCGGCACCATCAAGGTGCAGACAGCGCAGGGCAAGGGCAGCGAGTTTATCATCTGCCTGCCCATGCGCACACAGGACGAGCACCGTCCGGTGGAAAAGATCACCGAGCTGGAAGGCCTGAAGGCGCTGGTGGTGGATGACGACTTCAACACCTGCGACAGCGTGACAAAGATGCTGGTCAAGGTGGGGATGCGCGCCGAGTGGACCCTTTCCGGCAAGGAGGCGGTGCTGCGCGCGCGGCAGTCCATTGAGATGAGCGATGTCTACCACGCCTACATCATCGACTGGCGTCTGCCGGATATGAACGGCATTGAGGTCACCCGTCAGATCCGCAGCCTGCACGATGATACACCTATTATTATCCTGACCGCCTACGACTGGTCGGATATTGAGGTGGAGGCAAAGGCAGCCGGTGTGACCGCCTTCTGCTCCAAGCCCATGTTTATGTCTGACCTGCGCGAGACCCTGATGAGCGCCCTCGGGCAGAACCAGACAGATGCGGCGCAGGAGCTTTTGCCCCAAAAGAATGCCGACTTCAAGGGCAGGCATATCCTGCTGGTGGAGGACAACGAGCTGAACCGCGAGATCGCGCAGGAAATTCTGCGCGAGTACGGCTTCCGGGTCGATACGGCAGAAAACGGTGCAGTGGCGGTGGAAAAGGTCTGCACGGCAGCGCCGGGCAGCTATGATCTGGTGCTGATGGATGTGCAGATGCCGGTGATGGATGGCTATACTGCCACCCGGAAGATCCGCGCACTGGACGACCCGGCTCGGGCAAAGATCCCGATCCTTGCCATGACCGCCAACGCATTCGACGAGGATCGCTGCAACGCGCTGGAAAGCGGCATGAATGGCTTTTTGTCCAAACCCATCGTGATCAGCGACCTGGTGCAGGAGCTGCACAAGATCCTGTGAACCAGACGCCTGTCATGCAAAACAAATAAAGCACCCACAGCATTCGCTTCCTGAGGTCAAGAGCCTCTGCGAAGCCTGCTGCGGGTGCTTTTGCTTTTGTCGGATGGTGTTATGATTTCAGTACATCTGCAAGAACCTGCAGCAGGTGCGGAATATCCAACGGCTTTGCAATGTGGCCGTCCATCCCAGCCTTTAATGCACTCTGGCGGTCTTCTTCAAAGGCATTTGCTGTCATTGCAAAAATGGGAATGCCTGCCTTTGCAGCATCCGGCAGGGCACGGATCCGCCGTGTCGCCTCGTAGCCGTCCATCTTGGGCATCTGGATATCCATTAAATCAGGTCGTACTGCCAGGGGGCCGCCTGCTTCATCTTCCGGACGGCGATCTCGCCATCCTCAGCAGTGTCCACCGCAAAGCCCGCTTCCTTCAGGATCTCCTGCGCAAGCTCACGGTTCAAGGCATTGTCCTCCACCAGCAAAAGTTTCTTTCCCTTGAAACCGGAGGCATTTGGCTGCGATGGTTCGTGGATAGGCTCTGCACCAAACGGTTCTGCCAGCACTCTGCGCAATTGGGAAAGGAATAGCGGCTTTTCGCAGAAAGCGGTCACGCCGGCAGCGCGGGCTTCCTCTTCGATATCTGCCCAGTCGTAGGCCGTCAGAATGATGATGGGGCAGCTTTTCCCAATCACCTTGCGGATCTGCCGCACGACCTCGATGCCGTTCATATCGGGGATCAGCCAGTCGATGATGTAGACGCTGAATTCATCGCCCTGTTCCATGGCGTACCGTGTGCGGATCACCGCTTCCCGGCCGGAGATCGTCCACTCCGGCCGCATCCCGATCTTAGACAGCATGGTGCTGACACTCAGGCAGGTGTCGGTATCGTCATCCGCTACCAATGCGCGCAGCCCTTCCAGCTGCGGGATCTGCTTGGGCTCCACCCTTTGTCCGCTGAGTGCGAAACAGAGATCTACGATGAATTCGCTGCCCTTGCCCGGCTCGCTCTCAATGGCAATGGTGCCGCCCATCAAGTCCACAATGTTCTTGGTGATGGACATGCCCAGGCCGGTGCCCTGAATGCCGCTGACAGTGGAGCTTTCCTCTCGCTGAACGCCTCAAAGATGTGTTTCTGGAACTCTTCGCTCATACCAATGCCATTGTCCTTGATGCGGAACTCATAGCAGCCACGGCCCTTGGGCGCACCGTTCTTCTGGGCAATGCGGAGGCTGATCGTGCCGCCTGTGGGAGTGAACTTGATGGCGTTGGACAAAATGTTCAGCAAGATCTGGTTCAGCCGCAGCGGGTCGGTGATGATGTCCTCATTTTCCACATCTATGGTATCGATGAAAAGCGACAGCCGCTTTGCCGAAACTTTGGGTTGAATGATGGAGCGAACATCGTGGACGAGGTCCGGCAGATGCACCGCTTTTTCATCGATCTTTACTTTTCCGCTCTCGATGCGGCTCATATCCAGCACATCATTGATGAGGGAAAGCAGATGCTGGCTGGAGGTCGAGATCTTTTTCAGGTAGTCCAGTACCTGTTCTTTATTATCAATATGGGTCGCAGCCAGCGAGGTGAAGCCAATGATGGCGTTCATGGGAGTACGGATATCGTGGCTCATGTTGAACAGGAACTCCCGCTTGGCGCGGTTTGCCGCCCCTTCGTGCTGGAGTGCGATCTCCAGTTTGCGATTCTGTTCCTCCAGCTGAGCCTGATACTTCCTCTCCTGTTCTTTTTTCTGCTGCTCCATCTCCTGCACGGAGCGTCTGCGCAGCACCTGAAGGATCATTACAAGCAGGATATAACTGACCAGTGCCATCAGAATCAATGGAATGGATTCACGGAAGACCGATTTTTCGTCTGTATACGCATAGAGATCAAAAGATCTTCCATGGCAGTACATTCCAAAATAGCAGCCGGAGCCGTTCCAATCGTGGGTATGGGTCAGCGTTTCGGCGGTTCCGGTTTTGCGGATCCCCTGCACCAGCGGACTGTCCGCAGCACCCTGCCCGATCAGCTCCGGGCGGTTAGAGGCAATGACCTGATTGTTCTGCACGATGAACAATGTGCCGCTGGTCTCAGCTGAGTAGCCGTCCAGTACGCTCTGGATGGACAGAGCTGTTCCCTCTACGAATTCTGCCGGGGTATAACGGTAGGCAAGCAGGATCACATCGTTGTCTTCTGCCCGATATGCCGCAACATCCACGGCAGACCCATCTTCCAGCAGGACCCGCTTCAGGTAGGTCTTTTGCAGGTAAGAGAAAACGTCCAGAACGGTATCATTTTTGAGCTGTTCTCCAAACCGGGCATAGCCGATGCCGTTCGTTGTGGATTCGCACAGGAGCGTACCGTCCGGGGCCAGAACCGAGATCCCTGTGAGCCAAAGCGTCTCCACCTGCTTGTTCAGGCACTGCGGATCGGAAAAATCGAGCGCAGGGTCCTGTGCCAGCTGATGCACCGCTACCGCTGCGCGGCGGAGCGCTTTGGCAACAACGGTATCATTGTACTTTTCAAAGCTGGTGGACTGCGATTTGACAAAATCAAGAGTCTGGCAGAAACGTTCCTCTGTTGCGCGCAGTGCCCGCCAACCCGAGAAGAAAACGATGCCGACCATAAAAAGCACGCCGATGATCAGATGGATTCCCCATCTCCATGTATCCGGAAGGTTTCTGTTTTATGTGCCAATGGTGTCCACCTCCAGATACTGCGAAGCATGCTCAAGATATCGGCCAAGGATCTGCTCCAGTGTGCCGTCTGTGCGCATCTGCGCAAGAACAGCGTTTAGCTGGCTGTCCAGCCCACGGCTGTCATTTTTTGCAAAGGCGATGCCCAGGCCGGTGACCAGCAGCGGTTCTTCGAGGATGCGGAACTCCACAAAATTGTCCTTCATGTATTGCAGGATGGCCGTTTCATGGGCAGCGATGGCATCCACGTAGCCGCAGGCCAGCATCGCATACTGCACGCTGCGGTCTTCGATGCTGAACACATCGACCGCTTGCGGGATGCGCGGATCAGAGCCGCTGAGGAAGATCTCCTCCGGCTTGCCGGTGCTCTGCACGGCGACGGTCTTTCCGGCAAGGTCGCCGAGTGTCCGGATGCTGCTGTCGGCATCCACTGCAACCACCTGACGGCTCACCATGTAGGGCCCCGCCCAGCGGTATATCTCCTCGCGCCCATCCATGGAAAAGCAGCCCCAGATGCAGTCAATGGTACCGCTTTCCACCAGATTTGTTTTTTGCTCCCAATCGATCGATTCAAACCGGGCAGCATACCCCATGCGGCGGAATGCTTCGGTGGCAATCTCCACGTCGATCCCGGCGGGAATGCCGTCATTGTTCAGATAAATATAGGGCGGATAGGTATCGCTTCCCACAAGGATCTGCGGAAGATCACTGTCTGTTGCGTCCGTTCCGCCGCAGGAAGTCAGACTGCCAACGGCAGCAGATGCCGCCAGCAGCGTGCAGCCGCGCAGAAATGCACGGCGTGAGATTCTGTGCTTCATTCGGGCTTTTCGTTCTCCTGTCTTTATTGCATCCGCTGCTCAGTTGTGCTGCTGTAATTCTTCTTTCAGGTCGGCCTGGATATCCGTCAGACATTGCAGCAGCAGCGGGTTGAACGCTCCACACTCGCCGTTCAGGATCATCTGCATAGCTTTTTCGTGGGAGAAGGATTTTTTATAGCAGCGCTCGCTGGTCAGTGCATCATACACATCTGCCAGCGAGACCAGTTGTGCACTGATGGGGATCTCATCACCCTTCAGTCCATCCGGGTAGCCGCGCCCATCCCAGCGTTCGTGGTGCCAGCGGGCGATCTCATAGGCGGTTTGCAGCAAAGGCTGCTTGCCAAAATTATCCAGATTTTGCAGCATCTCGGCTCCCAGCATGCTGTGGGTCTTGATGACTTCAAATTCCTCCGGGGTCAGTTTGCCGGGCTTGTTGAGGATCTTGTCGTCAATGCCGATCTTGCCGATGTCGTGCAGGGCAGAGGCCAGCGGGATCAAATCCTGCTGTTCGGCAGAGATCGAGTACTTGTTGCTGACCTCCAATAGACAGTGGAGCAGCGTTTCTGTGATGATACGGATGTGCCGCACATGGAGACCGCTTTCACCGTTGCGGAATTCTACAATATGACTCAGAACACCCACCAGCATATCCGTATTGTTTTCACGGGCACGGATCTGGTCAGAAACCATCTGCACCAGCCGCCGCTGCTTGGCGTACAGCTTGATGGTATTGGTCACGCGGCGGTACACGATGCGCGCATCAAAGGGGCGATTGACATAATCACTTGCACCCAGTTCGTAGGAACGTCGGATCGCCGCATCAGAGTCCTCGCTGGAGATCATAATGACCGGGGTATCCTCGATGGTGTGGTTGGCATTCATGGCTTTCAGCACTTCAAATCCGTCCATAACGGGCATATTGATGTCCAGCAGAACCAGTGCAATGTTTCCGGCTTCCTCCTGCAATTTTTCAATGCATTCTTTTCCGTTTTCTGCTTCCAGAACGTGGTAACGATCTCCTAAAATCTCTGCCAGCATCATGCGGTTCATTTTAGAGTCGTCCACAAGCAGGACCCGGGATTTTTCCTGCAAAAGCGTTTCCGGTGCGGCCAGGCTGCGCCCCGGAATCTCCACCATGACGGCATTCTTGCGGCACTTTGCCTGATACATCAGCCAATCTGCACGGCGAACAATGTTTTCCATGGGGTCGGCAATGGCCTGTATCGTTCCGCCGATGCTCAGCGAGATGCGGAAATGCGAATAGCCGGGTACAGATGCCATCTGTGCGGCCGTGTGGATCTGTTCCAGTTTGGTCTGCAAAAAATCTCCCGGAATGCCGGGTAAGACCAGCAGAAACTCGTCTCCTCCGTAACGGATGAGCAGATCCGACTCCCGGATACAGGATTGAATGGCTTTTGTCGCCGTTTTCAGTGCCATATCTCCTGCGTAATGCCCGTATGCATCGTTGCATATCTTGAAATCATCCACATCCAGCAATGCGATTCCTGCCGGGCCGATGGACTTACGGACAACTTCTTCGTAATAGCGGCGGTTGTACGCACCTGTCAGAGAATCTCGATAAAGTTCTTCTTTGAATGCCCGTTCCTGTGTGGCATGCAGCTGGTTTGTTTCGTCCAGCTGTGCTTTCTGATTTTTGATCAACTGTTTCAGCGTTTGCTCCGCTACAGTAAGAGCGGCTTCCTGTTGATGCAGTTTTTCCAACAGCCGCTGCTCGCGCTCCTGGTAGTAGTGTTCCACTTCGGAAAGTGTCGTTGGATGATCGTTCAAGTTCTGACCTTCTTCCATATCATGCGTGTTTTAACTGTCTGCGAAAGCGTGATGTACGCTATTTATCTTCGGGGGGGGGTGACACGGAAGCGCTTCACCGTCTGCTCCAGAGCGCTGATGTCCACGGGCTTGGACAGATGCTCGTCCATGCCGGCCTCCTTGCTCTTTTGCATATCCTCAAGGAAGGCGTTGGCGGTCATAGCAAGGATGGGGATGGTGCGTCCCAGCGGGTTTTCGCCATTGCGGATGCGGCGGGTGGCTTCCAAACCGTCCATCACCGGCATCTGCACGTCCATCAGGATCATGTCGTACTCGCCGGGTCTTACGCTGGCAAAGGCATCCACGATCTCCTGACCGTTGGAGCAGATGGTGCAGCTGGCGCCCTTGGTCTCCAGCAGCATCTGCAGAATTTCGGCGTTGAGGGCGTTATCCTCGGCGCAGAGGAACTTCATCCCGGACAGGGGAGAAACGGCGTCATCTTCCTCCGGGAGTGCCTGCACCTTTTGTGCCGTGTCTGCCTCGATATCAATCGGCAATTCCAGCACCACCTCAAAGCGGGTGCCCTTGCCGGTGGCACTCTCCACGCTGATGGAACCGCCCATCAGGTCTACGATGCTCCTGGTGATGGCCATGCCAAGACCGGTGCCCTGCACCTTGTTGATGCCGGATTTTTCCTCCCGGGTAAAGGGGTCAAAAAGGGTCTTTTGAAAGTCCTCGCTCATGCCGATGCCGTCATCCTGCACCACAAAGCGGTATTTGGCGTAATGCTCGGTATGGGTAAGCTCCTCTACCTTCAGCCGGATGTGCCCACCGGTGGGCGTGTACTTGACCGCATTGGAGAGGATGTTCATCAGCACCTGATTCAGGCGGTTGGGGTCGGCCAGCACGTTTTCGTGCTGCACAAGGGTGTTTACCATAAAGGTCTGGCGGCGCTGGCCTGCCTGCTGGCGAATAACGCTATCCAGCTGGCTGATCTGCTGAGGCAGGTTCATCTTTTCCACATTCAGGGTAGTCTTGCCGCTCTCGATCCGGCTCATATCCAGAATATCGTTGATGATGCCCAGCAGCAGCTGCCCGGAGGTTTCCAGCTTGGCCAGATGCTCGGCCAGTTTTTCCGGCTGGTGCAGCTCGTTTTTCATCAGGGTAGTAATGCCGATGATGGCGTTCATGGGGGTGCGGATGTCGTGGCTCATGTTGGAAAGGAAGTCCGTCTTGGCCTTGCTGGCCTTTTCGGCTACTTCCAGTGCGGCTTCCACCGCCAGCATGGTCTGGTGCTCGCCTGTGCGGTCAGACAGATCCACGATGCACTTTTTTGCACCCTGCGCATCATTGATAAAGCCGGTCACATGGATATAGCGCGGCTCGCCGGTCTCTTGATGGATAAACTCCCGATTCCATTCCTGCTGCGTGCCCGGCTCCATCTGCATCAAATCGTCCAGCCGTGATCTGCAATGATAGCCCCCGGCAGAACATAGAACGTGGAAATCCTCCTGCACCGCTTCAGTGGAGATGCCCAGAATGCGCCGGACGTTGGGGCTGATGTATTCCACCTTGCCGGTGCCGGTGTCGATCATCAAAAACACATCGTCCACGTTGCGGGAAAGGCTTGAGAACAGCTCCTCACGCGCCAGCAGCTGCTGATCCTTTTTCCGCAGCTTTTGCCGGTTGCTCTGCACCACCAGCAGCAAAACGGCAACGGCCAGCATTCCCACGATGCTGCTCATCACGGCCATGGTGGTGTATTGCAGCCGGTTCATATTGGCGTTCACAACGCTTTTGGGAGCAATGCCAAGGATCGTCCAGTTCTGGAAGGCGGCAGAACCATAAACCATGTAATAGCTGACGCCATGGATGGAAAACTCAAGGCTGCCGCTCTTCCCGGCGGCAAAAGCCTTTTGCAGGGCAGTGATCTGTTCTGCCGTAAAACCAGCCGAATTCTTGAGCATGGCAAGGATGTTGTGCACGCCGCTCATGTCCGCACTGCTGCTGTCCAGTACCACACGGCCATCCGGCAGCACGGCAAAGGTGCTGCCGTGCCCCTCAAAGGCAGAGATCTTCAGGGAGTCCACCAGATCTTTGTTGTTGTAGGTGACGGCAATGGCCTCGTACGCAAAGCCCTGATAGCTGCCTTTTTCCGTGGGGACTGCAAACACCATGATCTCCGGCTTGTCCGGTACGACCGAGTTTGCCACGATAGGCTGCTGCTCCAGAACCAGCTGCGACAGCATTCGTCCCAGATCGAGATAGCCTTGTTCTCCGTCCAGCGTGATATAGGAGCCATCCCGTGAGACGAAGAAAAAATCTGTAAACTGGTATTCTTCTTTTGCTTGTGCAAGGAAAGAGCGGACATCGGCGTCGCTTTGCGCACATTCCAGGTAAGGTGTCCACATCCGCATGACGCCCCAGTTGAGGGATACCTTATTGTAAAGGGTCTGGTTTGCCTGATGGTAGATCTCCGTAAGGTGTGCAGTGCTTTCCTCGTAGATGATGTGCGACATAAAATCCGTAAAGACAACGCAGCTTGTCAAAATACCGACGCCGAGCAGCAGCACTGCCAAAACTGCGAGGATACGGTTTTTTATCGCAGGCCGCATCTTAGTTTCATTTTTCAAGCGTTTATTCTCCCTGTACAATGGTCAGATACTCGGAGGGGGCGGGGAACTGCTTGCTGACCGCCAGCGAATCCTTCAGGCAGGAGCGGCTTTCTGCCCCTTCAATGGCGTATTCCGTCCGCTTGGCTTTCAGGTTCTCCGGCATGGGGCAGTTGCAGTAGACCTCGTTTTCTATCCACACATCAGTGCCCGCCACAAATACGGTATAGGTGGCGGTATCGTCCAGCGGTGCACCGTTGATGGTAAGCTCTTCCAGACGGAACTTGCCCTGCTCGTATTCGGTCACCTTGTATTCCATGCCGCTGGTCACGGGCATATAATTCCGGTGACGGATGGGGTTTGCACCGTTGTCCTTCACGTTTACCAGCCACTCCATCATCTGCCGCAGCTCTGCACCGGTATATTCACCCTGCGAGACAGCGTAGTTGCCAGCCATCACCCACAAAATCTGCTGCTTGCTGTACTCGCCGCAGTAGATGGAGGTGGACACCAGCGGCGAATAACCGACTGCAATAGACGCATCATAGGTGGCGCGCAGGGCGTTCATCAGCGAGGAAGCCGCAGCGCTGCCGTGGTCGGTCATGTCGATGGAGTATGCGGTATTCTGGGTGAACAGCACCTCGGCTTCGGGATCCGCTCTGGGGGTGACCAGCTGCTCATGGAACGCATCGTATGCGGCCTTGGCATCGTATTCGCCGGTGATCATCTTGTGTCCTACATCTTCCGAAATGCGGAAGATCTCGGTGGAAGCCAGACGCATATACAGATGATTTGCGCTGATGATATCCGCAACCTGTTCCAGAGAAGTGGAGGAGGTAATATTGATCTCCTTGTTATAAGACAGTACAGCAGCACCGCCAGCCATCTTGCTCTGCCCCTCTGCACTGTACACAGCCTCAAGTACCTTCAGCACAGCAGCCAGCTTTGCTTCGTCCTGCGCTACTGTGTTGGAAACTGCTGCCTGACACATGGGGTAGGTCAGCAGCCAGCTATCGTTGGCAGTCTCGCCGAAATAGGGCAGAATCGATGCATGAAAGCCGTACTGGTCAGGCATTACATCCGCTATGCCTGCGGTGGTGCGGATCATGGCGGTCTGCCGCGCATAGAAAGGCTTGGCAATGGGATTCAACTCCAACCGATCGTCACCGGGCTGCACCCGCACATCCTTGAGGAACTGCTCGTATTTTTCAAAGACCTTCGGCCATACCACATCGTCCAGACCGGTGGAGCCGTCCTCGGTCTCGCTCTCGTAGTTCCTGCGCCATGTGGTGCCCTCCAGGCTCATCAGCTCCGGGATAGCGCTGCCCTGCATGGTTTCCAGACAGGTGTAGTCATACCTCCAGTCTGCCTGATAGCCCTTGATGCCGACAGCCTCAAAGGCATTGATGGCCGCCACGAACTCAGCGTAGTTGGTGGGCAGGGGGATGTTGTACTGAGCAAACAAATCGACATTTGCAGCCGTGCCGTCCACCTCGGCGCACATGGGCAGCCAGCGGATCGCACCGTCCGGCTCCTGATTGTTGTTCAGGTAGCTGGAATAGAAGGTGCCTGCAACCTCGGTCGTGCTCAGGTCCATCAGGTGCTCTGCCAAAGGAGCCGCATCGTTCAGGGAGAAGCGGCGGCAGGTGATGATATCCGGCAGCTGCTCCGCACGGTTCAGCAGATCGCGGTAGTAGTCCATGGTGTTGAAGCCCTGAATGAAGTTGAACTCATACTCCGGGAATTTTTCTTCCAGCCACGGAGTAAGCGCTTTCATCATGGAGCGATCCCACAGATAAAAAGTGATCTGGATCTTGCCGTTCTGGCTGCTGCTCTTGCCGCCCTCGGCCTTACCGCTGCCGCAGGCGGTCAGTGCTGCCGTTGCCGCAGTAATGCCGCAGACCTGCAAAAACGAGCGGCGGGAGATCTTTTTCATCATGCAAATATACCTTCCTCACAGTATCGGAGGGCAGCACTGCGCAGGTGCAGTAGCGCAGTGCTGCCGTAGCGATTCTTACACACCCCACAGGAATCCCCGCGCTCGCGGCCTGTCCGCACTGGGCTTTGCGCTGATTTTCCCATAATATGACAATATTATTGTACCATTGCAACAAAAGTGTTTCAGCTGATTTTTGAACGTCTTGCAATATTTTTGCATGAAAAAATCTGGAAGGTTCTGAA
>ENA-OQDM01000404-OQDM01000404.1-human-gut-metagenome-genome-assembly--contig:-NODE-404-length-26046-cov-1.782823_pt1 | contig 26046 bp, 19 predicted proteins | sample MGYA00242772_ERZ504605 | MGnify/ENA primary metagenome ERZ504605 (study PRJEB26092, sample SAMD00036348) | human gut metagenome | host: Homo sapiens | study: EMG produced TPA metagenomics assembly of... | reverse complement strand
CTCTGCCATCTTCTTTTCTGTTTTGATTTTCTGTTTTTCTTTTTCCTTCTTCTCCGCAAGATCTAAGATCAGGTTCTGGTATTCCTCAACCGTATCATTTAAAAATTCCTGGGCAAGGATATTTCTCGCCTCTGTCTCACGCTCCTTATATTCCGCTCTGTCCTGCTCTAATTTCTCAAGGCTGGCGGCAAGTTCCTTCTGACGCTGTTTTTTACTCTTTTCACCGATATAGACATGTTTCTTGTAATTGTCAGGATTTAAGCGGCGCAGCTGGTAACTCTGGTACAGCAGGCAGTCTGCCGTCACACCGATCTTGCACTGGCGCAGTTCATCGACAGAAGCACACTTGATCACATTTCCAAGCAGGAAATCCACAAATGCCCGCACATACGGCTCTTTTGCCTCCACTTCCTCCGCGAGCGCATTATCCTTTATGCGCCACTCCTCCTGCATCAGTTTTTCCGTATCCACCAAAGACACACGGAAAAACCGTTTTTCATCGAGTGTCTCGTATACTTCCATCGCCTGTTTGACGTAGGCAGGTTCCACGATGAGTGCAAGTTTATTCCAGGAAAGATACCCCTCGATCGCACTGCGCCATGTCTCATCTTTAATATCAATGAGATCGGCAAAGATGCGTACCTGAATATTTTTTCCGGTCTGTTCGGAGAGTTTTCTCGCAATTTCAGACCGCGCAAGCTCTAATTCCCGCGGATACGCCTTCTTGCCAAGTTTTAACTCTGCGAGTTCTTTTTCTAAGACATCCGCCTCTTTATTCATGGAACGGATTTCTGCGGAAGCTTCCTGTCTGTCTTTTTCCGCTTCTTTCTGCACTTCGACCAGACTTCGTTTCAAACGTTCGATCTCCTCTCCGGTGATCGTGCCTTCTTTGAACTTCTCGATATCCCATAGAATCTGATTCGAAACGATATCTACATCTTCCCAGCCGTTTAATCTTGCACAGATACCGTCCCATTTATTTTTACTTCGCTCCAGAAGGCTTAGGTTTTCTTCCAAACTCTTTAACTGCTCTTCTAATCTTGCATAACCGGTTCCGGCGATCTGCTCATTGATCTCGCCGTATTCTTTTTCATAATTTTCTTTTACCTGAAGCAATTCTGTAAGACTTTCATTCTGCAGTACGACATCCTTTTTCCAGTTTTCCACACGGTGCTGCATTTCCTCTATGGTCTGCTCTAACTGTAAGATCGTCAGTTTATCCATCCGGTAATGGCAGTTTAAAAGTTCTTTTTTCTTCTCCTCCATCGCCTGATACTGCGCACTTATCTGCTTTAACTCTTCGATCTCCTGCATCGTGGCTTCGATCTTGCGGCACATCCTGCCATAGAGCATCGCGCCCTCCTGCATGTCCTCGATATGGATGTCCTGCTCCATGCAGATATATTCTTTTACAAAATCCTCTAACCGGATATTCATTTTAAACGGGATCGCACGCTTAAACAGGCGCGGGAATTTTTCCATATCCAATCCGCCTAAGTAGACGTCATACAGGTTTCTGCGGAATCTCTCATTATTTGAGGTGTAAAACATCTCATCTTTCGGGAAATTCTGCTGCAAATAGCTGCGCACCTCACTGATCGTCATTGCACGGCTCTTGGTCCGGTAATCCCCCGGGATCAGTTCTCCCTTGTGCCAGAAAAATAAACGATTGATCTCGTTGGTCGCTGTCTCCACGTCAAACACAACCCCGATGCATTCTTTTTCCTTCGTGATCGTCTGTTCCATCTCAAGAACGATCGTCGTGGAAAAGTTTTTGTTCCGCTTATATTCCGCCTGATTATTCTCGCCAATGTTGATCATACCGCGCAGGTACTCGATCAGGCTTCGGTCAGAGTCATCTGCCGCCGCCTTATTGAAAAATCCACGTCCGTCCGTGTTCGCATAAAGCACGATCTGCATTGCATCGATCACTGTTGATTTTCCACTTCCGGAATGACCGGTAAAAAAGTTGATGCTCTCATTTAAGCCTAACACCTTGCGGTCAATATAATGCCAGTTGTTGAGGCAGATTCTGGTAAAAACTTTATATGCCTGATTCATCTGTTCCATCTTCTGTCTCTCCTTCCTCATCCACATTCATTTCTTCTGGTTCAAGATCACTTTCTTCATCCGTCATATCATTTTCTGAAAGTGTTTCCTCACTGCTCCACTCCAGATTCTCCTGCCCGTCTACCTCGTTATCTTTTACCTCATCGGAAAAACTGCCAAGAAGCCCGTTCACATCTTCTCTCATCAATACTAAATTGATACACGGATAGATCATGATCCTCGTATTTTCAAGCTGTTCGTCAAACACATCCAAAAACTCTACCATCTGATATTTTTTCAGAATGGCAAACGCTCTTTTGATCTCCGTCATCGATGACGGTCCCTTGATGAGACGGAATTCTCCCGCTTTTCCATTTAATTCTCCAAATGTCGTTATTACATTGACACTGGAAGAAACAGCCGCCATTTTTTCATCATAGATCAGTTTTAACAGCAGCAGATAAATGGTCGCAAGTTTCGGCAGTTTTTCACCGATTCCGTCTGCTCCCTCTAAATAAATGATGCCAAGCTCCGTATCCTGACGAAGTTTTATCCCTGCAACCGCAAAATACTCCGTCAGAAATTCCAAATGCCTGTCACTGAAATCATACATACGGTCCGGCATCATTCGTCCGTATTTTTTATCATATTTTCGTTCCGGCAGAAATGTCTGGGCAAGTAAGGTTCTTATCACTTCCTGCATCCGTTCCACATCCTGCGTATTTAACTCTTCGTAACCTTCAAACATTAATTCCGTTCACTTTCTATTGATTTTTGTTTTACACTAAAAGTCATCTTTGGATAACAATAGTTTCCATTCTGAACCTGTTCCTCCTCCACCTGCACCCGGTATCTGCTGTTTTTGCGCATACTGATATCGTAGGCGAGGATCAGCTTTTCAAAGGATTCGTCATCCGAAATATCCATCCGGTCTGTCTCTAAAATGCCATCTGTCATCTGTTCGTCGATAAATTCCTCGATCTGTTTTGCCGTATAACGGTGCTCAATCTTATTTAAGCGCAGGACATCTTCCCGTGAAAGTTCTGCCGGCTCCTCCTCTTCCTGCAGATCATCCTCAAATTTTCTGCGGCGTCTTCTCTTGTAAAGAGGATTGTCACTCAAAACATCAAAAGATGACAGATTCATATGTTCCGCCACCTCTTTTAACATCTCACTCTGTTCGCTTTCTGTTTCAGCCGATCCAAGTTTGTTCAAAAGCAGGATCAGCATGCCGTGGCGTTCTGTCTCATCGCTGAGCAGATAATTTAACCGGCTCACGGTCGCACGGATATACTTACTGTGTTCTTTATCCATATTTGAGATCCGGTGTTCAATATCATCAAATCCACGCTCGATCTGGTCGATCAGATCCAACACATCTTCCTGCCTGTTTCTTCGCGTATATAAAAATGGAAGTTCCTCTTCGGTCCGCCTGGAATCTAATACGGAAGATCTGTTTTCTGCACTCTTTTGTTCCATCTGCTGTTTCTGCCGGATGCGCTCCACCCAGGCATCATCTTCCCGCATTTCTTTTAACCAGCGTTTGATATCCATTTTATAAATATAAAAATTGTCACTTGTCTTTAAAATGTGGTATTTGCGTCTGACCACTTCCTCCACATAGCCCTCTAAATGCTCCTTTAACAGTTCGTCGTAAGACTGTTTGTTCAAAAGGCGTTCAAAAAATTTATCCATGTTGTGCAGCATATCCTGCAGTGCCTTATTCAGTTTTCTGGTATTGACAAGTGCTGTCTTTAACATGGCAAGATTCATGCGGTGGTCATTCTTAAAAGAAAAAAGAGTCGCATAAACATTCTGGATATAAAGATCCGTGTCATCTAACGGTTCGTCCGCTAATTTTTCAAATGCCTCGATCATCACTGCCGCATAATCTGGTATGACGATATTTGTAGTCATTGCCTCATAATCTTCAATTTTTCTAAGCCATTTTGCGCGTACCAGCCAGTTTAGGATTCGTCCCGGCAATGCAGTTTCTACATCTTCCTCTGTCTCATTATCCTCTCTCATAAAGGCATAACGACGAGAGGAGCACATGTCACTTAAAATCTGGACACATGCTTCTCTGCTTAAAAAGTAATTGTTGTACTGGTATTCGTCATTGATGGTCAGAAGTGCTTCTATATAGATGTCCCGGTTTACGGACCGGAACAGGCCCCAGAAAGATGCTGGGATGTCGTATATCAATTTCACGTTATTCTTTCCTTACTATCATTTCTTACAATCTCATGATACACTGCTTATCTGTATCTGCACACGTCTTATTTTTGCACAATGCATGCAGCATATCCGTCTGCACACACTTTATCTGGTGCGTGATTCATGCAGCATATCCATCTTCATCTCGTAATATGCCGGACTCATATCCAGATAATGTTCATGTGGATTTTCAAAACGCTGTTCTTCTTCCCACACTTCGGTATTAAGCTGTTTTTCCACATAAGCTCTGATATCTTCTAAGGATTCCGGCTCCACGATACGTTTTCCTTCCTTTACGACCTGCTGCTGAAGTTTTTTCGCTGTGCAGTTTTCAAAAGAACGGTTTTTCCATGGTTTTACCGGATCCGCATAGCGGTATGGCACAGACATATCAACTTTCTCTCCTGCCTTTGTGATCAGATCCGCAACGGAATGTCCTGCTTCATCATAGATACGGTACACATCTTTGAGTCCCGGATTTGTGATCTTCTCCACATTTTCTGAGATCTTGATACGCGGAGCAAATGTACCGTTTTCTTCCACTGCAGAAATCTTATATACGGCACCAAAGACAGGATCTGATTTTGCAGTAATCAGACGTTCACCAACACCAAAACTGTCGATCTTTCCGCCCTGCTGTAAAATGGATGTGATCGTATACTCATCTAAGCTGTTTGAAACAACGATCTTGCAATCCTCTAATCCCACATCATCTAACATCTTACGGATTTTTTTGGAAAGATATGCAAGGTCACCGCTGTCGATACGGATTCCCTTTAATCTTTTTCCCATCGGCTCTAAAACTTCTTTTGCCACACGGATCGCATTCGGGATACCGGAACCGATGACATCATAAGTATCCACTAAAAGCACTGTCCCATCCGGATAATTCTCTGCGTAATGTTTAAATGCCTCAAATTCATCCTTATAATACATCACCCAGCTATGCGCCATGGTTCCGCTGACCGGGATATCAAACATCTGACCGGCAAGCACGGTTGCCGTTCCGACTGCGCCACCAATATATGCGGCTCTCGCACCATAAACTGCAGCATCCATGTTGTGGGCACGGCGCGCACCAAAATCAGAAACAGCCCGTCCCTCTGCCGCACTCACGATACGTCTTGTTTTTGTTGCAATCAGCGACTGATGATTGACCTGCGCAAGCAAAGCGGTCTCGATGAGCTGTGCATCAATTAACGGTGCAACCACCGTGATGATCGGCTCATTTGGATACATGATCGTTCCTTCTTTGAACGCATAAATATCACCGCTGAATTTAAAGTCTTTCAGATAAGCAAGAAAATCTTCTGTAAAAATGTTAAGAGAACGGAAATATGCGATATCCTCCTCATCAAAATGAAGATTCTCAATGTACTCTAAAATCTGCTCTAACCCTGCAAAAATCGCAAATCCGCCGCCATCCGGATTGCTGCGGTAAAATACATCAAATGCTACTCTTGTATCCTTGTCCTGATCGTTGAAATAACCGTTTGCCATCGTCATTTCATAAAGATCCATCATCATTGTAAGATTTCTTGTTTCACTCTGTTTCATCTTAATCTCCATTCTTGCGCTGTTGCCTGCGCAGTGTGTATTTCCTAGCGATTCAGTTCTGATAAGAGTTCTCTTTTCCGTTTTCCGATCAAAAGCTGTTCGTTATATGTCATATACCGCTCACAGGTATGCTCTGCTAAAAACATTGCTGCTTCTGGTGATAACGTCAGTTCCGTCACAAACACGACCATCTCCTCACCATTTTCAAACGCATGTTCCATAAAATCAAACGCATGCTCTAATGCATTCATCGCTTTCTTTTCCGCATCCTCTAATGTTTCTCTTTGTCTGTCAAACCCGGCTTTCGCCTGTGCAAAACTCTCTTTCACATCTAATCCGCTATCCGGTGTATTTTCCTTCCAGAATGCAAAAATGCGCTCCCATCCTGCCACCTGTGCCCTGGTGCAGACTTCCGCCTGCTTCTCAGCTTCCACCACTGCCATTCTTTCTTCCAGCAATGCCCGATAGCTGTCCACCGGCGCTTCGCCCTCTTTCAGCCGTCTCTGATATTCTTTTAAAAATCCGTACCAGTTATCCGCGATCTGTTTATTTTCCTGTACATTTCCAAAAAATGCAGACAGACCGTCCAATAAAAGATTCACTACGCTCAGTCTTTCATCGAACGCCGCCGCATAGATTCTTGCAAAGGTCTCCGGTCTTACTTTTCCGGCAAGGATATCCGCGATCCCGTAATCATCCCGGTACTTGCGGTACAGTTCAAAATATGCTGCTGCATCCTCTGCCACGTCCTCGTGATGGATAAACTCACGGATGACACTCTCATCTACCGGCAGATCCAGTTTCTCATAAACCTGCATCAGACTGCTCAAGTCCTCCCAGCCACGCGCTGTCACGAAACGGATGCCGTCCACATCTGCCTCCACACGGTAAAAGTTTTTCTGTCTCAGTTCCAGATAGCTTAAAATGGCATTATGAAGATGTTTTGCTCTCGCATATTCTTTCCAGACTTTATAATCAGCTTCAATGTTCAGATAACGGACACGGTCTAAAGTCACCATATCAAAATCACGCACCGACTTATTGTACTCCGGCGGATTTCCCGCTGCAACGATCAGCCAGCCTTCCGGAATCGCCTGATTGCCAAATGTCTTGCACTGCAAAAACTGCAGCATCGTCGGTGCTAAAGTTTCCGAAACGCAGTTAATCTCATCAATAAAAAGGATTCCCTCTTTCTGCCCGGTCTTTTTCATTTTACGGTAAATACTTGCAATGATCTCACTCATGGTATACTCCGTGACCGGATACGTTGTTCCATCGAAAGATTCCTCTTTTATCATTGGAAGTCCGACTGCACTCTGTCTGGTATGATGCGTGATCGTATAAGCGACCAGACCGATCTTACACTCCATGGCGATCTGTTCCATGATCTGTGTCTTTCCGATGCCTGGTGGTCCCATCAAAAGGATCGGTCGCTGCCTGATCACAGGAATACGGTATTCTCCCTGTTCATCCTTCGAAAGGTAAGCCATTACCGTATGCTTAATTTCTTCTTTTGCCTGTTTTATATTCATTTCTGAGATCTCATTTCTTTATTTGTTCGCCTATTATCTTAATACATTTTGGCAGTTTTTCCAATCATTTTATGCTTTTTTTCTCTTTCTCTCATAATAAATCACACAGGAAGCACTCAAAATGAGTCCAAACACAGTTGCAAGCGGTGTCGCAAATCCGATCTGGAACAATGTCACGCCAGACACTTTACTCATCGCGTACGAAACAGGGATTCTCACAAGAAAAGTACTTAAAATTCCCTGCACCGCAACTGTTGCAAGTGCAGCCCCTGCCACGCCCATCTTCAGTGCGCCGACCAGCGCAAAGTCACCTGCAATATTGACGACACATGCAACACCCATGAGGGCTAACGGTGTTCTCGCATCCCCCAGTCCGCGGAACATTCCACCGATTGCGTTAAACATGACGATACAGATGATACCGATTCCGCAGATACGGATATAATCGGTCGTCTGGGAAAATGCTTCCGCCGGCGCATTTATAACAGATGCGATTCCGACTGCCAATACAGCAACGATCACTGCGAGAAGGATTCCCACCGTGACAAACAGCCAGAGTGCAGAGCCGACTGTCCGCTCCGCTGCCGCCTCATCTTTTTTACCGATATTCTGTCCGAGCAAAACGGTACATCCCATCGTAAGTCCCGTGATGATCCCGGTGATCGTCTGCATCGTCATGCTTCCGGTCGACACGGCTGAAACTGCCGATGCATCCGCAAATAAGCCGACCACAAACAGATCAACCGTTCCATAGAGTGCCTGCAAAAGGTTTGCTCCAAAGATCGGCACTGCAAATAATAACAATTTTTTCCATACGCTTCCGCTTGTAAAATCGTGTTCCATAAAACTCTCCATAAAAAAACTGAATAAGAAACCGGGATTTCCACCCGGCTTCTTATCCAGCTCATAATATCGTAAGTATTATAAACCCTCCGATGACCACATTATTCTATAAAATCTTATGGTTTCTGTCAAGAGTTCTGACTTTATTACAAAACCATTATAAACCCATGAATTCATGACATGGAATCTGTTATTCTGCATATTTCATCAGTGCATCCACGATCTTTGGATATCTCCAGGTAACTGTTTTCCGGTCGAGCAGTCCGAACAGTTCGCCGTCCCCGGTAAACGCATTGTTATCCCACCAGTTACAGCTCATGCCGTAAGCGCGCGCCGCAGCAATGTAGTATGCCGCATAGTCCACACGGCTCTGCAGATTTCCGTTTTTATCCCGGGCACCAAACTCTCCGATCACGACCGGGATCTCATTGCTTATATATTTCGCATATAGTTTTTCCATCATCTGGTCGATATCGTTGGTACTTGTCTTTTCAGAAGCATTAAACTGATCAATACTCTCATTTTCCGTTGCCGCCTGCAATGCAAAATGATAAGGAATGTAGCATGCACTGAGACAAGTATCTTTCCCTCATTTTCCGCAGTGTCCGTCGGCAGCACAAACTTGTCATTCAACACCCCATCCGCAGAGGCATCATAGCCAGGCACCATCAGATAACGTGTGGCATTATTGCCCCCTGTCTTTCGCACAACATCCACAAAGTTCTGATTCCACTCGTTGATACATTCTACTGCTTCCACACATTCCGCAGCATTCATATCCAGCCACCACTCATGATCTGTCTCTACCAGACGCGGTTCGTTGATACTCTCAAAGATCACATGCTCGTCATAATCTCCAAAACGGTCTGCAAGCTGCTCCCAAATGAAAGTCATGTAGGAAAGAGACTGCTCTAAATGCTCTTTGTCCGGGTAACAGTACTCTTTATCCGTATCATGATGGATATTTAAAATCACATACATGTCATCATCAACCGCATAATCCAACACTTCCTGCACCCTGTCAAGCCATGCCTCACTGATCGTGTAATGATCTCCCGATACATGATTATGCCATGACACCGGCAGGCGAAGCGTTTTGAAACCTGCTGCCTTTACTGCATCGATCATTTCTTTTGTCGTCTTCTCGCCGCACCACGACCACTCAATACTGAGATCATCTTCTTTCTGTGCATTCGTAATTGCATCAAATGTGTTGCCAAGATTCCATCCGATCTTCATATCCCGCACAAATTTCATTCCGTCTGTATCAGGTATCTCCTTCGGTTCAATTACAACTTCCGGTATCGCCACACCACTATCCTCCGTTTCTGTTTCTGCACTTTCTGTCTCCGCTGCTGTATCTTCTGCTGCCATATCATTTTTTTCTGTGGTATTATTTTCAGAATCCATCCTGGTCTCACTTTTTTCTGCCGACACATCAGCGGCATTGCCCGTCACCGTTTTTTCATCTGCCGGATTTTCTGCGCCACAGCCACCAAGCAGCATGCATCCTGCCATACACAGTGCGGCGAACTTTCCCAACTTATTTAACTTCATAATAATCCTCATTTCAAAACAATTTGTTTTGCCAGGGAACAACTTGCTTCAAGTTTTATCTTCTTCCAATCTCCGTATCAGATTCCCCTGTCACACTGTGTTCCTTTATATATGAAATGATCTCATCTGCCGTTGTAAATGCAAGACCGACATAACTGTCCGCTGCCCCATAATAAATGGCAATCCTTCCGGTTGCAGAATCATGGATCGTTGCACACGGGAAACAGACATTTGGAACAAATCCACGTTCCTCATACCATTCTTCCGGTGTTAACAGGAAATCGGTGCAGCGGTATTTTACAATAGATGGATTTTCTTTGTCTAAGATCGCCCCGCCAATCGAATATACATATCCGTTACAGGTTCCACTGACACCGTGATAAAACAGCAGCCATCCATCCTCAAGTTCGATCGGTGCTGCTCCTCCTCCGATCTTTAAGGACTCCCACCATTCATTGCAGCGTCCCATCACATGACGGTGTTTTCCCCAATAGGTAAGATCTTTACTCTCACTTATAAAAATATCACCAAACGGGGTATGTCCGCTGTCGGAAGGTCTTGACAGCATCAGGAAATTTCCATTTACCTTGCGCGGAAAAAGTACAGCATTCCGGTTAAACGGCAGGAACGGATTTTCAATTCTGGTAAATGTCTTAAAATCTTTCGTTTTTGCCATTCCGATCGCTGCACCGTAAAAATCCCCACACCAGATGATATAATAGGTATCCTCCACTTTTACAAGCCTTGGATCATACGCATATACCGGCATAAAATCATTGCCTTCTTCATCCACAAAACGTACCTTGTCTTTGTCAAAATCCCAATGAATACCATCCTCGCTTCTTCCCAGGTAAACATACGGGATTCCATTCGTCTGCTCCCCACGGAATACGCCGATGAATTTTCCTTCATACGGTATTACTGCGCTGTTAAAAATCCTTGCCACCCCTTCTACCGGATTTCTTCCAATAATCGGATTCTCCTTGTAGCGCCACACCGGCGCATTTACGATTTTCTCCGGCCTCTCCTGCCACGGCATGTTCGGCACTGCCGGACTGATCATTTTTACATTTCCCATCTTGTCTGCTCCTCCATTCTGCGCATCTCTCTTTTCTGTTTTTATGTTTCTGACAATAAAACCCGTGCGCTCCTTCCCCTTTTTATTCATAGCGGCATCTGTTCTGCCGTTTCTGACTCATTTCATTTATAATTCTGTTAATCCGCTTTCTGACTTATTTACGGCTCTGTCGCCGCTTTCCCAGTCTTCTCTGGCTCAGTTTACGGCTCTGTCGCCGCTTTCCCAGTCGATTTCCGGATCACAATATGTCCGCTTACGACACGTCTCACAAATGTTTCCCGTTTATCATTGAGGCGTTCTAACAAAAGCTCCACGCCCTCGGACGCCATCATCGCGATATCCACATCCACAGTCGTGAGTCCCGACGCATTGCGTCGGATAAACGGATAATTGTCAAACCCTGTGACCGATATATCCTCCGGCACACTGTATCCCATTTTTTCTAATTTTTCGATCAGGATACAGGCAATTTCATCATTGTTACAGACAAATGCCGTCGGCATATCCTCTGGCAGAGCCAGTTCTTTAAAAAGTCTGTCCTCACCTCTGTCCTCAATCAGATAATCCTCGCGATATAGGATATTATAATGATGTAATGCCCTTCTATATCCTAAATAACGATCCATAATGCTCGTAGTGGCATTGATCGAACCGACATAGGCGATCTTTTTATGTCCAAGTTCAATTAAATACTCCGTCATCTTGTATTCCGCGCTGATATTATCCATGCTGACAGAATCCGTCTCCATGGAGAGATCATAAAAATCCATGTAGATCATCGGAATATTCATCTGTTTATCTTTTTAAATATGTCTCGTCTAACTCTCCCATCAGAATCAGTCCATCCAGCCTGTTATCCCCCACAATCTGCGGCAGGATCATCATTTCCTGCATCCTCGTATCCACCAGTTCCAACATCGTCGCATAATCGTAATTGGTCAGGCATTTTGCAACACACTGGTACATTTTCATATAAAATGCATTGCTCGTGTCATCTGTATAGTAGGAAGGAATGATTACACCAACATTATAGTTTCTTCCCTCCTTAAGACCCTTTGCTCCGAGGTTATAACGATATCCAAGCCTGTCGGCTTCCTTTTTTACTTTTTCACGAAGTTCCTCACTGACTCCTTCTTTTCCCGTGAGTGCTTTCGACACGGAGACGATACTGACTCCCAGCTTTTCCGCAATATCACGCATAGTCACGTTTGCCATCTGAATTCCTCCTAAAACCGCTTACCGGTAATACCATTTTTCTTCCTCTTCTTTGCTCTGTGGCTTTGCCATATATTTTCTTAAGATCCGCTCCATAAGGAAACTTCCAAAATAACAGCACACTCCAGGCATCACAAAGATCATCGGGATCGGGATCAACAGCGCAAGCACTACACCAACAGCCACAAGTAATAACAGCAGAATCGTTGTCGGAAGGTGTTTAAAGACCATAAACAGCGCCAGCTAAAACACGAAAATACATCCATCGTAAATCTCGACAATACCGGGAACAGATAGAGCACGATCCCTGCGATCACAAACGCAAGCAGAAGATATACCATTTCAAGTGCCCCTGCCACGATTGAAACCTGCTTTACCGTATAACTGTGATCAAGCCACAGCACCGCTGCCAATCCAGGAAAAATAACCGTCAGCACGATCCCTGTCTTTAAATTCTGCCGGTAAGAACGGAAAAACTCTTTTGTCACATACCCTTCCTCACAACGCACGGCTTTTACCATCGCATAATACATCGCGATCGTCGATGTTCCGATCGTAATGACCGGAATACATCCGATCAGCCACAAAACCGACACTAAAAGTATATTTCCAATCTGATTTGTCACCTTAAAAAACTTCGTCTCCGGTCCAAACATACTGTTCATGTTCTTCGCCCCTTTTCCCTGAAAAAAATTCTGCAAAACAGATATCGGTCAAATATTTCTTTTGCACAGTTCTTTTCTTAATAAATACTTTGATTCTGCTCCGGATGTCAAAAGGTTATGCCAAACACGGAATACCTTTTGACATCCAGATCATACCAGTTCACTACTGGATCTTCAACGTATCAATCTCATCCTGTAAGATCTGTTTGTTAGACTCAATCGCCTGTGATACTGTGCTGTCGCCATTTACAACATCACCGTAAAATACTTTGCTGACTGCACCCTCAGAGTCAATGCTGTTCCAGAGATCATTATTTGCAAGTGCGCCAAGTTTGTTTGCAAGTGTAATCTGATCCTCATCAACAAACCAGACTCAAACCACTCCGGATCATCACGATAAGAAATATCATCATGATACCAGTTCATCATCTCCTCAAATACACAGTAAACAGAAGTTGCATCCTCAACACCAACCGGAATCATATAGTTGTTTGTGATCATAGCCGGCGTCATGCTTCCATCTCCGCTTGGTCCAACCGGTGCCGGGCAGATTCTCATATCAAAATCATGATTGTCGATCTCCTGGATTAAGATCCATGGCTGTGCAAATGCGAAAGCTACTTTTCCGGAAGAGAAAGCTAAGAGGTCGTTGTTCCAGTCATCCTGGTAAGGTCTTGCAGATTTATCTACATTGTATAACTGGTCGATAAAGTTGAACGCCTCAACCGTCTTAGGATCACTTAATCCCTCTGTGGAGGAATCTGCGATTGTAGCGTTGTTCGAAGCGCAGAATCCCTGAACAGTCAGAGTCCATGCACTGCCGTATCCGTATACATCCATGTTGCCGTCGCCGTCCGTATCCTGTGTACATGCTTTTGCATATTCTGCAAATTTATCCCAGGTCCACTCTCCTTTTTCAGCAAGAGATTCCGGTGCCTCTAAACCTAAAGAATCGATCATGGCTGCATTGTATGTCATATACATGGCACCGGATGGGATCGTGGTTGATTCATGGAATAAATAATCATCATTACCGAGCAGGTTCTGTTTTGTAAATACGGTTCCGTCTGTCAGGATATCAGAGTCAGCCGGTGCATAATCAGAAATTTTCTGTACATATCCATTTGCAACCGGTGAGATACCAAACTGAAGATCTGTCAGGTAGATATCGCAGTCCGGTGTACCTGCTGTGACAGATGTATTGATGCTGTCAATGATTCCATCCCATCCAAGGTTTACCCACTCGATCTTGCAGTTCCATTTTTCCTCTACGGCACGGACTGCATCAAGTTTCATCTGCATGGTCTCCTCATTTGTCCAGGAACCGCCTGCTGCTTCGATATCATCTAAAGACTGATAATTGCTGTCCCAGTATTCATCCCACCAGAGACCGATCTTTATGGTTCTTCCGCCTAAATCCTTTGCCTCGTAGCCACTGTCAGCCACTGCTGCATCTGAACTCTCCTCCGTATCTGCTGCGGTTTCGGTTTCTGCACTCTTTGTATCTTCCTTTGTGCCAGCATCTGCTGCGTTATTTCCTGCATCTGCCCCCGTGTTCGCAGTATTTCCGCCGCATGCTGCAAGTGATGCTGCAAGTGCACCTGCCAAAAGTACTGAAACCACCTTGTTTCCAACTGTTTTCCTTCTCATGTGAAAACCTCCTTCTTATAAATAAAAATATATTGTTTTCGAAGTTACCATTCTAACCAACGATACCGCTGCGGCTGGCTCCCTCGATAAAACGCTTCTGTAACAAAATGTAGATAATAACGATCGGTATCACCATCAACACGATTCCGGCATACAGATAAAGCTGTGACACTGCCGTATCCTTGATCTGATCGATAAACTCGATCGATGCCCGCAAAGTAGAAATCCGCATGCTCATGAGCAATTTTGAGTTGATGGAAAATAATTTTGCATAAAATGTATCATTGTACTGCCATACCAGTGAGAAAATGCTGACGGTAAGGACAGACGGCATCGCATTGACCAGCATGATGCGGAAATAAGTGTAAAACGATCCCGCACCGTCCACGACCGCTGCCTCCTCGATTTCCTTTGGCAGTCCGCGAAAAAACTGGTTAAAAATGTAAATGTAAAGTCCTGACCGCAGTCCGCATCCCAATGCTGTCATGATATACATTGGAACTTCCGTACTAAGAAGATTGATGCCGTGTCCTGTCACAAGATGTATGATTCCGAAGATATCAAAGTTACGGAACTGTGTATAAAGCGGAAGCATCAGCGTATCATTCGGAATTACGATCGTTAAGATCACACAGCCAAACAATACTTTCTTAAACGGGAACTCATATCTTGCAAATCCATACCCTGCCATGGAGCAGATAAAGATCTGGATCAGCGTCAGCGATATCACATAGGCGAACGTTGTCGCAAGCGTCCTCGGGTACGTCATTCTTGTAAAAGATGTAATATAGTTCTGCAGAGTACCCTCTGCCGGAAGCAGCATGACAACCGGATTGTAGAGATCGTTTGCCGTAAAAAATGAATTTGCAACGATCGTGATCAGCGGTCCTAATATAATGTAGGAAATACCGACAATGATCACCACCTTAAGCAGCCAGATCAGAAAACCCTTGATCTGTCTTCCCGCTTTCTTTACCTGAATCTCATCGAGAGGCTGGTCTTTTAAATTTCTGATATTCATATACTCTGCCACCCCCTAATTATAGTAAAATACTTTCTTTGAAATCAGCTTACATACAATGACCAGCAATGCGATGACGATCACGGAACTGAGTAAACTCATCGCAACACTCACGCCCCAGTCAAAATTGACAAACGCCATATCGTATGCCTTTTCCACAACATCACTGTCTACGAAGGAATCCACGATCGTATACACAACATTTGTGATGATAAGCGGAGATACCATCGGAAACGTCACTTTCCAGAATGTCTCATACCCTGTCGCGCCTTCGATCTTTGCCACCTCATACAACGCTCCCGGCACGGACTGCAGTGCTGCGATAAAGATAATGATCTGCACGCCGGATGCCTGCACAATGTCAAAGATCCGTCCGACTGCCGCTGTGATATAATCGAGCAGTGCAACCGGAAATCCGAGATCCATAAACAGGTTCATAAAATAGTCTACATTCACACCCGATGCAACTGCCGCCTCCGCAGATACTGCTGCAACACCACCGGTAACCGCCTCCCTTGCCATCTCGATCGCATTATTGATTGCTCCGGCATTCATGATGATCGGCAGAAACAGAATCGCACGGACTAACGTTCTTCCCTTAAACTTACCATTACAGATCATCGCGATAAACAAACTGAAAAAAATAATCAGTGGAACATCAATAACGATATCCCGGATGGAAGTCGCCAGGATCTGGTTGTAAGTCGGATCCTGAAACAGTGCATATTTGAAATTATCAAGACCGGTAAACTTCAATGTATATCCGCCGGATTCAAGCATCTCCATCTTGCTTAAACTAAACCGCACTGCCTGGATCAGGCTTTTTACATAGAACCATAAAAATCCGATCAGCCATGGTGTGATAAATGCAAAACCTGTCAGGGCACGTTTCTGCAGTAAAGATAACTTTTTCTTTTTCTTCATTATGCCTTACCTCCCTTTACCTGATAACTCATTGCATCTACAGTCACACCGTCCTCTGTGATACTCTTATCTGTCTTATTGATATAAATGCTGACACCATTGTCATACTCGGTCCTGACAAGACCGCCCTCTGTCACTTCGTGATGGATCATCGCAGCACCCTGCACCTGATTTAAAGCTCCGTTGATCGTCTGGTAAACATTTACGGCATCACTCATCCAGGTCTGGTAGCAGGTGGAATACTGGTCCGCCGAGGAAGTATATTTCATGACGCTTGAATCTTCCCAGGAAAATGTAAATCTCGGTGCACAGCCATACTCGATGTAAGTAAGAAGCAGTGCGTCATCAATGTCAGCATCCCTGAGATTTAATGCCTCCCCGGAATAATCAATACTTCCGTGAATGACCATCTGATAAAACGGCACCTGCTCATCAATGATGTAAAACTGACTGTACTCCACCGGTGCGTCGATGATGTCGGAGACATAACCGAAGGTGTAAGCGTTGCCGCCCTCCTCCATCAGCGTCTTTTCCGTCGCTGCAAGTTTTCCATACTGCGCTTCCACGATCTGTTTTGCTGCCTGTCTGTCGATCAGCTCGGTTCTCTTTTTATCGGAGACTAAAACATTCGAAAGATCCCTCAGACAGATACCGCTGATCTCGTAATTTGTGATCTTATCCGTAAATTTGTCTACATAGCGGTTTAAAAACTTCGGTGAGATCATATAATATGCGAGCTCGTCATACCAGTTTAAGGTACTTGTCTGCCGCATCGTCGCAGGATTGACGGCACCAAGTTCAACCACATAACCGGAATAATACTTTGACGCCTCAAGCACATCGTTAAAACGTTTGGAAGTATACGGTACTTTCTGGAAGGAAACATTTCCATATAAAGCTCCACCATTTTCCTCTAAGACATCACTTAAATGTTCAAAATCTTTTTTACTTCCGACTTTCTTAACCAGTTTGATCTTATCTGCCACATCATGATAGATGCCGCCGTTGAACCAGCCTTCGTAATTCATACGGATCTTTGTGATATCCTCGCCGTAAAACTCCTCTAAGATCTTTTCCGCTTCCTCGTAAGTGGTCATCGCAGAGATTCCTGTGTAAGGAACACCCATCACATGTTTTTTCGTCTCCACACCGCCAAGAACATCTAAATACAACGGGATATCTCCGGTGTCGTTTGTCTCCTTTAACACACCCTCTTTGATGAGCTGGCTGCGGTAACATTTTGCCATGCCGGAATAATCTGCCTCATCCCCAGAAAGGAAAGAATAACATACCGTAAGATTTTCATCGTAAATATCATTTTCAAGTACCGGCACATCCGCCTGATTTCCGCTGACACCGAACATATTCAATAGTTCGATCTCCCTGACACAGAACTCCGGGTAAACGTAATTATAACTGTTAAGTTTTCCGGACACATCCGCATTTACGATTGCGAGTGCATCGCCGCCTGTGATCCTGCCAAGAAATGCACTATCGCCATTTTTCATTCCAAATACCGGAATCCTTGCATCCTCTGTATACTCTGTCACAACATAGCTCTGTACGACCGGGTCGATCCCGTAGATATTCTGGCTGTACGCTGCGTTTTTACAACCGTTGTTTAAATTGATCAGTGCTCCCGATCCGTCCGGCACGAACATATAGCCATCTGCATCCGTCCCCGCCGCCCCGAAGAATGGAAGGACACGGATCCTTGAGATCACGGCTCCACCCTTCTCCTCGATTTCCTTTGTCGGAACAGAAACGCTCAGCCCGTTTTCTGTCAGCCGGTACTCAATCGGGATTGTAAAGGAAATATTCTCCTTCTCATCCGTCTCTGACATATCCACGGCATAGTCATCTGCGGTGTATCCAGCCTGCTCGAACAGTTTATTTAATTTTCCCATTCCGACTTTCGAGGACTGTGCCTTTTCATTCAGCTTATAGACGCCGTCTTTCAGACGAAACTTTGCTTTTACCGTTCTTGCATCCTTTTTGTCTAACTTATCTAACACCAGTGTCTGAAGCCGCTCCTCTGTGATCTGCAACGGTACGATACCTGTTGCCGAATCAAGATCTGCAAGTGTATAGGTATAACGGATGCCATTTTCAATACTCTCTGCGGTAAACTGTCCTTTTTCGATGCTCATATCATAATTGTTCATCGTCGCACTGTTTCTCGCCGCATTGTAATAGGTAAGTGTCAGTGTCGCATTCAGTTCTGCCGCATTCACACCAGCGGCAATCGCATCGGAATCGCGCTCCACCGGATTGGAATAGGTGATATTTCCGGATTCTTTTTCGTAGACTGCGATCTCTGTCGTTTCTGTATTGGTATAAAGTTTTAATGTATCGTTTTCCGCAACCAAGACCATGCCGGGAACTGACGGTTTGTCATCCTTTGCCGCCTGAAATTCGCTTCCACTCTCCACTTCATAGGAAGAAAGATACTGTTTGTACGCATCATATCTGAAATAACGGAATACGACATTTGCGATCACTCCCACGGCGATGACCGCTGCCCCGGCGGCCACAACCACTTTCCATTTTATTTTTCGTTTCATAGTAAACCCCATTTCTGCCCCCATTTCCTATACCCGCAGCATGATCTCATTATATAAGCTCTCTATAAACGAAATCACCTGACCGATCAGTGAAAACAAAAGCATCACCACAAAAATAATGACCAGCATTGCGATAAAAGTCAGTATCATCGTTGCAAGCGTTTTTCCCAATGTATAATTGTGTACCGTCATGATACCAACCAGCACCAGGAACAAAAACCATGCAATTCCGACTGCTAAGAGCAGATAATAAAACGCTTCTTCATCTTCTGCCACCACCTGTGAAAACAGGATCGCCGGAATAAATGTAAGTATCATTGGAAGCATTGCGTAACCGCACACCGTAACGATATCCTTAAATCTTCCCTCACCGTCCATCAGGCAGGTGATCGACCAGTTTCCGACACAAAACAGAAAGAACAGAAGAAATACCGCACAGATCTCCGCGAGACTGTTGATCTCCATCGGATTTACATTGTTGACCACAAAGCCCGCATACTGCCTGTTTGCAGAAAAGCAGACTGCAAACAAAAAGACGAACAGGATCGAGAGTCCCACGCTTCCCCTGCCGCGGTGCCTGATCTCATAGAAACCGTCGGACGGATGCCCCAGTGTATAAAATGCATACTTTACTTTTTTCTTAAACATGAGACGCCCTCCTCTCTTTCCATTTCTTTTTGCCGATCTTATTCCAGAGCACCAGCAGAATGATAAGAACCAGTGCCGCAGTCAGATATCCGGTTAAGTTTTCCTTTAAGATCTCATTCCGGTAACGCTTGTATGCAATGGAATAATACTGTCTGTTATTTCCGGTCTTAAAGCACTCCATCGCCTTTTTATTTTCTCCTGCGGCGAGATAACTTTTTCCGATTCCGACATAGGCGAGTTCAAAATTGGAATCTAATTTTAAAACTTGTTTCCAGCACTCTACGGCGCTTGCCTCATCCCCGTCGTAGCGGAGACCGACTGCCTGGTTGATCAGGAAACCGTAATTGGTTGCCCTGTATTTATCCACAAGATTTTTGGAACCGTCCAGTACAATGATCTCATCCCCGATCGTATCGATCGCGGTCGGCGTATCAAAGGTACCCTCCTGACTTCCGATACCACCAAAGATATAGAGAAGATTCCCTTCATGATCGTAGGTAAAGATCCTTCCCCCGCGTGGAGTCGATGACCGAATAGATTCCTTTCTCCCTGACCACTACATCGATGATGCGGGATGCTCCCGAATAATCACCGGTAAGCCGCCATAAAATATCACCGGATACCCCGGCAGCACCTTTCTGGATCACATCCTCCCCGCTTGGATTTAAGCGGCGCACGGACTGTTCTCCCTCCGCATCCACGTTCGTCGCATAGACGAAACCGTCGGAGTCGATCTCCATTCCGGTAAATTCCGTCGGAATGAAAAGCTGCTGTTTTGCACGCTGTGCTTTCGTGGAAAGTTTTCTCCAGATGATCTCCGCTGTTGTGATCTGTACATTGATCGTTCCGGTAAAACCGGTGAAGTTTCCTTCTGCATCAAACGCCATAATCCCTTCAAACTGGTTCTGTGCAATGACATAGATCCTGTCTGCATAGTCAACAGCTACTTTAAGCGGAGAAAACACATAATTTTCTCCAAGGATATCCGACTGCGGATTCTCGATGATCTGGATCAGATTTCCATTTTTGTCTAACTCGACCACGCGGTAATTACCGGTGTCCGCAACATACAGATATCCGTTTTCCGAAATATAAACTCCATTTGGAGAGGAAAAGTTGTCTTCCTTTCCGTCATTTAAAAACCCCTCAATCACCGTCTTTAACTGAAAATCAGAGTCTGTCACAACGATCCGGTTGTTTCCGGTATCTGCGATATAGACATTTCCATCTGCATCGGTATTTAAGTCCTGCGGACTGGAAAAATTTCCACATCCAATGACATCCCCCGTTACGGTACCGTCCGGCACATACGCCGCCGGTGTGTATTTGATGTCTTCATAATAATCATAGTTGTACGTTTCATAAGGCACATTCTCCCCGGCATAGACAGCCGTTCCTCCGATATCGGAAAGAAGTACTGCAACTGCTGCCGCCGCGGCGAATATACACTTTCGCATTCCTTTTTCTGGCATTTTCTTCTCCCCCCATTAGTCCTTCATACCGGATGTGGTCATCGTCTCGATGACGTTACTCTGACAGATGATAAAGAACGTGATCGGTATCGCTGCAATGATAAGCTGTACCACCGCTCCTGCACCCTGTCTTGCCGGGCCTCCTGCGACGATCTGATACAGTGCGTACTGGAGAGGTTTCAACTGCTCACTCCGCAAAAATCCGCTTCCGGTGTTTGCCCATAATGTCTGAAACTGGAAGATCGCCAATGTCAGCCATGCAGGTTTTACGTTTGGCATGATAATGGAAAAGAAGATCCGAAACTCCCCGGCTCCGTCAAGTCTTGCCGATTCGATCAGCGAATCCGGGATCTGCTCCATGAACTGCTTCATCAGGTAAAGCCCAAGTCCATATGCAAATGCCGGTAAAATGACTGCTAAATATGTATTGTTGATCCCCAGCCAGGAAATGATCATATAGTTCGGGATGGCAGTGACATTGTAGGAAAACATCAATGATAATACGACCATCGAGAATAAAAATTTCTTTCCCGGAAAATCATGTTTTGCAAGCGGATAGGCTGCTAAGGATGCAAACAGCACATGCCCTACGGTTCCGAGCCCTGTAATGATCAGTGTGTTTAACACATACCGGGTAAACGGCACCCAGGAACTTGACATCAGTACATACAGGTCGCTGAAATTATCCAGTGACGGGTTCCGCACAAAGATCTGTGGCGGATAGCGGAACAATTCGTCCAGCGGTTTTAACGCATTGTTTAAGATCATCACAAGCGGCAGTGCCATAAACACACCACAGATCCCCATGATCACAAACAGGATCGTGTTCCCCGCCATGGAACGGTTTAACTGTTTCGTATGTCTGATTTTCCAGCGGGATGGTTTTTTATAGTAATCTTTTTTTCTTTTCAAACTATTCACCCACCCTTCTGATTGCTTTTTGTACGATCTGGTTTGTTCCAACCATCAGCGCGAATAAAACGGTTGCGATTGCGCAGGCGTAACCCATCTCATAGCGGGTACCGCTGCCGTAATCGATCAGATGTGTGACGATGGTCGCACCGGAGTAATTCACACTCGGATTTCCCGCAAGGTTGATGGAGATATCTGCCACCGCAAACGACTGTGTGATCTGCATGACGGCTCCAAACATGAGCTGTGGACGCATGGACGGAATCGTGATGTACCACAATTCCTGCCAGCGGTTTTTGATGCCATCCATCGCACCAGCCTCGTAAAGACTCTTGTCGACCGTCTGCAGACCTGCGATAAAGGTCAAAAATCCGGTTCCAAGACTCAGCCAGAGCTGTACGATAATAAGGATCGGCAGCACATATTTTTCTGTTTTCATCCACTGAATCGGCTCGTAAAGGAATGACCACTTCATCAGCCAGCCGTTTAAGTATCCGTAACGGTCACCGGAAATGATGATTGCCCATACCATAAAGGCGTTACCGGAAATCGACGGTGCATAAAAGATCAGTGTCAAAAACGCCCTTAATTTTCCCTTAAACTCATTGATGATCCACGCAAACAGGAAACACATGATGTAACTTAACGGGCCTGTGATCACTGCAAAGATGATCGTGTTTTTGAATGCTTTTTTAAATACATCATCATCCAAAAGCAATTTGATGTAATTTCTCCAACCGACAAAATTCGGTGTCTCTAACATGTTGAAATCGGTAAAACTGATCCCGATCGAGGCAAGCACAGGCAAAACCGTGAATAAAAAGAACAGTATAAAATACGGTGCGATCATCACATAGGACATCCTGTATTTTTTCATTTCCAGTTTTGTCTGCTGCCACTTACTCCTTTTTTGCATTTTCTTTGTTTCTCCCATCCCAATCTCCATTCCCTTTGTCCAGCCTGCGTTTACTGCTTCGCATCGGACGCGGTTTTCATACCAAACTCCTCGCGTTTACTTGTGATCTCGGCATTGATATATTCGAGATATTCATAAAGGGCTTCTCTTGGCTGCATTCTCTTATCTTCATCTGCGACTGCAACCGTATAGAACGCATTGTTCACGTTTCTCCAGGTAAAGTAACTTCCCGGTACCTGACGGATTCCCTTTACGTTTGCAAACTGTGCCTCCAACGCCTCGTAGTCATCGGTCGGCCACGGCAGGTTCGCAAATGCCTCAATATTTGCTGTCGGATAACGTGCTGCCTCACCCATCAGACCTTCCATCTCTTCTCCATAGGAAGTCTGGATCTCTGCAGAAAGCCACCACTTCATGAACTCCCAGGATGCTTCCTTATCTTTCGTGCCGCTCATCATCATACATGCAAGTCCTGTGCTTGCGGAGATATTATTGATGCTTCCATCCTCCTCTTTCACGCCCGGCAGTGCCGTAAATCCCCATAAGCCCTTGATATCCGGTGCTGATACTTCAAGTACATTGTAAGTCGTATAGTCTGCAATGATGATCGGTGATTCTCCGGTACGGAAACGCTGTTCCACGGAGGTCTCACGGTCTAATTTGTAATCTGTGTAGAACTCACAGTAAGTCTTAAATGCATTGACCGCCTCATCCGAATCTAACGCGGATGCTGTCGCATCTTCATTGTAAAGCTCGCCGTCGTGCTGATATAAAAGACTGGTGAAAGTCAGCTCCGTCGGCAACATGCCAAGCGACATCTGATTTTTGGAAAGCTCGGATAACACGACTTTCATATCATCCCAGGTCTTTGGTATCTCAATTCCAAGTTCGTTTAAAATATCTTTCCGGTAAAACATCATCTCAAACGACTGTGTCTCCGGCAGCGCATACAGTGCACCGTCATACATAAACGGTTCCACCGCGCTCTCGCGGAAACGTTTCACTACATCCTCATAATCTGGAAACTGTGTCAGATCCACAACTGCACTTCTGAGTCCGTAGTTGACCGGAAGATCATTCGAAGATGCCGTCGTTCCGGTGGATGAGGTTGCTACCGTTCCGTTTGTTCCGTTTGCCACCTGCAGTGCCACATCCGGTCCCTGTCCGGCTAACGTCGCCTGCAGTAATGTATTCATATCCACAAGCTGTACATTGACATTGATATTCGTCTCCGGTGTAAAAGTCTCATCGATCAGTGCTTTGATGACGTTCGCCTGGTCACGTCCGCTTCCGATCCATACAGTGATCGTCCTGCTGTCCTCGCCTTCCTCCGCAACATTTCCGATCGCATTGTAATCTACGATAAAGGAATAGAATAATTTCTTAAACTCATGTACGACGCCTGCTGCCACGGATCCGTTTTCTTCCGTTACCTTCTGATCCGGAGAAGTGATATAGATGGCGTCTAACTGTAATGGCTGCTGCTGTGCGTTCGTGATCCACGTTCCAAGTGCGCTGACATTCGTTTTAAATGCCTTCACCATCTTCGTGATCTTTTCCGTATCCCGCAGGATTTCATTAAGCTGATCCCGCATGGTGATAATGACGGTCTCCTCACTTCCGGCAACGCCCAGTGTATCTAAGGTGTTTAACACCTCATCGAGTTCATCCCGAATCACTTTCAGTTCGCCCTCGAGTTCCGGAAGACGTTTCTCGATCTGGTAATCGCGGTACTCATCCGGTGACACGCCGGTGATCCGGATGATCTTGCGGTACTCGCTGTTTAACTCTGTCACAATGCTCTGCACATCGCTGATGACTCCGGCAAAATCGCCGAGCACCACCTGCATACGCAAGGTGTGGTGGCCTTTGTTCAGATAAAACCGGTATGGTTCCCCTGATGCATCGGAGAGTGTTGTCATTTTCCAGGTACTGTCATAAGTAAAACCGTAATGGTTTAATTCCTCAAACGGTACTTCCCCGTCAATCATGATCTTGCGGGAAACATAGATTCCTTTGACGAAGTTCTGTTTCGAATGTAAGGTGATATTGTAAAAGCCATCCGCATCCGCGTCAAATTCCCATTCGATCCACTGTCCCGTCAGTCTCCAGCTATTGCCGCCGATGGAGTTATTTTTTAACTCTTTCGCACTGTACGGCGTGATCGCCGGTGAGGACTGATCCTGTACCGGATAAAGCATTCTCGACGACTTTTTCGTCGCATATTCTGCCTGGATCTCAATGGACTGTCCGCTGGTATCTGATACCCCGTCCTTTTTCTGCTGTTCGTACACGGTCTTGTAATCAAAAAGCGATTCCTCATTCTGTAAATAAATGGAATGAAGGATCATCGGCTCTCTGCGGGAAACGACGGTGATCTCATGTTTTCCCTTTGTGAGGAAAATGGAGAGCGGTTCCGTCACATAACCGTCCTGATCGTAAAACCTGGAAAAGAGCCATTCCGGTGCCTCCATCTGCGTAGGCTTTAAATCATTTCCCTGATTGTCTTCATCCCAGATATCGGAGGTGTTTACCCACACTCTTGAAAATTCGATCAGTGAAAGTTCCCGGTACGAAAGTTCGCCGTCCACAAAAAAACTTCTCTGAATGGAGGAACCGTTTCCCGCTACCGGATAGTAGGAAATACCAAACTCATACATGCCTTCCTCCGCAATGTCCACCTCATAGGTAAGCATCCCACTCTCTTCCGTGTAGACAGAGGTTCCTTCCATCCCCTCATAATCGGTAAGAACTTCCGGCTCCATGCCCTCACATGTCACATAATCGGCTCCGTTGATCTCATAAGACGTCTCCGGTCTTTTTACATTTTCAAGTCCCTCTTTATAGGCTTCATACCCCTGATATTCTGCCGTATAATTGAGCACTTTTTTATAATCCTCATACGTCTTTGCCTTTGTCTCTGCGTGAATCGTCACACTCTGCCCCACGCAAAGCCCTCCGGATGTCAAAACCATCACTGCCGCCAGTGCACCCGAAAACCCCTGTTTCAAAAATCCCATTCTCACGGCTATCCCCCTCTTAATTTATAACAATATTTCTTCCCCTCAAACCCTTCCAGCTAATTTTATTAGTCCTATTAACTTTTAAGTTATCGTTAACTTAATTTTAATTATATATATTGCATTATTATATGTCAATATTTGTGATTATTTTTGTGTAATATGCACATTTTTCTTTTCTGCTTTTTGTAGAAGATATTTTATTG